>Ga0075426_10000341_pt1 | contig 31831 bp, 31 predicted proteins | sample SoiMethybrSBSTD5_FD_75304 | JGI IMG/M metagenome (GOLD analysis project Ga0075426, IMG submission 75304) | Bulk soil microbial communities from a Populus tree surrounding site in Tennessee, USA - Soil MetaG P. TD hybrid SBSTD5 | ecosystem: Environmental > Terrestrial > Soil > Tree plantation... | reverse complement strand
ACTGTGAAAAACAACTTGAAGCAGCAAATCGCCAAGCTCGCCCTGAAGCTCTTCGTCGTCGCCTTCGTCAATCGCCTCGACTGCTTCGTAAGCCTCTTCGAGCATCATCGGTTTGAGACTCTCATGAGTCTGCTCGCGATCCCATGGGCAACCGCCGGGCGCTCGCAAGCGTGAGATCAACTCGACGAGCGCGGCGAAGCTTTCACCGGCGAATTTCGCGGATGCATCAGTCATGTTTCGCAATCTACAAGATGACCGGTTAAAGAGCAAAGAGCGAGGATCGAGGATAGAGAATTGAGGATGGAGAATTGATGATAGAGGATTGAGGATAGAGGATTGATGATAGACCCTCCATCTTCGAACATCGATCCTCGTTCATCGATGCTCGATCCTCTATCCTTTCCCCCGCCCTTCGCCATTCAGCACTCCAGTGTTAGCATTGATCATCTCAACAAAGAATAAATTTCTGGTGAACGATAATGACCGAACGCGAGGACACCGGTTTTAAAGTTACTGATCGAAGAAAATTCAAGGCAGACGGAAGCCCGCGTGATGAAGCGGAGAATCGTGAGCAGCCTGCAACCGATGAGCGTGCGGCTGCGTCGGCCGCCGCCGACATCAACCCCCCAATAAGTCAGCCACAGCCGCAGAGCGTCGACTCGATTCCCGTTGAATCAACGCAAGAAACGCAATCGACTTCACCCAGCCCGGTTGATGCGAGTCCAGCTTCGCCCAACCCGGCTGCGCAAGCGGCGGCGCCCGAACAGGATTCAGCCGGGCGCGCCGAACGCGCTTACAATCAGGCTCGCGGCCCTCAGTCTTCGCAAATGCCCGAAGCGTCGTTTCTCGGATTGGTAAACATGCTCGGCATCGAAGCGGCGATGCATATGGGATTGATTCAAACGCCGGGCGAAGGATCCCCGGCCGTCGATTTGGACTCGGCCCGTCACCTGCTAGACATCCTCGGAATACTACAAACAAAGACTCGTGGCAATCTTACTGCCGAAGAAGACAGTCTATTCGAAGGGATGTTGGCTGATCTTCGAATGCAGTTCGTCGCTCTCTCGAGAAAGCGATAAAGATTACTTTTGGCCTCAGTATATCGCTTGGATGAGAATCGTTAGCAACATAACAAGTAGCGCAATTCAGACTCCTACAGTCCTGACGTTTGGCGTCTTTGATGGCCTCCATCTCGCTCATCAACTGATCATGCGTAAGGTCGTTGAACGGGCTCGCTCACTAGACCTTCCGGCGACTGTCGTAACATTTGACCCGCATCCGCGAGCAGTTCTCCATCCCGATACCGCTCCGCCTCTGCTTCAAACCTTTGAGCAAAAAATGGATGGCATCGAGAAGATGGGAATCGACCAGGTAGTGGTGCTTGATTTTACACCACAGCTCTCACGGGTTAGCGCGGAGGATTTTCTGCTCGAGTACATCTTCGGTCGACTCGATGCTCGCGAGGTCTACTTCGGCCACGGGTTCGCGTTCGGGCACAATCGCGAAGGCCGATTCGAGCTGTTGAGTAATATTGCGAACCGTCTGGGTCGCGTTGCCGAAGAAGTTCCCGAGGTGTTGATTCGCGGCAAGCGAGTAAGCTCCACGTTTGTGCGCAGGCTGCTCGGCGCAGGACGAATAAACCTCGCGAGGCGAATGCTCGGCCGGCCGTATGGCGTAGAGGGCCGCGTGATCGAAGGCCGCAAGATCGGCAAAGTGCAGCTCAGTTACGCCACGGCCAATTTAAGGCCTCAGAACACGATGCTTCCAGCAAATGGAGCATATATTACTGTCACGCAAATTGGAGGACAGTGGCTTCGGTCGGTCACGAATATTGGACACAGGCCGACGGTCGGGCACGAGCCCGAGGTGACGGTTGAGACTCACGTGATGGATTTCGACCGCGAGCTCTACGGCGAAAAAATTAGAGTGCGGTTTCTCCATCGCTTGCGCGGTGAAAAGAAGTTCGAATCAATCGACGCGCTTAGAAGACAGATAGATCGCGATTACGCTCGGACGGATCGGTACTTCAGGCAAGAGGCTGTCCGTCGGAACCTTGCTTTTGCCGAGAGCAACCCGACGACCGATTCGCCTTGTAAGCCGGTCGATTCAGTTGTATAAAAACCGAGCCGGTTCTTTGCGAATCAACGTCACGAGACCCATTCCAGAACAGATATACTCGAGCGAGGTGCTTCATGAAAAAACAAATAACCCTCGACGTTAACGGGATCTCACATCACAGCGAAGTCGAGCCGCGTTTGTTACTGGTTCACTACATCCGAGACGTACTCGGATTGACCGGCACTCACATCGGCTGTGAGACGTCGATCTGTGGCGCTTGCACAATTATTCTCGACGAGCAATCGGTCAAATCATGTACGATGTTCGCAGTTCAAGCTGACGGCGCGAAGGTAACCACGATCGAAGGAATGGCTGTGAGCGGCGATCTGCATCCGGTGCAGGAGGGTTTCTGGGAGAAGCACGGCTTGCAATGCGGCTATTGCACGCCAGGAATGATTATGGCTGCCGCGCAAGTGCTCGATCGCAATCCCGATCCGACTGAAGACGAAATTCGTCACGGGCTGGAAGGGAACTTGTGCCGCTGTACCGGCTACCAACACATCGTTGAAGCAGTTCAATACGCCGCACAAAAAATGAAGGATCAAGCAGCAACGGGTGATTAGTGGGCGGTGACCGGTGGTCGGTTGTCTTTGGCGTTCCAGCTTGACAACGAATCCCGATCACTGACCACCGGGCACCGGCCACCGGAGGGATTATGGCAAAGTACGTCGGACAGCGAATCAAACGCACTGAAGATCCGCGATTGATCCAGGGACTGGGTCACTACGTTGACGATGTCAGGCTGCCGGACACGCTTCACGTATCGTTCCTGCGCTCGATGTATGCTCACGCTCGCATCAACGGCATCGACACCAGTGAAGCTTCGCACGCGCCCGGCGTCTTAGCTGTTTACACCGGCAAAGATGTTGCTTCAAAGGTTGGCCCCGTGCCTTGCGCGGCTGCGTTGCCGGGCTTGAAGGTACCGGATTACAGAGTGCTCGCGACCGATCACGTCGTCTTTGTTGGACACCCTGTCGCTGTTGTTGTTGCTACCGACAAGTATTCAGCTCGCGACGCGATCGATTTGATTATGGTCGATTACGAAGAACTGCCGGTGGTTGTCGACGTGGAAGAGGCGGCAAAAGGCGGCCCGCTGGTCTACGAAGAATACGGCGACAACATTGCTTATAAGCTCACCGCTGGGGAAGGCGACATCAATGCAGCTCTAAAGTCATCCGATCATGTGATCAAACAGCGAATCGTTCATCAACGGCTCGCTCCGATCGCGATGGAGCCGCGCGGAGTGTTGGCCCGCTACTTCCCGGGCGAACAGGAGCTGACGATCTGGTCTTCCACTCAGATTCCACACCTGCTCAGAACGCAGCTCGCGTTGATGATTGGAATGCCTGAGAACAAATTGCGAGTGATCACGCCTGAAGTCGGAGGCGGCTTCGGTTCGAAGCTCAATGTTTACGCCGAGGAAGCGCTGCTCGGGTGGATTTCAATGCAGCTCGGAAAACCGGTTAAGTGGATTGAAACTCGACGCGAGAATATTCAGGCGACGATTCACGGGCGCGGGCAGGTTGGCTACGTTGAGATTGGTTGCAACAACGATGGCGCCATCACCGGCCTGAAGTACGATGTGTTCGCCGACCTTGGAGCTTATCATCAACTACTGACGCCTGCGATTCCGACACTGACTGGTTTGATGTTGTCAGGCTCGTACAAAATTCCCGCGATTCAAATCAACGTGACCGGAGTGTTCACCAACAAAATGGCGACCGACGCTTATCGAGGCGCTGGTCGTCCCGAAGCCACCTACGTAGTCGAGCGCGCGGTTGACCTGGTGGCCGCTGAGCTTGGCGTGGACACGGTTGATGTGCGACGTAAGAACTTTCCCGGACCGGATGAGTTTCCATTCAAGACGGCAACGGGGTTGTTTTATGACAGCGGCGACTATGATGCTGCTTTGAAGAAAGCGCTCGAGATGGCCGACTACGAAAACCTGCGCGAGGAGCAGAAGCGTGCGCGCGAACAGGGGAGGTTGATCGGCATCGGCGTTTCAACTTATGTTGAGATTTGCGCGCTTGGTCCTTCGCAGGCGATGCCCGCGGGTGGATGGGAGAGCGCAACTGTCCGCATTGAGCCGACCGGAAAAGTCACAATCCTCACCGGCGCATCGCCACACGGTCAGGGACAAGAGACTTCATTCGCCCAGCTCGCCGCCGATGAGCTTGGTGTAGATTTGAATGATGTGACAGTCATTCACGGCGACACTTCGATCGTTCAATATGGGATTGGCACATTCGGCAGCCGCGCGACCGCAGTCGGGGGGACTGCCGTGTTCATGGCGATTGAAAAGCTGAAAGAGAAGGCTTCAAAGATCGCTGCGCACATGCTGCAAGCAGATGCTTCGAACGTCTTGTTCAAAGAAGGCCGGTTCTCGAAACAGGCTGCCAGAGCCGCTTCTGTGTCAGAGACGCCGGCGGCTGATATACCCGTCGGACAAGCTCCGGCTGGCGCCCTTCCCGAACCCGATTCGGATGGCAAGCATGTAACCATCCAGGACGTCGCATTGGCAGCGCACATCGCTCGCGAAATTCCGCCGGGGTCCGAACCGGGACTCTCGGCCACATACTTCTTCGAGCCTACGAACTTCACTTTCCCGTTCGGCACTCACATCGCGGTCGTCGAAGTGGATCGCGAAACCGGCGATATCAAGTTTTTGAAGTACGTTGCGGTGGATGACTGCGGAAAGGTGATCAATCCCATGCTTGTCGACGGGCAGGTGCACGGCGGAATTGTGCAAGCACTGGGGCAGGCAATGTACGAAGAAATCGTTTACGACGAACAGGGTCAGCTTGTGACCGGAACGTTGATGGACTATGCAGTTCCGAAGGCTGCGATGATTCCAACGCTCGAGCTGGAGAGAACCGAGACGCCATCTCCCGTGAACCCGCTCGGCGTGAAAGGCGTGGGTGAGGCGGGCACGATTGGAGCAACGCCCGCAATCGTGAATGCGATCGTTGATGCGTTGTCGCCGTTTGGGATTCGTCACCTGGATATGCCTGTTAGGCCGGAAGCCGTTTGGAAGATCATAAGCGCGCAAGCGTGAGAATGGCCAGAGCCGTTAGGAGTTTAAGTGTCGTCAGCATCTGTCGAGACACTCACAAAGATGCTCGAGTCTTTGCCTGATCGCGAGCAAGATCGTGTGGTGGAGCATGTGCGCGAATACATCGAAACGTTGAGCGATGAACTCAAATGGAGTGAGGCGTTTGAGAAGACTCAGTCACGCTTGGCCGAAGCGGCACAACGTGCAAAAGAGGAAATTGCAGGCGGGAAGACGGAGCCAATGGACTACGACCAGCTATGAACTCCGCTACACTTCCATCCTTCTGGAACGCTTACAGATCTCTCGATGATGGTGTCAAGCAAAGCGCGCGGAAGGCTTATAGATTGTGGGCGGAGAATCCTTTTCATCCGTCTCTCCACTTCAAGTGTATCAATCGCGAGGAAAACGTCTGGTCGGTTAGAATAACTCGAGGATACCGCGCACTGGGTATTCTCAATCGCGGTACCGTTACGTGGTTTTGATTGGCAGCCATGATGAGTACGTACGGTCTTATTCGTGAGTGGGCTTACGAAGGAGAGCGGATATGATTCCAACACAATTCGATTACGTTACACCCTCGACGCTCGCCGAAGCGGTCTCGCTCCTGGCGCAAAATGCCGATGAAGCCAAGATTCTGGCGGGCGGCCACAGCCTCATACCGGCGATGAAGTTGCGATTGGCAACGCCACAAATTCTTATCGATATCGGGCGAATCAAGGATCTCTCCTACATTCGCGAGGACGGCGATACGCTTCACATCGGAGCGATGACATCGCACTATCAGCTCGAAGCGTCGGACCGGCTGCGAGAGATTTGCCCATTGTTGCCGGAGTGCGCAGCTCAAATTGGCGACGTGCAAGTTCGCAACAAAGGAACAATCGGCGGCAGCGTAGCTCATTCGGATCCGGCCGCTGATTGGCCGGCTGCGATGATCGCGCTTCACGCGCAGATGATAGCAGTCAGCGGTTCGGGCGAACGGGTGATCGAGGCCGACGACTTTTTTGTCGACATGCTTACGACGGCGCTGAAGCCGGCCGAGATCCTCCGCGAAATTCGAATTCCGGCGCCAGCCGGAAAGTTCGGACATTCTTATTTGAAAGTTCCACAGCCGGCATCAGGTTTCGCAGTTGTCGGAGTCGCAATTAATCTGACTCGCGGCGAGAACGGAGCGTGTCAATCGGCAACCATCGGAATAACCGGTGCAGCATCGAAGGCCTATCGCGCAAACGGTGTTGAGAAGGCGCTCGCCGGAAGCGCACTGGATGAACAGGCAATTGCGTCGGCTTCACAGCACGCGACCGATGGCGTCTCAGTGAATGGCGATCTTTATGCGTCTGAGGCCTACCGGCGTCATCTCGCGCAGGTCTATACGAGACGCGCCATTCAAGTAGCGGCCTCGCGAGCGAAGTAGGTTTCTGGTTTCTGGTTTTTAGTTTTTGGTTCGCAAGCTAATGCTCTTTTTTCACACAAACCAAACCAATCAACCAGAAACGAGAAACTAGAAACCACTTACTATGAAAGTCGAAGGCTCGCATGAACTTCACGCCAAGCCGGAACGGGTTTTCGAGACCTTAATCGATCCCGCAGTATTGCAACGGTGCATACCAGGTTGTGAGCGCCTGGAGAAGACCGGAGAGAATGCGTACTCGGCGACTTTGCGGACTGGCGTTGGTTCAATCAAAGGGTTGTTCAACGGTAATGTTCGTCTTGAAGACTTGAAGCCACCCGGTCACTTTCGAATTGTCGTTGACGGCAAAGGTCAGCCGGGGTTCTTGAAAGGCGCGGGCAACATTCAACTGAAAGAGCGCGACGGCATGACTATCGTGAGCTACGACGGCGAAGCGCAAGTTGGCGGAACGATCGCAAGCGTGGGCCAGCGGATGCTTCAGGGCGCCGTCAAGATGATGGCCGCGCAGTTCTTTACAGCGATCGAGGCCGAAGCCAGGACTGAAACACATCAGCCGCCTCCATCTCACAGCTTTTTTCGAACAGCCCTGAGATGGTTCTCAGGGTGGATACGCAGGACGTTTCGTCGAAAGAGATAGCAAAGTCTTCATCGAAAAGTTATATGATAATAACTACCGATTACGTCGACATCTCGGCTGATGGTAGCGCGATGCGAATGTTCGTCGCGGCGCCCACGCGGGAAGGTCGATATTCGGGGATACTTCTGTACTCGGATATTTTTCAACTCACTCCATCCATGGTTCGCTGTTGCGCGAGGCTGGCCGGATACGGTTTCGTCGTAGCCGCCCCGGAAATATATCATCGCATCGAGCCGCCTGGGACTCCGTTCGCTTTTGACGATGAAGGTCGCATACACGGACTGGCCGACGCCGCAGCGACCTCTGTAGCTGACTTCGACGCTGACTGTCGAGCCGTCCTCGATTATCTTAATCGACACCCGAGCGTTGAAGCGGGCAAGCTTGGCGCCACCGGTTTTTGCATCGGCGGCCATCTCGCTTTTCGCGCAGCTCTTCAGCCTGATGTGCGCGCGACTGTGTGCTTTTACGGGACCGGGATCCACGACGGCAAGCTGGGTAAGGATAGGGACGCCGGCTCGCTCGGCAGAGCTTCTGAGATTGGCGGTGAATTGCTTCTGGTCTTCGGCACGCGCGATCCGCACGTCCCGAGTGAAGGCCGCTCGATGATTCAAACCGAACTGCAGCGCGCCGGCGTCAACTTCAAGATCAGTTTGTACGACTCTGAGCACGCGTTCATGCGAGACGAAGGTCCTCGTTACGATCCTGAAGCTACCGATCAAGCGTGGGCTGAATTGATCGAGCTCTTTCGCCGCGAGCTTTGAATGAGCGCCTTCACTGAAGAGCCTCTAATTGAACGCTTCAACAAAGCGGGCTAAACTGTTTTGGCACGTTCATGGCTACTCGGGAAGAAGATGTAATCGAATGTGAGCAGTGCGGCGCAAAGTTATGGCCGGGTCGCCGCTATTGTGTGCACTGCTATGCTCCGATAGGCGCCAAGTCTGCGAGGGCACACGTCGAACTGGCGCGCGAAATCGATCCGGCGCGAAAGATCGATCCAACGATTGTGTTTTCTCCCGAGCGTCACGAAGCCATACTCAGGCACGCTCGCAGAAGAAGACGAACGATCATCGCGTCGGCGATCGCGGTACCTCTGGTTATAGCTTCGTCGATAGCATTTCAAGCGATCGAACGCCATCGTCGTGAGACGGAGAAGCTGATGGCTCGCGATCGGGCTGCGCAAAAAGAACTATACGCGCTCGCCGATGCGCTCGAGAGATTCAGGGCTGACGTGCGGCGTTATCCTACGAACGAAGAAGGTCTGCGAAGCCTGGCTCGAAGGCCTGCCGTGATTAGGCAAAACTCGGATCGTATCGATTATTGGTTCGGGCCATACCTTGACAGCGTGCCGGAAGTTGATCCGTGGGGAAACGACTATGTTTATCAAACGCCCGACGGAGGACGCAGCTTCGAGTTGTTTTCTTATGGCCCAAACGGTGAAACGGGCCCTGGCAGCCACTTTCAAGTCAACTCCCCCGCTGTCGATCGCGAGTAAACGCTGGCGCACGAGATCAACAACTCCCGAGCAGTGATAGCATCGTCGCGGTGGGCCAATCAACATCAAACTTGCAGCCCCCTGCGAGCACACCGCTGTAAATAGATGAGCTGGTGGGATTACGGATGGAGTAAAAATGGAAAATGAGATACCCGCAACGGGTGTTCTTCAGTTGAACGAAAAGGGGTTTGGCTTCCTTCGTCATGCCGAGCGCAATTATCTGCCTTCGCCGAAGGATGTCTTCGTCTCGCGAAGCTTGATACAACGTTTTAGTCTGCGAGCCGGCGTCCAGATTTCGGGAACCGCCGGTCCGGCTGACGATGGACGCGCGGGACGAGGCCGAGCTCCGTCAGACCAGCTCACCACCGTCGAGCTGGTTAACGGAGTAAACCCTGAACAATATTTGCGCACGCCCGAGTTCACGAAACTTACAAGCGTCGATCCGATAGAGCGCCTGGAGCTGTCGGTTGGAAATCCGAATCTTTCGATGCGGGTGCTCGATTTGATTGCGCCCATCGGCAAAGGTCAGCGCGGTTTGATTGTCGCTCCGCCAAAGACCGGCAAGACAACGCTCATCGAAGAAATTGCCGAAGCCGTCGCAGACAATCATCCTGAGACTCATCTCGTGGTGTTGCTTGTGGATGAGCGGCCGGAAGAAGTAACTCACATGAAGCGGCGAGTGCGAGGCGAGGTGATCGCTTCGTCGTCTGATCAGAATGCAGATTACCATCTGCAGATTACTCATCTAGTGCACGAGCGAGTGAAGCGAATGGTCGAATGCGGAGAAGACGTGGTGATGCTGCTCGACTCGATTACGCGTCTGGCTCGCGCATCGAACCGCGAGACAAGCCGTCGCGGCCGAACAATGAGCGGCGGAGTCGATTCGCGAGCACTCGAGTTTCCGCGAAAGTTTTTCGGAGCGGCTCGCAAGGCGGAAGAGGGAGGCTCGCTCACCATCATCGGCACTGCCCTGATCGACACCGGCAGTCAAATGGACGAAGTGATCTTCCAGGAGTTCAAGGGAACCGGCAATCTCGAGATCGTGCTCGATCGAAAACTTGCGGAGCGGAGAATTTTTCCGGCGATCGATATTTCGAAGTCAGGCACTCGCAAGGAAGAGAAGTTGTTCGACGCGGCAACGATGCCGCAGATCAATCTGCTTCGCCGCGCGCTTGCGGGCAAGAAGTCGATTGAGGCGATGGAGCTTTTGTTGAAGGGGCTCAGTGAAACGCGCGACAACCCGGAATTCTTAGACCGATTGAAGCGCAGCGCTTAGTCGTGAATGAAATTAATAACCCTTGCGCATTCCGAATCGAACCCCCGGTCGAACAGCAGCGTTCACCTCCCAAAAACCAAAATCACAAAACTATTCGGCGCCATCGTTGGACGCGGATGTGGAACTTGAGCCGTCGGCGCCGGCGGAGGGCCGAATTGCGCAGTCGCCAGGAACACGTTGTGAGTCTTTGGATCGAGTGCCATCGTGCGGGCTCCTAACTGCGTCGGCACTGTCTCGACGACTGAATATTTATCCGGTGAATCTTCGTGAACGACTGTTAGCGTGCCCTCTCCATTCGAGCTGAACGCGAGATTTGTTTCAGCGTCGAATCCTGCCGCGTCCACGCGTCCACCAATCGCGAGATCGGTCACTACTTTTCCGTTGGTCGAATCCACCACCACCATCTTCTTGTTGCCGCACACCGTAAAGAGCCGGGAGTGTTTTCTGTCGATCGCCAACCCCGAGGGATCTTCCCCCGGCGCAATCGGCCAATGAGCTTTGACCTCGAGCTTCTTCGAATCGATCGCGACAATCTCGCTCTTGTCGTCGAGGTTGACGAAGACCATGCCCTTGCCGCCAGCGGCGCCAAATTCCGGATGTCCTCCAAGCGGCACGGGCTTGGAAACGTCGCCGGTCTTCGCTTCTATTGCGGAGAAGTCTGAACTGCCGCGATTGAATGCAAACACACGGCTGGTCGCGGGATCGTAGATGATGCAATCGGGATTAGTGCCGACCTTGACCTTGCTGATTGTCTTGAGAGTCTTCAGATCAAAGATCGTCACCGATCCGTCGCGCCCGTTGCTTGTGAAACCTCGCCCAACGTCGCTTGCCACCGCGACGCCGTGAACTCCCGGCGTATCTGGAATCTCGCCCACCAATTTGAAGCTGTCGGTGTCGAACACCATCACACGAGTCGAGCGCGAAACATACAGCCGGCGCGCGTCTCCATCTACAAACAAGTAATCCCATCCGCCTTCACCGCCGACCTCAATTTTTTTGAGCAGATGGTAGCCGGATGGAGCACCGATGTTTGGGTCGCTTGCATTCGCGGCCGTTATCGCAGCGATCGCGATTATCGCGAGAGTTGAAATGAGCAGGATCGATGTCGGGCGTCGCATTGTGGTTCTCCTTGCTTGAGGCGTGTACACAGCTTTGAATTCGTAAAAGCAGTTCCCTCTATCTATCGCTGCAAAGCAATATTGTCAAACGTTCATACCGCGAGCGTCGCAACTGGGACGTGGAATTCAAACTGCATCGGAGACTTTATCGATGTCTAAGGCACAAGTAATAGAACGATGGTGGCTTGAATCAGGACGCGAGCAATGTTCGACATGCGGTCACTCTTATGTCTATGAGAGCGGCTACTACTGCGCTGGCTGTGACGCGGGACTGTGTTCGATCTGCGTTGAAGTTGTAGTTGCCGCAGAAGTCTATTGCGGGCAATGCATCGATGATCAAAGTGTTGAGGCTTAAGATGGCAGCGCGAGCGATTTGGAAGGGCAAATTAGAATTCGACTCGACCAAGGTTCCAGTGAATCTTTATTCGGCTGTCGTTGATAAGTCGGTTCACTTTCATATCCTCGAAGAGCGAACAAAGACTCGGGTCAAGCAACACATGGTGAATCCAGAAACGAACGAAGAAGTTCCAAACGATGAAATTCAAAAAGGGTATCAAGTCGAGCCCGGAGTTTTTGTAATCTTGTCCGAGGACGAACTGGAGAAGCTTCAGCCCAAGCCTTCTCGTGAGATTGAGATTACTCGATTCGTGGCTCCCGAGCGAATCAGCAGCCAATGGTACGATCGCCCCTATTATCTCGGGCCCGACGGCGACGAGAAGGTTTACTTCGCGCTTGCCGAAGCTCTTGCAAATCAGCAGAAGGAAGGCATAGCTCGCTGGGTGATGCGAGGCAAAGAATACGTCGGGGCTCTGCGATCGCAGGATGATTATCTGATGCTGGTGACGCTGCGCCACGCCGAAGAAGTTGTTTCAGCCAAAGATCTGCCTGAGCCGGGCGGTCGCGATTTGGACAAGAAAGAAATCAACATGGCTAAGCAACTGGTCGAGCTGCTCGAAGGTGAATTCGAGCCGGCTCAGTTTCGCGATGAATATTCCGAGCGAGTGATGGAGTTCATCGAGAAGAAAGCCAAAGGCAGCAAGCCGCGGCTTCACGTTGTTCACTCTAAGCGCGGAACTTCGTCTGTGGATAAGGTTCTGTCAAAGAGCATTGCGTCTTTAAAGAAGCAGAAGGAGAAGAAGGCTGCCTAGACGAGCTTCAAAAAAGAAAAGCGAAGAGAACGGTCACAAGAAAAAGGCTACGATGCGACCGTTGTGGTCAGGCACGATCACGTTCGGACTTGTAAGCGTTCCGGTGGAAATGTATCCGGCAAACCGAAGCGATCGCGCGCCGCTGCGCATGCTCTCGAGTGACGGAGTTCCTCTCAGCCGTCGGTACTATTCACAGGAAAGCGGGAAAGATCTCGACGACGAACAAATGATTCGGGGCTATGAAATCGGAAAAGGAAAGTATGTTGAAGTGACCGACGAAGAACTGGAGAAGTTCGCGCCCGAAAAGAGCCGGGACATCGATTTGCGCCGCTTCGTTGATGACCAGGCGATTCCCCCAATCTATTTCGAACGTGGGTACTATCTAACCCCGGGCGGCGAAACTGAAAAAGCTTATCGTCTTCTGGCGAAGATAATGGAAGACAGCGAGCGGATCGGAATAGGCACTTTTGTGATGCGCGGCAAGGAATACCTTGTAGCTATCACCGCCGAAAACGGAATCCTCCGTGCGCAGACGCTTCGATTCGCCAATGAGATTCGCTCGCCTGCGGAGATTGGTCTGCCGAAAAAAGAGAAGGTTCCGAAGGCGGCCGTGACCAAGTTCGAAAAGTTGATCGCAAAGCAATCGGAGAAGCAACTTTCGACCAGGGAACTCAAAGACGAACAAACGGAGCGCCTGCTCAAGCTGGTCAAGTCAAAGAAGTCTCATCATAAAGACGTAGTTGAAACCGAAGAGAAACCCACCGACGACGGCAAAGTGGTGGATATTATGGACGTCCTCAAGAAAAGCCTCGCAGCGAGGCGTTGATTCTATTCGATAGCCGATCAATTCGATTAAAGATCGCGCAAAGCTCCTCGCGGATCAATTCAAACACCGACGGTCAATTCGAGTTGAGATGGAGCGCCATGGGATGCTTCGGTTGATAGAGACCGATCTTGCTGCCGCTTGGAAGTTGGATGTGCGTGATTGAACCCCATCGCGCCTCTTGCACTTCAGAACAGCGAACGCCCTTTGTAGCAAGCGTCTTCATTTCGGCGCTCAAGTCATCACACATCAAATAAAGTTCGTGACTGTCGTTTTCGTCTGCGGGATGAACAGCAGTCTCCGCCTTTGGAAGCGCGAATATGAGCCAGCCGTGCCCCGCATCGACTGAGTTGAATCCGAGAACTTCTTTGAAGAAGGCGCGGTCAGCATCCGCATTCTGACTGTAAACGATTATATGAGCTCCGAAAATCATGAGTTCTCTCCTTTTCAAGAAGCGTGAGCGGAAACGACGCCCTAGTTTTTTTGCTTTGACATCAGTTTATTCCGACTCGCGGCGAACCTCCGAGGGGCGTTTGTCTTCTCGAAGACCTTGAAACGACGGGTGCCGGATCGAACCATCGGAAGTCCATTCGGTGAATTCAACTTCGGCGACAAACTTCGGCTCGGTCCATCGTGCCTCGCCGAGTCCACGGGCGTCAGGTTTGTCTGCGAACGGTGACGCGCGCCGCGCAATACTGTCTAGTTTCTTTCCTAGCTCCGCCCGCATTTTGAGACTGAACCCGGTGCCGACTCGTCCCGCGTAGATGAGCTTATTCTTATCGTAGACTCCGAGAATCAGCGAACCGAATCCGGGCAAGCCCTTCGACGAAGGAGTGTAACCGGCGATCACGAACTCCTGGCGCTTGCTGCATTTTATCTTCAGCCAATTTCGATTGCGCGCGGAATCGTAGTGTGAGTCAGCTCTCTTGGAAACGATACCCTCCAGCCCGAATTCACAAGCCTTCTTGAAAAACACCGCGCCGCTTCCTTCCTGGTGATCGCTGTAGCGAAGCGTCGAGGTGCTGTCTGCCGAATCAATCAATTCTTTAAGCAAAGATTTTCTCTGATCGAGCGCAACTCGCGTCAGGTGGAAGCCGTCAAGATAGATCAAATCAAACGCCTCGAAGACGAAGTTGGTCTGACCGCTCTTACCCATTGCCTGTTGAAGCTTCTGGAAACTTGTTCGGCCCTGCGAGTCCATCACCACGACTTCGCCGTCGATAATCGCGGTTGTGGCTTTGATCGAGACGATCGCCTTTGCGATGCCGGGAAACTTGGTTGACCAATCCTTTTGATTGCGGCTCCAAAATCGAACATTGCCTGAAGCCAGGTGGCAGAGCATTCGATAGCCGTCGAACTTCAGCTCGTGCAGCCAGACGTCGCCGCGCGGCGGCTCCTTCACCAGCGTTGCAAGCTGCGGAGCGACGAACGCGGGCATCGGAGCTTTACGCGCGCCCGCCAGTTCTTTGATCTGCGCCGGTGTCACAGCAAGTTCGTACCCGACGCGGCTTGATTCGTCAATGGTTCGAATGACGCGCTTCAGCGGCGTTTCTTCTGATCGCCGCGGTCACCCTGACCCTCGGGAACTTTGGTCTTTGCCTCGCGCTTGACATCCTGCGCGAGCGAGCGCCCTACGTCTACAACATCGTCGAAACGACCTTTCTCATCGCGCCTGACGTAGCGCTTGTCATCGCTGGTATCAAGCAACTCTCGTTTGCTTTGCTTCGCTTTCGCGGCCATAAGAACCTCCTGGTAGGTTTAAAGTACAAGCCTCGAGGCCTCGCGTCTTGCTTCTGAGCACATTCGTACTCGCGTGACCCCCGATCAGACGAAAGGCAATTCCCAAACCAATCGGAAGCTCAGACAGGATGGATAGGATCAACACCTGGGGAAACAAGGAACGCTGAATATCCTTTAAACCCTGTCGAGACGAGTTCACCGTTTTCTTTTAGGCTTGAGAAGATTAAGAAGGGCTCGTTCGGCCTTATGAAGCCGTGTTCCGCGATGATTCACAAGTTCATCGAGTGTCTCAAAGTATTCATCGATGACTTGTCCATGTTCGAAGCTGGTCAGCACGCGAGGCGAGATGTAAGCTGAGCGGCAAACCGCCGGCGTGTTGCCCAGGACCCTGGCTGTTTCTTTGACTGCTGAGACGAGCTTACGTTTCTTCTCGGTTTTTGTCCTGGGATTGTGCGCGGCTTCTCGAGCGAGTACACAAGCGCAGATCAGAGTGCCGGCCCACGTGCGAAAATCCTTTGAAGTAAAACGATTGCCCATCACCTCCTTGATATAGCCATTAATGTCACGACGCCGGACGTCGACGAAGCTACCGTCGCCGTTTTGATATTTGAATACCTCTCGGGCGCGATGTTCGAGCAGTTGCCTCACAACTCGCGCGACCTGTCGGTCTTTGATGTCACGATGTTGAAGTATTTGTCGCTTGCCGGGGAAAGCAAATTCGACTACGTCACCCTTTACCTGGACGTGCTTCGGTCGAAGAGTCGCCAAACCGTAACTGCCGTTTTCCTTCGCGTATGCCTGGCTTCCCGCGCGCAAAAAGCACGTGGAGAGTATTCGTAGAATGCATGACATCACACGCTCGCGGCCAAGATCTCGCTTGCGCAGATTCTGACCAACAACGCGTCGCATCCGCGGGACCGCCTCGGCGAACTTTAAAAGCCGCTCGAATTTTTTCTGCTCGCGCTTCCTGATGTGTAGTTCGTGATAGATGTATTGCCAGCGTCCGGCGGCGTCCTTGCCGACAGCCTGAAGCATTCCGCCCGCAGATCGACTAATCGCAACTTTAGTCCACGCAGGTGGAATTTTTAGAGCTTCGATGCGAGCGAGGTCATCACGGCTAACTCTGTCGCCGTCGGCGGTGATGTAACGGAACCTGGTCTTCGGTCCGAGCCGTTTGATGCCGGTGTTCTGAAGTCTTTCAAGATTCGTCATCTACTTAGGAACTCGGTTTGACCGAATGTTGAAACGCCTTCGCATTCAAAGTATTCAGCACTTCGCCGCGTCTGACTCCTCCTCGTCGCGCAATTCCTATTCCGAATTTGAGATTGTTCAAATCTGAAATCGAGTGTGCATCGGTAGAGATGACAAACGTGATCCGACGCTTTCGCGCCTCCTTGATCCAGCGCGGCTCCAAATCCAATCGATGAGGATCCCCGCTTATTTCAATGGCGGCGCCAGACCGTGCGATTACATCGAGAACCTCTTCCACTCGACAATCAATCGGCGGGCGTCTCAAAACCAATCTTCCGAGCGGGTGACCCCAGATCTTGAACAGCGGATTCTTCATCGCGGTTATCACTCGCGTAGTCATTTGGTCTTCGTCGAGCTTGTAGCGATTGTGAATGCTCGCGATAATCACATCGAACTCTTTCAGGACGTCGCCGGGATAATCTAAAGCGCCGTCGCGCAAGATGTCGGATTCCGTTCCTCGCAGAAGCTTAATCGCGACTCTTTCCTGGACGCGGTTGATTTCGTCCCATTGCTTTTTCAATCGATCGATCTTAAGTCCGCCGGCATAATGCGCGGTCGGCGAATGATCGGTAATGGTCATATACTTCATACCCATCGATTCGGCTGCCCTTGCCATTTCTTCTACTGTATTGCTTCCGTCCGAGTAAGTCGTATGGCAGTGAATCATGCCCTTGATGTCTTCAGTCGTAACCAGGTCATCCGGAATCTTGTGAGCAAGAGCATCCTCGATTTCGCCCTCGTCCTCGCGCAGTTCGGGAGGAACGTATTGCATATCGAGATGGCGATAGATGTCGGCTTCGCTTTCAATCGCTAGTTTCTTGCGGCCGCCGATCAAAGCCATCTTCTCGGGCGCGAGCTTTATCCCTTTTGATATTGCAATCGCTTCAAGACGCTCTCGATGCGCCTTTGAGCCGGTCTGTTGATGCAGGAGGTTCCAATAGTTCTGCGTGGTTGCCACCGAAAGACTCACGCTTATGCCGTCGATCAATCTAACGGTCGCCGACGATTTGGATCTGTTCTCGATGCGCGTGATGGGCGGGAGAAGGAGAAAATGTTCGACGGCAGCGCTGAGATTTCCCGAAACACACGCCGTAACCCGAATGCTCGAGACCGTCTCTTTCCAGCGTCGAGCGGAGCCGGCCACATCAGCGCGAACAAGAACGTCGAACGTTCTCATATGATCTATTACTTTTTGTGCGATTCTCAGCGCGTGAATCAGAAGCATGCGATCGTCGCGGTTTTCGTAACGAGAAATCTGCTGGCGGAGCGCGTCTTCGGTCTTAGAACTGAAGCCCGGGACTTCCTGCAACTTGTGGGCTTCAATCGCAGCTTTAAGGTCGGCGACGCTCGTAATGCCGAGAGCTTTGTTGAGGGCCTGAATCTTTTTCAACGTGAGTCCCGGCACTTGCGAGAGCGCGATTACACCCGTCGGAAGCTCCTCGCGCAATTTCTCGAGCATCGTCGAGCGGCCGGTGTTGTAGAGTCCTTCGATCACGCCAGCAAGCGATTCACCAATGCCTTTGATTTCGGTCAGTCGCTTTTCCTGAACAAGCTTCCCGAGATCGGTGTCTAACTCAGCGATTGCTTGTGCGGCTTTGGCGTAAGCGCGAGATCGATATTGATCCTTCTTCTTCAGACGCAACAACAGCCCGATCTCTTGAAGCGCCGTTGCTACTGCAAACTTGTTTGGTCGTTGAGAGGCTTTCGTTTTCATTGTGTCGGTTTACAGCACGCGCAAACTTCCTGCAAGACACTACTTCGATCCTCATCTCGGCAAGACTCGTACCCGATCCGACATTGAGCGAGATAGATTGAAATGAACCGCCGATGGGTCGTTTGAACCTGTCGCTTGCAGATTGCTGAAAAGATGCAAGTGTACTTCTATGCTACATCTTCTTTTGCGATGTTTGCTTATCAAGCACAATGTGAGAACCGGCTCGCTCAATCGAACGAGCGCCGAGTCAATTGTGCTGATTCTTATACACTCTCTTCTCAACAAATCCCTTTCCTCGTCCTCTTAGACATCTTTTCGGGGTGCGCGATTTGCAAGCACAAAGGCGATTAAGCTGTCTGCATCGCGACCGAGCTTAACCACCAAAATGAACTTAGCGCGTCGTGCAACACTCAGCCTGGCCACGTTTGTTCTCATCTGCTTTTTTCTGCCGTGGGTGGAGGCAAGCTGTCCAGGAATGAAGGATTCGATCAGCGGTTATGATTTGGCGCGTGATGACGACGTGTTATGGATCATCCCTCTATCGATGCTGGTCGTGGTTGTAGTGGGTGTTGCGTCAGCAGTGGTAAGGAGGCTTCCCGCCGCTTTCGCCTTGGCCGGTACAGTAGGTGGAAGCATCAGCGCATACTTGATGTATCGCGAGCGCTTGAACACGAACGCCTCTCCGAAATTAGTTGCGTTGCATTGGACGCCACTGTTCTGGCTGGCATTCATTGCATCGCTCGGTGTGTCAGCGGCGGCGCTGCTCTTTTATGCAAGGCGTTCACGATCGCCTTAGCAGTTTGATCAAGCAATTATTTGTGGACGAACGACAATAGGGAAGGAGCGAAGTCAAATGAGAGTCAATCTCAAAGCCCTCGGTTTCATTTTGATTCTGAGTGTCATCGTCAACTCTTCGGTGATGGCGCAGGGGTACAAGGAAATGAGGACTAACACGGCGGCTCGCAAGAAAATGGCGGCAACTTTGACGGCGCGGCTAATCGACGCTGAAAACAAAGCCAGGAAGAAAGCTGCGACGGTCGAGGTCACGGTGAAAGGATGTACTTTGATCGATCCCGCCACTGTAGGCGAGAAGCCTAAGGCAGGCGAGGGCCATCTCCATTATCGAGTCGATGACGGTCCGGTGATCGCCACCACCGCTACAAAGCTGAGCTTTCACGAGTTGACGGCAGGGACTCACAAGATCGTTGTGATGTTGGCAGCAAACGATCATAGTCCGTTGGGTCCGCAGGAGACGTTGACTGTGACCGTTCCATAACGTGGACATTAAGGCTCGCTGCTCATCGAGCAGCGAGCCGTCGAAAGAACGACAGGAGCAAGCGACGAAGAGGTTACTTATTGAAAGCGCCTTTCGCGCGTTGATGAGCCTCGGCAAACAGCAAGATCATTTTCTCGTTAAAGGCCGGGAGATCATCAGGCTTGCGGCTCGTTACGAGCTGACCGTCGCGAACGACTTCTTCGTCGACCCAGTTTGCGCCGGCGTTTGTAAGATCGACCTTGAGCGTCGGCCAGGAGGTTATTCTGCGGCCCTTGACCGCTTCAGCGTTGATCAGGGTCCACGGCGCGTGACAAATCGCGGCGATTGGTTTTTCAGCTTTGACAAATTCCTTGATGAAATTTATTGCCTCGGGCTCAAGCCTTAAGCGATCGGGATTCATCACGCCGCCGGGCAGCATCAAGCCGTCGTAGTTGTCGGCGTTTGCGTCTGCCAGCGGCACTTCGACTGTAAACTCATCAGCCCACTCGGTGTGATTCCAACCTTTCACCTTATCTTTTTCAGGCGAGATCAGCCTGACCTCCGCTCCGGCTTGCTCGAGCGCCTTCCTCGGTTCAGTCATCTCTACTTGCTCGAAGCCGTTTGCAACAAGAATCGCGATCTTCAAGCCTTTTAGTTCAGTGGCCATATTACCTCCTCTGTTTGATTTTGATGTCGTGCTTGGAAAGCAGACACAAAGTTATAACTGCAATGCAGATGCCAGCGGCGATCGGCAATGCTGGGCTGAAAACTATTTCAGAAAGCGGCACGGAAGTCGCACATTCGATGTTGCAAGTTCAGACAACTCTTCGCGCACTGAGCGAAGCAGTTGTATTCTGAACATAGTAAGCGGAGCTTAAAGGAGGTTTTGAAATGCACGCGAACAAGCCTGACTTTCCGCGACCCAGCATCGCGCTTCGTATCCAATTCGCGCTACCGATCGTGATCGCTCTTGCGATTCCGCTCGCGATCGCTTGCAGGAGTAGTACGGTCACTGAAAAAAGCGGAAACATAATTCTGAATGCTCCGGTCACAGGAGTAGTCCGCCGCGTGCTCGTCAACGAAGGCGCGTCTGTAGAAAAAGACACGGCGATAATCGAAATCGGCGCCGCGAAAGAGCAACCAGCTTCGCAAACCGCGAACGCGAATTCGGATCAGGCTCGGGCTGCGCGCGCTGCCCAAAACGATCTCACTGCTGCCGAAGCCGAAGCTAATCGCGCGTCGACCGAGTTGCGTCGCATCGAACCGCTGGTTAAGCGCGGGCTCGCTTCTCAAGCTGAGTTGGACAAGGCGCGCGCTCAGGCTCAAGATTCGCAAGAGCGACTGAAGCTCGCTCGCGAGAAGGTTAACAACCCGGATGCGAATCGCAATCAAACGCCGGCCGTCGCATCAACCGAAGAGATTGTTTCGGTGCGTGTGCCTGCGGCGGGCACGGTCAAAGCGATCAGCGTTCACGCGGGTCAGGCCGTGACAATCGGTCAACCGCTCGCAACTCTGGTTTCTAACACGTGATAAGAGCGTGATCGCTTACGAAAGGAAAAGGGATGAGAAGCCTCGCAAAAGCAGTTTTGTTTTTGATCTCGTTCGCGATAATCGGAAGCGTGCTTGCCGGTCATGACAACGTGTCGTCGGCATCGCTGAATGAACCTCAAGACACCGTTTATTTGGACCGCCGCATAAGCATGCTCGAGACGCGGCTCAGTTCAATCGAGTCGAGTCTTAGAATGGTTCAACAGCAGGCGAGCGCGCCGTCGTATCAAACGCCGTCGACGCGTGATCCTGAAACTCAGTTGCTACAAAGCGAAGTGGCAGTGCTGTCGGGGCGCGTGAGAGAACTCGAATGCGGCCTTGTTCATCTCGATGAACGAACGTTGACGCCGGCCGCGCGCCAGGCTCGAAAACAAGCGAGCGCGCAATCGACAGATCCCTGCCGGCTCAACGCGGAGGCGCCGGTGCAGCTTTCAACGCACCGATAACGCTGCGACTTAGCGGCTTATCTCTGCTCGAAGGGCTTTTTCGTGTTCCGATTAACGCTGATCAGATTGGCCATCAGTCGATAAGCGCCGGCGTTTCCAGCCAACAGTTGCCGGCGAAATGTGAGGCTCGTAAAAATGTAAGCGCCGTCACCGATGCGGACTGCCAGCAAACTACCTCGAGAAGGGTGCTCTCCAGGATCGTTCGATTCAATAAGCGCCGAGTATTCGTTCGACCACTCGCGCGGGATGTTGATTGCTCTATCGACAAGCCAACCATCGAAGTCGTTCGACACAATCTTGTTCGGCTTCGAGAGCAGTGAGTTGTCAGGATCCAGCGGCTTTATCGCAGAGATTTCATTTGTGATTCGATCCTTTGAAAGCTTGATTGGATAAGGCGCGAAGCGAACGTTGGATAATACCAGATTCCAGTCGTCTGGTTGCTGAGTGAGCACTACAAGATTGCCGCCCTTTTGAACGTATCGAAGCAAACAACCATTTCTCAACACGAGCTCAGGCCGTGTTGAATAAGCGTTTTCGTCAACCACTATCGTATCGAATCGCGCGAGGTCGCCGCAGCCCTCCTGAGCCCGAGTGTTTGCGTCGCCGCGTGCGATGCTTTCAATTTCTTCAAGCTTGATTTCGTTTTGATCGACGCCGAGCTGCGTCAACGCAAACGAAAGCCAGTTATCAACGCCGCGAATGTAACCGACCTTCGGCGCGCCATCCACCGTGAAGTCGACCGGCTTTATTGCGATCTTTGCCGAGCCCAGAGCGTCGGGGGCGGCAGGCCTCTCGCGGCGAAACTCGAGTAATGCGTCCGTCGCGAGCGGCGGTTTGAGAATCGGCAAGCGAAGCTTGAGCTTGATCGTAGTCTCTTCATCCTCGCGAGCGAAGTTCACGTGAACCGGCTCATACTTATCATCAGCGACCGCCAGTGGCACTACCCAGAGCGCGCCGGCAAGCGGGCCTTGCGTGTGGTTGATCATTCGAACGGCGAATTCGATGTCGCGCGGCGTCGACCAATCCTTGACCAGCGCGAAAGGAATTGTCGAAATCTCAATCGGCGGCGCAATGTCAAATCTCACAAGCGAGGCAATGCGAATGTTAACCTGACCCAGTCCGACGTCCGGTGAAATAATGAATTGATCTCCGAACGGCTCGGCGGGTTGCGCGCCCGCGAGTGTCGAACCTATCGAGTAGTACTCTTCGTCGTAGAGGTGAGCCGAGTGTGGGAGAGTGAGCGGAGCATCCTTCGGAATCTCATATTCGAATTGCTGCGAAGCTACTCCGCCGGCTCCGAGGCCGATCACTTCAGAGTCTTTGTAGGTGGAACTGTGCGTCATTGGAATTTTTTCAGGCGCGGTGAAGACGACTGGAAACGCGCGAGACGTGCCGTTGCGCAACACCGCTCGCGCGATCACCTTTTGACCTTGCGTCAAGACCGAATCTGAGAGGGTCACTTCCAGGCGCAGCCCAAGAGCGAGTGTCAGCGCGCGCTCTATTGCCGCCGTGAATCGCAAGACACGAACGAATTCCGCTCCGTAGCGCTCTCGTAAATCGGCGGGCGTTCCTTCAGCGCGCTTCTCGATCAACTTTTCCTGCAACGCATCGATTAAGCGATCGCCGGCTGCGATCGCATCGACGACTCCAAGCTCTCCGATCCGAGGTTGAGCGATTGAACGCGCGAGATTTTCCGGTAGCGTTAGACCGTCGAACAAGCCCTCGCCGCTTTGAATTTTTTCTGACGGCGGCGCGGTCAGCTTGTAGTAGCTGGCCTCTCGGTCGGGGGTCATGCTATCGAGGTTTGCAGCTCGCGAGGCAAAGCACTGATGGGCTGCGAGCCCTATCCTTGAGTAGCTCCTTCCGCGCACGCGGTCGTATTCGGCAAGGTTCATCGCAACATCGGCGCTGCGATGATCAGTTGCCTCGAAGAAACGACGCGGCTGCCAGACCTCAGAATCGGCTTCGGGAGCCAGTTTCGTGTCAGCCGCCGCAGTGAAAGCTTCAGCGGCCAAACGCGCGACCGCCCGCTCTGTGCCCTCGCCGCTCGCAGCGTTATGATTGATGATTACGACGTCACCTCTGAGCAAACGTATCGCGCGCACCATTCGACGCAGAGCTTCATCGTGGCCCCAGGCTGCCAAAACCTCATCGGGCGACTTCGAATATCCGATGTCATGGAGGTTGAGAAAGAAAAGATCGGCGCCGGTGATGCGGGCCGCTTCGACGGCTTCGCGAGTGTGAACGATGGCCAGCTCTTCATTTAGTTCAGCTCGGGTTCTGCTCGATTCGCCTTCGCCTCGCGTCGCGTACAGCACGACAGTGCGCGCACCCAGCTTCTTGCGAAGATATGCGAGCGAACCGTCGTCTTCGTCGCCGGGGCGAGCCGCGATGCAAACCACTGTGAATGGATTTGTGATCTCGCGCAGTGCCTGATCCAGCGCAACAAGCCCACGCTCGTCTTCTGGCTGTGACTGAGGATTTGGCAGCGCTGTAGTTTCGCGGGTTGTTGAATACTGGCTGGGCGCCGTTCCCACTAAAACAGCAAGAGTGATTGCGAATGTGAGGGCTAGCTTCATATTCGTGAGGCTTAAACGCGACCGCGACGATAGCGGATCATTTTATCATCTCGCGGCGAACAGAGCGTCCCTCTCTTGAAGCTCGCAACAAAAAAAGGCAACGCGATTCTTGACGGCGCATCGCGCTGTGTTAGCATTGCTCGCGAAACAATCAATCATCGAGGCTCGACAGACTCAAATCAGCTTGTGGACAATGAAGCGAAAGATCGCAACAAAAAGCGTCGAGCCCTCTAACGAAGACATCCAGAAGAAACACCGTGAAAAGGAACGAAGAGCAAAACTGCTCGTCGCGTTGTTCTGCGTAGCGCTGTCGGCGATCGCCGTCGTGCCTTTTTTCTTCCTTGGTCACCGCGAAGCCGGAGCAAGCCTGTTTGAGTTGAGGATGCCGACAACTCACGACATGTTTTTGCACTACGACCAGATGCGATCGTTCTACAAGGGTCTGGCTGCCGGTGAAATTTATCCGCGTTGGGAAGAGGAAACGAATCGTGGGTTCGGAGCGCCGACCACGAGCTACTATCCTCCGGGCGTTTACTATTTAACTTCGGCCTTTTATTCGGTAACGCGAGATTGGGTCCGAGCGTTGCTCGATGCTCATCTCTTGATGATGATCGCCGCCGCAGCAGCGATCTACTTCTACGCCCGGCAAGACATGGCTCGTAGCGCGGCAATCGTTGCAATGACCGCGTACATTTTTCTGCCTTACCATCTTATCGATCAATACCAGCGCGGCGCGATTGCCGAACTGTTGGGATTCATCTGGATGCCGCTGATTCTGTTGTTCGGCGAGCGCTTGATGAAAATGCCATCCGGCACCGACGCAGAGAAACACCCAGGAAGAAGATCATTGCTGCTGAGCGTCGCGGGTCTCGCAGCAAGCTACGGAGCTTTCTTGTGGTCGCATCCGCCGACGGCTTATCAGTTCACGCTTGCGTTCGGCTTGTACGTGATCGTCCTGAGTGTCATTCGAAAAGAGTGGAAAGGATTGCTGAGCGTAGGCGCGTCGATTGCAATCGCGCTCGGATTGTCGGCAGTGTATCTCGCTTCGGCCGCGCTTGAGCAGAACCTCATTCGTCACGAGTACATTTCGGAAACGTGGCCTTATCACAAAACCTACGTCTTTGTTCACGATCTGTTCAACTACCAGTTTCATCGCTCGTTCTTTCGCGCAATCGACGTGATGTGGATCACCGGGGCTGTAGTCATCCTCATCAGCGGAATCGTTTTCGTGGTGAAGCACCGAGCGTTGAACCTGGCCTCGAGCTTGAAGCAAAGAATCGCGCTTTGGTTGTTGCTCGGCGCCGCCGCAAGCTTCATGATGACCAAGGCTTCGATGCCGTTGGGAAAGTTAATACCGAAGATCGACATTGGAGTGTTCACCTGGCGGATGCTTTCAATAACGACGTTGGTAATAGCGCTGCTTGCAGGCGCGTTAACACAAGCAGCGGTTAACGCAGCACGAGAGAACCGTCGTTCGGTGCGTCTGTTGTTCGGCTCGCTTGCAGGTTGCATTCTGGTGGGAACTTTTATTTTCAGCGCAGTTTGGGTGGTCGGCCCAATCGCGGGCTACGACGTGTTCGTGCCCGAAGAAGAACACTTCAACGGCGCGACGATTCCAGCCACCGCTCCGGCGATTGATCCCGAAGAATTGCCTGACGACGTTCCTCAAGCCGAGCTCTCCGAAGAGAATGGCGAAGTGTCGGTTGAAGAATGGAAGCCGCAACATCGCGTGATCCGGGCGGACTTGACCGACGATGATGTGTTGTTGATTAGGACGTTCAATTTCCCGGGATGGACTGCCAGCGCCGATGGTCATCAGGTTCCGATAACCACGTCGGATGAATTAGGCGATATGGAAATCGAGCTGTCGGCAGGAAGTCATCAGGTGACGCTCGACTTTTTCGATACGCCCGCGCGCCGCAGGATGAAGATCGTCACGCTTTGTTCGTTTGGTGTTCTGTTGTTGTTAACGGGCGCCGGCGTTGTCACAAAAAGAAGACTTGTTTACAACGCGTAATGACGACGGGCGCTCGGCGATTGACATCAAATTGCAAAAGCAAAACTCGATGCCTGCAACACACGACGCGGATGCTGAAGCTGGTCGTACATCGCCGACAAATGTTTTTTCTGTGCTAATCAGACAGGATACGCTTTCGATGCTCTGTGTGATGGCCGTCGCAGTCTTTGCAGAGCTCCCATTCTTCTACGCCGCGGGCGGACAACTCCCTCAAGCACACGATTTGACTGTTCACTGGATGCGAGCGGTCCAGTTCGATGAGACACTGAGGTCCGGCGTCTGGTATCCGCGATGGCTCGGTGGGATGAATTATGGATACGGCGCCGCGACTACGTTGTTTTACGCGCCGTTTGTTTATTACGCAACGTCGGCTGCTCACGCGTTGTTTGGCGGTTGGAGCGCCGCTTTCGAGGCGGTTGCGCTGCTTGCCGCTGCGGGTTCAGGCCTGACCTTTTTTCTTTTTGCCAGAGACTTCCTAAGCTCGCGCGCCAGTGTCGCAGCAGGTTTGATCTATGTGCTGTTGCCCTATCGGCTGATCGACCTTTACCATCGCGCCGCATTCCCGGAGTTGATTGCATTTGTGTGGATGCCGTTGGTTTTGTTTGCAATCAATCGCGCAATCACGCGTTCGAGTGCAAGAAATATAATCGGCGGCGCGGTTGCTTATTGCCTGTTGATTGTGACTCATCCGCCGGTGGCTTATCTGTTTTCAATGGCTCTGGCAGTATTTGTGATAACAACGTCTGTAGTCGAGAGGCGCTGGCGAATGATCTTGACTGCGAGCAGCGTCATTACGCTCGGAGCTGGGTTATCGGCGTTCTATTGGCTTCCCGCGACGCTCGAAGTCGGACTCGTTAAGCAAAACGTCACCCAGTTTTTCAAAGACAAGAAAGGCTACATTACCGATCTCGCCGCAAGCACGGGCTTTGAGAGATTGCTCGCGGCGAGCGCAATTCTTACGCTGCTGTTGTTTTGGTTGTTTCTTATCCGATCGAAGAGTGAAGAGAAATCGCAAGCGGGGCAACATCGAGCCGGATGGATGATCGTCGGGTTTCTGGCTTTTGTGATGATGACTCCGGTGGCCGTTCCAATCGAACATGTTTTGCCGGGCATTTCAGGAATAGCTTTCGCGTGGAGGTGGCAAGCCATCGAAGTGCTTGCGGTCGCGATTCTCGCGGGCATCTCGATTGAAGCGCTGATGCGTTCGCATCGAGGGCAAAGAATCGCTGTGTTGTCATCAGTGTCGATTGCCGTGTTTGCATTCGGAATTATCGGATGCGCGATGGCGTCGAACTTAAAAGTAAGGTTTATCCCACCAGCCGATGAGATCGAGGAAGACTTCACCCCCCTTGATTCGCCCAGCGTCGAACAACTAACGAAAGGCATCAGCGCGAAGATAACGCCGCCTGAAGCGAATGGGTCAGTTCGTTTGATTCAATGGCAGCCGCAATCGCGAATATTCGAAGTTTCAAATTCGACTGACGCTGTTCTTGAAGTGCCCACTTTCATGTTTCCTGGATGGACGGCGATGATTGATGGCCAAAGAGCATCGCCTCGCGCTGAGTCTCTTCGAAAAACCATCATCGTCGACTTACTCCCTGGCGAGCACACAGTCACGCTCGACTTTTCAAACACCACGACTCGCACTGTCGCTGAATGGGTCAGCATCACGGCATTGATTCTGTGTGCGATCGTGTTCACCCGTAGCTTCTTCCGCAAAAATTCTCAACGAACGCCACGTTTTTCTTGACACTGAGTCAGCGGTGTCTGACAATCCGAGCATCGAATTCGCCCCGCTTCGGGAGATCAATATGTCTTACGGCTACGCCGACATCGCGGTGCTCGAGGAGCTGCGAGAGGCTGGCGACTACGACCAGATTGCGCGGCTTCTCGGAGACGATTGGCTGCGTGTTTCCGAATTTGACGATGACGGCGTGCGGCATAGGCTGCTCGCTGCGGAACTGGCGGGGCGAAATGGCCGACTTGACGAGATGGAAACTGCGCTCGCGCCATACATCGAAAACGTCGACCGCGTTCCGTTTGCGCACGCGGCGCGCGTACTGTTGACGACGGCTTTATTTCATTACCGGCGCAATGAGCCGAGCGAGGCGCTTCGGCTGGCCGAGATGGCCGAGAAGATTGCGTCGGTTAGAGACGAAGAGCTCACCAAAGGTGAAGCGATTCAGCTTCAAGGACAGGCTCTTTGGTCGCTCGAGCGATGGGAGGAGGCGGCAAAGTGCTTCCAAGCAGCTATCGATATTTATTCGGGAGGGACGCAGCCTTATCGCGTGGGTCTTGCGTATCTTTGTCTCGGAGCTGTGCGTAACCGAATGGGTGAGCCTGAAGACGCGCGCACAATACTCGAACGCGGAATAAAGATACTCCTGAAGACTCACGATGAATATAACCTGGCTGTAGCTCGAGTGAATGTTGCGCTCGCGCTAAACGCTCTCGGCGAGTACGATACGGCGCACAAATATTTGACGTTCGCGCACAACACGTTCGAGCAGATGGGTCATCATCAATACACCTACCTCACTCTCAACAGCATTGCTGCAACCTTGATCGGGCTCAAGGAGTACGATCGTGCTGAAAACTTCATCGATCAGGCAATCGAATTGGGCGTGAGCGTGCGCAGTACCCAGATAGCACAAACCTATGAGGTGAAAGCGCGGCTTCATCTGGCGCGGCGTGAATGGGAAAAGGCCCGACTGTCGCTCTCGACCGCGATTGAGATAGCCGAACAGGCGAACAGTCAGTCGCAGCGAGCCAATGTGCGCCGGACTCTTGGAAGGTATTATTTATCACAAGAGCAGGACGAAGAGGCGGCGGCCGCGCTGTTGGAGGCGCTTGATATCGCGCAGGATCTTCGAGCTGGACTCCTTGAGCTGGAGATCAAGGCGTTGTTGTCACAGGCATTGTCCATCAGCAAGCCGAGTGAAGCTTGCCGATTGTTGAGCGATGTGGAAACCGCACTCGGTTCGCGTCCACTCAGCGAGCTAAGAAAAGAAGCTCAGGCGGCCCGCCGAAGAATTGCTTCGCTTGACCAGGAACAGTATTTCATCCTGTCGGATGTCAAGATTCCGTTGCTGGCCGATGCGAAAATATCGCTGCTGAAATGGTTGTGGGCTCGCGCGTTGTACAAGGCGAGGGGCAACGCGCGCGACGCCGCTTCGATACTTGGAGTCACTCCAACCTATATTCGCAAGCTCACAAAAGTCATACCGAGAGATCTCTTGCGTCCGGGCAAGAAGCGAACAAAGAAAAAGTAATTCCACTCAAGCTCGGGAAATCCATACCGAATCAGTTATCGACGCGAGTTCACGCTTTAGGTTGTTGTATCTCGCGGCGAATTCGTGGCGCTCGTCGTCATCAAGCGAGCGAGTGCCTTCCGCGACTCGATCAGATTCAATCACTCCATCAAGCTGCAAGGCGTGCTTCAGGCAAGCGATGCTTTTCTTGACTCTCTTTCCGCCCTGCGAGGACCAACAGGCTTCACTGAATTGCTCAAACGCTGCTTTGTAAGACTTCATCAACCGCTCGTCGCCTGCGTAGCAAGCGCGCCACGCTCGTTGCCATTCGCGCGGCATCGCATTCGCCGGGCCGGAAACAACGCCAATAGGCAGTTCGTTGTGAAGCAGATAGCGATTCCAGTACTCACGCACGCGGCCGATCAAACCGTCTTCGAGGTTGAATAGCTGAAACATCAACATCGCGTTGCCGACGTAGATTCCAAACTCGCCTTTGTCCTTGAAGTGTCCCGCGCCTTTTGTGTAGTTGCCCAGCACTCGCCGAGGCGCGGAGACTTTCAAACCGAAGACGAACGGCAAACGGCTCAACTGCTTCACGTCGCGAGTTCGAATGTGCGGAATGCGCGGATCAGCGGCGATGTCCGCGTTGTCGTAAAGAAAGATCGGAAGCCAGCGGCCTCGATGGTCGAACAAATCGCTGATGTCTCGCTGAAAGAACGAAATTATGTCGCCCAGATTCGAGATCGAAAGAGGCGCGATGACCGCCGCATCGGCGCGCGCTTCGAGCGCGCATTCAATATTCGCGAGCGTCTCCGCGCGAGTCGTCCCCGTCACTCCGACCCAGGCTTCGACGGGCTGAAGGTCTCGCCCGGAGTTTTCTAAATTGATTCTCGCGACTTCTTCGGTTTCGATCAGTATCAGTCGTTGGCGTTCGTCGTTTGAGATTCGATTCCACTCACCGGTCGTTCCTACGCCAAACAGGATATCCGCGCCGCAACCTTGTTGTGCGAGATGCCGGAACACGCTTCGCTGCTGGTCTTCGATCACTCGCCCGCTGCTGTCGAGCACTGTAATCGCAGGAATGCTCAAGCCTCGGCGCGGTTGATATCGAAAACGGTTTGAAGGGGAAGGGATCACGCCGGCGGCAGGCAACATTTCAAGATTTGCTGGCGCTGTTTCCATCATCGTGTTTGGTGTAGCTCAGATTCGGTCCAATTCCGCGCGCGTTCTTTCGCTGATGACGTTGCCGGTGTTGAGCGTGGTCTTCGGTTCGAGCAGCAAAACGTGAACTTCTTCATCGGCGATCGGCAAGTGCTCGACTCCGCGAGGGATTATCACGAACTCACCTTCGCGAAGCTGGATGTCGCGATCGCGCAATCTAATCAACAGGTTTCCTTTTATGACGAGAAAGAGTTCGTCTTCGGCCTCGTGTTGATGCCAGACAAATTCTCCTTCGAGCTTAACCAGCTTTACAAAAGAATCATTCACCGAACCGACGATCTTCGGACTCCAGCGCTCCTGAAAAGTGTCGAGCTTATCGGCGAGGTTCACTTTATCGATCGGAATTGTGTCTGGCATCGTCAAAGCGTAGGCAGGGTGCTTTACCAGTGTCAAGCGCGCAAGCGGTTGCGTTGAAGCGTTGGTGCGCGACGTGTATATTGAACTTTAAACTCAGTTCATCGGACGCGAAATAACTTCTTCACCGTCGTCATTGAGGGAAACCATGGAACAAACTGCGAGGACAAACAAGGATTTGATTGAAGCTCTGGGATCGATGGCGAATAAGCTGCGAATTGATTCGATCGTTGCGACTTCAGAGGCCGGCTCGGGTCATCCCACCAGTTGCATGTCGGCGGCTGATCTGACCGCAGCAGTGTTTTTCTACGCGATGCGATACGAAGTCGCGAATCCGAGGAATCCGGTCAACGATCGATTTGTGTTGTCGAAAGGACACGCCGCGCCATTGCTGTACGCGGCGTGGGCGGAAGCCGGCGCGTTTCCAGTCGAGCGCTTGAAGACGTTGCGCGAATTCACCAGCGACCTCGAGGGCCATCCGACTCCTCATCTGCCGTGGGTCGAAGTAGCGACCGGCTCTCTTGGACAGGGTTTGTCGTGCGGTGTCGGTATGGCGCTCAACGGAAAATATCTCGACAAGACCGGCAACAACATCTTTGTGCTGATGGGTGACGGCGAGAACGCCGAGGGATCGGTTTGGGAAGCGGCGGAAATCGCTTCGTACTACAAGCTCGATAATTTGATCGGCATCGTTGACGTCAACGGTTTGGGTCAGAGTCAGCGCACGATGTACGGCCACGATACCGAAGTCTACCGTCGCCGGTACGAAGCGTTTGGATGGCACGCGCGCAGCGTCGATGGTCACAACATTGCAGAGATCATATCGGCCCTCGATGAAGCGATGGCAACACCTGACAAGCCTTCAGTGATAGTTGCCGCGACAAAGAAAGGGAAGGGCGTTTCGTTTGTTGAAGACAAAGACGGCTGGCACGGTAAGGCCCTAAAGAAAGGCGAGGAGCTAGACCGAGCGCTCGCCGAGCTGCAGCCAAGGGTCTCAAGCACGGACGGCTTGAAGATGAAGCCGCCCGAGGGTCGAAACGTCAATGCAGGTTCCGCTGAGTCTGCCACTGCGAAGTCATCATCAGATGACCAATACGCGATTGGCAAACAAGTCGCGACACGAGAAGCGTACGGCGAAGCGTTGGCCCGACTCGGCGATGCGAATCCGCTTGTAGTCGCGCTCGACGGCGATACCAAGAATTCAACTTACTCAGAAAAGTTTATGAAGGCGCACGAGGGCCGCTTCTTCGAGTCTTTCATTGCCGAGCAGAACATGGTCGGAGCGGCGGTAGGACTCAGCTCGATGGGGAAAATACCTTTTGCGTCGACGTTCGCGTGCTTCCTGACTCGCGCTTACGATCAAATTCGAATGGCTGCTGTCTC
>Ga0075426_10000340_pt1 | contig 31854 bp, 32 predicted proteins | sample SoiMethybrSBSTD5_FD_75304 | JGI IMG/M metagenome (GOLD analysis project Ga0075426, IMG submission 75304) | Bulk soil microbial communities from a Populus tree surrounding site in Tennessee, USA - Soil MetaG P. TD hybrid SBSTD5 | ecosystem: Environmental > Terrestrial > Soil > Tree plantation... | reverse complement strand
ACATCACCTACGGCACCAACAACGAATTCGGCTTCGACTACCTGCGCGACAACATGGCGACGCAAGTGCCGGAGCGCTTCCAGCGCGGGCTCCACTACGCCATCGTCGACGAGGTGGACTCGATCCTGATCGACGAAGCGCGCACGCCGCTGATCATCTCCGGTCAGGCCGAGGATTCGAGCGAGCTCTACCGCCGCATCGACGTGCTGATCCCGAAGCTGGTTCCGCAGGCGGATGAGAAAGCCGAGGGCGACTACTGGGTCGACCTCAAGATGCACAACGTGACGCTCTCGGAAGCCGGCCACGAGCACGCCGAGGAGATCATGGCCGGGGCGGGGCTGCTTCCCGAGCGCGCCAGCCTCTACGATCCCTCGAACATCATGCTGATGCACCACCTCTACGCGGGGCTGCGCGCGCATGCGCTCTACCACCGCGACCAGCATTACGTGGTGCACAACGACGAGGTGATCATCGTCGACGAGTTCACCGGACGCATGATGCACGGGCGGCGCTGGTCGGACGGATTGCACCAGGCGGTCGAGGCGAAGGAAGGCGTCACCATCAAGACCGAGAGCCAGACGCTCGCCTCGATCACGTTCCAGAACTACTTCCGCCTCTACAAGAAGCTCGCCGGCATGACCGGCACGGCGGACACGGAAGCGTTCGAGTTCTCGACCATCTACAACCTGGAGACGGTTCTCATCCCGACGCATCGTCCGATGATCCGCGGGGACCTGAACGACCAGGTCTTCGTGACGGCAAAGGAGAAGTACCAGGCGATCATCAACGACGTGAAGGAGCGCACCGCCAAGGGCCAGCCGATCCTCGTCGGCACGACGTCGGTGGAGAATTCCGAGCTCCTCTCCGGCATGCTCCAGCGCGAGAAGATCGAGCACAACGTGCTCAACGCGAAGCAGCACGCGCGCGAGGCGGAGATCGTGGCGCAGGCCGGCCGCCCCGCGCAGGTCACCATCGCCACCAACATGGCGGGCCGCGGCACGGACATCGTGCTCGGCGGCAATCCCGATCCCGAGATCCAGAAAGTGAAGGCCGACGAGGCGCTCACCGATTCGGAGAAGGAGCGCCGGATCGCCGAGATGAGGGAAGCGTGGCAGAAGCTGCACAACGACGTCGTCGCCTCGGGCGGCCTTCACATCATCGGCTCCGAGCGCCACGAGTCGCGCCGCATCGACAACCAGCTGCGCGGGCGCTCGGGACGCCAGGGCGACCCCGGCAGCTCGCGCTTCTTCCTTTCCTTCGAAGACCCGCTGCTCAAGATCTTCGCGGGCGAACGGCTGCAGGGGATCATGCGCCGGCTCAAGATCCCCGAGGGCGAAGCGATCGAGGCGCGCATGGTGTCGCGCTCGATCGAGGGTGCGCAACGCAAGGTCGAGGCGCGCAACTTCGACATCCGCAAGCAGCTGCTCGAATACGACGACGTCGCCAACGACCAGCGCAAGGTCATCTACCAGCAGAGGAACGAGCTGCTGGAATCGGAGGATATCCAGGACACGATCCGCTCGATGCGCGCCGACGTGATCATGGCGGCGGTGCAGCAATTCATGCCGCCGGGCAGCGTCGAGGAGCAGTGGGACCTCGCGGCGCTCGAAAGGAAGCTCGAGAGTGACTTCTTCCTCAAGGCGCCCGTGACCGAATGGGCGAAGGCCGAAGCCGAGCTCGACGACGTGAGCGTCGCGCGCCGCCTCATCGAGCTCGCCGAGTCCGAGTACAACGCCAAGTTCGCGATGATCGAGGACCAGGCCATGGTGCGCCAGTTCGAGCGCTCCGTGATGCTCCAATATATCGACACGCACTGGCGCGAGCACCTGGCGGCGCTCGACTACCTGCGCCAGGGCATCCACCTGCGCGGCTATGCGCAAAAGCAGCCGAAGCAGGAATACAAGCGCGAGTCCTTCGAGCTGTTCGCGGCGATGCTCGATTCGATCAAGAGCGAGGTGACGCGGCACCTGATGGCGGTGCAGGTACGCTCGCGCGAGCAGGTCGAGGAGGCCGAGCGCAAGGCCGAGGAGGCGCTGCGCGCGCTGAAGAACGTGCAGGCGCAGCATCCCGACTTCGGACCGTCGACCGGCCCCGAGGGCGCGGAGGTGGAGCCGGAAGGCGCGCCGGCGCAGTCGATGATGCCGCCGCCGCAAGAGGCGCAGCCGCAGCAGCAGCCCTTCATCCGTTCCACGCAGAAAGTCGGGCGCAACGACCCGTGCCCCTGCGGCTCCGGCAAGAAATTCAAGCAGTGCCACGGGCGCCTCGCCTGAAGCGCGCCGCCGGCGCCGCCGGCGTTCTCATCCGGCGCGCCGAGCCGCAGGACTACGAGGGCGTGGCGCTCTCGATGGCCGACGAGAGCGCCTATACAGGCACGCTGCAGACGCCGTTTCCGTCGAAGGAGATGTGGCGCAAGCGCGTGGCCGACCTCGCCGACACGGATTACCTGCTGGTCGCGTGCGCGGGCGATCGCGTCATCGGCCACGCGGGCCTGCACCGCACGTCCAAGTCGCCGCGGCGTGCGCACGCGATGATGGTCGGCATGGCGATCGAGTCTGCGTGGCAGGGCAAGGGTGTGGGTACGGCGCTCCTCGCCGCGCTCATCGACCTCGCGGACAACTGGCTCAACGTGACGCGCCTGGAGCTCACGGTGTTCGTCGACAACAAACGCGCCCTGGCGCTCTACAGGAAGTTCGGCTTCGAGGTGGAAGGCACCTACAGGGCCTACGCGTTGCGCAACGGCCGCTTCACGGACTCGTACGCCATGGCGCGGATCAAGGAGAAGCCGCTGAAGTAGAATTGCGGCCGGAAAACAAGATGGCCGTCAACCTCGAGCCGCCGCGTCCCGAGAACCTCCTCACCATCGCGGGAGTGCGCCTGGGCGTGGCGCGCGCCGGCATCCGCAAGCCCAATCGCAAGGACCTGCTGCTCGTCGCGATCGACGAGGCGAGCCGCGTGGCCGGGGTCTTCACGCGCAACCGCTTCGCCGCCGCCCCCGTCGCGCTCTGCCGCGAGCGGCTCGACGACGACGAGCCGATCCGCGCCATTCTCGTGAACACCGGGGTCGCGAACGCGGGCACCGGCGCCGAAGGGTTGGCCAATGCGCGGGCGACCTGCGCCGCCGCGGCGAAAGCGCTGGGCGTCGAGGAAACGCAAGTTCTGCCGCTGTCCACGGGCGTCATCATGGAGCACCTTCCCGTCGACCGGATCGTGGCGGCGCTGCCGCAATGCTTCGACGATCTCGCCGCGACCAACTGGGCCTCCGCGGCCGAAGCGATCATGACGACCGACACGATTCCGAAGGCGGTGTCGCGCCAGGTGGTGATCGACGGGCGCACGATCACCGTCACCGGCATTTCCAAGGGCGCCGGCATGATCCAGCCCAACATGGCGACGATGCTCGGGATCGTCGCGACCGACGCGGCCATCGGCCAGGACGCGCTCGAATATCTCGTGAAGGTCGCGACCGGGCGCTCGTTCAACGCGATCACGATCGACGGCGACACCTCGACCAACGACGCCTTCGTCCTCGTGGCGACCGGGCGCGCCGGCAATCCCGAGATCGTCGGCGAGGGCACCTCCGAATTCGGCCGGCTGTGCGAGTGCGTGTGCGAGGTCGCCGAGGTGCTCGCGCAGGCGATCGTGCGCGACGGCGAGGGCGCGACGAAATTCATCACCATCACGGTGGACGGCGGCGGCTCGCGCGAGGAATGCGTGCGCGTCGGCAAGGCGATCGCGCACTCGCCGCTCGTGAAGACGGCGTTCTTCGCCTCCGATCCGAACCTGGGCCGGATCCTCGCCGCCATCGGCAACGCCGGCATCGCGGACCTCGAGCCCGCGCGCATCGGGCTCGACATCGGAGAAGTGCGCGTGGTCGAAAACGGCGCGCGCGCCGCCTCGTACACCGAGGAGCAGGGAAGGAACGCGATGAAGCCGAAGGAGATCACGCTGCGCGTGACGCTCGACCGCGGCGTCGAGACCGCGACCATCTGGACCTGCGACTTCTCCTACGACTACGTGAAGATCAACGCCGACTACCGGAGCTAACCGTGGCCGACTCTCGCAGCAATAGCCCGCACCTCGAGCAGTACTACTCGAAACGCGCCTCGGAATACGAGCAGGTCTACGAGAAGCCCGAGCGGCAGCACGAGCTCGAATGGCTGCGCCAGCGCGTGCCGCTGCTCTTCCGCGGCAAGACCGTGCTCGAGGTCGCCTGCGGCACGGGCTACTGGACGCAGTACATCGCGCGCAGCGCCAAGCGCGTCTATGCCTGCGACATCAACGAGTCGGTCCTGGAGATCGCGCGCGACAAGCGCATCGCGCCGGGACGCGCGGAATTCTTCAAGGCCGACGCCGTCGCGCTCGACGCGGTGCCTTCGGGGTGCAACGCCGCCTTCGCCGGCTTCTGGTGGTCGCACGTGAAGAAGAGCGACCTCGAGCGCTTCGTCGCCAATCTCGCCGCCCGCATCGAGCCCGGATCGATCGTCGGCATCCTCGACAACAAGTACGTCGAGGGGAGCTCGACCGCGGTGTCGCGCCGCGACGCCGAGGGCAACACCTACCAGATGCGCCGGCTCGCGAACGGGGACCACTACGAGGTGCTCAAGAATTTCCCCACCGCCCCGGAGCTCACGCACGCGGTGCAGTCGGTCGCGCGCGACGCGCGGCTCGAGGAGCTGCAGTATTACTGGCTCCTGGTATTCACCTTGTGATGCGCGATCGCGCAAGCGCCGGTGAAAGACACTGACTGGAAGGGCCTGCTCGAGCGCCTCGACGGGATCGTCGAGCGCATCGAGCGACTGGTGCCGGCGGGAGCGACCGCGCCCGACTGGAAGGCGACCGCATTTCGCTGGCGGCGCGGCGCGCGCGGCGGCGCGGGGCTCCAGGCGGTGCGCCATCCGCACGCGATCCGTTTCGACGACCTGCGCGACATCGACGAGCAGAAGCGGCGGCTGCGCGACAACACCGCGCAGTTCGTCGCCGGGCGTCCCGCGAACAACGTGCTCCTCACCGGAGCGCGCGGCACCGGCAAGAGCTCGCTCGTGAAAGCGGCGCTCGCGGAATTCGCCGCGAAGGGACTGCGCCTCATCGAAGTCGACAAGCGCGACCTCGTCGACCTTCCGGACATCGTGGACCTCGTGGGCGAGCGCAAGGAGCGCTTCCTCGTCTTCTGCGACGACCTCTCGTTCGAGGCGAACGACGCGGGCTACGTGCCGCTCAAGGTGGCGCTCGACGGATCCATCGCGGGTTCGGCGGACAACATCCTCATCTACGCGACCTCGAACCGGCGCCACCTGATGCCGGAATACATGCACGAGAACCTCGAGACGAAGCACGTCGGCGAGGAAATCCACCCCGGCGAGTCCACCGAGGAGAAGATCTCGCTCTCCGAGCGCTTCGGCCTGTGGCTGTCGTTCTATCCGTTCGACCAGGAGCAGTACCTGGACATCGCCGATCACTGGGTGCGCGCGCTCGGGGCCAAGCCCGACGAGGCGTCGCGCAAGGCCGCGCTCCTCTGGGCGCTCGAGCGCGGCTCGCGCTCGGGGCGCGTCGCGTGGCAGTTCGCGCGCGACTGGGTGGGGCGCAGGAAGAAGTGAGAATCACCGACGTCGCGGCGGCCGCGATCGAGCGGCCCGACGGCACGTTCCTGCTCGCGCAGCGCCCCGAGGGCAAGCCCTATCCCGGCTATTGGGAATTTCCCGGCGGAAAAATCGAGCCCGGCGAGGATCCGCGCGCGGCGCTCACGCGCGAGCTCGCCGAGGAGCTCGGCATCACCGTGCGCGCGGCCACGCCCTGGATCACGCGCGTCTACGCGTACACGCATGCGACGGTGCGGCTGCATTTCTTCCGCGTCAGCGCGTGGGACGGCGAGCCGCAACCCCTCGAAGACCAGGCGATCAGGTGGCAGCGTGTGGAATCGCCGGACGTCTCCCCGATGCTGCCCGCGAACGCGCCGGTGCTCGCGGCGCTCGCGCTGCCCGCGATCATGATCGTCTCCAACGCCGCCGACGGAATGGACAGGTGGATAGACAGGCTCGCCGCGCGCGCGATGTCGGAAAAGCTGCTCGTGCAGGTCCGCGAGAAGGCGTTGCCGCGGATGCGCGTGCAGCACCTGCTGTCGCGCGCGCTGGTGCGCGCCGGGCCCTTCGGCACGCGCTTCGTCGTGAACAGCGACAGCGGCGCTTTCCCGCAAGCCGACGGCCTGCATCTCACCGCGCGCGCGCTGATGGCGCTCGACAAGCGCCCGGCGGCGAGCCTCGCGGGCGCCTCGTGCCACGACGAGCGCGAGATCGAGCACGCGGCCGAGCTCGGCCTCGATTACGTCGTCGTGGGGCCCGTGGCCGCGACCGCCTCGCATCCGCAGGCGCAGCCGCTCGGGTGGGAGCGGTTCGCCGCCCTCGTCCGCGACCGCCCCATGCCCGCATACGCGATCGGCGGCATGCGCCGCTCGATGCTCACGGCCGCGCGCGAGCACGGCGCGCACGGCGTGGCGCTATTGAGCGCGGCCTTCAGCGACGAGTAGCGGCGAGAGGTCGAGCGTTCCGGCGAGACGGCGAGCATCGCGCCGCTCGTCGTGGGGCAGGCGTCCCAGCAAGGGCGCGCGCAGCCGCTCGCTGAGCGCCGCCAGGTTCTCGTCGGCCGCGGCCATCGCCGGATCGATCGTGTTGGCGATCCAGCCCGCGAATCGCAGGCCCGCGGCCTCGATCGCATCCGCTGTGAGCAGCGCATGGTTGAGGCATCCCAGGCGCATGCCGACGACCATCACGACAGGCAGCGCCAGCGCGCGCGCGAGGTCGACCGTGTCGAGCCCGGCCGCGAGCGGCACCTTGAAGCCGCCCACCCCTTCGACGATCACCCAGTCGGCGGATGCGGCGATGCGCGCATGCGCCTGCTTGATCCGCTCGAGGTCGATCGTGCGCCCCTCGTGCCGCGCGGCGATGTGCGGCGCGATCGCCTCGCGCATCACGATCGGCGTGACCTCGCCGCTCGTTCCGCGCCCGCACGCCTCGATGAGAAGCCGCGTGTCCTCGTTCGTGGCCTGCGCCCCGCTCGTTCCCGCGGCGACGGGCTTCATCGCTGCGACCTTCAGGCCGCGCGCGGCGAGCGCGTGGATGAGCGCGCAGGCGGCGAGCGTCTTGCCCACACCCGTATCCGTGCCGGTGACGAAGAGCCCGCGTGTCATCGCGACGGGCGCCGCACGTCGATCACCTGCCGGCCGTCGGCGATGCGCCGCGGCGCCGTCTTCCACGCGTGGCCGTAGATGATCTCGCAGGAAGCCGGGATCGCGCCGTCGCGCCGCGATCCTTCGTAGGCCGCGGCGACGCGCTGCCAACGGCGCCGGCCATAGAGGCCACGCGGCCTCGCGGCGAGCGCGTTGCGCGCGCCGACGGCCTTCAGGTCGCGCGCGAGCGCGCCCAGGTCCGCGTACTCGAGCGTGACCATTTCCATCTCCATCACCGGGTCGGCGAAGCCGGCGTGCACGAGCGCATCGCCGAGGTCGTGCATGTCGGCGAAGGTATTCACGTGCGCGCCATCGTCGCCGGCGGCGCGAAAGGCGGCGCGCAGCTCCTTCAACGTGTCCGGACCGAAGGCCGAGAAGAGAAACAGGCCCCCGGCGGGAAGGGCGCGCGCCGTTTCGGCGAAGACCGCCTGGGCGTCGCACCACTGCAGCGCGAGATTGGAAACCGCGAGCTCGGCCGAGCCCGCCGCGAACGGCAGTCGCTCGAGGTCGCCGCACACGAGCTGCGGCGTGGATGCGCCGAGCCAGCGGCGCCATGCGGGAGCGCGTGCGCGCGCTTCGTGCAGCATCGCGCGCGCGATGTCGACGCCGACGATGGCGGCGCGCGGAAAGCGCTCGCGAAGCTCCGCGAACGCGCTGCCGGTGCCGCAGCCGAGGTCGAGGATGCGGCCGGGATCGATGCGGATCGGATCGAGATGCTCGAGCAGCCGCGTGGCGACCTCGCGATGCAGCACCGCATGGGCGTCGTAGGTGCGCGCGGCGCGCTCGTGCGCGCGGCGCACGGCGCGCTTCTCGGGCGGGGAACCGCGGTTCAGCGCGTCCGGCATCGCGCGAGCGCGGCGGCGAGCGAGCGCACCTCTTCGCTCGTGTGCGCCGCGCTCAGCGAGACACGCAGCCGCGACGTGCCTTCGGGCACCGTCGGCGGCCGGATCGCCGGCACGAGGAAACCCCCGTCCTCGAGCGCGCGCGACATCGCGAGCGCGGTCTCGGCGGCGCCCACGATGAGCGGATGGATCGCCGTTTCCGACGTCGAGAGACCGAGCGCCTCCTCGGCACATGCGCGCCGGAACGCGGCGATGCGCGCGTGCAGCCGGTCCACGATCGCGCCGTCGCTTTCGAGCAGCTCGATCGCCGCGCTCGCCACGGCCGCGACCGCCGGCGGCAACGCCGTCGAGTAGATGTAGGTGCGCGCGCGCTGCACCAGCCATTCGACGACACGCGCAGGCCCGGTGACGAACGCTCCGTAGCCGCCGAGCGCCTTGCCGAGCGTGGCCATGCAGACGATGCGCTCCGAACGCACGCCGAGGTGATCGAGCGTGCCGCGTCCATGGGCCCCGAGCACGCCGATGCCGTGCGCGTCGTCGAGCACCAGCCAGGCGTCGTGCCGCTCGCACAGGCGTACCAGCGCCGCGACCGGCGCGATGTCGCCATCCATGCTGAAGACGGCGTCGCTCGCCACGATCTTGCGCGTCGCGGCGCTCGCGGCGAGGAGCTCGCCGAGCGCGTCGACGTCGCCATGGGGATAGACGGATACCTTGCCGCGCGCGAGGCGCGCGCCGTCCACGAGGCAGGCGTGGTTCAGCGCGTCCGAGAACACTTCGCCGTCGCGGCCGCCGAGGGCGGCGAGGATGCCGAGGTTCGCGGCATAACCGCTCGCGAAGAGGAGCGCGCGCGGCGCGCCCACGAACGCGGCGAAGCGTTCCTCGGCCTGCGCGTGTGGCCGCAGGTTCCCGGAGACCAGCGGCGAGGCGCCCGCGCCGAACCCATAGCGGTCGATCGCGGCATGCGCGGCGTCGCGCAGCCGCCGATCGTTCGCGAGGCCGAGGTAGTCGTTGCTGGAAAAATTGACGAGCGTGCGCGCTCCGATGCGCACGTGCGCGCCCTGCGGCGAATCCAGCACGCGGCGCGTGCGCCGCAGGCTGCGTGCGTCGAGGTCCGCGAGCGCCGCGTCGAGCGCCGCCGCTGCCGTCCTGTGCGTCGGCGAATCGGGCATGCCGCTAGGCCGTCGGTTCGATGCCGAGCGCGCCGAGGAGCGCGTCGTCGCGTTCGGCGCCGGGGTTGCCGGTCGTGAGGAGCTTCTCGCCGTAGAAGATCGAGTTCGCGCCGGCGAAGAAGCACAGCGCCTGCACCGCCTCGCTCATTTGCGTTCGGCCGGCGGACAGGCGCACGACGCTCTTCGGCAGCAGGATGCGCGTCACCGCGATCGTGCGCACGAACTCGATCCAGGGAAGCTTTTCCGTTCCCGCGAGCGGCGTGCCCGGAACCTGCACGAGTTCGTTGATCGGCACCGACTCGGGCTGCGGATCGAGCGAGGCGAGCTGCGCGATGAGGCCGGCGCGATGCTCGCGCGACTCGCCCATGCCGACGATGCCGCCGCAGCAGACCTTGAGGCCCGCGGCGCGCACGCGCTCGAGCGTCTCGAGCCGGTCGTCGTAGTCGCGCGTCGTGATCACCGCGCCGTAGTAGTCCGGGGCGGTGTCGAGGTTGTGGTTGTAGTAGTCGAGGCCGGCGTCGCGAAGCGCTTGCGCCTGTCCGTCCTTCAGCATGCCGAGCGTGCAGCAGGTCTCGAGCCCGAGCGCCTTCACCGCGCGCACCATGTCGAGCACCGGCGCGAGGTCGCGCGCCTTGGGTCCGCGCCATGCCGCGCCCATGCAGAAGCGCGTCGCCCCGCTCGCTTTCGCCGCGCGCGCGGCATCCACGACGGCATCGAGCGCGAGCAGCTCCTGCGCTTCCACACCCGTGTGATAGCGTGCGGCCTGCGGGCAATAGCCGCAGTCCTCGGGACAGCCGCCGGTCTTGATCGACAACAGCGTCGAGCGCTGCACGCGATTGGGCGCGAAGGCGGCGCGATGCGTTGTATGCGCTTCGAAGAGCAGATCGTTGAAGGGAAGGGCGTAGAGCGCAAGCGCCCGCTCGCGAAGCCGCGACACCGCCGGCTGCCGCGGGCTTGGACGCTCGAACGTGACGGGGGTGTCCATGGCGGTGCTCTTATAAGACGCTGATCCTTCGTGTTTTTTCCTTTGTTGTCAAATTTGGCGGGCAAGGTATCCTTACATCCGCCTATATTTTCAGCAGCGCTCGCGCAGGACTGCCTGCTATGCGGCGAGCGCTCCGGCGAGGACGCGATCTGCGCGCGTTGCGAGCGCGCGCTGCGCGAGTGCGGGCCACCGGTAGCGTGCATGCCGCCGCTCGATGCGATCGTCGCGCCATTCGCCTATGCGTTTCCCGTCGACCGGCTCGTGCAGCGCTTCAAGTTCGCCGCGGACCTCGCGGCGGGACGATGGCTCGCGCTGCGGCTCGCGGCGCGCGTGCGCGATCTCGAGCGCCCGCAGCTCCTGGTGGCGCCGCCGCTGGGCCTGTCGCGGCTGCGAACGCGCGGATTCAACCAGGCGCTCGAGGTCGCGAAGGTCGTCGGCCGCGAGCTGGGCGTGAGCGTGGCGATCTCCGCGATCGAGCGCACGCGCGAGACCCCGCCGCAGCAGTCGCTCGGCAGGAGCGAGCGCCGCGCGAACGTGCGCGGCGCGTTCCGCTGCACGGTTCGCCTCGACGGCGCCCACGTCGCGATCGTCGACGACGTCGTCACGACCGGAGCCACCGCTGCCGCGCTCGGCTCCGCGCTCGCCGACGCGGGTGCGGCACGCGTGAGCGCGTGGGCGATCGCGCGCACGCCCGGGTGACGGCGTGTTCGACGTCGTCCTCGTCAATCCGGAGATTCCGCCCAATACCGGCAACGTGATCCGCCTGTGCGCGAACACGGGCGCGCGGCTGCACCTCGTGGAGCCGCTCGGCTTCTCCCTTTCGGACCGGCAGCTCAAGCGCGCCGGGCTCGATTATCACGATCTCGCCGAGGTGCGCGTGCACGCGAGCTGGGAAGATTGCCGCGCGCATTTCGAAGGTCGGCGCCTGTTCGCCTTCTCACGCCACGGCACGCTGCGCTACGACAACGTTCGCTTCGAGGCGAACGACGTCTTCGTCTTCGGCCCGGAGACCGCGGGTCTGCCCGCGCCGATCCTCGCCGCATTCGACGCGTCGCGGCAGATCTTCCTGCCGATGCGCGCCGGCAACCGCAGCCTCAATCTCTCGAATGCGGTGGCGGTGGCGGTGTTCGAGGCGTGGCGCCAAACGGGGTTCGCCGGCACCGCGCGCTAGAATCGATCCGATGACGACGCAATGCGCGGCCTGCGGCGCCGCGACCGAAGTGTTGCTCGATTTCGGGAAGATGCCCCTCGCGAACGGGTTTCTCGCGGCGGACCAATTCGGCGTGGAGCGTTTCTACGAGCTGCGGCTCGCCTGCTGTCCATCGTGCCGCCTCGCCCAGCTCGTCGAGCCGCCGGCGCCGGCGTTGATGTTCAACGACGCCTATCCGTTCTTCTCCTCGACGTCGCGGCGCATGGCCGCGCACTTCGAAGAGCTCGCCGCGGACGTCCTGCGCGCGTGCGAGGGCTCGACCGATCCCTTCATCGTCGAGCTCGGCAGCAACGACGGCATCCTGCTGCAGCACTACGCGATGCGCGGCATCCGCCATCTCGGCGTGGAGCCGTCGGCGAACGTCGCGCGCGCCGCTCGTGCGCGCGGAGTGAGCTCGCTTTGTCGCTTCTTCGACCTGCAGGCCGCGAACGAAATCGTCGCAACGCACGGGCAGGCCGATGCGATCGTCGCGGCCAACGTGATGTGCCATATCGCCGACATCCATTCGGCCGCGGCCGGTGTGGCGGCGCTGCTTCGGCGCGACGGGCTTTTCGTCTTCGAGGACCCGTATTGGGCCGACATCGTTGCGCAGACCGCTTACGACCAGATCTACGACGAGCACGCGTTCTATTTCAGCGTGGCGTCGGTGGAGCGGCTCTTCGGGCGCCACGGCCTCGAGCTGATCGACGTCGCGCCGCAGGCCGTGCACGGCGGCTCGATGCGCTATGTGCTTTCGCACCAGGGGAGCCGGCGCGTCTCCGCGCGCGTGCGCGAAAGCCTCGAGCGCGAGGAGGCGTCGGGACTGCACCGGCGGGAAGCGATCGAGGGATTCCGCGCGCGGGTGGAAACCTCGCGCCGTGAGCTCCTGTCGCTCCTGCGGCGCTTGCGGCGCGAGGGCGAGCGCGTCGTCGGCTACGGCGCGACGTCGAAGAGCACGACGATCATCAACTACTGCGGCATCACTGCGGATCTCATCGAGTGCATCGTCGACACGACACCCGCCAAGCAGGGCAAGTTCAGCCCCGGCGCGCACATCCCGATCCGCGGGCACGGTGAGTTCGCCGCGAGCCGTCCGGATGCCGCGGTGCTCTTCGCCTGGAACCACCGCGCGGAGATCCTGGACAAGGAGCGCGCGTTCCGCGATCGCGGCGGCAAGTGGATCGTCTTCGTGCCCTCGGTATGCATCCTCCAGTGAGCGACTACGCCGGCCGATCGGTCCTCGTCACGGGCGGACGCGGTTACCTGGGCAGCGCCCTCGCTTCCGCGCTCGCCGGCGCCGAATGCTCGCTCGTGCTCGCCGACCGGTCGCCCGCGCACGCGTGGTCGCCCGCGCCGGCTCGAGCGCGCGTGCGCATCGTCACGGCCGACCTCTCGCGGCGCGATTCGTGGGAGGCGCTCCTTCCCGGCGTCGACATCGTCTTCCATCTTGCCGGCACGGACTACGTCCGCGACGCAAGCGCGACGGCGCTCGCCGATTGGCGGTGCAATGCGTTGCCGGTCATCCACATGCTGTCGGTGTGCCGCGAGAGCGGCCATCGGCCGCGGATCGTGTTCGCGAGCTCGGCGAATCTCTTCGGCCGGGGTTCGACGACGCCGCTCGCGGAGGGGGCGCCCGACGAGCCGCTCATCGCCTGGTCGGCGCACAAGCTCATCGCGGAACAGGAGCTGCGCCTCCACGCCGCCGAGCACGCGGTGGCGTCGGTGGCGCTCCGGCTCGCGAACGTCTACGGGCCGAGCGCGCGCTCCGAGGCGGACGAGCGCGTCGCGACCAACCGGATGATTCGCGATGCCGCACAGGGCCGTCCGCTCGTCCTCTTTCGCAACAGCGGCTGCATTCGCGACCTCGTCTTCATCGGCGACGCGGTCGATGCGTTCCTGCTCGCCGGCGCGCAGGCGGTCGCCGACGGAACCTATCGGGTGATCGGCAGCGGGGTGCCGACGTCGTTCGAGGCGTTGTGCCGGCTCACCGCCGCGAAGGTGCGCGCGCGCACGGGACGCGCAGTCGCGATCGCGTACGACTTCACGGTGCCGTGCGACACGTTCGATTCGCGGAATTTCGTCGCCGATGCGTCGCGCTTCCGCCGCGAGACGGGTTGGAACCCGCGCGTCGGTCTCGAGGAAGGGATCGAACGCACCCTCGAATCGCTCGCGCACGGCTCGGAGGTTGCGCGCGCCCCGGCCGGGCCGTGAGCAAGGCGCTCCTCACGCGCGAAGAGTTCGAGGCGCTGCGTGCCCGGTCGGCCGAGGCGATGGCCGGGGACGAGGATCTGCGCCGCAAGGCGTGGGAGCTCATCGTCGCCGCCGACCGGCATTACTGGATCCACCAGACGACGTGGTTCGGCGAGCCGGTCCTGCAGTTGCCGCAGGACCTCTTCGCCCTGCAGGAGATCGTGTTCCGCACGCGTCCGCGATTCATCGTCGAGCTCGGCGTCGCGTGGGGAGGATCGCTGCTCTACTACGCCACGCTGATGGCGGCCCTCGGCGGGGAGCGGGTGATCGGCGTCGACGTGTTCCTGCCGGCGCACGTGCGCGAGAAGCTCGACTCCTTCGGCGCGCTCTCCGAGCGGATCCAGCTGGTCGAAGGCTCTTCCCTCGATCCCGGCGTCGGCGCGGAAATCTCGCGCGTGGTGGGCGATTCGAGGAGCGTCCTCGTGATTTTCGACTCGCACCACACGCACGAGCACGTGCTGGAGGAGCTGCGGCGCTACTCGCCGCTCGTCGGCGCGGGAAACTACCTCGTGTGCTGCGACACGCACGTCGAGCACATTCCCCAGATCGTCGCCAATCGCCCGCGCCCCTGGGGCGCCGGCAACAACCCGAAGACCGCGCTCGATGCCTTCCTCGCCGAGAACGACCGCTTCGAAGTCGACCACGCGCTCGACAAGAAGCTCCTGCTCACGCTCAACCCGGGCGGTTATCTGCGCTGCGTGCGTGACTAGGGGGTCAGGCCAGTGTGCCTTTCCGCGCGACGGAGGAGACCGGCGGCATCGCCTGCGTGGCGCGGTAGCGATGCACCAGGATCTTGTGGCCTTCCCAGGAATAGTCCCCGCCGTCGCTCGCTTCGATGGCATATTTCCGCGCGAGGTCGGCCCAGGCCTTGCGCTGTCCGTGATCGGGCGAGGCGCGGTTGCAGTTCCACGCGTCGAAGAAAAGGACGGCGCCTTCGGCGACCTGGTTGCGCGCGAATAGCGTGTCGAGCGCGTCGGTCGTGGATTCGTACAGATCGCAATCGAGATGCAGCATCGCGAATGTGACTCCTGCCGACAAGCGCGGCACGGTGTCGCGATACCAGCCTTCGTGGAACTCCAGCTCGTCGGGGGGAAGGACGCGCCGCAGCAGACGTTCGAGCTGTGCCCGGTCGAGCCCCTTGCAGGATCCCGGCCGCCAATCGCCCGACTTCGCGTGATGGCAATCGCGGTCGATTGCCGAGCCGAATTCGGGGAAACCCTCGAAGCTGTCGAAGAGGTGGAATCGTTTCGCGACGATGTCGGGATCGCGCTCTTCCCAGTCCGCGAGGGCGCGGGCGATCGTGAGGGCGGTGTCGCCCGAGCAGGTTCCGAACTCCGCCACATCTCCCGGCACCGCGGAGCAATACACGTAATCCACGCCGAACAGGAGCTGCCTTTCGACTTCGTTGCGCAAGGCGAGCTCTTTGCGCAGCGCGAGGTACGTTGCCTGCGCGAGACCGCCGATCCACGGGATTCGCCGGATCGCCTCTTTCACCCTGCGCCATGGCTGCGGCATGCGTCCAGCGCTTCCTAGCGCCCGAAGCCCGGCGAGGTCGGTGCCTCGACGAGCGCTCCCGGCGCGGCGCGGGTTTCGGGCGCGCGGCCGAGGAAGTCGTGGATCGGTTGGAAATCGCGCGCTGCCTGCGGCACTCGGCGCGTTCGCAGCTCGAACCCGTACACCGCGTCGACCGAGATCCAGCGCGCAGCGCGGTAGATCCTGCGCGCGATGCGCTTGAGCAGGCTCGCGGAAGGCAGCGCGACCAGGCGCCGGACCACCAGGGAGGTGAGCACCATCGACGTCGTCACCTCCTTGTTGTCGAGCAGGTTCGCGAGCAACGCGTGCGCATTGGTGATGCGATAGCAATGCAGGATCCAGCGGCGCGCCTCCTCGGGCGCGAGGCCATCCTTCGCCGCGAGCGCGGCCGAGGTCGCTTCGAGGAAATTGCCGAAATCCGTGGACCAGCTCGGCACCAGCATGCGCCCGTACCAGTCTCCGTCCTGCTGCTCGTGCGCGCAGCCGCTGCTGCCCGGGGCGTTCTGCTGCCGCGCCATGAAGATCGAATCGAGCTGCATGGACCTGCCCGCGACCGCGGTCAGGTAATCGAGCGTCTGCTCGACCATGAACAGGTTCTTGGGATCGTGGCTGCGCACGACGCTCAGCCGCGCGCGCAGCTGCGACGTACGCTGCACGTGGTAGTAGATTGGGTTCGCCCCGGGCAGCGACTGGTTGTAGATGCGCTGGCGCGCCGTGGCATCGGAGTCGGGGGACGCGTCGCAGCTCGATTTCCAGTCGATGCGCCGGCTGTAAACCAGGCCGTCGTCGTCCCGCCGCGAGTCGGGCCGCAGCCAGAACATCACGCTCTGGCCGCCGCACGTTTGGTATTCGGGGTGGCCGGCGAGGAACGCGAGCGCCTGCCGCAAGCCCTCGACGACATAGAAATCGTCGTTGTCGACCATGGCGACGAACGGCGTCTCGACGCTCGCGACCGCGTGATCGAGCTTGGCGTAGAAATCGGAGTACGTCGCATCGTAGGGATAGCGCCGGTAGTCGAGGGCGAGCCCGGGAAACCGCGCCCGGTCGCGTGCGAGCTCGGCGACTTCCTCGGTGGAACCGCCGTCGGCGAGGAGCACGCGAAAGGGGAACCCGATGCCGTTGTGGTATTCCAGCCAGCGCCGGGTAAACGCGGTGCGGTCGCGCACCGGAAGCACGATCGTGAGCTGGTTATCGGGCGCCAAGCGTTGCGTCCAAGCGTGCGTCGTTGCCCTCGCGTCGCTCCTGCTGGCGGCGCACGATCGCGTCGAAGAGGCGCAGCGTCTCGCCCACCGCACAGTCGAGGTCGCCCGAAAAGCGGAACCCGAGCCCGGCGAGGCGGTTGCTTTCCACTTTGTAGGAGAGGAGGTTCATGACGGCGGAGTCGCCGAATTCGGTGCGCGCACCGGGTACGTGCGCACGAATCGCCTCGACCACGTGGCTCACGGTGGCGTTCAGCGTGACGACGCTATAGACGCGTCGGTCGAAGAGCTCGCGGCGAATCAGCAGTAGCAGCGCGGCCACCGCGTCCCCCAGGTCGAGATAGGGCCGGAATTGGTGCAGCGCCGAGCGCCACACGGTGATCGGCCGGCCAGTCGCCGCCTGCATGCAGAACTTGTTCACCGCGGTGTGGAAGCGCATCCCGGGCGATACGCCGAAGATCGTGCCGAAGCGGCAGACCACGAAGCGAAGGCCTTCCTGCGCGCCGAGGCTCTCGAGCAGCCGCTCGGCCCTGAGCTTCGAGTCGGCGTACGGCGTTTGCGGATGCAGGTCTCCCGCGGGACATTCGTCGTCGATCGCCTCCCTGCGCCCGCCGTACACGCTCGTGGTCGAGATGAACGCGAGCCCCGCTCCGGCCCGCGCGCAGGCCCGCGCGACGCGTTCCGTGCCGTGGAAATTCACCGCCTCGACGCGCTCGGCAGTCTCGAACGTCTCATCGGCCTTGGTGATCGCCGCAAGGTGGATCACCGCGTCGGCGCCGGCGAAGAGGGCGTCGAGGTCCGCCGTGAGCACGTCGGCCTCGATGAAGCGGTAGCGCCCGCTGGCAGGCAGGTCGAAGAGCGAGCAATAGCGCTGCGTGGAGAGGTTGTCGACCAGCACGATGTCCGCGGCCGGAAACGCGAGGGGCAGCTCGCGAATGAGGCGCGAGCCGATGTGTCCCAGGGCGCCGGTCACGACGATGCGCAAGAACGCTCCTCTGCGGCAACGGGCGCGAATGCGGCGAGCACCCGGGCGGCAACTTCCTCGACGTGGATCGACGTCATGCAGCGATTTCCGTTCGGGCACGCATCGCGAAAGCAGGTATCGCACGGCACGTCCTTGCGGATCACGACGTTGCCGCGGCCGTGCGGATGCCACTTGCCACGCAGCTGCCACGCGGGGAAAAGGGAAATCACCGGCGTGCCGACGGCGGCGGCGAGGTGCTGCACCGCCGAATCGAGGCAGATCGCCGTGTCGCAATGCCGTAGCAGCTCGCTGGATTCGAGCACCGACAGCTGGCCCGCGAAGGATGACGCTCCCGTGCCGATCTGCGCCGCGATCGCCTTGGCCACCTGCATCTCGGACCTGGAGCCGATCAGCACCACTCCGCATCCGGCGGCGGACAACCGCTCGCCGAGCGCGACGAACCGCTCCTCGGGCCAGCGATTCGTCGAGCGCGTGGCGCCCGGGGCGATCGCGATGCGCGGCCGGCGAACCGATCCGCTCGATCGCAGCAGGCCTTCGATCTTCGCGCGCGCGAGCGGCGAGCGCGGCAGCGCCGCGTCCACGCCCCTCGCGTCGATGCCCGCCCCTTCGACGATGCCGAGCGTGCGCTCGACCTCATCGGCGAAGCGCAGGTGCTTCGACTGCGCGCGCCCGGCCCATTTCAGGGTGCTCACGCGCCAGCCGCGCGCCCAGCGCGCCCCGGCGAGCTTCACGAACAGCATGTTGCGGGCTTGCCTCCATGGCGTGGCGAGATCGTCGGGCAGCTCGATCCAGACGTCGAAACGGCGCCGCCGGAGGTCGCGAAGCAGCGCGAGGCGTCCCGCGACAGTCGCGATGTCATCCGCATAGTAGAGGCGCAAGTCGTCGATCCAGCCGATTCCCTGGACCACGTCGGCGGCGCCTTGGCGAGCGCGATCTCCCGGCGAGCTCACGAGCGTGAGCGTGGCATCGGGATACGCGCGGCGCACAGCCTGCATCGCGGGCAGCGCGCACACGATGTCGCCCAGGTTGCCGATCCTGTAGACGCAGACGCGCTTCGCATCGAGCGGCCGCGCCCGCGGCCAAAGGAGAAGGGCGCAGACCTGCAACGCCGCATTGACAGTGCCATAGCAAGCGCTCGCGATGCGCGCGACGAGTCGGTCCATGATCTGCCTGAATCTTACGCCGCCAGCACCTCGCGAATGCTGCATTCCCGGCCGCCGGCCTCGAGGGCCGCGCGAGGCTGGAATTGCAGGGCCGCCCGCATGTTAACGGTGTAACGCAAAATGCCGCCCCCGGCGTCCCAACTCCTTCTGAAATCGAGCTTTTTTTGCGCTATTTGTGGAAAACGCCATTGCCGCAGTGCAAAAAACGGGGATAATTTGACCTTGGCTGGCCGCACCTCGGCCGGGGGATTTCGCTCGATGGCGAACGCAAGGCTCATGACGATGGTGAAAGCGCTGATCGCAGGCGCCGCGTCGGCGTTTGCGGCCGGCGCCTTGGCCGTCGAAAGCACGCCGGCGTTGAAGCTCTCGGCGGAGTTGAGCGCTCCCGGCGCGCAAGCTGCCGGCGCCATGAAGCCGGCGCTCGCGTCGGCCGCGGAGGTCGCGCCCGCGCCGATGACGATTCGCGACTACCGCATCGGTCCCGAGGATTTGCTCGAGGTGCAAGTGTTCGGCGTCGACCAGCTGTCGCGCACGGTGCGCGTGAATTCGCGCGGGCTCGTCTCGCTGCCGCTCATCGGCGCCGTGGGCGTTGGCGGCATGACGGCGCAGGAGGCCGAGGGCGCGGTGGCGAAGCTGCTCGCGGCCAACTACCTGCAGGACCCGCAAGTGAGCGTCTTCATCAAGGAGTACACGAGCCAGCGCGTGACCATCGAGGGCGCGGTGAACAAGCCGGGCATTTATCCCTTGCGCGGTGAAACCACGCTGCTGCGCTCGCTCGCGCTCGCCGGCGGCCAGGCGGCGCTCTCCGACATGAAGCAGGTGCTGCTCTTCCGCAACGACGCGGGCGGCAAGCGCCAGGTGCAGGTCTACGACGTCGAGCGCATTCGCAAGGGCGAGCTCGACGATCCCACGGTGGTGAACGACGACCTCATCGTCGTCAACCGCTCCGACACGCGCGTGATGCTCAAGGACTCGACGTTCCGCGATGTCCTGGACACGCTCAATCCGATGCGCTGGTAGGAAGCGCGCATGAACAACGCCCACGACCAGCCCATGCCCGGCGGCCACGCCGGCCGCGGCACGGCGCTCGCTCTCTCCCGCCGTACCGCGCTCATCCCGGAGATGAGCCCGGAGCTCGCGACCGCCGACCGGCTCGACCAGGCGCTGCACCTGCGCGACCTCGTGCGCATCTTCCTCAAGCGCAAGTGGACGATCCTCATCATCTTCCTCGTCTCGGCGCTGTTCTCGGTGGTGACGACGTACCTGGCCCCGCCGGTCTATCGCGCCACGACCACGATCCAGATCGAGCGCGTCGCTCCGCGCGTGCTCGACTACAAGGAGGTCACGCCGATCGAGGCCTCCGACGACAACAACGAGTTCTACTACACCAACTACGAGCTCCTGAAGAGCCGCACGCTCGCCGAGCGCGCCGTCGAGGACATGGGCTTGCGCAAGGCGAGCTCGGCGACGGCCGCCGAGGCCGCGGCGAAGCCCGCGTCCAACGCCGAGGCGCAGCTCACCGCCGGCTCCATGCTGCAGGACCTCTTCACCCGCATGCGCCGCGGGCCGGCGCCCGTCGAGATCGACCCCGCCGTGAGCCGCGACAACGCGATCGTGGGCGCCTTCCTCTCGTCGCTCACGGTGGATCCGGTGCGCCGCTCGCGGCTCGTGCGCCTGCACTTCGACAGCACGGATCCCTTCTTCGCCGCCAAGGCGGTGAACACCGTCGCGCAGTCCTTCATCAATATCAACCTCGAGCGGCGTTTCGAGGCCTCGTCGTACGCGAAGACCTTCCTCGAGGAGAAGCTGCTGCAGACCAAGGCGAAGCTCGAGGATTCCGAGCGCGAGCTCATCAAGTACTCGCGCGAGCTCGAAGTGGTGAACCTCGACGAGAAGCAGAACATCTTCACCCAGAACATGCAGGAGTACAGCTCCGCGGTGTCGCGCGCCGAGCAGGAGCGGATCAAGGCCGAGGTGCTCTTCAAGCAGGCGCAGGAGAACCCCGAGTCGCTGCAGGTGGTGCGCGACAGCAAGACCTACCAGGCGCTCAAGGAGACCAAGGCCAAGCTCGAGTCCGACTACCAGGAGAACCTCAAGGTCTACAAGCCCGCGTTCCCGAAGATGCAGCAGCTGCAGGGGCAGATCGCCGAGGTCGAAAATCAGGTGCGGGAAGAGATCCAGGACGTGCGCAAGTCGGCGCTCGCCTCGTATCGTGCGGCGAAGTCCCAGGAGACGCTGCTGCGCGACCGGCTGAACGAGGCGAAACAGCAGATGCTGGACCTCCAGACGCGCAACATCCGCTACAGCATCCTCAAGCGCGAGGTCGACACCAACCGCCAGCTCTACGACGGGCTGCTGCAGCGGCTGAAGGAGATCGGGGTCGCCGGCGGCGTGGGCATCAACAACATCTCCGTCATCGACAAGGCGCAGGTTCCGCTGCTGCCGTTCAAGCCGAACCTCAAGAACAACGTCTCCATCGGGCTCGCGATCGGGCTCATCGTCGGCCTCATGGTGGCGTGGCTCCTCGAGTACCTCGACGATTCCATCCGCTTCGCCGACGACGTCGAGCGCGAGACCGGCGCGGCGGTCCTCGGCGTCATCCCGAAATTCGCCGCTGCGGACGCCGGCAAGCCCGGGCGCGTGGCGCTGGTGCCGCACGAGGACCCGACCTCCGCCTTCGCGGAGGCGTACCGATCGGTGCGCACGGCGCTCCAGTTCTCCACCGCGAGCGGCGCGCCGCGGCGCCTCGTGGTGACGAGCAGCTCCAAGAACGAGGGCAAGAGCACCACGGCGCTCGCGCTCGCGATCAACTTCGCCCAGCTCGGCAAGCCCGTGCTCATCATCGACGCGGACCTGCGCAATCCGGTCCTGCACAAGCTGCTCAAGATCGACAATTCGCGCGGCTTGTCGAACTACCTCTCGGGCAACATGGGCGCGCTGCAGGCGATCCACAACACGACGGTGCCGAACCTGTTCGTGATGACGACAGGACCGCTGCCGCCGAATCCGGTCGAGCTGCTTTCCGGGATGAAGATGCTCACGCTGCTGAGCCAGTGCGAGGAGCACTTCGCGCACGTCATCGTCGACGGCCCGCCGGTGCTCGGCATCGCGGATGCGATCGTGCTCTGCAACCAGGTCGACAACTCGGTGTTCGTGATCGAATCGGCGAAGACGCGCAAGGGCCACGCGAAAGCGGCGTTGAAACGCCTGTACCAGGCGGGAGTGCATCCGCTCGGCGTGATCCTCACCAAGATCGACGCCTACCACGACCTCTACGGCTACCACACGTACTACTACCAGTACGCGAAGCAGCCCGCCATTGCGAAGAAAGCGACCGCGAAGGCCTGACCGATGTCCGAAGCCGACGCCGCCGCGGTCGCGTCCAAGCTTCTCGACTTCTACAAGGAGCCGGCGCGCTTTCGCCCGCGTTACCTGAACGGGCAGGAGACCATCGCCGGAGCGTGGGTCTTCAAGTTCGCGCAGGCGCGCTTTCCCCACGGCATCCTGCGCGCGTTCAACGTCGAAGAGCGCCGGCGCCTGCGTGAGGCCGCGTGCGCGTTCATCCGGCAGGTATGCCTGCGCGATGCGGCGACGCACTACGACGTGCTCGGCGTGCAGCCCGCGGCGAAAACCGAGGCGCTCAAGGAAAACTATCACCTGCTGATGGCGCTGCTGCACCCCGATCGCCAGGACGCGCATGCGTGGCCGACGGGATGCGCCCAGCGCGTGAACCAGGCGTATGCGGTGCTCTCCGACGAGCGCCAGCGCCGCGCCTACGAGGCGAGCGTCCACAAGATCGGCAGCGGTGCGGCCCACATCGCCGCCGCGGCGCAGGCGGACGTGATGCCCGCGGTGGCGGCGCGGCCGATGAGCCCGCGGCGGCGCCGGCGTAGCCGCATCCGCGCCGCGATGCTCGTCACTGCCGTCATCGCGACGCTGCTCTTCGTCCAGATCGCCTGGGTGAGCGACCTGCCCGCCGAATACGGTGTTCTCGAGCGCGCCTACCCGCTCGAGCTCTCGGCGCGCTGGATGCGCAGCGTGTTTTCCTCGAGCGAAACCCCGCGATTCCTCACCGAGAACGCGTGGTCGCCGCGCGCCACGGACGTCGTCGAGGCTGCGCCCGAACCGAAGCCGGCGCCGCGGCGCCCGGCACCGCAGCCGCCGTCGGAGCGCGTGGCCGATCCAGAGCCCGCGGCGCCGGCGCCTCGACCCGCGCGCACCGTACCCCTGCAGGACGAACCCATCGCGCCGATCGCCCCGGCCAAGCAGCGGCTGCGCCTCGCCGCTGACGCCTCCGAGCAGCCGGCACCCCCCGCGCCGACGGTCACCAGCGCGGACATCGAAACGCTGGTCGCGCGGCTCGTGAGCTCCTACGAAGCGGGCGACGTCGATGCGCTCATGGCGCTCGTCGATCGCGCCGAGGCGGCGAGCGTGCGCGGCGCGCGCATGCGCCAGGCGTACGACGAATTCTTTCGCGCGACGCGCCAGCGCCACCTGTACGTGACCAACCTCGCGTGGCAGTTCGGCGCGGGCTCCGCGCAGGCGCGCGGCGAGGCCGCGCTGTCCGCCGAGTTCGTCGGCCAGGACGCAGCGTTCGAGCGCCGCGTGCCGGTGGAGGTCGATATCGCGCTACGCGAAGGGCGCGCGCGCATCACGCGCCTCGCGCTCTTCCCCGACGGCACCTGATGGCCGCGCTCGCGCGCCCCTGGCCCGCCGCGGTCCCGATCGCCGTCGTAGCGCTCGCGATCGCCTGGCGCATCCTCGTCGTGAACGGCGTGCTCTACGACCTCAACGGCCGGCCGCACCTGCCGTCGCCGTCGACGGCCGCCGCGCCGATGGCAGAGCCGCCGGAAGCGAGCCGGCTCCTCGCCGATGCGCTGCGGAGCAATCCCGCCGAGGTCGCGGCGTTGCTCATGTGGGCGGCCGAAGCGCGCGACGCGGAGCCCGAGCGCGCCGAGCGCGCCTATCGCGTGGCGGTCGATCTCGCGCCCGCCGACCGCGATGTGCTGAACTCGGCCGCGGCGTTCTTCCTCGCACGCGGTCGCGTGAGCGAAGCGGTCGATCTCCTGCAGCGTCTCGTGGACCAGTATCCCGATACGCGCGAGCAGGTCTTTCCGCTTCTCGCCGGGTATTTCTTTTCCGCCGAAGGCGCCAACGCGTGGCACGAGGTCGCCGCCCGCAACCCGCCGTGGGTCGCATCGTTCGTCGTCTCCTCGTGCGAGCACGGGCTCGATCCGTCGGTGCTCGCGGCGCTCCTCGTGAAGCGCATGGCGGCGGCCGCAGCGACGCAATCCGAGATCGCCTGCGTGGTGGAACGGCTGCGCGCCGCGGGCCGTTGGAACGAGGCCTACCAGCTCTGGCTCAACTCGCTCTCCCGCGCGCAGCTCGCGAACGTCGGGTTCGTCTTCAACGGCGGCTTCGAGACGGCGCCCGCGCCGACGGGCTTCGATTGGACGCTCTCGAGCCGTCCCGAGCGCGAGACCGGATACGCCGCGGAGATCGTGCGCGCGCCGGGGACGGGTGGCAGGCAGGCGCTGCGCGTGGCGTACACGGGCAAGCGCCAGTACGGCGTTCCCGCCGCGCAATATCTCGCGGTGCCGCCGGGCAACTACGCCTTCGCCGGCATGGCGCGCATCGAACGCATGACGCTCGGGCGCGGCGTGCAGTGGACGATCCGCTGCGTCGCCGAGGGGAAGCCCGGCGCCGTGGTCGCGCACTCGGAGCGCTTCATCGGCTCGAGCGAGTGGCAGCCGTTCGGCTTCGACGTCGCGATTCCCGCGGGCTGCGACGGCCAGGTCCTGCAGCTCGAGCCGGTCGGCCCCGAAGGTTCCGTCGCCTTCGCCGGCGGGACCGCGTGGTTCGACGACTTCGTGCTGCGCCGGGTACCATAGGAGAGCTTATGTCCATCATCCATCGCCTCATGCCGTTGGTTGCTCCGGCGCTAGCGCTGGCGCTCGCCTCGCACGCGTGGGCGCAACCGGCGCAGCCCGCCGGCGTCGCCCATCTGCAGCACGTGACGGGCAACGTCCTCGTGAGCAAGGAAACGGGTCTCGCATCCGGCAGCGAATCGGCCCTCCTCACGCCGGGCTCGCGCGTCATCACGACCGCGAATTCGGAAGTGACGGTGGTGTACGACAACGGCTGCGAGGTGAAGCTCAAGCCCAACCAGCGCTTCGAGGTCGTGACCGACAAGCCTTGCTCGATGCTGCAGGCGCGCGCCGAATCGATCCTCGCGGAGCCCGCGGCGGCGGTCGCCGCGGCGGGATCGACCGGCGCCCTGGTCGCGACCTCGGGGCTCGTCGTGGGCTCGAGCGTGGCGGTGCCGCTCGCGGCCGTGGGCGGGCTCGCGGGACTCGCCGCATTGCAGAGCACGCGCGAGAGCCAGGCGGTGAGCCCGCATTGAGCGCGCCCAACGCCGCCGCATCGCCGGATGACAGGACGGGGCCCGCGGGCCCCGTTCTCTTTGGCGCGACCGCTTTCCTGCTCGTGTTCGCGCCGCTCGTGCGCGGCGGCGACCGCCCGCCCGCGCTGATGGCGCTGGAGCTCGCGGCGCTCGCGATCCTCGTCGTGCTGGCGCTCGGGCCCGTGCGGTGGGACTTCGCGAGCCGGCTGCCGGCGACGTTGCGCTGGGCGCTCGCGCTCGTCCTCGTCTATCCGCTGCTGCAGCTCGTGCCGGTGCCGATCGACTGGTGGTCGACGCTTCCCGGGCACGCGCCGTACGCGCGCGTCCTCGAGCTCGCCGGCGGCGAGGCGCAATGGCGCGCGTTGAGCATCCATCCGGCGGCGACGCAATACGCATGGCTCGCGATGCTGCCGTGCGTGGCGATCTTCCTCGCGGTGCAGGCCTTCGAGCGGCAGCGCCTGCGCAGGCTCGCGGTGCTTTTCGCGATCGTGTGCGCGGCCGAGGCGCTGCTCGGCATCCTGCAGGCGGGCGCGCCGCCGGGGTCGCTGCTGCATTTCGGCAACCGCTTCTCGGGCGGCGCCGCGACCGGGACCTACGTCAACAAGAACCACTTCGCCGCGCTCATGGCGATGGGCCTGCCGATCATGCTGCAGCGCTGGGCGATCGAGATGCTGCCCACGGTGAACGAGCGCGGCGAGGTCGTGAAGCCGCATCCGCGCGGCGCGGACCGGCGGCTCGCATTGCGCATCGTGCTCTCGGCTTCGATCGTGCTGGCGCTGCTCGCGCTGCTGCTCACGCGCTCGCGCGCCGGCATCGGCTCGGGGTTCGCCGCCTTCGCGCTCGCCGCGCTCGCCATCGTCGGTTATGCCGGCACGTCCGGCACGCGCGCCGTGCTCGCGATCGTCGGCGCCTGTGCGCTCGCGCTCGCGGCCTACGTCGGGCTCACGCCGATCCTCGAGCGTTTCGCGCCCGCGGAGCTCACGCAGGAATTCGGCGGCCGCGCCGGCATCACGGCTGCGACCGTGCGCGCGGGGCTCGACTTTCTGCCGCTGGGAAGCGGGCTCGGCACCTTCGCCGACGTCTTCCGGCGCTATCAGGGAACCGAGCACCTCGTGGGATTCATCGACCACGCGCACGACGACTACGCCGAGGCTTTCCTCGAGCTCGGCATCGTCGGTCTCGCCGTGATCGCGCTCGCGCTCGCGGCCTATGCGCTGCGCTGGAAGGACGTGCTGCGGGAGCGGCGCCAGAGCCTCGGATACCTGCGCGTGGCCGCCGGGCTCGGCGTGCTCGCGGTGGTGATCCACTCCGCGTTCGATTTCAACCTGCACATTCCCGCGAACGCGATCTATTTCGCGTTTCTCGCGGGGCTGTTCTTCGCGCCGCGGCGCGCCGCGCCTACTCCGGCCGCGGCTCCCGCATGAGGAGCTGGCGCACCGCCTCGCGCGCGTCGCGCCCCTCGAAGAGCACTGCGCACACCGCTTCCGTGATCGGCATCTCGATGCCGTGCGAGCGCGCGTGGTCGCGCGCCGCGCGCGCCGAGTTCACGCCCTCGGCGACGTGGCCGAGCTCGGCAAGGATGGTGTCGAGGCCCGCGCCAGCGGCGAGCCGCAGCCCCACAGTGCGGTTGCGCGAAAGCTCGCCCGTGCACGTGAGCACCAGGTCGCCCATGCCCGCGAGCCCGTTGAACGTCTCCGCCTGCCCGCCCATCGCCACGCCCAGACGCGCCATCTCGGCGAGCCCGCGCGTGATGAGCGCCGCGCGTGCGTTGAAGCCCAGAGCGAGGCCGTCGCAGATCCCCGCGGCGAGCGCGATCACGTTCTTGAGCGCGCCGCCGAGCTCGACGCCGAGGACATCGCGGCTCGAGTAGATTCGAAGGCGCGGCGCGTTGAGCACGGCGGCCGCTTCGGCGGCGAAAGCGGCGTCGCGCGAGGCGAGCACGAGGGCGGTCGGCAATCCGTGCGCCACCTCGAGCGCGAAGCTCGGGCCCGACAGCGCGCCGATGCGGCGGGCGCGCGGGAGCTCCGCCCCGATCACTTCGTGGGCGAGGAGCCCGCTCTCGCGCACGAATCCCTTGCACGCCCAGAGCAGGCTCGGCTCGGCGTCGATCGACGCGACCGCGCGCGCGGTGGATTCCAGCGCCGACGTCGGCGTGACGACGAGGAGGAGGTCGGCATCGCCAAGCGCCCCCGCCAGATCGGCGGCGACGGCGACGCGATCCGGCAACGCAATGCCGGGCAGGAACCGGCTCGTGCGCGTGCGCTCGAGATGGGCGCGCGGCTCGTCCTGCGCTTCCCACAGCCTCACGCGGTGCTGCGCGCAGAGCGACACCGCGAGCGCGGTTCCCCAGGCGCCTGCGCCGAGGATCGCGAGGTTCAACGCGGCCGAGCGCGCGCGCTCACACGCCCCACACGTGCGAGACGCGAATGAAGCCGGCCTGGCCGTCGCGGTGGCGCACCCGGACCCAGCCGTCGGCGGGCGGCTCGAGCACTTCCAGCAGCACCTGCTTGTACGCCTCGAAGACGAGTGTGGCTGCGGCGTTCGGCCCCGCGCGCACGTCCGCGAGCGGAACCGTCACCATCACCGTCTGGCGTTCGCCGAGCGCGCGGTTCTCGATCCAGGCGACCTCGCCGTTGGCGTCGCGCACCTTGGTCCACTGGTCGAGCTTCACCAGGACCTCGAACGGATAGAAGCGGTTCGCGACGAACAGCCGGTCCGCCTTCGCCGACGGCGCGTCGTAGAGGATCGCGGCGGCGGCGCCCACCGAGCGGAACTCGGCGGCGGACGCCTGCGCGAACGCGAAGCAGGCCGCCGCGGCGAGCGCGCGCGCCTTCACTAGTGCGACAGCCCCGGCGTGATGATCTGCGAAGCCGGCTCGGGCGCGGCCGCGGGCTGCGCGTCGCGCTGCGCCTGGTAGATCGCCTCGAAGTTCACCGGGTTGAGGATCACCGGCGGGAATCCCGCGCGCACCACCGATTCGGAGACGACCTCGCGCACGTACGGGAAGAGGATGTTCGGGCAGGCGATCGCGAGCACGGGCTCGAGCTCGTGCGCAGGAATGTTGCGCGCGACGAAGATCCCGGCCTGCGCGGCCTCGACGAGGAACATGGTCTTGTCCTTCACCTTCGCGGTCACCGTCACCGTGAGGACCGTCTGGTAGACGCCTTCCTCCACGCGGCTCGAGTTGTGGTGCAGCTGGATGTCCACCGTCGGAGCTTCGCGCTCGAGGAACACCTGGGGCGCGTTCGGCACCTCGAGGGAAAGATCCTTCACGAACACCTTCTCGATGGAGAAGACGGGCTGGTTCTGGTTGTTCGGGGCGTTCTGTGCGTCGGTCATGAAGCTTTCCCTTCGGGGCTGAGTCGTGCGTGGATCGGTGCGGAATGTCTAGGGTGCGGCGAGCAGCGGATCGAGGCCGCCGGCGCGGTCGAGCGCGGCGAGCTCGTCGTAGCCGCCGACGTGGCGCTCGCCCACGTAGATCTGCGGCACGGTGCGACGGCCGGTGCGCTGCATCATCTCCTGGCGGCGCTGGGGCTCGAGGTCGACGCGGATCTTCTCGATGTCGGCCACGCCCTTCGACTTGAGCAGGCGCTCGGCCATGAGGCAGAACGGGCACACGCCGGTCGCATACATCACGACTTTCGCCATGGCTCGATGCTTACCTTTCCAATGGAAGGCTCGCCTGCTCCCACGCCGCGAGCCCTCCCTTCAATTGATAGACGCGGTTGAATCCCGCCTGCTTGAGCAGGCGCGCCGCCGAGCCGCCGCGCGGCCCGGGCGCCGTGGTGAGGATCACCGGCTTGTCCTTGTACTTGCCGATCTCGTCGACACGCTTCGACAGCTCCGCGGCGGGGATGTGCCGCGCACGGGGAAGGTGGCCCGCGGCGTAGGCGCCGCCGTCGCGCACGTCGAGAATGAGCGTCGATCCCTGGTTCATGAGGCGGGTGGCCTCGAGCGTGCCGATGTGCGCGCCGCCGATGCCGCCCAGGCGCGAGAGCTCCGGCCAGAAGAGCATCACGCCGCTCGCGATGAAGATGGCAACGAGGGCGAAGTTGTCGACGAGGAATTGGACCACGAAAGCGGCGGGGAAAAGGATGGATTTTACCGGATCGCCCACTGTGCGAGCCACAGCACCGGCATCCCGACGGCGATCGCGGCGAGCGGATGCCGCATTCTGGCCGCCACCACGAACGCCGCGAGGCCGGCGATGCAGCGCGGAATGTCGACGGGCAGGAGCAGGCCCGGAGCGACGATCGCGGCGAGCACCGCCGGCGGCACGTAGGCGAGCGCACGCCGAAACGCGTGCGGGAAGCGGTGCGGATCGGCGAGGAGCGTGAACGAGGCGCGCAGCGCGAAAGTGACGAGCGACACGGCGGTGATGACGATCCAGATCTTCATCGCTGGTGCAGTCTCTCGAGCGCGAGGCCGGCGGCGATGCCGGCGATGGAGGCCACGACGAGCGCCAATCGATAGGGGAGGCCCGCCGCCCACAACGCCACGCCCGCGGCGACGAGCGCGGCGGCGAGGTCGGCGCGCGTGCGCACCACCGGCACGAGCAGCGCGATGAAGGTGAGCGTCACGGCGAAATCGAGCGACCATGCCGCGGGCACGCGCGCCCCGGCGACGATTCCCGCGAGCACCGCGAGCTGCCAGCTCGCGTAGAGAACCACCGCGGTGCCGAGGTAGTACCAGTGGCGCGCGCCGCGATCGCCGGGCGCGGCGAAGCGCGCCACCGCCATGGCGAATCCCTGGTCGGTCATGAAGAACGCAATCACGGCGCGCCAGCGGCGATCGAGGTGCGCGAGGTGCGGAGCGAGCGCCGCGCTGTACATGACGAGCCGCAGGCTCACGACGGCGGCCGCGGCGACGGTCACGGCGATCGGCGAATCGATCGCGACGAGCTGGCAGACGACGAGCTGCGCGATGCCCGAGAAGGAGAAGATCGACAGCGCCATCCCCTCGAGGGGCGTCATGCCCGCGGCGATCGCGGCGACGCCGGCGGCGAGGCCGAAGGGAACGAGCCCCAGGAGCAAGGGGACCACGTCGCGGCAGCCGGCGAGGAATTCGCGCCGCCGGATCGAATCCAAGTTCACGGCAAAAGCGCCAGTGTATCGTTTGTTACCATCGCGATCATGGTCGAGGGACGAGCCGGGGAACGATGAAGAAGCTCGTGTTGCTGCGCCACGGCGAGAGCACGTGGAACCAGGAGAACCGCTTCACCGGCTGGACCGACGTCGGTCTCACCGCGAAGGGCAGGGATGAGGCGCGCGCCGCCGGGCGCCTGCTCACCGCCGAGGGCTATGACTTCGACTTCACCTTCACGTCGGTGCTGACGCGCGCCGTCGCCACGCTCAACATCGTCCTCGAGGAAATGCAGCGCCTGTGGCTGCCGGTGGAGAAGGACTGGCGGCTGAACGAGCGCCACTACGGCGCGCTGCAGGGCCTCAACAAGGCGCAGACGGCGGCCAAGTTCGGCGAGGAGCAGGTGCTGCTCTGGCGCCGCAGCTACGACGTGCGCCCGCCGGAGCTCGAGGCGGGCGACGAGCGCGACGCCGCCCGCGATCCGCGCTACGCGGGCCTCGCGCGCGAGCGCATTCCGCGCACCGAGTGCCTCAAGGACACCGTCGAGCGCGTGGTGCCCTGCTGGCGCGAGAGGATCGCGCCGCGCGTGAGCGCGGGCGAGCGCGTGCTCGTCGCCGCCCACGGCAACAGCCTGCGGGCGCTCATCAAGTATTTCGACGGCATGTCCGACGAGGCGATCGTGAAGGAGAACGTGCCCACGGGCGTGCCGTTGGTATACGAGTTCGACGATCGCCTCCATACCACGCGCCGTTTCTACCTCGGCGATCCGCAGGCGGTGTCGCAGGCGATGCAGTCGGTGGCGAGCCAGGGGAAGGCGCGCTGAGGCCGATGGCGGGCCTCGCGCGAACCTTGCGCCGGCTCGCCTTCGTCGGAGTCTTCCTCGCCATGGCGATCGCGCAGGCCGCCGCGCCCGCGGCGCCCGAGAGCGAGCTCACGGAGCTGCGCGCCCGCATCGAGAAGCTGCAGCGCGATCTCGCCGCCGCCGAGGGAAGCCGCGGCGAGGCGGCGGGGGAGCTGCGCGCGAACGCGCGCGCCCTGAGCGAGGCGCATCGCGTGCTCTTCGAGCTCGCCACGCGGCGCCGCGACCTCGAAGCGAGCCTCGCGGGGATCGCGCAACAGAGCCGCGAGCTGCGCGCGCGCATCGCCTCCGAGGAGGATGCCGCGGCGAAGCTCCTGCGGCTGCAGTACGAGCAGGGCGCGCCCGACAGGCTGCGGCTCGCGCTCGAGGGGCGCGATGCCGCGACGGTTGCCCGCCACATCGCCTATTACGGCTACATCCAGAAAGCGCGCGCCGAGCTCGTGGCGGGCCTGCGCGCACGCGGCGAGGAGCTCTCCGCGCTCGAAAGCGACGCGCGCGCGCGGCGTGACGAGCTCGCCGCGAACGAACGCAGCCAGGCCGAGGAGACGCGCCGGCTCGAGAAGGAGCGCGCCGCGCGCGCGGCGCTGGTGACGCGGCTCGCGGGCGAAATCGAGCGCAGCCGCCGCGAGATCGGGCGACTCAGGCGCGACGAGGCGCGGCTCTCGCGGCTCGTCGAGGAAATCGCGCGAGCGCTGGCAGCGCCCGGCGCAAGGCCGCCCGGACGGCGCATCGATCGCGCCGCCGATGCGAGCTCCGCATCCAGGCCGTTCGCGAGCCTCAAGGGCAACCTGCAGCTCCCCGTGCGCGGCGAGCTCGCCCACCGCTACGGCGCTCCGCGCGAGGAGACCGGCGTCAACTGGAAGGGGCTGTTCATCCGTTGCATTTCAGGTGAAATCGTCCACGCGGTCGCCGACGGCCGGGTGGTGTACGCGGACTGGCTGCGGGGGTTCGGTAACTTGTTGATTCTCGACCACGG
>Ga0075426_10000339_pt1 | contig 31928 bp, 23 predicted proteins | sample SoiMethybrSBSTD5_FD_75304 | JGI IMG/M metagenome (GOLD analysis project Ga0075426, IMG submission 75304) | Bulk soil microbial communities from a Populus tree surrounding site in Tennessee, USA - Soil MetaG P. TD hybrid SBSTD5 | ecosystem: Environmental > Terrestrial > Soil > Tree plantation... | reverse complement strand
GGCGTGGCGCTGGGCGCAGCCCTGGCGCCTTATTTGGATAACAACGGAAATTTGCCGAACAAACCGATGCGCCACGGCTATTGGGGACCGTCGTTCGAAGACGACCCCATTGAAGCGGCGCTGCACACCTATAAATTGCGTGGCGCGAAGCTGGCGGATCCTGCCAGCGCGGCGGCTGAACTCCTCACGCAGGGAAAAATTCTGGGCTGGTTTCAAGGGCGGATGGAGTTTGGGCCGCGGGCGCTGGGGAGCCGGTCCATTCTCGCGGATCCGCGCCATCCGGAAATGAACGCCAAGGTCAACAACGCTGTGAAATTCCGCGAATGGTGGCGCCCATTTGCTCCCTCGCTGAAGGGGGAGGCGGCGGGCGAGTACTTGGAGAGCGCGACGAATTCGCCGTTTATGATTTTGACGGCACAGGTGCGGCCGGAGAAGCGCGGTGTGATTCCGGCTGTGACTCACGTGGACGGAAGCGCGCGGCCACAGACCGTTGAGAAAGAAATTAATCCGCTCTATTGGCGGCTAATCGATGAGTTTGGAAAGCGCACCGGCGTGCCCGTGATTATGAACACTTCGTTTAATTTGCGCGGAGAAGCCATCGTGCACACGCCGACTGACGCAATTCGCACCTTCTTCAGCTCCGGAATGGACGCGCTGGTCATCGGAAGCTTCCTCGTCGAAAAATGAGCCCTCGCGAATGATCCGGCAAGGGGCGATTGCGCTTCTGGGGCGGGCCGACAAACCCACGGACGGGGTCGAAGAGTATTGCAAGCATCTTGGCGAAGCACTCCGCGAACGGGGAATCAGCCTGGCCATTGAACGAGTTGCTTGGGAAGAACGAGGATGGTCTCGCGCTTTGCAGTCCCTCCGGCGGCGCGCAAAAGCCTGGAAAGATTCCTGGGTCCTAGTGCAATACACCGCGTTGGCCTGGTCTGCGCGAGGATTTCCGCTGCGGTTTTCGCGGCTGCTGCGCATCTTGAAGAAAACGGGAGCGCGCATTGGTGTTGTCTATCACGACGTCGAGCCGTTCACCGGACCGCGTTTTATTGATCGGCTGCGCCACACCGCGCAACTGCACGCCATGCGGCAAGCCATGGACGCCTGCGAAGTCGCGGTCTTTACTGTTCCGATGGAAAAGCTCACCTGGATGCAACCCCATTACACACATTCGGTTTTTATTCCCGTCGGAGCGAATCTTCCGGTGACTGGAGAGGCTGCTTCTCGAAAGAATATCTGGGGCGACAGTAAGCTGAACATCGCGGTTTTTAGTGTAACCGGTGGAGTGTTTCTGCAACGGGAGACCGGCGAGATCACGCAGGCGGTGCGCTTTGCTTCTACGCGCGTGAAGAATTTGAAATTGACCGTTTTCGGGCGAAATTCGAAAGACGCGGAAGGCGAATTGCGCAAACGGCTGGAAGGCGTTCCGGTGGAGCTTCAAGTGCTGGGCTTGCTTTCGAGTGAAGATGTAGTGAGAACGATGTCGAATTGCGATGTGCTGCTGTTTGTACGCGGACCGATTTCGACAAGACGAGGCAGCGCGATTGCGGGAATTGCCTGTGGCTTGCCGGTGATTGCGGCAGAGGGGCCGGAGACGTCTTCGCTCATCAAGGATGCGGGAGTGGCCTTTTACTCACCTCAAAAAAAGGGCGATTTGGGAGAGGTGCTGCTGCACGTCCTGGAGGACGAGCACTACCGCGCTTCGCTGGCGCAGCGAAGCTGGATCGCGCAGCAGCGGTATTTTTCCTGGAATGTGATTGCAGCGCGCTACGGCGAATTTTTGGAAGAGAAAGAGCAACCTTCCGCAACCATGGGAAAGTGAACCTGGACTGCGTCAACGGCACAGGGCTTCGATCAATACTTCTTTTTTCTTTTCGGCGAGACGCGACAACGCGTCCAGCGAAGCAAAATAGCCGCCTACTGCAGCGGCAGCAAGCAACGTGAACGCTTCCGCGGGAAGCCAGCGGTTTTCCATCAAACGGCCGCCAAAAAGAATGGCCGCGGAAACGCCTCCGAACAGGAACTGCGCGCCGAAGGCAATGAGCACAGCCATGCCGGACTGCCGCTGCCCGCGCATCTGGCCAAATTCCAGCTTGCGCGGAAAGTTAAGCGAAGACCAGTTGGCCAGGCTCAACTGCCCAACGACGGCGAAGACGATTGCGGTCAACGTGGCCACGAAAACGGGCGGCGAAGGCAAGCCCAGCCGCCAGGCGAGCATGGCCAGCGACAAAGCCATTTCCACGGCGAGGACCGAAAGTAGCATCAGATTCTTGCCAAGGAAGACTTCACGGAAACGCAGGGGCACCATGAAGTAGGCTTGAATGCCGCGACCCTCGAAAGCAAAACAGTTGTACGCGGGCGCCATCAGGATGAGAACGAGATAGGCCATGATGCCCGGAAAGAGCATCTCGGAGGACACGTGGAATTCGGTTCCGCGGGGCCGCGTTCCTCCAAGCTGGGCGCTAAAGATGAGAATCATCATGGGAGGCACAATCAAAGAAAAGAAGGAAAAGCTGTTGCGCGTGAGATAGCGGAATTCCTTGCGGACGATCGCTCCCACTTGCGGTGAGAGCGCGCTCAAATGATCCAGAGCATCGTCTACGTTCGGAACGGCGCGCGGCGCGATAGGCGTGGGGGCGGCCGTTTCACTCAATTCTTCACCGCGATATTGCTTTGTAAAACGCGCCCAAAGGAACCCGCTGAACGCCACCGCATAAAGGAGCAGCCCCGCGAAACCGAGAACCACTCCGCCAAGGTGAGCCTGCGCCGCGGAAGCAATCACTTTGCCCGCCAGGGAAGGCGGAAGCCAGGAAAAATAAGGGACGATGCGCTGCGCCAGAGGCCGCAAGGTCGCGCCGTAGCGGCGCAAGATGGGCTCGATGAGGTTCAATGAGACCATCGAAAGGATGAACAGCGCGAAGAAAAGCTCGCGAGTCCTCCGGCGCGACAACAATCGCTCGAGCCACGAGCCGACGAGACGCTCCAAAGTTACATTCAATAGCAAGAATAGCGTTGCCACCAGCAGCATGGCTGGAAGAACTGCCGGTTTTGCTGCCGCCGTGCCTAGCGTCATGGAGGCAAGCCAGCAAACGGACGCGAGAGCGGAGAAATCCGCCAGTCCATAGGCCAGGCTAATGATGTAAAACGACGTGAGATTCAGCGGGAAACGCAGCAAAGTCCGGAACTCGAAACCGGCGCCAAATCCCGCGGCGAATATGGGAAAAAGCTGCCAGAAAATAAAAATGGCCCAGAAAAGCAGGCTTAACCAGCCGTAGCGGCCCTCGGAAAGAAAGTTGTAGCCGCCAGCGAAAAAAGCAAAGCACAATCCGAACACGAAGAGAGCGCTCAAAATCCCAACAAAGGTCATGCCGATAAGATCAAGGCGATTGTTTTTCCTGCGCAGACCATTGCGGAGAATGCACCAGCGCAGGACGGCCACCAGGCGAATCTGAGTTAGAATTCCGACGGAGGCAATTACATCAGCCATGAGAGTTCTTCCAGATGCGGGCGTTGCGCGCCATCCTGGCCGACAATGGAGAGGAACACCTCCTCGAGCGTTGTCTTGCTGCCAGCCTCACCCGAGATGCCCGCACGCAATTCTTCCAGCGAACCCTGGGCCACCAGCCTGCCTTTGTGAATGATGGCAACATGACTGCATAGGCGCTCGACAATTTCCAGAACATGAGAAGTCAGGAAAATGGTCGTGCCACGCTCGGTCATGCGTCCTAGAAGCGCCTTGAGCGCGCCCGCCGCGAGAGCGTCCACGCCTTCGAACGGTTCGTCGAGGAACAAAATGCGGGGCCCGTGAATGACGGCGGCAGCGAGCGCCAGCTTCTTCTGCATGCCGTGCGAGTAATCCGCAATGAGAGTTTTTGGACGGTCGGCGAGCTGCATGAAATCCAGCAATTCGTTTGCACGCCGCTGCGTGGTCGCGCGATCCAGCCCACACATGCGGCCAACGAACTGCAAATACTCCGCACCTGTTAGTCTTTCGAGAAGTCCCATCCCCTCCGGCACCACGCCAATCTGGCGTTTGACTTCGACGGGATTCGCCACAAAGTCCAGACCAAGCAATTCCATGCTTCCCGACGTCGGAGCAAGCAAGCCGGTTAGCATCTTGATGGTCGTGGATTTTCCGGCGCCGTTCGGCCCAAGAAAACCGAGGAATTGTCCCGCGGCAACTTCCAGATCCATACCGTCAACGGCGGTGAGATTCCCAAATCTGCGCGACAGCTTTTGCGTGCGAATCGCAAATTCCGGCATTCGGGCTCCTCCAGCAACACGCTTCGGGATGAAAAACTCTAACACGAGTTGCGCGCGGCTCAATGAAGCTAGAAGCAGGAAGGAAGCAGAGACTTGAGACTAGCCAGGTTTGCGCGGATTCGACCCTTGCGTAGTGAGCTGTTGTAATTCCTTAGCGGGAAATGCCGCGAGGACGGCAGGCAATTCGACACGAAAGACCGCGCCGCCTTCCTGGCGGTTATAGCAGAGAATTTTTCCGTTGTGCTCCTGGACGATTCCGAAACAGATGCTCAAGCCCAGGCCTGTGCCTTTGCCGACCGGCTTGGTGGTGTAAAAAGGATCGAAGACGCGATGCGGTTCCTTGATGCCAGGACCGGTGTCTGAAAATAAGATGACCACGTTGCCGCGGTCGCGCATGGTCTTGATCGTCAGCACGCCACCCTTATGCGATTCCATGGCATCGATGGCGTTGCTGATGAGGTTGAAAAAGACCTGCATGAGCTGGTTGCCGTCGCCGCGCACTCCGGGAAGCACGGATTCGAGTTGCAACTCAATGCGCGTGGTGGAAGACCGCAGATCGAGCGTGCGAAGCTGCACGGCATTGTTCACCACGGTGTTGATGTCGAGGAGAGTACGCTCTGGGGGAACCTGCCTGGCGAAGCTGAGCAGATTTCCAACCAGGGTTTTCGTTCGCCGCGCCTGTTCGCGGATTTTCGAAGCTGTCGAACGCGCCTTGTCGGGCAAAGCTTCGTCATCAGCGAGGAGATCCGAAAACCCGAGGATGGCCGCAAGAGGATTATTGATTTCATGAGCTGCTCCAGCGGCAAGCTGTCCCAACGAAACCAGCTTTTCCGTTTGGACAAGCTGCGCTTGAAGCCGCTTTAAATTCTCTAACGCTTGCTCTGACCGTACAAGCAACCGCGCGCGGTCTGTTTCAGCGAAGTGGCTGCGGACGAAAATCAGTCCTGCCAGCGGCAACGCCGCCACCATGGTCGTCACCAAACGGAAATCCCGAACGTCCGGCTCCGCACGGTCGGCGCGCAAGCTATACAAGGCAAGCAGGGGAAGAGAAATCACGGCGGCCATGGCCAAGCGGCTGGACCAGCCGTGAACATTTTGTGGGGGGGCCTCTCCGAAATTGGACGACTCCTCCGGTTGAGTGGCATCCAGTTGGGCGCGATTCAAGTAGGCAATCAAGCCCGCGAGGGCGAACCAGAGAAATGCAGAAATAAGCGGCAGGTCGTACAAACTTCCGGTGTAGTAGATGCCGACGTCGCTCTGCACATCTACCACCAAAGAAGCCAGCATGTAGGCCACCGAAGCACCCAACAAATGGAAGTACGCTTTTTTCCACGCGCCCTTGCTTCGCAGCCACAAAAAAATGAGCCAGAAAACGATGATGCCGTTTTGCGTGTCAGTGATGACGTTGAAATTGTGATTGTATTGCGCCGACGAGGACCTGGCGTAAATCCACGGCAGGACGAAGAAAACGTAAACATAAGTCCACCACGTCAACAACAAGCCGAAGTCCATATATCCCAGGCGCGTACGCACCTCACCGCTCTTGCGGTGTGGTTGAAGCGCCAGCGCCGCCATAAGGGGGATGCCGCGCAGGAAGAACAGAATGTCACCCGGATACAAACCAGGGAGAGGCCTATGAAGATAAACTTCGTAATAAGTCCACTGAAACTGTCCCATCATCCACAGCGTGCAGCTCAGCGCGATCAGCATCCAGAAGATGTTGCGCCGCCAATATGGCGTACCGGCATTAAGAAGCAATCCAGCGTTGGCAATCAACGGCACGATACACTGCACGACGTTTCCAAAAATGACCAGAGTTTGCGAACCACGGGTATGCGACAGGGAGACGCCTGCGTAAAGCGTCAGGGCAACCAGCCATACGCCTACGGCCCAGGTGATCGTGCGGGAAGCAGTCATACGTCGACATTCCAGTATAGACTTTGAGAATACGCCCGGCGCTTCGAAATTCGGCGGATTAGCTGGAGTATTAACTATTACTGGAGGGACTGCTTTGGGAGAAGGCCCCGAACGCAACGGCTCGTTCTGGCGGAGGAGGGGGGATTCGAACCCCCGAGACCCTTTCGAGCCTAACGGTTTTCAAGACCGCCGGTTTCAACCGCTCACCCACTCCTCCGTTTTTAATTCTAACGTATTCTGTGAGTTAGCGGCCATTTTGCTACACCCGGGACTCGAACTGCTGCATTGTGGTGCAGGGTGTAGCAAAATTGTAGCAGCGCCCGCTAGCTTTCCGACTGCAGACACCTTGGAAGCCAGATTCGAATGCGTGTAGCGCATCGTGACGGTTACGGTCGAGTGTCCCAACAGTTCTTTCACCGTCATGATGTCCACGCCTCGATCGAGAAGACGCGAAGCAAAGGTGTGCCGCAGCGTATGCCACGTGACACCCTTGATCTCCGCCTTTTCGCAAGCAAGCTGCAACCCTCTATCGAGATCAACGAATGGCTCGCCGGTTTTCTGGTTGTAGAAGACGAAGTCATTCTTCCTACCAAGCGCCCAAAAATCGAGAATCCGCCTTACCGTTTTGTTGATCGGGACGACGCGGGTTTTCTGGGTCTTCGGTGAGAACACGTTGATCAGCCCTCTTTCGAAGTCCACGTTCTGCCAACGCAGGGAGAAAATCTCCCCGATGCGGCTTCCCGTGTTCAGGGCATAAACCACGGTGTCCTGAATGGCGGGTGTGGCATTCCCTAACAGCCTGGTTTCCTCGTCCGGGTGCAGGACTCGAAAGCCTAGATTGACCTCCTGAAAGAACTTCACCTTTCGAAGAGGGTTCGAGCCTACGTAAAGATCCCAGTTGATCGCGAGATTGAACATGTGCTTAAGCAAGGCCAGTTCGCGGTTTACGGTCGCGCCTGACACCTGCTTGCGCCTGTGGAGTTTGTACCCTTCAATGTCGGGCGGCGTGATGTTGGCCAATTGCCGGTCGGCACGGAAGAACTCCTTCAAGGGCTTCAGCAGCTGTTGGTCTCTCAACCAGGAACGCTTGTTGATCTTCGCATATTCCATATAGCGCTCGGCAAAACTTTCCAGGCTTATCCTTACAAGTTCGCGGTATACGCCCCGCAAGACCTCGGATTTTCGAAGCGCATGGAGTCTTTCCGCGTCGCGTCGGATGGTGCTATGCGATGACTCTTGGACCCTCCTTCTGTTTTGATCGTGATAAGTGATCCACCAAATACGTTCTCTTCGGTAGATTCCCATTTGCGGCTCCTTTTCTACCCTTTGCCAGCCGCGCCTGCATTCTAACAAGGCGCGCGCACGGGCTCTACCGTTTCCGCGCCGGCCTTGCGTGAATTCGATTCGCTTCCACGAAGCCTTGCAGATCGGACCTATCGAAGCGGACAGCCCGGCCTACTTTGATGAAGGGGATTCTTCTCTGCCAGACCCAGCCGTACAGCGTGGACACAGAAACAGCTAAGAATTGTGTTGCTTCGTGGATACCGACCAACCCTTTCGCCGTCAGTGGTGGCACAAGCAAGGATTCTTCATCCGCATATCTTTTGCGTCGCTGCCGGTTGTTGGGACTTGGCTCGTTTCCTCCTGTGGGCCCCTTTGAGGGCTCCGTGAGCGGGACACGAGATGTCTCAACGAGTGCTGCGGGTTGCTGCGCAGATTGCGTTTCCACTTGTTGGTTTACGGTCAGCTTCTGGGACTCTGGTAAGGACAAGCCACATACATGGCGCGGGGCATGCTGTCGTGACGACGCTGTATTCTCGCGCGCACCGAATTGGAGTGGACGGGCCTTCATGTTGCTACACAGTCTTTGTAAGATCGTCTCCTTTCATTTGTTTCTGGTTGTGATGGTTCGCGTGTTGGCCTAGCCAGCGTTTGAACTCCGCATCTTTCTTGAATAAGAGTTTCAGTGCTTCGCTGACGACGTAGGACGGGTTCGCGTCGAGAAACTCAGCGTAATGGTCAAGGTTGCCTCTGACTTCTTCCTCTAAGCGGACCTGAAGGGTTGCAGTCTTCGGTTGCTTCGACGGTGCTTTCAAAAGTGCCAAGCGTTCTTTCTCCTTTCGTTATTCGAGCTGCATTACAGACCGCATTACAAACTGCCTACTCCAACCGCTCCACGCGGGCAAAACACGGTCACGCTTCCTGCGTGACGGGCGGGAGCGACCCCATAAAACTTTGGGCGGCTGAAAGCCGTCAAAATGCGGGTCGCTCCCGCCCATCCTAGTGTTTTGCCCGCGTGCATATGTCACCTCCTTCGTTCATCTATCTGCCGTGCTCTGAAGACTTTGGGCCCCCCTCGCAAGTGCCCCGCCGGGTGACGCAGGCCTTGCACAACCCCGGATCTGCCAGCCGTCACCCCAGTTCTTTGTGCTGTCTCCGAAAATTGCTTCGTGGCCGGGCACCGTAACCGCTCGGAACACGATCTTCTGGACTGGAGTAAAAGGGGGAGTGGCCTGCGGTTGAAAGTCCCGCGGTAACTGATTTCGCTTCCACAAGTAGTAAAGAGAAGCGATGCTTGGCCCTGTAAATCGCTTCCTCGCTTTGCTTAGGAAGAGCACATCGGCTTCTGCCAGAAGCCCGTATTGTTTACGGTCCCATTTCGTTTGGAGGTCAAAGTAGCGAGTCATCGCTGACCTTGTGATAGAGCCGGTAGAGATCGGCATTGTGGAAAGCTTCCTTTGGCTTCTTGAGCCCGTGGTATGTGGTTTGACTTGAGGGAACCACTTTGCCGCGAGACAAAAGCTCGTGACCTTCTTTGGTGAGCGTCACAACGGGAGTCGGGTTGTGTTCGGGATCAGCGATTGTGGTTTGCATCAAAAGGCCCTGGCGCGCGAGGCTTTCGACATCGTTCCCCATTCGTGACCGGTCGCCGTTATAGGCAAACTCAGCCAGGTCGTTCATCCCCACAACGCGGAATTTGCCTACTTCTCCCAACGTATGAATCTCGGAATCTCGCAACGAATACTCCTTGTTCCGGTCTGTGTATTTGGTCCGAATGCGCTGAGAAAGAATCGTCTGGACTCGCTCCTCGCGTGGCAGGGGCGGGCGTTCGCGGATCTCCCGGTCAAGGCGATCGGCCCGGTCCTCTTCCTGCCAGATGTTGTGACGGGCATTCCGAGAATCCCAACTTGAAGAGAGACCTCGGCCTTCATCCCTGTCGGAACGGGAATCCCCGCTCCGAAAATCGTCAATCTCGAATCCGTCAAAGCCTCGCGACACGGGGAACGCTCCTTCGAAATTAGGTTTGGATCCTCGCTACTCGCTGTTGAGCTAGCGCATCGCGGGGGTTGGGGCGTTCGAGAAGCCCCCTTACCTATACAGAGGCCTTGTTTTGGCAAAACCGCAACAGCCTTCTCTAAGGATTCCGCACTCGCGAAACCGGTGCGCGGCAATATGACTCCCTCATCGCACGTAAGTTCTTGTCCTTAAAGCACTTGTTTAACGCTCGCGGTGGGCCCATTCAGGTGACAGGACAGGCCGCCCGTATCCTTGGGTAGACGTGCGCACCTCATCCGGGCCAGATGCAAGCGCCGGGCGTTGCTGTGGCCTTGAACCAGCGCCCCCTACTACTACAGAGGCCTCAAAAAAGGAAAACGTGAAGAGGGAATTTTGGGCTCGCAGGTATACATCTGACTTTCCCTGTCAATTTCGGCGTTGTCGAGACCCCGTACCTTAGTTAACGTCGGCACGACGCAACCCGGTGTGGCATGAAACGAGGACAAACGAGCTGTTCAGAATTAGAAAAAGCGCATCGCTTGGAATCGCTAAGAAGCGAGCTACGAGCGTGGCAGGTGCTGACGGTTCGTACTTAGCTGACTATTGAGGAAGGGGGTTGCTACCGACGCGGTGGGTGAGTCGCCAGAAGACAAAATTGGAAAGAGTTGTCCTTTTCGGACATGGTATCCGAGGCCGCGCCAAGTAATTTGATCTGAGAAAAAGCCGGCTATCCAAACGACGAAGCTAATCGCATCGCGTATCGGAACGAGCCAAAGAATCTTTGACACTTGTTGATCGCCTAAACCCCATGATCCCGTGGTCCACGTCAGCCCCACTCGAAGAATGAGGTATGCCAGAAGGTAGAAAACAGCAATGCTCATTGAACCTCGAACCATCGAGATCCCAGCTGCTAGCAAAGCCCAGGGCAATCCGTGCGTGAACAAAAGCCCCCAGTACCCAAGTGGCCGCACGCTCTTGAGCCCGATGGACCAGCGCAATTCATGATGGAAATGTTCCCGGATGGACTCTTTGGGGAAGACCATGGTAACCGGCGTTGCGATCAGTTCCACACGGTGACCACTTTCTGCAATGCGTTTGCCCAACTCAAAATCGTCAGAATGATGGTTGACCATCGCTTCCCAGCCACCGATTTCCGCGAGGAATTTCTTGGATGTTGCCATGGTCCAGCCGAACGCAAAGCGCATCCTGCCTTCGACTTTCTTGGCCGCGAGCGCAGCGGGAGCAGAGTCCATGTACATACCCAGTGCGCCAAGGTTTGATGCCACATTTCCAGCGCTCAAGCTCTTGTAGAGCGCCGTTACCACCCCCACTTCAGGATCGGCGAAGGGAGCAACTACCGCCTTGAGATAATCAGGTTCTACGCGCACATCGCTGTCGCTCATCACCAGCAAATCGTATTTCGCCTTCTGAGTGAGCAAGCAAAGATTGTTTATTTTTTCGTTTGCCCCTATGTGCGGAACGTTTGTAATCAGCCGGATATTCCGTTGGGGAAAATCAGCATGCAATTTCTCGATGATGGGAATGACCTGATCATCCTTGTCGGCCACGGCGAACACAATTTCATATTCTGGGTAATCAAGACGGCAGAAGCTGGCGAAATTTTCATAAGCCTCATGGTCCACGCCGCGCACCGGCTTTAGGACGCTGACAGGAGGCAAGAAAAGGCCTTTATCAGCCGAAGGGCGCCGCAATCGGAGAAAGTATTCAATAACGCAGTAAAAGGAAAGCAGATAGTAGGCAAGCGGCAAAATCGCCAGAACCAACATCAACGCGTATAAGGTGGGCACCACGACTCCGTGAGTTCCAGTTCCCATTAAAGGCTGACCCGCATAAACCAAGAATCAACCTGTATTGGGCTGCGGGATGCCTGGGAAGGTTATGCGCTAATTGTATAACCACTGGCACGGATTACGTCAACGGCTTCGCTCCTGCTCTCGGCGTCCACCTGCTTCAGAATTCGATGAATGTGGTTGCGCACGGTGTATTCCGACAAATTCAAGCGTGTTGCAATTTCCTTGTTTGTTAAACCTTTGGCTACGAGCGAAACCAGCTGCTGTTGGCGCAAAGTAAGTTCCGGTTTGGAAGCTGGCGTTTCTCCAGGTATCTCGTTGGCCGCTTTGGCGACGAATCGAAATAACGTCTGACACAACTGTGGTGGACAGACAGCTTCACCCCTGAAGACGGCCCGGACCGCAGCCACAACATCGGAAGCCGAGGCGTCCTTTAACAAATAGCCAGTAACCCCGGCGCGAACAGTGGCCAGAAATTGTTCTTCGTTGGAATCCATCCCGATCATAATGACTTTGAAACCAAATTGCCCCACCTTGTCGAGCGTAAAGCTCGCTGGAAGCCAATGTTCGTTGAAAGAAGCGATGACAAGGACATCGCACTTCGAATCCAAAATGTCGCAAAGCGTTAATGCTGTCTCCCCGCTTTGCCCTACGACTAAGAAGTCGGAACGCTTGCGGAAAACACGAACCAGAGCCTCCCTCAACAGGCGATTCTCTGTAAGCAAGAACACTCGTACGGGCTGACTGGGGACGGTTTCGATCATAACAACCCCTAGGATCTTGAACAATTTGTGGCTTTGTAATGAGGTTGAATCAGTGACTGGCCTGACTGCGCCTAAAACTAAGCCACACGTTTCTCTGTTTTCAAGTGTCGATCAGTCGGGACTGCGTCTTTCGAGAACACCATTGCCTTACTGTAAAAGAGACCCGATTGTAACGATGCCTAACCAATCCGTCAAGTTGTCTTGTAACTTTTTCGAATGACAAAAACTCTTGTCTCGAGCGATTAAGAAATCTGGAACTTGGCCGCGACTGTCATCTTTTGCCGACAGTACTCCGTAAGATTTTTCATGGAACAGAATTGGTATTACCAAGCTTCACTAGCCTCGAGGACTAATTCCACCAAATCAAAATAGATAGGCAATTTTTGATTCTTATGCTGTCTGCCTGCTCGCATGAATACTTTGCACTGCAGGGAGTGTGCCATGGAAAAGTCTATCCGGGTCCTCGTGGCGAACCGTCCGCGCTTAATGCGGGAGACGATTCTTTCGACTTTTGCCGACCAGCCCGACATCGAAATTGTCGGCGAAGTCGAGGATGAGTCGGAGATTTTCGAGAGCGTGAAGAAAACACTGCCCGATTTTGTGGTAGTCGCGCTCGACCACCCGGGGGAGCGGCCGCGCATCTGCGATGCTTTGCTTCACGAGCACCCAGAGGTGCGCGTGATCGCCGTAGCACCGACAAAGAACTACGTCGTCTATTACTGGGCTTCACTCGATATTCATTCGAGCAGCATTGAGGCTTCCGAGGAGGGAGTGCTTGGCGCATTGCGAAATAAATTGGTTACCACAAAAACGAACTGAACGCTGTGTGCGTGATCCAGAGGTGAGCGTATGTGGAGATTGGCAACGAGCTGCGGAGCGACAACAAACGACAAAGGGGAATTGTCGTTCCCTGTCGCTTGCGTCTCGGAATAACGCTGCAATGATGAGCACAACGATGCGTCAGGGCACACGGCGACTTGCGGAATAAATTGCTACCTCGAACACGAAGTGAACGGTTGGCTGCCCGGTCCAGGAGAGACAGCATGTTTGAAAGCAGAGAATTGATGAAGAGAATTCGGTACCTTTGCTTGGGGCTGGTATTGGGTGCGCCACTTTGCGCGCAACAGCAAAGCGACAGGCAACAGCCAGCGAGTGAACAAGGCGCGAACAATTACCGAACGCAACAGCCCTCCGATCTGGCCCAGGAGAATTTAAACCGCGTAGCCGCCTCCGCCGCACAAATCCGAATCGTCCTTGCGAAGGATGAAGGTTTATTGGTCGAGCTGAAGCGCTCGGTCGCCAAGGAGGCCACCGATAGCGGCCAAATCGTAGACGATTCGAATCTGACAGACCAAGCCATCTTTGAGCGCCTGGAACAGGACATCGTTTTTCGATCTGTGGCGACGCATCTCCTGCAACGATACGGCTATCTGCTGCCGACTTCGAATCCGGATTCGGACATTGCTAAAGAAAAAGAATTGGTCCTCAAAGAGCGCGCGCGCCGCCTGGTCCAAATTGAGTCGCAGGAAGATACAGAGTCACTTCGGCCACAAAGTGGAAACGGAGATCTGGAGCGAACGGCAACCTGCGATCCGCGACTTGATCAAGACTGCCCTCAGCCGTTACCTTCGCAACGGCGCCAGCGGACTCGTGTCCAAACGGATTCGTCTTCCCCCTTAACCAACCCGCAGGCGGTGCCCGAGCAACTACAGCAGCAACAGAACAGCCCGCGAATCATGCAGGCGGACGGATTGCCGCAGTCAGCGGACCCGATGGACGGTGCGGGTTCGCCCGGAGGTTACCAGCTCACCTCCAATCCGGTGAAACCGAGCACCAACCCCCTCGACGGTATTCAGTCCTTGGGCTCGGGCGCAATCGATGGTTTGCCGCTTGGACAAAACCTTCCGTCTTTCAATGGCGAGCGCAGGACCGCGGGCGACATGGACGCGCCAACGAACGAAAAGCAACAACTGCGACGCACCCGCACTTACGGACGAGAAACCGCGGAAAATGTCACGCCCGTGAAAATGTCCCATCGGGCCAATCCTTACGCGGATATTCCGTCGCTGTATGACATGTACGTGCAGGCATCCGTGCGCCAGAAGCCGACGGAGCGGTTTGGTCTCAACGTGTTTCGAAACACGGCCAATGACCCAGAAGGACTTCCCATGGACCTTCCTGTGGGTCCCGACTACGTGGTTGGTCCAGGGGACAGTTTGGAAATCGATATGTGGGGGGCTGTCTCCCAACGATTGTTCCGTGTCGTTGATCGGCAAGGGCGCGTATCGTTGCCGGAGGCCGGGCCGCTCCTGGTGAGCGGGCGGAACCTGGGTGATGTGCAGCAAGCCGTACAGCAGGTGCTGCGAACTCAATTCAGGGACGTGTCCGCGGACGTCTCCGTGTCGCGGCTGAGAACCGTGCGCGTCTATGTGGTTGGCGACGTAGCGCAACCCGGCGCATACGACATCAGTTCGCTCTCGACTCCACTAAATGCCTTGTTTGCCGCTGGTGGAATCACGCCTCGCGGTTCACTGCGTACCCTCAAACACCTTCGTGGCAAGCAACTCGTGGAAGAAGTGGACGCTTACGATTTGCTCTTGCACGGCGTGCGTTCCGATCTGCACCGATTGGAGAATGGCGACACGCTGCTGGTTCCTCCTCTCGGGCCGCAAGTCACCGTGGACGGCATGGTTCGCCGGCCCGCGGTCTACGAGCTGCATGGTGAAAATTCTCTGGCGGAAGTCCTCGAACTTGCTGGCGGAATCTTGCCCACTGCAGCGCTACGGCATATTGAAGTCCAGCGCGTGGAAGCCCATGAAAAACGCACCATGCTCGCTCTGGATCTCTCACCTGGCGGAGACGCCGATGCGGTCCAGAAGCAACTGGATTCTTTTCCCATTCACGACGGCGACGAAGTACACATCTTTCCGATCGCACCGTACAACGAAGATGCGGTGTACGTGCAAGGACACGTCCTCCGCCCCGGCCGGTATTCCTACAAACAAGGGATGAAGCTTTCCGATCTGATTGGGTCCTATAAGGACTTGTTGCCCGAGCCGGCGCCTCACTACGCGGAAATCGTTCGATTGAATGCACCGGACTTTCGCCCCAGCGTTGAGAGTTTCGATCTATCCGCCGCTTTGGACAACCCGGCTTCGGCCCCTAAGCTTCAGCCACTCGATACGGTGCGCATCTTTAGCCGGTACGACTTCGAGCCCGCTCCGGAGATCTGGGTAGGAGGAGAAGTTCGGGTTCCCGGGATGTACCGGACTTCGGGACAAGTACGCCTGAAGGATGCTGTGTTTCTCGCGGGCGGTGTCACGCAGGACGCTTCACTGGATTCCGTGCAACTCTTCCGCACGCAGCCTGACGGGACCATGAAAATCCTGAGCGTGAACTTGAACGGGGCTTTAACCGGAAATCCCGCGGACAACGTTTTGCTTGAGCCACGCGACCGTCTCATTGTTCATCGTAACGCCGCCAAAGTGGACCCGCCCACGGTCTACGTGAAAGGCGAGGTTGCCAAGCCAGGCCGCTATCCCCTTACTACCAACATGCGTGTCGAGGAATTGGTTCGCGTGGCTGGCGGCCTGAAGAAAAGCGCGGACCCCGAGATTGCCGACCTTACGAGCTATGCCGAAACTCATGGCCCCAAGCCCAGTGCCCAAAACATAGACATAAAACTCTCGGCCGCCATGCAAGGCGACAGCACGGCGGATTTGCCGCTGCACGATGGCGACGTCCTGACGATCCGGCAGAGTCCCGGCTGGAACGACATCGGGGCCATGGTTACTCTCAAGGGCGAACTGCAGCATCCCGGAACGTACGGCATTCGGCCTGGAGAGCAGCTGAGCTCGGTTCTGGCCAGAGCGGGTGGCTTTAATGTGCAAGCCTATCCCTACGGCGCCGTTCTAATGAGGCGCGACGTGCGCGAGTTGGAGACGCAGTCTCGATTGGAACTTGTGCAGCGCGTTAAGGCGGAACAAGTGTCCCTCAAAGCCCTGCCGGAATCCGATGCCGACCAGAAGAACGCCAAATTAACCGCCATCGCCGAAACAGAAACAACTCTTCAGCAATTGCAGGCCAATCCGCCCATTGGCCGCGTCGTGATTCATATTCAGCCGGATCTCAAGGAATGGCGAGGCACCGCGAAAGACGTCGCCGTTCGTGATGGTGACGTGCTCTTTGTTCCCAAGAAGGCGGGCTACGTCATGGTGAACGGTCAAGTGTTTAACGCGACGGCGATCGGCTACCAGTCCGGGAGAAGCGCCAAGTGGTATCTGAGCCAGGCCGGTGGACTGACGCCGCTTGCGGATCGCAAGGGCGTTTTTGTGATTCGCGCAGACGGTTCCGTCATCGCTGCGAAGAATAATTCCAGTGGATGGTGGCTGGGTGATCCCTTGAGCACGACGCTCAGGCCCGGCGATTCCATTATTGTCCCGGAAAAGGCTCCAAAAATAGGAGGTCGCAATTGGGCGACGGTGCTGCAGGCTGCACAAATGGCATCCTCCGTGGCCCTCACTGTTGCCTATATCCATCCGTGATGGGGGAGTTTTGAGAGGGTTGAAAAACATCCTGGTATTGCTCGTCTGGTTCGCTGGCGGTTGGCTGGCGAACACGGCGGCATTTGCTGCCCCGCGTCCTCAGGATTCCGGCAAGCAGAACGAGGCAACTCCCGTAAAGCAGTCCGATGAACCCTCGAAGGAAGCCGTTTCGAAAGAAACAACCAACGCCGTAGCCGAAAGTTATGAATTCTCTGACACCTCGCGCCACAGCTTCTCGAGGCTGCCTTCGGATTTCCTTCGGGACCAAAAAGAAATCTGGACCAGCCCCGCGAAACTAGGGCTCTCCGACACCCAATGGCTGGTCCCACTGTCCGGAATCACAGCAAGTCTTTTTGTGACGGACCGCGATTTCAGTAAGCACTTGTCGCAGAGTCCAACGACGATTAGTCACTACAAGACGCTCTCGAATGCCGGCGTGGGGGCGCTCATCGGCGGCGCCGGAGGCATATGGCTGCTCGGGCATGTATCGCACAACGAACATTGGAGCGAGACCGGATTCCTTGCCGGTGAAGCCGCGATCAACAGTCTTGTAATGGTCGAGGGATTGAAATACTCGTTGCAGCGCGAGCGGCCGTATCAAGGCGACGGTAGCGGCTCATTTTTTCAGGGCGGCGGTACCTCTTTCCCGTCCGAACATGCCGCCGCGGCTTGGTCCGTGGCCGGAGTCATCGCTCATGAATATCCCGGTCCCTTTACAAAAATCATGGCTTACGGCCTGGCATCTCTGGTCAGCTTCTCGCGGGTGAAAGCCCACCAGCATTTTCCTTCCGATGTGATGGCCGGTACCGTGATAGGGAATCTGGTCGCTCAGAATATTTACAGCCGGCATCACGATCCGGAACTTGGGGGCGAGGCATGGAGATCGATTAGCCAGATATTTCGCGGTGACGGAACTCACTCTCCTGCGAATCAAGGCTCGCCGTATGTTCCCCTCGATAGCTGGATTTACCCGGCAATGGATCGTCTAGCTGCCATGGGCCTGATCGACAGCGGATTTGCCGGCATGCGCCCGTGGACACGTCAGGAGTGTGCGAGGCTCCTTGGTGAAGCGGAAGATAAGGTCGACGAGCTGGGAGAAGTGCGTCCAGAGGTGGAAAACCTCCTCTCAGCTATGAAAAGGGAATTCTGGCCCGAAACAGAAGCGGCAGGGGGAGGACATGGCGACGGGGTCTTTCGTGTGGAATCTGTGTATTCGCGAGCGGAACACATCTCCGGAATGCCGCTGACTGATGGTTATGACTTTGGACAAACACAAATTAACGATTTCGGGCGCCCCTATGGCGAAGGCTGGAACACGGTGAACGGATTCTCAGCTTACGCCACACGTGGCCGATGGGTGGTCTACGCACGCGGTGAAGTGCAGACTGCACCTAGCATACCGGCATTTCCTCTTTCGACGCGAGAAGTGATTGCGGGACTGGATCTCTTACCTTTGCGGCCTTCCAACACACAACCTTCAGTTAGACGGTTCGAATTACTTGATGCCTATGTTGGACTGACGGTTTCGAACTGTCAGGTCTCCTTTGGGAAGCAAAGCCTAAATTGGGGATCAGGTCAGGGCGGGTCTTTAGACCTTTCAAACAACATCGTCCCCATTAATATGTTTCGGATCAGCCCCGTATCGCCACTAAAATTGCCGGGTTTTCTCGGCTGGTTGGGACCGATGCGAACCGAGGTTTTCCTCGGGCAACTTGCTGGCTACGAGTTCATCTTCAGCCCCCTTGGACTCGCAGGACAATGGGGACAAGCGCTGGCAAAGCAGCCATTCATTCACGGCCAGAACATCAGCTTCAAGCCTACGCGTAACTTCGAGTTTGGTTTTTATCGCACAACGATTTTTGGCGGTGAGGGTTTTCCCTTCACTACACACAGGCTGATTGCCAGCTTGTTTGATACAGGGAACGCCGTAGCCGGCGCTGCCAACAAACCGGGAAAACGAACTTCGGGGATGAACATCAGTTACCGCCTTCCTCGCTTGCGTAATTGGGTGACCCTGTATGCGGATGGGCTTGCCTATGATGAGTTCTCGCCAATAGCCTATCCGGCTACGTCCGCATGGCACGCCGGCCTCTATTTCTCCCACTTTCCGAGGTTACACAAGTTAGATCTGAGAGCCGAGGGCGTTTACACGGATGTCCCCAGGGTACTCGGCGTAAACGAGCCTGGCACATATTATTTTAATGGAACGTGGCGAAGCGGGTATACAAATAACGGCAACATAATTGGAAGCTGGGTTGGCCGGGGTGGACAAGGTGCCCAAGCCTGGACCAATTACTGGTTCAATTCCCGTAACCGGTTGCAGTTCGATTTCCGCCATCAGAAGGTTAGCGCGGCGTTCATTCCCGGGGGAGGCTCGCTGACGGATGTTGGTTCGCGTGCCGATTACTGGGTGCGGCCGTACTGTTCCATTTCCGCTTCAGTGCAATACGAAAGGTGGCTGTTCCCTGTGATTCAACCAGGCGCGGCTAGAAACGTAGCGGCCTCGCTGCAGGTTTCGTTTGAACCTCACAAGTTGTTTTCGCGCCCGGTTGGCAATATGCCCGGAGACGTGCCATGACCGTTGCTGGTAGTGCTCCTGCTCGCCAGCCTCTTCCGGAGCTGCCTGAACACGGCCTTCCCGATGTCTCTGGGACCGAGGAGGCTTTGGCGCCCGATGGGCAAGAGATCGCCGTGCTGCGGCTAAGGTTGCTGTGGCGAAACCGCAAGACGCTATCGCGCGTCGCGATATACGCATTGCTCGCGAGTACGCTCATCGCTTTTCTCATTCCCGTCAAGTACGAGTCCACCGCTCGATTAATGCCCCCGGATAATCAGTCTGCCTCGGGCCTCGCCACGGCGGTTGCTGCTATGTCTGGAGGCGGCGCGAGCGGATTGGCGGGCATTGCCGGCGACGTTTTGGGCCTCAAGAGCACGAGTGACGTTTTTGTAGGGATCCTGTCCAGTCGTACGGTCCAGGACAAACTGATCCAGCAGTTCGACCTGAAGAAACTTTACAGAGATCGCCGAATGGAAGATGCGCGCAAGGACTTGGCGAATCACACCAGCATCTCTGTTGACCGTAAAAGCCAAATCATCACTATCAGCGTGACCGACCACGACCCGAATCGCGCCGCGGCCATGGGCCAGGCGTATGTGCAGGAACTCAACCGCCTCGTCGCGGAATTGAGCACCTCCTCCGCTCGTCGCGAAAGAATCTTCCTGGAAGAACGTTTGCGAACTGTGAGCAAAGACCTGGAATCCGCGGAGAAAGAGTTCAGTCAATTCTCGAGCAAAAATTCGGCTATCGATATCAAGGAGCAGGGCAAAGCCATGGTGGAAGCGGCGGCGACTCTTCAGGGAGAGCTTATTGCCGCAGAATCCCAACTGGAAGGCCTCAGGCAAATCTACACTGACAACAATGTGCGTGTCCGCTCGGTGCGAGCGCGGATTGGCGAGCTCAAACACCAACTCGAAAAACTCGGCGGCAAAGGCGAGGACGCGTCGACACCTGCGGGCCGGCAACAAGACTCGCTTTATCCCTCCATCCGCAAACTCCCTCTGCTTGGCGTTACTTACGCCGACCTCTATCGCACCACCAGGGTGCAAGAAGCGGTCTTTGAAACTCTGACGAAGGAATATGAGCTGGCCAAAGTCCAGGAAGCAAAAGAGATTCCCACGGTCAAGGTGCTCGACCTTCCCAACATTCCTGACAAAAAATCGTTTCCGCCACGCCTCGTAATCATGCTCTTGGGAACAGCAATTACCTTCGCCTTTGCAACAAGCTGGATCTTTGTCAGGACCACCTGGGAACAAACCGATTCGGCCGATCCTCGGAAGCTCTTCGCCCAGGAAGTGTTTACCAGCATTAAGGCCAGCCTTCCGAAATTCGCCCGCAACGGCTCGGGCAATCATTCCTCTCCAAGCGACAGCACAAACTCGTCTCAGAGCGATCTCGAAGACCGCGGAGGGCGAAGAGGCCCAGGTTAATGGCCAGCCAATTCCAATTCGCGATTAACCGCATGCTCCTCGCCAGCGCGGCTGCCGGCGCGAAACGGGCGCTCTCTCCCGCCCCGGCTTCCGAGGACAACCCACAATCTAGCAACTGGGCTCGTCAGGTACCTGGAAACGGTTCTGCGGGTAAGAACCGCTTTTTTGCCGCGCTGGACCGCCGATGGGTCCACCTTAGCTATGTGCTGGTTGACGTGCTTCTCGTCTCCTCGGATGGGCTCGTGGCTTTTTACATGCGTTTCCTGCCCCTGCCCGCATGGCACGCCTTGCGCACGGGGGTTCTGACTTTGCCCGAGGGCTTTCCGCGCAAACCCTACGCCGGCTTCGTGCTGCTTTATGCGCTCCTGATCGTTCTCTTCTGCCAGAGCCAAGACCTCTACCGAACGCTTCGCGGGCGAAGCGCGACACAGGAGAGTTGGGCTGTCGTTCGAGCCGTGGCTCTTGCAACCACCGTGCTAGCGGCATTCATTTTCACCTCGAACGTCAAAATCATCTCCCGCGGAGTTGTAGGAATCAGCGCGCTCCTGAACGTCGGCACGCTCGTCATCTGGCGTTTCTGGAAGCGCCAATTCGTCACCCGCCGAGTTGCCCAAGGCGTTGGCGCACGCAACGCCTTGATCATCGGCGCCGGCGACGTCGGCATGGCCCTCGCCCGCTATCTCGACGACAACAAGCAGCTGGGCTATCAAGTCACCGGCTTCCTCGATGCCAACCATCACGGTGACCCCCGCATGCTCGGCAGGATCGAAGACTTGGCCCTCGTTGCTCGCCGACAATTCGTCGACGACATTTTTGTGACCATCCCCTCCGAGCGGGACGTCGTCAAGAGCATCGCCGCAGAAGCACGGCAGCAACGCCTCAACGTGAAGGTCGTTCCCGAGCTCTACGATGGTCTCGTTTCCAGCGCCTCCATCCAGCGCCTTGGTGAATTTCCCATCATAGAGTTGCACAGGGAGCCCATCCCTGCGGTTGGCCTGGGGATAAAGCGGACCATCGATGTGCTGGTCGCGGCGCTCGGCCTCGTTGCCGTCGCGCCGTTGCTCGCGCTGGCCGCTATTTGGATCCGCCTGGATTCGGCTGGGCCAATGATTTATTCGGCGCTGCGCGTGGGGCGCAAAGGAAAGAGGTTTCGCTGCTATAAGTTGCGCACGATGGTTGATGACGCGGACGCGCGCAAGGAAAAACTGCGAGAGACGAACGAGCGGAACGGGCCGTTTTTCAAAATGGAAAACGATCCGCGCATCACCCGCGCCGGGCGCTGGCTCCGTAAATACAGCATCGACGAACTGCCGCAGCTCGTGAACGTGCTGGCCGGTAACATGAGCCTAGTGGGGCCTCGGCCGCATCCGCTCGACGATTTTGAGCGGTACAGCCTCGACAACATGCGGCGACTGGATGTCAGGCCAGGAGTCACCGGGCTGTGGCAGGTGATGGCGCGACAAGATCCGTCCTTCGAGACGACGATGGCGCTGGACCTGAAATACATCGAGGGTTGGAGCCTGTGGCAGGACCTGAAAATTTTGTTGCGGACGATTCCAGTTGTGGTGCGGGCGGATGGGCGATAGGAAAGTTTGAAGGAAGAGGGGTAGTAACCCCCCTACCCCCCGGTTGCGACGGAAAGAGTGCGCAAGGGATTGATTGCAAAGGGGTTGGTGTGGCGCCGTTGGGGCAAAAGAGTGCGCAAGATATTGATTCTAAATGGGTTAATGGTAGGCCAATAGAAGAGGCTGATTTTAAAGGAGTTGGGAGAACTCGCGGCAGGACGGCGGCTGGTTGTTGTCGAGTCACGTGATAAAGTAGCACATGCAGAAAGAAAAGTCAAGGAGATTTTGGATTTTGGCAAGGATGCGGCGGGGAAAGGATTGGGAATGGCAGTAGCGGAGAGGGCCATCGGGTTACTTCTGACGCCCGCGAAGCTCCGGGTGTGGGGTTGGCGTTCGGCAATCTCGCTGGTGGACCAGGGGTTAACGTCCGGGGCGGGGTTCGCCGTGAACCTGCTGCTGGCGCGCTGGATGGCGCCGGAGGTGTACGGGGCGTTCGCGGTGGCGTTTGCCGGGTTTCTGTTTGTCTCGGGGTTTCATAACGTCCTGCTCCTGGAACCGATGAGCGTGCTGGGTCCTTCGCGGTACGCGGAGAGGCTGCCTGCGTACTTTCGCACACAGATTATGGTGCACTTGGTTTTGGTTGCACCGCTCTCTGCAGTGGCACTTTTGGCGACTGCCATCTTGTGGTGGATCGCGCCGGGGAGTCCGCTGGTTGGGGCGGTACTGGGAGGCGGGCTGGCGCTGCCGTTTCTGCTGCTGGCGTGGCTGGCGAGGCGGATGTGTTACGTGGTGCAGCGGCCTGCCGCGGCGGCGCTGGGGAGCGGGCTCTATCTGCTGTTTCTCGGTGCCGGATTGTTTGTGCTTGGGCATTACGGCTGGTTGGGGCCGTTCACGGCATTTCTGCTGATGGGGTGCGGAAGCGTTCTGGCGGCGGGAATTCTGCTGTGGCACCTTGGGCTAGCAGAGCGCGAAACAACCACTCAGCCAGGGATTACCTGGCGCGCGGTGCTGCGAGAGAACTGGACGTATGGGCGCTGGCTTGTGGGAAGCGCGGTGCTGTTTTCCGTATCGAGTCAGGCGCAGATGTTCCTGGCGGCCGGTTTACTCGGCCTGGGGGCGGCGGGGATTCTGCGAGCCATGCAATTGCCTTCACTGGTGATGACTCAGGTCACGACGGCGGCTGGGCTGCTCGTTCTTCCTGCCTTTTCGTACGATTTTGGAAAGGGGTTGATGGAGCGGTTGCGGCACAAGACCCTGCTCGTGAGTCTGGGCCTTTTTGTTAGCGCGCTCGTTTTTGCCGGTTTTCTAGCTCTGTTCGCGGGACGGACGGAGCACCTGCTGTTCGGTGGGAAATATGCTGGCTACGCCTGGCTGATGCCGATACTTGCGCTGATTCCCGTGTTCACCGGGGTTTCCATGGGCTCTTCGATGGCTCTGCGTGCCTTGCAGAGGCCGCAATTTGATCTCTTATCGAATATGTTCGCGACGCCTGTCGCGATAGCATCAGCATTATTTCTGATGCACCGGTGGGGTCTTGTCGGCGCTGCCGTGAGTCAGGTTCTCAGTTTTGCGGTATTGAGTATCGTTACAATCCTGTTTTTTCAACGTTTCGTGTGGGATCAGGGAGGGGCCACGAGGACTACCGATGGTTAGGCGGGACTTCTTTGCACGGCAAACATTGTCTGGGGAACTTGCGGGCACGGAATCATGAGTCAATTTCTCAACACAATTCAACAGATCGTGCACAGCGACAGCGTCGAGCCTATCACAGGAATTTGTCGGCACCTCGGATGGCAGGTTCGCAGAGCACTACACCGCTTTCCTTGCGAACTTCCGATTGGAGGCTCACGGCTGTATGTGGACCGCCCTGGTGGAGTCGCAGCCCTTGTGAATGCCATGGGGGAGTATGACTTCAATAATATGCGTTTCCTAAGACTTGTGTTGTCGGCCAGAGGAGGGACGTTCGTCGATGTCGGGGCGAATATTGGAGTGTATACACTAATTGCATCCGAGATTGGGGACGTCAGGGTGGTGAGCGTTGAGCCGCATCCAGCCACGTTTGCGTTGCTGGAGGAAAACGTTCGATTGAATGCGAGGCGTAACGTTTACTGCGTGAATGTTGCCCTTTCGCACCGTGAGGGTGAACTCCGGTTCACTGATTATCAGGAGCGAGCTGTGAACCGAGTCGTCTCCCCAGGTGAAAATGGAGGCAGCGAATTGCGCGTTGCCAGCCGGCGGTTTGATGATTTGTGCCGCGAACTCAGTGTTGTCCCCGACTTTGTCAAAATTGACGTGGAAGGGCATGAGTGTGGGGTCCTGGAGGGATTCGGGGATTTTCGGGCGGAGGCTAAGATTATTTTCATAGAGGGGGGCGAAAGGCAGGAGGTTGAAAACTGGACGAAGGCCGCTGGCTACACTGGTCCCTGGTTTGTCCACTTCAACGAGAGGGTTCTTTCAATCGACCGGCAGCGACGGGCGGAAGACCCTGTTTTCGTTCGCGTAGATTATGTTTCGGAATTGAGCAACATCGATTTTGATCTTCTCAATCCACCAGTCTGAGGTGCGAATAAGTAGGGATTTGCCAAAAGCGGCATCAAAGCAAGCAAATGGCTTACAGTGAACAGTTCGGTGCTCCTTCCGAGGGGTTTGTACAGGTCGGTGGCGCTTGTATCGCGCGCCGGAAGAGAGGAAGGGAAGAACTGTTTCTAATCGCAGTGTTGGCAATCGGTGGCTTGGTAGATTTGTTTCATTTAATAAAACTTGGTGAAGTGTCTCTCCTAGCCATGCTTACGATTTTTTATGCCTTTCTGAGTTGGTTTCTCTGGCTCGCGCAGGATCGGAGCAAACGACGAGTCTCGCCAGCCGTGTGGCCGTTTCTCATGTTTCTAGGCTGGATCGCACTGTCCTTTATCTGGTTTCGACCGACGGTGCTGGGGATGCAGAATTTTCTCGTGTTAGTAGCCTTTGCGGGCATCCTTTTAGTTTCAGAGAACATGATGTCCAAGGCTACCGAATTTCCACGTTGGGTGCCGAAAACCCTTATGGCCGCAACCGTATTGGCATGCGTTTTGTATGCGATCTCCATGTTCCTTGATGGGCTCGGATCAAATCTGGTATTTCATGCCCGTACCTTCGCTACGTTTGTTCTTATCGGCATGTCGTGGCTCCTGGCTGGCTGGCGCTACGGGTCGAGACGGGACCTAATCTGGTCATCAGTCATCTTATTTTTGATCATACTCAGCCTTTCTCGGATGGCCCTTGCCACGGCAGCTTTGCTATTTCCTTTGGCTTGGGTTGGCGGACTCCGAAGACGTGAATGGGTCAAGCTTGCGTTCGTGGGAATTCTTATCTCTGCGGTCGTATACCTTGCAGTGGTTAATTTTGAACCATTACGTGATCGGTTCACTCTCGACGCTGACGGTGCCTCAATTACGGAGGAGCAGGCATCGGATTACACGAGCGGAAGATTCACGTACTGGGTGGTGACATATGCGTCAGGGCTAGAGTCTCCGTGGATTGGCCATGGGGCAGGATCGTCAGCCAGTTTGATTTCCTCGCTATATCCGGTCGATAGCCCGCTCGACGAATATCTTCGAATATTCCATGACTACGGGTTGGTTGGATTGGCACTTTTCTTATATGCGGTTTGTAAGTTGCTGCGGGCGAGTTGGAGGAAATGGTCGGAGGCGAAACGTCTAAGGGGACCACAGGCCAGATTTCATTTGGCGGCTTTCCTCGCAGCTGTGGGGGTGTTCTTCCCTATGTTAACGGAGAATAGTTTCATGTACCTGTTTATGATGGCACCTTTCGCGGTATTTCTCGGGGCTTCGTTGGGGCTAAGGAATCAAGCGGATCTTGTAATTGAAGACTAAGATGAATAAGAATGCGCGCATTTATCTTCTTACCAATATTATTCCGCCTTATTACAGACGTGTCTTCGAGCATCTCCGGGAGCTTGTGGGCAACCTTACGATTCTCGTAAGCGCACCGATGGAACCCAATCGGGATTGGAGACCTGAATGGGGTGACCTGCCCGTTAAGGTCCAGAAATGCTGGACGTACACTACCGACTGGCGGCATGGGCAGGGCTTTTCGGACAAAATGTGGCGGCATTTCCCCTATGACACGTTGCCGCTTCTGCTGCGGGAGAAGCCAGAAGTCGTGATCTCGATACAACTCGGATTCCGCACGTTGCAAGCCGTACTTTATCGAAAGCTGTTTCCGAGGAGCCGACTTATCGTCTGGCTTGGGCTCTCCGAGCATACGGAGAAAGGGCTTCCCGGCTGGAGAACCCTTCAACGCAAGGCGTTACTCCGCGGCGCTGATGCGGTGTTGGTGAATGGAACGAGCGGGAAAAATTATTTACTGAGCCTCGGGGTGCCTCGTGAAAGGATTTTTCCTGCGCCTTACTGTGCGGAAATCTCTTTGCATCTTGCGCTTCCGCTTGAGCGAGAACCGAACGTGGCGCGGCGTTTACTCTACGTGGGGCAGCTCACGACGAGAAAGGGCCTGCAGCCATTTCTAATTGTCTTGTCAGAATGGCTAGAGAAACATTCTCACGAAAAATGTGAATTCTGGATTGCCGGGGATGGGCCCCTGCGTGGGGATCTCGAAAGATTTGCGTCTATCCCGGAGCTACGACTGCGCTTCCTCGGAAGTGTTCCGTATGAGAAATTGCCCGAGCTTTACGCGCAAGGCGGGATCTTCGTTTTTCCCACGCTTGCCGATGAATGGGGCGTTGTGGTGAATGAAGCGCTCGCGGCAGGACTTCCTATTCTTGGCAGCCGCTACAGTCAAGCTATGGAAGAGTTGGTACAAGATGGTCTTAATGGATGGACGTTCCGGCCGGATCATCCCGAGGAGATATACGCAGGGCTCGATAGAGCAATGGCCGCCTCTGAGAAGCAGCTCGACGAGATGCGACGGGCGGGTCGGGAGCGCATTCGTTCGCTCTCCCCAGAATATGGGGCGAAATGCTATCTCGCAGCGATAGATTTCGTCGGGTCGTCTCGGGATGAAAGGTCGTCGCCGCCGAAAGCTGTCTCGATAAGTTCAGAACCGTCCCCCAAGGCGGAGGCGTGACTGTATGGGGTTGTGCCCATTTTGTCGCAGCGGGGCTAGTCAGCGGTTTCAACTGGCACACACGATCGTATGGAAGTGCGCGGTGTCTGACTGCGGTCTGCAATTTGCCGATCCGCAGCTTGGTGAAACTGATCTAGTGCGTGCCTACAAGGAGCGCTACTATCCGTCGAACGGGAACGGTAATGGTAACGCGCACGTTTACGAGAACACTCCGCCTGAAATTCTGCGGCAGACATTTGAAGAGGTGGAGGCCGAGTTGGGGCCGCTTAAGGGAAAAAGTCTGCTCGATTTCGGATGCGGGGTAGGTGGTTTGTGTCGGGTCGCGGGAGAGTACGGGATCCAGGCCACGGGCATCGAACCTGACGCTAATGCAAGGGAGGAGGTTGGCAAGTCTTGCAGCTTGAGAGCTTACGCGAGCCTCGGCAGCCTGAAGGAGGCGCAGCCCCACGCCAAGTTCGACATCGTAACGATGTGGGACGTGATCGAACATCTCCGCGAGCCGTGGAAAGACCTCGAGGATTTGTCCAGTTCACTTCAACCAGATGGGTGGCTCTTGCTGTCGACACCGAATGCAGCCTGCCTGAGAGCCCGCGTTGAGGGGGAGCGATGGGAGAACGTTGTCAACCCCACGCATTTCTATTATTTCACGAGGAGGTCGCTCGAGGTGGTATTAAGGCGAGCTGGATTTTCTGAGATTGCCGAATTGCAGTTTCCTATCCGATATCCGGGGCACGCCAGAGCCCGCCGACTTATTCATCGGGCCCTGGTTTCATGCCGTTTGCAGGGCCAGCTCGTGTTTGTGGCGCGTCAGAAGCGGCTTGAGTCACCTAACTGCGCGCGCGGCTCCGGGGAAACTCGTAGGACTGGAGCACATGCGGCGGATTGATGCCAACTCGGGCGACGCGTTCTCAGCCGAGGCGGCGGCGCGGGCGACCTTTCTGAAGATGACGACGCGGAAGTGGGGGCTGGTGCGTGCGGCAGAGAGAGGAATTCGGTTGGTTTTGCCCTTGCTGCCGCAGCCGAAAAAGGGCGAAGGTGCGAGAGAGACGCCTGCGAGTATTTTGGTTATGGAATTCTGGAATCTGGGTGATCTGGCGATCGTGGTACCCTTTTTGAAAAATCTGCGTTGCACTTATCCATCGGCGCGAATCTCCCTGCTCGTCAATGCGGCGCTGGCTTCGTTTTTGGAGGGGCAGGGGCTGGTGGATGAGTTCATTCCGGTGCGCGTGCCTTGGGCGCAGCACCATTCACGGTGGAAGAAGTACAACCCCTTTTCGTGGGATTGGATTTCGTTCGCGCGGACGCTGCAAGCGGTGCGGAAGCGGCAATTCGATTGTGCTATTTCTGGCCGGATGGACTTGCGTGACAATTTTCTGCTGTGGCTGAGCGGTGCGGCCAGGCGTATCGGGTATGGGATTGGCGGCGGAGGTTTTCTGCTGACGGACTGCGTGACCCCGGAGCTGTCGCGGCCTCATCGCGCGGACGTCTGGCTGCATCTCCTGGAGGCGCTAGGCAAGCCGGTGAGCCGAGATTTGGATGGATTCCGGTTGACCGCTGACGAGCTTGCTTCAGCGCAATTGTTTCTCGAGAAAAGAGGAATTCCTTCGGAGGCGTTTCTGATCGGCGTGCATCCCGGTGCGCGGATGGCGGTGCGGCGCTGGGGAGACGAGCGGTTCGCCAAAGTGGCGCGGCATATTCTGACAGAAAGTGATGCGCACATCCTGTGGCTCTCGGATCCGGGCAATCCTTCCGTGGTGCCGCAACTGGAAAGATGCCATCCCGTCAGCCTGGAGTTCCGGTCGTTTCTGGCGGTGCTGTCCCGATGCCGGCTCCTGATTTGCAACGATAGCGGGCCGATGCACCTTGCGAATCTATTGGGCGTGCCGGTGGTGGCTGTTTTTGGACCACAGAAGCCAGAATGGTTCGGTCCACGCGGACTAAGGGACCGGGTTGTCATTCGTCCTGAGTTCCCGTGCCGGCCGTGTTTCGACTACTGCATTTTCGATCAGCCGTATTGCCTGCGAACGATTGGAGCGGAGCAGGTAGTTGAGACAACTGTCGATGTTCTCGAGAGAATCCGAGCAAACGGATTTGCACAAGGCCCGCAGCCGGAGGAGTATGTCGCCGGAGACGTTAATAGCACGAAGTGAAGTCTTGGAGCTTCGCCCGCCCACAGCGTCGTACTCTGTGCTGGGAGTACGGGTGGACGCTGTGCAGATACCCGAGGTGGTGGCGAGGATGGAGGAGTGGATCGCACGGCGGGATTGTTGCCGGTACATTGCGGTGACGGGGATGCACGGAGTGATGGAGGCGCAGCATGACGGGGAGTTCAAGAGGAAACTGAACGCGGCGGGGCTGGTTGTTCCAGACGGGATGCCGCTGGTGTGGATCGGGAGACGGCACGGATTCGAGATGCGGCGCCGGGTGTACGGGCCGGAGTTGATGGAAACATTTTGCAGAGAGACGGCGAGGAAAGGGTATCGGCACTTTTTTTACGGCGGTGGGCCGGGAATCGCGGAGGAGCTAACGTCGCGGTTTGTCTCGAGATTCCCCGGCATGGTCGTGGCGGGAACCTACAGCCCCTCATATGGCGCGCTGACGCGAGAGGAGGATGGAGACATCATCCAAGCGATCGAAGACGCGCGGGCGGACATTGTGTGGGTGGGATTGAGCACGCCGAAGCAGGAGCGTTGGATGTACGAGCATCGCGAGCGGCTGAAGGTTTCCGTGTTAGTTGGAGTAGGGGCGGCGTTCGATTTCCACGCGGGGCGCATCGCACAGGCGCCGGAGTGGATGCGCGAACGTGGATTGGAGTGGCTGTTCCGGCTGACAATGGAGCCGCGGCGGCTGTGGCGACGCTACTTGGTTTATGGGGCAGAATTTGCGGCGTTAGCGATGCTGGAGTTGCTGGGCTGGAAGAAATTTCGGTGAAGAAGCCAGCAAGTTAAGCAGTTGGACGTTTTGATACGTGATGCTGATGCACGGATTGTATGTACAGAACGTAGTCTCTAACGCCGGAGACGGGTCTTGTCGCCGCGGCCCAAATCACGGCGGCATGCATTGCCTATTGTTGATAGGTAAATACTAAATCAAGTCCGACCGTTAAACCATTGATTTTAAAAATGATATGGACAGATCAGTGTTCGCAAAGGCAAAAGCTGCTACACTCGTAGTAATGTTGAGTAAATAGGGCCAAAATGTAGCAGAATTGTAGCAAAAGCCCCCACAAAATCACCCCAAATGAGGTAAGTCCAAAGTAATTGAATTTACCGCTATCTTGCCGCTGGCAAAGGGATTTAGTTGAATTTTCAGCAAACAGCCGTTTTTATTTTTCAAGACCGCCGGTTTCAACCGCTCACCCACTCCTCCGGTCTTAATTCTAATGTATTCTGCAAGTCAGCAAGAGTCTTGTGACACTAAACTCACATCGGACATCGCGAAGGCCTTCCAGATTTTCGAATGCTTAAGCTTCTGGCGTCTATGCACGTGAGGAATTCTGACAAGGAGCCACAAGTGGCTCTTCAAAGGACTAGCCGACAAGTTTGACAACCCGCCAGGCCGGACGGGCTGGTTTCCAAAGCGGGGTTAGTTTCAAACAATTTCTGGCCAAAAAGGTTATGATGATGGGCACAAACTCTGGCAGTCGAGGAAAACAAAGAACATGAATAAGCTCAGCCGCATCGTGCTCGCGACACTCGCATTTGCCATTGGAATAACGATTTTTCTGAGGTCCGGCGCAAGCGCCCTGGCTCAGGGGCAATCCGCGAATCGTCCGTGGATGGACAAAACGTTGTCGCCGGACCGCCGCGCGGACCTGGTGCTTCGAGAGATGACCCTCGATGAGAAGATCGCGCTGCTCCACGGAAACGGCATGCCCGGATGGCCGAGAGCCGTGCCGAATGCCAATCCATACCTTGGCAATGGCGGGGCAGGGTTTGTTCTTGGCGTTCCGCGGCTGGGCATTCCGATGATTCAGATGAGCGATGCGGCTTACGGCGTGCGCAGCAGCGCGGAGAACGGGCGCTATTCGACGGCACTGCCGTCTGACGTTGCCGCCGCCGCAAGTTGGGACACACAAGCCGCGTGCGCGTACGGCGCGCTCATCGGACGCGAACTGCGCGCCCAAGGGTACAACATGACGCTCGGCGGCGGCGTAAATCTGACGCGTGAGCCGCGCAACGGGCGCACGTTTGAATACATGGGCGAAGACCCGATTCTCGCGGGCACACTCGTGGGCAGCCGCATGAAATGCGAGCAAGCTCAGCACGTACTGGGCGACATAAAACATTACGCATTGAACGATCAGGAAAGCGGCCGAAACGAGGTCAACGTGATTATCAGCAAGCGCGCGATGAGGGAAAGCGACCTCCTTGCCTTCCAGATTGGGATCGAGATCGCTGATCCTGCCGCCGTGATGTGCTCTTATAACGCGGTCAACGGCGACTACGCGTGCGAAAACAAATACCTCTTGACGGATGTGCTCAAGAAAGACTGGAACTTCAAGGGCTTCGTGGTTTCCGATTGGGGCGGCACTCACAGCACGGAAAAAGCGTCAGCTGCAGGGCTAGATCACGAAGAACCAATGGACGATTTTTTGGGAGGCAAGCTTAAGGAGGCGGTGGAGTCGGGCAGAGTTTCAAAGGCTGAGCTCGATGACCACGTGCATCGCATCCTACGCTCGGAATTTGCGAGTGGCATTGTGGATGATCCAGTAAAGAAGAG
>Ga0075426_10000338_pt1 | contig 31967 bp, 26 predicted proteins | sample SoiMethybrSBSTD5_FD_75304 | JGI IMG/M metagenome (GOLD analysis project Ga0075426, IMG submission 75304) | Bulk soil microbial communities from a Populus tree surrounding site in Tennessee, USA - Soil MetaG P. TD hybrid SBSTD5 | ecosystem: Environmental > Terrestrial > Soil > Tree plantation... | reverse complement strand
TCGGCCCTGGCGAATCGAACCGGGCGCGGGTCACATTGCCGGCCTGGTCGAGCGCCACTCTTACTCGTACCCGGACGGTGCCCTGAATAGTGTCGCGGGCGCTCTGCGGAACCCTGGGCACCACTTCATGCAGCACCGCACTTCGAGCGGGAGCCTGTGTCGGGGCCTTCACCACTGCAAGGGGCGGAGCTTTCGCCGGCGGCGCTTGATTACGTGAAGGCTGGGGAGCCGAGACGACTGCTGTCGAGCGGGAGGCGGTCTTCCGCGGACTGGTGAATAGCACGGCAAAGATAACTACCGCCAGTATGATGGCAGTGCCCACCACCAGAATCAGGTAAGGCCGCCTGGCTGGACTCGTATCACGTTCAGGTTCAACTCGGGGCTGGGCCGCAGGCTTGGGCGCTCGCGCTAGCCGCGCCGCAACTTCGCCAAGGGTCCAGCGCTGTTTGGGATCCAGGCGCAAGCAATGCCGCACTATATCCGCCAGCGACGTGGGCATCGAAGGAGGTAATGCCGGGTCCGTTCTCCCCGCTTCCAGAACAGGCACTTTGCGCGTCAGAATTTCCATCAGGGCCATACCCAGCGACCACACGTCTGCCGCCGACGACAGCCCCTCATTAGCAATTTCAGGCGGATCATAGACACTGGGCGTGCCCAGCGCACTGCCAGCTTCGCCGGCCAGGCATAACCCGTCACAGGAAAGTTTTACCTTGTCCTGGGCAGCCATGATGTTCGATGGCTTGAGGTGGCCATGAACAAAGCCCTGGCGGTGAATGTAGGCGAGCCCATCCAGCACCGGCGGCAGCATCTCCTGGCACTCCCCCGGCGTAAGCGGGCGCGTGGCCACCACCTGCGACAGGTCTTCTTCCGCATACTCCATTACCAGATAGAGCAGTTCCTCCTTACCCATGCGGCAGCGCCCCATTTCGAACAGGCGAATCAGGTGAGGATTCGACATCTTCTCCGCCTCCGCCCAGCGGCTCAGCTGACGGGCGGCTTTCTCGGATTTTGCCGAAATGAGTTTAATCGCGGCTTTCCGCGGTTCTCCCTGTGGGCGCTCGGTAAGGAACACTGCACTATGGTTTGAGCCGCCCAGGTATTGCAGCAACGCAAATTTGCCGCCGACCACCTGGCCTTCAAAATGTCTCCAGGGTTGCGTCATTGATTTGTTTGGCATCTCTGGCTGTGCCAGCGAATTCTCGGAGATGCGTGCTGGTGTCGGACGCGATGCTATCACTTTCGAAGATAGTTCCATGGCAGGGACCAGGTTATCCTTAAAAGACGGTGATCTGGGTCTATTCTCCCTCGAATTCGGCTCTGCCAAAGGTGGATAAAACGGTTACGGAAGGAGTAGTGTGCTGTTGCCGACGGCTGGCTTGAACACGGCAAAAGGACGATAGGCGCGGCATACGAGCCGCCGTTGGTTGGGGTAGCGCCGCCGCTGGACACGCGGAGGGGACGCCGGCTTCGCTTATCCACCATGAAGCGCAACTCCCCGGGCCAGCGCGCCCGGAAATAGCACGACGGTGCCATTCCCGGTCCCGCCAGCACACGATACCTTGTTCGCATTCCTGGGTTCCCGAAAGATCTCAGCTCTTCAGCGAGGACTAGATGGCGCGCCGCGCCCGCAGCCATATCTTCGACGAGCAAGCCCCTAAGCGACGTCTTTCGCTGGCAGCTATACCAGCAGCTACGGTACGCGGGCTTTACATAGTTCGCGGCCTGCTCACACCCAGGCTGATGGCCCTGAGCGGTTTGGCGCTGTTTGGATGGGCTCTGGTTGTCGCCTTCCGCGTCATTAACCTGGACGCTGCCCACCGACTGAAAGAGCCAGCCATTGATTTCGCGATCTGTGGCGGCCTGGGCTTCCTCGGGCTGAGCATCAGTTGGATACATTTGGGGGAACATCGCCCAGGCCAGGGAGCAGCGGAGAATGGCGCGCAGCCCCGGCGGCTCGTCCCACGTTCGTTGCAGCGATCGAACCCACCGCAACTCACAACCCAGCAGCCTTTGCTTTTTCGGCGTCCACTCGTGCCACGAGCAAGCGCCGCCGCTGGGCAGCGCAAACCGCCGCGTCTACGAGGGTAGTTCCACCTCCTTCCTCGTCTCTTTCCCGGCCAGCTTTCAGAAACCAGACTTCCGCTTTGAGGCAATTCCAGAATGCAGAAAACTACTTCACCCGAATAGGGCTTGCGGCGGCAGAGCACCGGATCAGGCTATCTCGGATTACGACCTTTTCCGGCAAGCTCCGCTGTACTCCCCCGGAAGGTGTAATGACTTCGGTAACCTATTGCCGAACGGCGTTCCGACCTACCATTCGTATGCATGCTTCTCCAGTCCATGGTGTTGTCGCGCGACACCGACAAGGTCGCCGTTCTGATGCGCGCCTTCTCGCGCCTGGATATCGATGTGGTCGTGTGCAGCGAGCCCAGTTCCGCCATCGCCCTCATGGACCGCAAAAAATTTGAAGCCGTGGTCATTGATTTCAGCGTGCCCGGCGCCCAAGCCTTGTTGAAAGACATCAAAAAGCAACGGGAAAACAAAACCATGGTGGCCGCCATTTTGGGCAGCGAAGCCACGGTGAGTGAAGCCTTCGCCATGGGCGCAAAGTTTGTTTTGTACGAGCCCATCACGCTAGACCGGGCTCTGCAGGGTCTGCGCGCCGTCAAGAGCCTCATGTATCCGCAGCGGCGCCAACAACTGCGCAAGCCGGCCTACGCTCCGGTTTCGCTCAAGTTCGAGGCTGGCCATGAAATTAAGGCTGTGGTGCTCAATGTGAGCGAAGGCGGAATGGCAGTGCGGCTTTCCGAACCCGCCACGGGCCACCAGTCGCTGCGCGCCCGTTTCACCTTGCCCGGACTGCGCGATGCTCTTGACGTCCAGGGCCAGATCGCCTGGGTAGACAAGAATGGCCGGGCTGGTATCCGCTTTCTGCGTGTGTCCAGCGAATTGCACAATCAAATTAAGGAATGGCTTTTCCCTGCCCTGCGAGCCGGCAAACCGGCGCGTTAAGCCTGCCAGAATCACTAAGTTCTTGCCGCGGGAGGCTCATTCTCGCGAGGTTACGGTCGTCATCTTCCCCGGGGTAGCCCGGAAAGCTAAGCTCTGTCCATAGCTGGGGCCCCCTCGCAATCCGTCTACAAAGGCGAATAAGTTGTTCAAGCGGGCTAGTGTCGCGTGGTTCACGGCAGCCGGGCTAATGGCCTGCGGCCACATTTTTGTCTCCTTGCTCCTGCCCGACGGCTACACCCTGCACGTCTTTTCCGACTGCCTGCAGACATTCCTGCTGCTGGCCTGCTATCTCACCACCCTGCCCAACCAGGTAGGCGGCCGTGACAGCTCGCCGGCCTTCTGGACTCTGCTCTCCTTCGGCTTCGCACTGTGGCTTCTAAATCAGGTCTTATGGACGTTTTACGAGGCGGTGCTGCAAGCGCCTCCGCCCTCCGGCTTCTGGGGCGACGTGGTTCTGTACATGCACGCCATCCCCATGATGATGGCACTGGCGGTTCGGCCGCACCTGCATCGTGACCAGAGCCCCGCCATCGTCAACGTCGCTAATGCCGGCATGGTCGTGGTTTGGTGGCTTTATCTGTATTTGTATTTCGTCACACCCTGGCGGCAGATTACAGAACTTCCCGCCTGGTGGGACCAGAACTACAACGTGGTTTATGGGGCGGCCAATATCGGCCTGGCCCTGCTGGCTGGCGTGGCGTTATGGAAAAGCCAGGGCAAGTGGCGCACCTTGTACGCGCACCTTTTCGGCGCCGCCGCCCTCTACGCTGTGGGCTCGTTCATGGCCAGCTCCGCCATTGACCGTGGCGAGTACTACTCCGGCAGCCTTTACGATATCCCGTTGGTGCTGGCCTTGGCCTGGTATGCCGGCCTGGGGCTGGAGGCGCGCGACTTGCGCCTGAAGGACGAGGCTGCGGTAGCACCCGCGTCCTCGGCTGGCCATTGGGGAACAGCTATCGCGGTGGCGGCGGTGCTCTCCGTACCGGGCATCGAGATGATCGAAATGTTCGTCAGCAACGTCCCGGCTTCCGTCGTAACCTATCGTTCCGTTCTGTCTGTCACTACTACTTTGATCCTGTTTGGTCTGTTCATTTTGCGAGGTAGAGCCCTGCGCAGGCCCCGCCCCTTCGCGCGCGCCATGGCAACTGCTTACAGCAGCAGCAAGGGCGATTAAGGCAACTCACGTCGCGGGGACCTGCTTCACCACACCGCAGCGCAAAGGAACTTGTAGTAAGATTACGGTAAGTCAGCACCGCACAACTGACGCAGTTTGGCAGAAATCTGGGGGGATCATGCATTTTTGCTTTTTTCTTTACGGCGGGCCCGACCAATTGATGCCCCTCACCTCGGGGCTGGCCGCCGCCTTTGCTTTCCTTTTGATTTTCTGGAACAAGGTCATGATTACGGTTGGCAAAATCGGAAGGCTGTTTCGTGGGTCAAACCCCAGTGAAGTAGAGCCGGCATCGGCCGTGCAAGAAGAACCCTCGGACTCCGCCTCCAAGCGCTAGGCTGGCGGTGGTGAATCACCATTCTTGTTCCCGCCGTTTCCCGGCCGGGTGAGGCCCAACCGCCCAGTTGCTTGCCTGTTATGAAAATCTGCATCCTCGGATTGGACGGCGCAACCTCGCAGCTGATGTTCAGCGACGAACGCCTGGCGAACATCCGTCGCTTGATGGAATTGGGTGCGTACGGCCAAGTGCAGGGCGTGCTTCCCCCCGGGGCTGTTCCTGGTTGGACTTGCCTCGCCGCCAGCCAGGATCCAGGCTCACTGGGCCTCTACGGGCTGCGCAACCGCCCACAGTATTCCTACTCTCCACCGGTTGCGGCCACCCCGCCCGCGATTCACGGGGCTCCCCTCTGGGATCAGGTGGCAGCGGCGCACAGGAAATCCATCGTTTTTGCTGTGCCTCCGAACTTCCCCCCGCGGCCCGTTCACGGCATCAGCCTAGGCTGCTTCCTCACCGCGGACTCCGCCGCTGATTTCACCTCTCCGCCCGACCTCCAAAATGACATTCGCAAACTGGTTGGAAACTACGCGGCTGATATTAAGCGTTTTGCGGGCCAGCAAAAAGCTGAGCTGCGCGACCAGATTTTCGAAATGAGCCGCAAGCAGTGGGAAGCAGTTCGCTGGCTGCTGCGCGAACAGGAGTGGGATTATTTTCACTTTGTGGATATCGGGCTGGATCGTGTGCAGCGCATCTTCTGGGAAGATTTTGATCCGCAGCACCCGCGATATCAGGCTGGCAGCGCTTACCAGAGCGTTGTCTCCGACTACTACCTGTGGCTCGACCAACAAATCGGCAGCGTGCTGGAGTTCCTCGACTCGGAAACTGTTTTGCTGCTGGCATCTACCAATGGCATGCAGCGCCTGGATGGCGCCTTTGCCATTAATCAGTGGCTGCTCCAGCAAGGCCTGCTGGTTCTGAGCCACCCCCCGGCCGCGGGGATTACTGATTTCGATCACTTAACCGTGGATTGGACCAAGACCAAGGCCTGGAGTGGCGACGGTCCCTGCGCCCCCATTTACTTCAACGTCGAAGGCCGCGAACCCAACGGCACGATCCCCGCCGCGGAGTATGAACGGTTCCGCAATCAGATCACCGCCAGGTTGAAATCCCTGAGCGACGCGAACGGCCTCTGTATTCAGGTCTTCAGGCCCGATGAGATTTACCGCCAAACACGCAATTCCGGTCCCGACTTGCTTGTGCAACTGGGCGAGGCGCGCTGGTCATCGGTCGGTAGCGTCGGTCATCCTACGCTTGAGGTACCGGATATGCTTGCGGGCTGCCATCCCGGCGACTCCGGCGTGTTCGTGCTGAGTTCGCCCAACTGCCCGCTGGCCGGTGAATACGAAGGCGCACATCTGCTGGACATGGCGCCCACACTGCTTGATCTAGCCGGATACGAAATTCCCAGCTCCATGCAAGGCCGCTCGCTGGTTGCGGGCATGGACAAAAAGGGTGACAGCTCCGGTTCCGAGAGCGATCAAATCATCATGGATCGCCTGGCCGGCCTGGGATATGTGTAGTCCGGTTTGCGAACCGGTACACGGCGCCGACCCACATTTCCAATCTTGCTACCGTCGCGCCACGCGAATTCCCGCCTGGACCCCAGCGCCAGTCGTGCACGCTCGCCGCTGGGCCGGTTCAAAATTTCCCATCTGAGCCTCCGCCTGGCTCAGGAAATGTCCGCTTCGGGTCTGCCCGTAGAACGCGGAACCCGGGCAGTGGTAGAGACCGGTTTTGAGGTCCACCCATACTTTGATGTGAGCGTCGGCGCCCGAGGCCAACGCCGGGTTCTGCGGGGGCGTCGCCAGGTGGAGCACCACCGCCACCCGCGGAAAATGCTGTATAACCATTTCGCTGTTCATTCCGAAGCAGCCCAGCACCGCGGCAGCCAGAATCACCAGCGACACCAGCACGTCGCCCGCTGTGGACTTCCCCGGCCGTTTCGGTTCGGTCCGGTGACCGACTGGCAGGCCCGGCAATTCCACTCTTCGCGGAGCCTCGGATGGCAGTCCGAAAGCGAACTCCGACAAACGCGATATTTCGGTATTACGGTTGGCGTTGAGATTCGGATTAGTCATGATTTGTACTCCTCCATCAACTGAGTTTGCTGCTGATTTCGCTGAACACGTTGTTGGAGTTGATGGCAATCAACCTCACCGTAAGCACGGTGATGGTCAGCATCACAGCGGTCATAACGGCGTACTCGGCTACGTCTTGAGCAGTGTTGTCGAACCAGAAGCGGCGCAGTAATTGGGTCATTGTCCTTTCCTGAACATCAGGAATCGGGGATGCCCTGCGAAATGCAGTTACGCTGCCACCCTCGGCTGCCGCAAGTACCAACGAGAGCAGGAGTTAGGCTGGTTAGCAGGCAGAAGATGAACGCGGTGGTGAAAGGATTTGCAGTTAGAGGCAGTGCAGCTTCTACTTCGGGAACGAAAAGTTACTTTGGTAATGTGTTCTCGTTCTCGAAGAGCATAACCCGAATGATGCTGAAGTCCTGCTCCGCGGCCTTGTTGTAGTGCGCGGCGAACACGGTTTGCATGCGCCGGGTGAATGGATCCGGGCCCCAATTTTGTACAAGCCACAGGCGGTGGTAGCGCGCCGGCAACTCGGGCAGCAGAGCAAAGTCCGGCGGCGTTCCTTTCAGCAGGCGGGCATCGGCTCGCGGCGGAAACACCACCGTCGGGGCGGGATACTGCGGCCAGCGCTGCCGGTAAAACTCATAGCTCAGCCGTGCCAGCGGATGGTAGAAGAGCACCGCGTCGCCGGGCTGTGCCTGCGAGAGCAGGTAGTGCACTGCCCCCCGCCAATCCTGCTCGGGCGGATCAAACCCGCTGCGGTAGTAGGCGCCCACCCCGCGCAACGACAGCGCCATAATGGCTACCAGCACCAGCCCCAGCAACCACCTGGGACGAATCAGGCTCAGCCCCGCGGCCACCAGCAGCACAAAGGCCGGCAGGCAGAAAATCAGATACCGGGTGACGAACATGGGCTTCAAAGCGGAAATGGCCACGGTTATCGCCACCGGCAGCACCAGCCACATCCACACCAGCGCGTCCCCCCAAATCGCCTGCTTGCCCGCACCGCCCGGCACACGCAAGAGTCTGAGCAGTGCCAGCCCCAGTCCGGCCGCGCACAACAGGAGCAGAAGCAGGCCGCCGCGTCCGCTCAGCAGAATCGCCAGACCGTAAAGATCTCGCCAACTGGTCGGCTGCACCCAACCCACCTGCCCGCGGTTCTTCGTGGCCACAAACAACAGCGCGGGAACAGCCAGAACAGCGACAATGGCGTTGCTGACCAGGAAACGCCTCCACGGAAAAGGCCGCCGGTGCAGCACCGCCGCCAGCCACAATACCGGCAAGATGAGCCCGGCAAAAAAATGGGCATACATGCCTAGCACCAGCGCGATCACCAGCCCGGCCCAGTTCCCTTTTTTGTGCGGCGCGTCCAAACACCTGACAAGAAACCAGCAGGCCAGCACCACCAGAAAGGCGAACAGGCTGTAGCCGCGCGCCTCCTGAGCGTAGCGCACATCAAAGGCGTTCACCGCCAGCAGCAGGGCGGCGATCAGCCCCACCTTTTCCGAGAATAGCCTGCGGCCCAGCAGGTAAACGAAAGGAACGGCGGCCACTGCCGGCAGCACCGAAAGCAGGCGGATAAAGAACTCGCCTTGTCCCAGGCGCATCCAGCCGCGCAGCAGGGCGTAATACAGCCCCTCGTTCAGTTCCCAGCTCAACACAATGTTGCGGAACCCGGCCGGGTCCAGCCGGGCAATCGAGACACTGACAATTTCATCCAGCCAAAAGCTCTTTTTGCCCAGGTAGAGCAGGCGCAACACGGCCGAGAGGAGCGTAATCGCGCTGATCACGGCGATCCGGGCGCGGGGTGCGAACAGGCTTCCGGCAGAAGCCTCCTGGGGCGCAGGTCTCAGCTGGACACTTGGCTCAGGCATGTTGGAGTTTGCGCTTCAGGATACACCGGCACTCAATCATGCTGGTGTGTAGACGGGGGCTCCGTCCGTCCTCGGATGCACGGCTCGCCACAGATTGCACAGTACCTACGGCCCGGGCGCCGCGCCCTCCGGCTTTAGCATGCGGTTGAAAAATTCCACCGTCGCCTTGTAGCTCGAAACCCAGTTGCGCCACAGCAGCATGTCGTGCGCCTCATCCGGAAACACCAGCTGCTCGAAGCGGACGTGATTAGCCCGCAAGCGCTGCGCCAGGTCTACGGTCTGGCTGAAGGGCACAGAAGGGTCGTCATCGCCCTGGATGAGCAGCACCGGCGATTGCCAGTGTTGCACCGAGGCGTCCGGCGATGACTCCCACGCCAGTTTCTTGGCCTGCTCAAGATCGGGCGCATCCTTGGAACCGGTCCACTGGGTCAGGAATGCCGACCAGTCATGCACACCGGCAAAATCCACCCCCGCGGCAAAGATGTCGGAATTGCGCGCCAGCCCCATGGCTGTGAGCAGTCCGCCATATGAACCTCCCCACAGCCCGATGCGGTGCGGATCCACGATGGATAGGCCCTGAAGGTAATGCGCCGCGGCCACAATGTCCTGGTACTCAGCGGCACCCTTCGGCCCGCAATGCGGCGCCTCGCGAAACGCTCGCCCGTACATGATTCCCATGCGGTAATTCACCGAAAGCACCACGTAACCCAGGCTGGTAAGGTATTGGTTCTCGGCGTAGGCGTTGTGGTAATAGCCCATGTAATGGAAGCCGAGGATCATCTGGCGAATGGGACCGCCATGCATCCACACCAGCGCCGGGCCGGGCCGGGTACGGCCGCGAGGCACGAACAGCTGTCCATGGATCTGCAGCCCGTCGGCGCTGCGGAAGATCACCTGCCGCGGCGTCACCAGTTGGGCCGAAGGAAAATCCGCCGGCAGTTCCTGCTTCGCCAGCATGGTCCGGCCGCCGCTCGTAATCAGGTAGGGCATGGCCGGCGTGGTGGCGGCTGAACCCAGGCAAAGCACGTAGCGGCCGTCCGCGGTCTCCACCGGCTTCCACTCCATGGTATCGCCGCGGGAAAGGGCTTGCGGCGTTCCCCCGTCCACGGACACGCGCCACAAGTGCCGCCGGTCAATATCATTCTGGTTTGAGGAATACAGAAGGCTGCGGCCGTCTGCACTGAGCGTGACGTCTTCCACTTCGAACTGCCCCGGCGTTAACTGGGTCGGCGCTCCACCGGAAGAGGCGATGGAATACAGATGGTTCCAGCCATCCTGCTCGGACGCGAACACAATGTGATTTCCAGCGGCAAACTTGAAGGAGCCATCCTCGGTCAACTCGGGCAGGGAGTCATTCATGCCCGGGCCGCTGTGCCACACCTCGTGCCCTGTCCCAGTGTCCGGGTCGGCCACCCAGATGGCCCAAGGATGCGGGCGCTCAGGAATCAGCGGCAGCCCGCGTTCGAGCCCGGGCTGGCGGACAAAGGCGATCTGCTTGCCATCCGGCGACCACCGCGGCATGGAATCGCGGTCTACGCTGGGCGAGAGGTACACGATGCTGGCGCCGCCGAAATCGTAAATCCCGATGAAATTATGGTCGCCGCGCTGGCTGGCGAACGCAATCCGCTTACCGTCCGGCGACCAGCGCGGGCTCACATTTTGTCCCCGCACTTCCGCCAATTGCTGCGCCGCTTTTCCTCCAGCCACAGGGGCAACCCACAGCTCCTTCTTGCCAGCCCACGCCACGGACTTTCCATCCGGCGAAATCTGCAGGTCTTCGCAATCCTCGCCCGTGCAGTTGATTTCGCCCAAAAGCCGCGGCTCTCCCCCGGCCACATCCACCGCCCACACCTGGTGCTTAGCGCCATGCACATTGCTGGTGGGATTGGTCACCTCGGCGTTGTCTTCGAACAGCTCAGTTCCTCGCACATACACGACTGTGCGCCCGTCGGGCGTGAGCGCCAGCGCGGGAATGTCCTGGCCGTCATCGCCGGTGTAATGCGTGATGGCGCGTGCGCTGAATTCAGGCGCGTCCGCCACCCAGATGTTGCGCACGCCGCGCTGATTGAAGACCCAAGCCACGCGATTGCTCTTGGCGGCGGCCACTAGGTGGTCGGGAAAGGAATAGCTCATCACCTGTTCCAGAGTGAACCCGGCCCAGGCGGCCGAAGTGAGGCAAATGACAGCGGCGAAATAAGCAACACAGCGCAGGCTTTTTGGGAGCATGACGCGCCAGCCTACGCCATCGGCAGCGCCATTGCCAAGCGGCATGGGGCCGGGCGGCTTCCCAAATTGTCTGTGATTCTGTTTACAAAAGCGGCGCTTGCCGCATCCAACAACTTGCACACTAACCAGCGTTTGCGCTCTTATCCCTGGAAGAGGTTACGATACCCCGCATGAGGGCCCTCATACCGACAGCCAGACAGGCCCTGTCAGTCCTGTGCCTTCTCCTATTCCTCTTAACTGCGGCGCCGCCCTCGGTCAGCTACTCGGTTCTTAGCCACGAGGAGGTCGTAGACCTGGTTTGGGCAGACTCCATTCGGCCCTGGCTGATGCAGCGCTTCCCCAATGCTTCGCGCGACGATCTGCGCCGCGCCCACGCCTTCGCCTATGGCGGCTGCCTGATCCAGGATATGGGCTATTATCCCTTCGGCAACAAGCGCTTCAGCGACTTGACCCACTACGTCCGCAGCGGCGCGTTTGTGGAGGCCCTCTTCGCCGAGGCAACCGACCTGAACGAACTCTCTTTCGCCCTGGGTGCCCTGGCCCACTACGCCTCTGACATCAACGGGCATCCCTACATCAATCGAGCCGTGGCTATTCGTTTCCCCAAATTGCGCAAGAAATTCGGCGATTCCGTGACTTACGAGGACGATCCCAAAGCCCACATCCGCACCGAGTTTGGCTTTGACGTAACCCAGGTTGCCAAGAACCGATTTGCCTCCGACCGCTACCACGACTTCATCGGCTTCGAAGTGGCCACGCCCCTGCTGGAACGCGCTTTCAAACGCACCTACGGCATTCCGCTCACCGATCTGATCCACAATGAGGATCTGGCCATCGGCACTTACCGCCGCGGCATCAGCAAAGTGATCCCGGAGATGACCAAGGTGGCCCTGCTCATCAAGCCGGCTGACCTGGTGCAAGAGAAGCGCAACCGCAATCAGAAACGGTTTCTCTACCACGTGTCCCGCGCCTACTATGAGCGGGAGTGGGGCAGCCAGTACCGGCGTCCCGGTTTTGGCGCCCGCTTCCTGGCTTTTCTTTTTCACCTGATCCCAAAATTCGGGCCGTTCCGCGCGGTGGATTTCGTGCTCCCCAATGCGCAGACTGAGGACATGTACCTGAAGAGCATGGACCAGACCCTGGTCAACTACCGCCGCTTATTGTCTGAGGTTAAAGCCGGCAACTTGCAACTGTACGATCGGGACTTCGACACCGGCGGCACAACCCGCGCCGGCGAGTACAAGCTCACCGACGATACTTATGCGGCCTTGCTCGACGGCCTGGCCCGCAGGAATTTTGCCAACGTCACTCCCGACCTGCGCGCCAACATTCTTGCTTTTTACAGCGATCTAAACGCACCCATCGCCACCAAAAAACACCGCAAAGAATGGCAGCAGACCCTGAGCGAACTGCAGGAGTTGAAGGCGGTGCAGGTGGTGTCCGCGCCCACTCCCATCCCATTAGATTAGGCCCGTGCCTGGCCCACGATTACCTGCGTAATGAAGCAAGAACGATTCCGGCCACCCGTTCAATCCTCTTCTCGGTCGTGGAACGCATTAATATTGAACAAGTCTTCGTCACCGCTGCCCCGCTGGATTACCCTCATCAGGTCCAGTCACCAAAGTAACCTTTCACCAGTCTCCAACGACACTATCATTCAGGTAAACAAGCTCCCCCTTGGGCGCGGCGCACCGGTGTCGCTGCGGGCACATTATGTTTGTTGCCACACAATTGACGAGCGTTTCGGTGGGGCGCTGAGCTATGGGCCTGTTCCTTCATTCGCCGCTTCCCGCTGCCTTGGTGCTGAAGGGGATTTTCGCCTCTGCCATTGCCAATGCTCTGCTCGTTGTTTTTATTGTTTTTCGGCGCTGGTACCGCGGCCGTTACTTCGAGCGCCTGAATCACTCCACCATGCAGATCCGCCAGCAGTGGGCCGACATTGTCAGCGGCGCAGTTGCTTCCAGCGTATGGCGGGTGGACCACTTTACCTCCTCCATTGTGGAATCTATTCTTCTGGACAGCATGGAAGTCGCGGGGCCGCAGGAGTTGCCACCTCTTCTTCAGTGCTTGCGCGCCAGCGGATTGCTGGACGAAAGAATCTATCAGGCCCGCCACTGTAAGGGCTGGGACAGACGTGTGGCCCTGGTGGCCTTAGGGCGCACCCGAGCGCCAGAAGCGGTTCCTGCGCTGGCGGAGGCTCTCAGCAATAGCAGCGATCCTGATACCCGCATGGCCGCCATCCGCGGACTGGGCCGTAGCGCCCTGCCCCAGGCCGCCGTTCCCATTATTGAAGGACTGCTCTCGGGAGAACTCGCCGGCTTCCCCGATTTCCCCGTGAAGAACGCATTGACCAATTGCTGCCGGTCAGATCCGAAACTATTGGTCACTTATCTTCCCTCTGCTTCCGGCGCAGCTCGCGAACTATTGGCGCGCGTGCTGGGCGAACTGGCTTCGTCCGATCTGGGCGACGAACTTCTGGTGCTGGCCACTGACCCTCTGCCCGAAGTCCGGGCCTCCGCAGCCCGGGCGCTCGGCCACGCTGACCCCGATCTTGCTTTCCCCACGCTTAGCGTGCTGGCCAATGATCCCGAATGGTTTGTGCGCCTGCGCGCGGTGGTCGCCGTCGGCTTCCTGGAGGACAAGAGAAAAGTCCGCGTTCTGCTGCGCGCCGTCTGCGACTTGAACCGCCACGTGCGCCAGCGTGCCGCCGCCGTCCTCGCCAAAATGGATCCGGACCTGCAGGACATCATTGGCAAGATTGTCGCTACCGAAGACCGCTACGCCCTGCAAGCTTTCATTTCGGAATTGGAGCGCACCGGCAGGTTTGAAGCCGTAGTGAAGGCCCTGGAATCCGAGTCCGATCGGCGCTTCGCCGCTCCCATCCTGCTGCGTTCCCTCGAACAGGGCAAGGTCAGTCTCGAACTGACCCCCGACGCGCCATCCGCCCACAAGGTTGGGCAATGATTTCCGCCCTCATCGAACTCCTGACCGCAGTTCTGTTTTTCTACTACCTGGTATCGAACATAACCTACGTATTTCTGCTGGTCACGGCGATTCACAAGAGCACTTCGCACCAGCAACGGCTGGGCAGCATCCGCCTGGAAAATCTCTCTAAATCGGCCTTCACTCCCCCCATTTCCTTGCTCGTTCCCGCCCACAATGAGGCGCGCAGCATCGTGGATTCCGTCGCTTCGCTTCTGGAGCTCGACTATCCCCACCTCGAAATTGTCGTGGTTAACGATGGTTCGACCGACACCACCTTGGAACACCTGCGCCTGGCCTACGAACTGGTGCCCGCTCGCATTCTCTATGTGGCGGAGATTACTACCGCCCGCGTCAAGTGTCTCTACAAGAGCTTGGGCCAGCCGCGGCTGATTGTCGTGGACAAGGATTCGGCTGGCAACAAAGCCGACGCCATCAACGCCGGCCTGAACGTGTGCGGTTCGCCCTATGTCTGCGTGGTAGATGCGGATTCGCTCCTGGAGCGCGAGTCGCTGATGCGGATTGTTTCCGGCATCTTCTCGGATCCCGGCTCGGCGGTGGCCGCTGGCGGCATCGTGCGCGTGCTCAACGGTTGTTCGGTGGTCAAAGGCCGCTTGCAGGCGATCAGCCTTCCACGCCGTCCCATTGAAATTCTTCAAGTTGTCGAGTACCTACGCGCCTTTTTGGTGGGGCGGGAAGCCTGGGCCTGCTTCAACATGCTGCCCATTATTTCCGGAGCGTTCGGAATCTTCCGCCGCGACCTGGTGCTGCGCATTGGGGGTTTCCGCACTCAGGCCATTGGCGAAGATGTGGACCTGGTGGTGCGCCTGCACCGCTTCTTGCGCGAGCACCATATGGAGTACCGCATCAGCTTCGTTCCCGATCCCACCTGCTGGACGGAAGTACCCTCCGACCTTGGGTCGCTCGCCCGCCAGAGGGCGCGCTGGCAACAGGGCCTGCTCGATACCTTGTGGCTGAACCGCGACATGCTGTTTCGCCGCCGCTATGGCCGTATTGGCCTCTTCCTGCTCCCCTACCTGTGGGTCTTCGAACTATTCGCCCCGCTCGTGGAACTGATGGGCTACTTCATCATATTCGCCGCCGCTCTGGTTGGCAGGCTCAGCCCGCTGCTGGCTTTTCAGTTCCTGCTGTTCGGCTACGCATTCGCAACAGCCCTTTCCGTGGGCGGCGTTTTGCTGGAGGAAATCACCTACCGCCGCTATGGCAACTGGCGCGACGTCTCGCGCCTGCTCATGTATTGCTTTTTGGAACACTTCCCCTACCGCCAGATGAACCTGGTGTGGCGGTTGCAAGGTATGTGGCGCTACCTGCGGCGAAAGGGATCCTGGGGCGAGATGAAGAGAACCGGCATTGTTGCCTCTGGCGCAGCAGGCTCGACCAGTGTCCGCACCCCGGACACTCTGGTGAAAGGATAAGGGCTGGCATGGCGGAAGCAGACCAGTTGAAGCATGAAGACCCCCAGGCACTGGAGCGCGAGTTGCACGCCCTCGAGGGCCGGGACCTGCAACTCTGGTGTCTGGTTGGCCTGATCACGGTGATTCTGGCCACCGGCTTCCTGGGGATGCTTATCCCCCGTTTGCTCTGGCACGTCGGTGCCATCGTGATTACGCAGCAGAATCTTCCCGTGCTTTTTTGCGGGCTGCTGGTACTGCTGCTGCTGCTGGCCATCTACATGGTTCAGCAACGCGTTCGGCTGACGCGCACCCGTCGCGACCTTACCGGGCGGCTGCTGCAAGCGGAGCGGGCTTCCCGCATTGACCAGTTAACCGGGCTGCTGAATCGCAGGAACCTGGATGAGGTGCTCTCCCGTGAGATGGCCCGCTCTCAAAGAACCGGCACTCGGCTGTCGGTGATCGTGATTGACATTGACGCCTTTGAAGCCTTGGATACGCGCTTCGGCCATGTCGTGGCCGAACGCATCCTGGTCGACGTCTCGCGCATGCTGAAACGGAATTTCCGCGCGTCTGACCTCCTTCTGCGCTACGCCGAACATCAGTTTCTGGCCATTCTGCCTGAAACGGATCGCGGAGAAGCGCAAATTGCCGTGGATCGGCTGCAGGGCTCATGCGGAGTCGGGCAGTGGAACCGCCGTAACCAGGAGTTCGGTTATGAATTGGGTCTGAGCGCCGGCATTGCGCAGTTTGTTCCCGATGCGAGCACGGTGGAATCGCTCATCGAAGCCGCCGACGCGGAAATTTACAACTCCCGTCGGGAGCGCGCCCGCCATCCCCGGCCGGTGCCGCAATAGCCCGTTTCAGCCCTACGCGCCCTCTCCGTCGGCCGCGTTGCGGGCGGCTTGCAAATTAATCCCCAGTTGCTCCGCTTTCTTATACAGGTGGCTGCGCTCCATCCCCAGTGCCTTCGCGGTGTTGGTCACATGAAACTGGTTGCGCTTCAGTTCGGTCAGGATGGTTTCCCGCTCAAAATCCTCGACTCGTTCGGAGAGCGGGCCCGAAGCGCGCATCGGCGCACTCCCGGACACCTGCAGCTTGGGAAGCGCCGTTTGCACGCACTGCAGGTCCACGCTACCGTCCGGTGACAGCAGAATCATGCGCTCCACCACGTTGCGCAGCTCGCGCACGTTACCGGGCCAGGAATAGTTCTGCAGCGCCTCAACCGCTTCGGGAGTAAAGAGCGCTTCCTTCCAGCCGTTTTGCGCGCACACCTGGCGCACAAAATGCCCGATCAGTACCGGAATGTCCTCCCGGCGCTCCCGCAAGGGCGGCAGGACCACGGGGAACACGTAAATCCGGTGGAACAGGTCCTGGCGGAATTTCCCCTGCACCGCCAGTGTTTCCAGGCTGCGGTGTGTAGCCACGACCACCCGCACATCTACCGCCGTCGGCCTCTCAGCGCCGATGCGCTCGATTTCGTTTTCTTCCAGCACCCGCAGTAGCTTGGCCTGCATGGCTAAAGGCATATCGCCAATTTCATCGAGAAACAGCGTCCCGTGCTGCGCTTGCTCGAACTTGCCAATATGGCGCCCCGCTGCCCCGGTAAACGATCCCTTTTCGTGGCCGAACAGTTCCGATTCAATCAGCTCGGCGGGAACCGCGGCGCAATTCACGGTCACGAACGGGCCGCCGGCGCGCGAACTATGCTCGTGCAAGGTGCGCGCCACCAACTCCTTGCCGGTCCCCGTCTCCCCGAGGATGCAGACGCGCGTCTCACTGGCCGCCACGCGTTCCACCTGCGCCATCACCCGCCGCATGGCATCACCCGCCCATATCATCTCGTGCTTGCCCAGGCGCTGCCGGAGCTGCCGGTTTTCCGATTCCAATCGCTGCAACCGTAAGGCGTTCTCCACCGTCAGCAGCAGCTTTTCCGTGGAGATCGGCTTTTCCAGGAAGTCGAGGGCGCCCAGCTTGGTGGCGCGAACTGCCATCTCAATGTGCGCCTGGCCGGACATCATGACTACCGGCGCAGTCACTCCCTGCGTTTTCAAATCCTCCAACAGGCTCAGCCCGTCCTTGTTGGGCATCACCACGTCCGAAAGAATCAGGTCGAATGCCTGGGCCCTAGCTAATTCCAGCGCCTTAGCCGCGTTGTCGCACACCGTCGCTTCATGTCCGGCCAGCCGAAAGGCACGCGACAGCGAGGCCAGCGTGTTGGCTTCGTCATCCACGATCAGCAGGTGTGCTTTGGCAGCCATGTGCGTCTTTTATCCTGAATTGGCGCTGAATCTTGCCGGCTCCTTCCGGCGACTCGGCAATTCGATCGTAAACGTGGTGCCCTGCCCGGGCGCGCTCTTCACCCCAATCCTGCCCTGGTGATCGCTTATCACCGATTGCACGATCGCCAGCCCCAGTCCGGTGCCGTGCTCCTTGGTAGTGTAATAGGGCGTGAACAGCCGGTCGCACTCCTCTTTGCTCAGGCCGCTGCCGGTATCGCTCACCTCAATGCAGGCGTTTTCCCCGCACGCTCGCGTGCGCAGTGTGAGCGTGCCGCCGCCCGGCATGGCGTCAATTGCATTCAGCACCAGGTTTGCCAGCGCCCGGTGCAGCAGCTCCGGATCGGCCGCGACCTTGCCCAGCTGATCGTCGAGCTGGAGCTTAGCAATAATTGTCGGCCCGCCTTCTGCCCCGATCTGCGCCTGATGGACCAGTAGCACATTCCGCACCAGTTGGTTGAGGTCCACCGGCTGCAGCTGCGGTTGCGGCATCTTGGAAAATTCGCTGAAGCGGCCGATGATCGCCTTCAAATTTGCGATCTCGGCCAGGAGCGTGCTCGCGCTCTCGCGGAAGACCTCGTCGAACTGTTCCCCTCCGTGCTCTCGCGCTTTGAGCAGGTTTTCCACTGTGATCTGCAACGGGAACAGCGGGTTCTTCAATTCGTGCGCCAGGCGCCGCGCCAGCTCCCGCCACGCTGCCACCCGCTCCGCCTGCACCAGGCGCTCGCGCTGCTCCGTAAGCTCCTTCGTCATGAGGTTGAACGCGCCGGCCATCTCGCCCAGTTCATCGCTCGAGTCCACCTGTACCTGAGCCTGCCAGTTCCCTGCCGCCACTTCCCGTGCCGCCTCGGCCAGCTGTTCCACCGGGCGCGTGACCCGGCGTGACAGCCAGGTGCTCACCACCATCGCCAGCAATAGTGCCAGGCCGGCCACCAGCAGCCCCGTGGAGCGGATACGTCCTTCCACCGCGACCAGCGCCCGGCGCGAGTTCCCCACCAGCAGCATGCCCAATAGCTCGCCCTTCTCGGTTTTGAGCGGAATGGCGTCCAGGTTCTCGCTGTCGGCCGGGTCCGAGGACCAGCGAACCACCGCACTCTGTTCACCTCCGCTGGCCTTCGCCCGGTCCACCAGCGGCTCCATCTTGCCCGCCTGCGCAACCGGCCCTGCCGCGTCTACCAGCGACTCCGGCGAGTAGGCGCCCCCCGCGTTGGTATACAACATGGCGCGTGTTCCCGCCGGCAGTTCCAGCGAGCCCAAGAACTCCTGGTCCAGGCGGCGGCCACCAACCACGTAAAGCGGCTTGTCCGCCACACGAATCAATCGGATAGCGAACAGGCCCAGCACCGCACTGTTGGGCAGCTCTTCGCGTTTCAAAAACGCATTGTCTGAGGGCGCCTGGGCCGTGTTGGCCAGCAGCGGTTCCTTGTAGCCGAATTTCGCCGGCCATTGCGCCGAGGAAATAATGCTGCCGCCTGCGTCGGCGAACTCCAGGAAGTCCAGCTGTTGCGCTTTGGCTTCGGCCGCGGCCTCATTCACGTACGCGCCCGTGTTCCCGGGTTGCCGGCTCAAGTCGAGGGCCATGCGCGTAGCCGCGTCGCTGCCCGCGATGGCTTCTACCCGGCTCGCCACTTCCTGCCCGCGACGGTTGAATTCGCGGTGAAACTGCGCCACCAGAGCCCTGGTCCGGTCCTGCTCCGATTGCTCGAACGCCCGGCGCGTAATAACCGAAACCGTCCACGCCACGGCCGCTACCGCAACAAACACGGTCAGGGTGACCATCAGCAGCAGCTTGCGGCGGAAGCTCACGGTGTGCTCCCGAGCCACACGTCGGCCAGCCCGTAGCCGCCAAACAGGTCGGCGCGCCAGCCATCCACTGCAGGTGCGAGGACGGTAGCTTCCGGCACGTGTGCCAGCGGAATAATGCGGCCCGAATGCAGCATCTCCTTCTCCCGCGTGTAGAGCTCCTCCGGCGACGTCCCCTGAAACGGGGGAGCGGGCAGCCCGGCGGCCTCAGCTGCCGAAGCGAGGGCCAGCTGCGGCTGCGGCGAAGCCAGCGTTATCCGCAACAGGCGCACATCTGCACCGCTGGTCGAGCCGGTCGTCTGTAACCTGATGCCCGCATCGCGCGCATTCAGCGCGATCCGCTCCGCCATCAACTGGTTCGCAGGGTCGCTCCCGTCGTAGGACAACGTCATTGTGGCTGCAGCGGGGAGCTGCACATTTGCGGGTCGCTCGCCGGTTGGCCCAAAAAGGATGGCGTAGCCGGTCATCCAGTTGGGCAGGATGGTCTTGGACGCCTCGCCCTGACCTTGCAGCAGCACGCTTACGATGGAGCTGCGGTCAATGCTCTCGGCAAGCGCCTGCCGAACTCGCGCCTCCTCCTCGGATCGCGCCTCACGCGTGAACACCAGGGCCAGCAGCTCGTTGGGGGCCGATTCCACCACCGTGCGTCCCGACAAACCAGCACGGCGCGCCTGCTCAGGGGCAAGTTCCACCACGTCAGCCTTGCCCAGTTCCAGCGCAACCATCTGCTGGCGCCAACTCTGGCCGAGTGTGACGGCCACGGAATCTACAAAAGCCCGACCGCCCCAATAATCGTCATTCGCACTCAGGACCAAGCTTCTCCCCGGTTGCCAGTTGCTGACTACGAAAGCGCCTGTGCCCACGGTTTTATTGCCCGCGTGACGAACGATTCCATTTCGCGGCAGGGCCAATTCCGCCGGCAGCTCCGGATCTGGGGCAGCGGTTTGGATCACCACCGACTCTCCATCTGTGTTCACCGCCCATGCGGGGTTCGCCACGCGCAGCGAGGCTGCCGCCGCAGCCGCCGTTAGCGGCGTGCCGTCCTGAAACTTCACCCCTGGCCGCAGCCACACCTGCCAGCGCTGGAAAGATGAGTCAGCCTGCCAGCGCGTAGCCAATTGCGCCTGTAGGCGGCCGCGAGCGTCATACCGCGTCAATCCTTCAAAAATGAGCGGGAAAATCCGCGCTCCCTCAGAAGCATTTAACCTGGCCGGATCGAGCGAAGCCGGCGCCTCGCGCAGCGTTATCCGCAAGGTTCCGCCGTAGCGCGGCCTCGCTTCCGCCGCGCCTCCGCGGGCCAGGGCTAGCACGCTACTGATGACAAGCAATGTCCAGGCTATAAGCCTCATATTTTCTCGTGTCCGGATTGTGCGCTACCGTCACCGCCGTGCCATCGTCCTTGCTCCACAGCGCGGTCACCGGGCCATTGAAATCCGTTGCCGTGCCCACTTGCGCGGGCTCCCGGTCCAGGATTTCGTAAGCTCGCAAGCTGTCGCCCTCGCCGCTTTTGGCCGTCACCACAATCTGCCACCCCGAACCACAGCCGCTCTTCACCGCCGCAATATCGCTGCCCCACGGCACCTTCGCCACCACATCGTTTATGCCGTCCACCAGGTGCACCGAACCATCTACCGCCGTCAATGCCCACAGTTCGTACCCATTGCGCGACAGGCCCGCCGCCGAATAGAAGGGCGGAAACGTGTTCTGCTTGCCGATTCCCGGCGCCACCACACCGGTAAAAAAATTTCGTGCCGGCGAGAAGAATGCTCGCACACTCGACGATCCGGCTCCCAGCGGCCAGGGATCGTCGGCCTCATGGCAGGCCATGCTCAACGGCGAACTAAGCACCGCCTCACAGACCACACCCGGCAAATAGACATCGAACAGATGCTCGCGGTTGAATACAATCCGCCCGCGCAGGTCGCGAGGCCAGGGGCCCGCGTGCGCGATGGGGAACGCCTGCTCCTGCCGCCACTGCCCGCCCTGACCACTGAATAGTGTCACCTTGTCTGGATCGAGAACCAGAAGGTGCTCCGGGTTTCCGCCCGGCAGTAGTGTCGCGTCCAGGATGCGCGCATCCTGCGACCACAGCAGGGTACGGTGAATGCTTAGCGGAGAACTCGGGCCGAAGCTGCCGCCCGCGGCTGCGCCCCGCACGGCAACCATCAGTGCCTTCTCGTCGCCTGCGCCCTGCCGCACTTGGGCAATCCACAAATAGCTCTGTGCATTTTCCGAAAAGGTAACGCGCACGGTTGCCGCCTCGCCGCTCTCCACTACTTGGACACCGAGCGCTCCCATTTCGGACACCAGCGCGCCTCGCGCCTGCTCCACCTGTGCGGGCTTCAGCGAGGAGCGGTTAGTAACCTCCAGGGCCACCGCTCCTGGCCCGGTTACGGCCGCAATTTTCTCCGCCAGCGTCCGGGCAGGCGCGCCCCAATCAGCTCCTAGCGCCGCCGGAACCATAAGGAGCAGTCCTAGAGCCACGCCGAGCATCCGGGGCTTGCTGCTTCGCAGGAACATGTATGGATGCTGCGAATTATAAACCGCCATGATCCCGTTCCCCTGCTCCTGCGTGGTGGAGGCGGCCCTCCGGCGTTTAGCCAGTGCGTCCGCCCCACGGCCAACTCCGCTACTGGTTCGGGGAACCATCCGGCACCGACGGCGCGGCGTGGTTCCCCATGCTCAGCCCGCGCAACAGGTCATTAGCAAACATGAACTTGCCGTCGGCCGGAACCACCATGATCTGCAGCTTGTCGGAAAGCCGTTCGGCGATGATCTTGTTGATGAGCAGCGGATTTTGTTTGAGCACCGCGCCTTCGCTCTGCATGCGCTGTGCATCCGCCGCCGCGGTCACGCGAATACGTTCCGCTTCCGCTTCCGCCAGCAGCTTGCGACGCTCCATCTCCGCCTTGCTGTCAATCACCTTGGCCTGCGCGTTCGCTTCCGCGCTCTGCACTGTCGCCTCCTTGCGCGCCTGCGCCTCCAGCCTGGTCTGCTCGATCTGCTGCTTCTTTAGCGGCAGCAGGTACTTCATGGCGTCGGCTTCGCCCTTGGCCTGCAGCACTCGCACCTGCGCTTGCCCTTCCGCCTGCTTCACTTGTTGCGCCTTCACGGCCTCAGCCTGCAATTCCGCAATGCGCACCTGCTTCTGCTGAATATCCGTCTCCACCCCCATACGATCGTTCTGCTGCTCTTTGAGCAACAAGTCTTCCAATCCCTGGGCGTACTCCGGCGGCAGCTGGATATCCCGCAGCATCACTTCCTTCACCACAATTCCATCCGAGCCCAACTTACGCGTAATCGCCTCTGTCGCCCGTTCTCTCACCTCCTCGCGCTTGCTGGCGAACACCTCGCGCACCGTGTAGTTCGGCACGAGTTCACGCCAGGAGCTGGCCACCACCGGTGGCACCAGTTCCTTCTCCACCGGTTGCGGCAGATTGTTGAGGATGTAGTCGAGCCGGCGTGGATCCAGGCGATACCGCACCGTGATGGCCAAGCCCAGCGTGAGCCCCTCCTTCGCTTGCACCTTCATCAGTTGTGGCGGAGCCGCGGCTTCAGGCTTAGCGGCGCTGGCGTGATCCTCCACCGCGCCAGTCGTAAACAATTGGTCGCGTGTGTCAAACACCACCACCCTGTCCACGAAAGGCCGTACCACGTGTACTCCGGGATAGAGCGTGCCCGCCAAGGTTCCTGAGATCTGGCTCACTCGCACTCCGCCCATGCCCGCCGGCACCACCACAAGGCTCATGGCGAGCAGAATTGGCGCCCAGGCCAGCAGCGCCAGCCCCACGCTCACGCGCCAGCGCACTTCGCCCTCTTCCGGCGCTGCCTGCCCGGGCTGCAACTGCGCCAGCGCGCGCCGCGCCATTGCCATCAGGTAAAGGTCGTATCCCAGGATCGCTGCCGCCGACCCGAACATCGCAATCCCAAACGCCATCAGCAAATATTTAATGAGCAACATACTGTTCCTCCTCCCGCCTCTGTTCTGCGATCTGCGCCTGCGCCCGTACGAACATCAGGCGGAACATCCCTCCCATGACCAGCTCTTCCACCAGCAGTGCAATGGCTACGGAAACCGTCACTCCCGCCACCGCAATTAGCGCCATCATTGCCTGTTCCATGGCTTCCTCGCTTACTGTCCTTCCACCGGCTGCACTGCAGGCGCAGTCGGCTTGGTTGCCGGCTCGCCGCCAAACACCCGTGCCGTATCGGCATCGCGTTCGGCGTGGATTTCCACCGGGTCGCCGATTCGCACCAGCTCGAAAAATTGCGCAATATCGCGATTGCTCATGCGAATGCACCCGTGCGACGCCGCGCGCCCGATGGAGCGCGGCTCATTGGTGCCATGAATTCCATATCCTTTGCGGTTCAAACCTACCCAGCGGCTTCCGATTGGGCTATCCGCGCTGGCGGGAATCACCACATGTGGGTGGTAATAGGTTGGATTGGCGATGCGGTTGACGATTTCGAACTCGCCGCCCGGACTGGGGCTGGCCTTGGCTCCCACGGCCACGCCGTAAACCTTCAACACCTTGCCGTCTTCCAGCAGCGCCAGCTTGCGATCGGGAATGCTGACCAGCACCACCCGCTTGGGAGCGGTCAGACCTACCCGGCCTGTGGTGACAGGCATCGTTTCTGACGATCCCGGCACCATCATCAGCGCCATCAAGGCGACCAAGAGAAGTACTTTCTCCGCTGCTCTCTTCAGTTGCCGCCGCGTAATGTCGCTCATGTTTGCCACCTCGCTGCTGACTTTCGCCAGCAGGAGTGGCAACAGGGCCTCCATCCCGACGTTATTGAAAACGCAAAGCTTACGGCTGCGGCTTATTGAGGCAATGTGTGCCGGACAACACACCGTGTGCGGCCAGACACGGCTGGAGTAGCGCCAGCAACACGCCGGCTGTCGCCAGGGCGGATTGTCATGCTGACCGCAGCGAAGCACCTGCTTCTTTCATAAACATGAGCGCGGAGTGTGTGCCCCCACCCACGCTGTCTCCGCTGATCCACGCCTGTGCATCTCTTGAGCTTCCTATCTTCCCTGCCATCAACGCGCTCTCTTCGGCCTGTCGTGTGCCAATGCCACAACGGGCCCAAGGAGGGGACCAAACATGAACTCAGCCAACAAGAATTCTCGCAGCCGCCGCGCAGTGATTCTGCTCGGCACACTCGCCGCCCTGGTGACGGCGCTTGCCTGCTCCAGCAAACCGAACAAGCAGTCGATGAACTCGCCCGTTTCTTCCACCGCCACCGTTAAGCCCGTGGCGCTTTCCACCGTGGTGCCGGTTGTCTCGGAACCGTCTCCCCAAGTCGAAAAGCCAAAGCGGCCGGATCCGGTCAAGTCCGGCAACTTCGTGAGCCGGGATTACGGAGTCTCTTTCCGCTACCCCTGGCAGTACGCATTCCTGAGCGCACGCGCCGTGTCGAAGGGTGATGCTTCGCTCAAGCCCAGATCCGACGGCAAGGACGGGCAGTTCACCCTGGCTCGCGTGGAAATCCCGCAGGGGTTCTATCCCGATAGCGATTTCGAGAGCGGCTATTTCACTCTCAGCCTCAACGAGGATCTGAACGAACAGGAATGCCTGCAGACGCTCAACCCGGCCAAAGACGCCAAGCTGGACACCGTTTCCATCCAGGGACAGGACTTCCACTGGATCGAAACCTCCAGCGCCGGCCACGGCCAGGCTTCCACCTTGCGCAATTACGTCTCTTTCGAGAATGGAACCTGCTACGAAATCGAGATGGGCGTGAAAACCGCGAACCAGGATGGGATGGCCCGGGAACTCAACCCCGAACTGGTGCTGAGCCGCCTGGATTCCATTCTGCAGACGGTGAAGATTGTGCCGGCCACGGGGCAGCCCGCCGCTTCCGTGGTGGAAAACTCGGCGGCAGCCGTTTCGCCGGCAGACTCGCCCAAGTAAATCGGCTTTCTCCCTGGGCGCAGCCGGGCCTCCACTGTGCACCCACTCAGTGGAGGCCCGCCGCATTTAAAAAACCATCAACGCAGAGGAGGCTCGCAGTAGCCAACCGAGAGCGAGCCCCCCAAGCAAGAACGCAGGAGTAAGCTCAATTTCTCTTCGCGCCCCGTGTTGAACTTTTTCCCGCCCCCTCTGCGTTGAGCTTTAGGTCTTACGCCGCGACTGCCGGCGGCGCTTGCGGCTCCACCATCACCTTGATCCAACCCTCGGCTCGCTTATCGAAGTTTTTGTAGGCCTCGATAGCCCCGCTCAGCGGGCCAGAGTGGGTGAGAATTTCGGTGGGATCCACCTCGCCTGTGCGCACCAAGTCCACCAGCCTGGGAATGTATTTGCGGTGGTTGCAGTTCCCCATCCTGAGTGTCAGGTTCTTGTTCATAGCTGCGCCGATGGGGAATAGCTGCACGGTTTCCGGGTACACGCCGATGATGGAAAGCGTGCCCGCCTTGGCCAACCCCTTCACCGCCCAGGGAAATACCATGGATGGAGCGTCGCCCGGCTTCCAGTTGCCGCCTTCTGGGTTGGTTTTTGGCGCCACCTGCTCCAGTTCCTGCTTCATCTGCCTTTTCATCTGTTCGTATTCCTTAACGGCTGGACCGGAATGTGGCGCCACTGCATCCACACCTACCGCGTCCACAGCGCGGTCAACGCCAATCCCGCCGGTCAGCTCACGCAAAGCCTCGACTGGATCTTCAGCGTTAAAGTCGATGGTTTCCGCTCCCTGCTTCTTGGCCATAGCTAGGCGGGACGGAATCGTGTCTATAGCGAAAATGCGCCCCGCTCCCAGCAACTTGAGGCTGGCAATCACGAATTGGCCTACTGGTCCGCAGCCGAACACCGCGACCGTCACTCCGGGATGGATGTCGGCTAGCTCGGCGGCCATGTAGCCGGTGGGAAAGATATCGGAAATCAGAATGGCCTGGTCGTCGCGCACCTCATCCGGCAGCTTGACCATGCCCACGTTGGCGAACGGCACCCGCACGTACTCGGCCTGCATGCCGTCGAACGGGCCGCTTTCCCTGGGACCGCCAAAAAACGCGGTTCCGGCATGCCGTCCGTTGGGATTGGCATTGTCGCACTGCGAGTAATAGCCGGCGCGGCAGTACGAGCAGTAACCGCAACCGATGGTGGAGCCGATCACCACGCGATCGCCCGGCTGGAAGTTGCGCACCCCTGGGCCCACCTCCTCCACAATGCCTACGCCTTCGTGCCCCAGAATTGTGCCCGGCTTCATGCCGGCGGCGGTGCCGCGCACCATGTGCAGGTCCGTGCCGCAGATGGCGCTCGCCGTTAACCGCACGATCGCGTCTGTGGAGTCTTTGATTTTGGGCTTGGGAACTTCATCTATACGAATGTCGCCCACACCGTGAAACACCACTGCTTTCATCTCTCACTCCTTTCTGTTCTGAAATTCTTTACCGCAGAGAACGGAGAGGAAGACTTCAACGCAGAAATCGCCGATAAAACACGGGAAAGCAACCACGAGGTTCCCACATTATTTCCGATTTTCCCTTTGTTTTATCTCTGCGCCCTCTGCGTTCTCTGCATTGAGCTGTTTTTTATGCCACGCGCTTCTCCCGCCCGCGGTGCTCGCTGAATAAGCGAATCATTTCGCGATTGAATGCCGGTAAATCGGAGGGTTGGCGGCTGCTTACCCAGTTCTTGTCGCGCACGCACTCCGCATCTTCCCATTGCGCGCCCGCGTTCCGGATATCGTCCTGAATGGTGTGATAGCTGGTCATCTTGCGCCCGCGTACTAACCCGGCCGAAACCAATAACCAAGGTCCGTGGCAGATCACCGCGATGGGCTTGCCGTTGCGGTCCATTTCCCGCACGAACTCCTGCGCCTCCGGCACAACCCGCAGCGTGTCCGCGTTCAGCGCGCCGCCTGGAATTTGCACCGCGTCGAACTCGGAGGCCTGCACCTGGTCAAAGGTCATGTCCACGTCCACTTGAATGCTCTTTTCATCGTGGCGGACAGCTTGGATCTTCCCTGGTTTCTGTGAGATCACCACCGTCTTAGCACCAGCTGATTCCAGCGCCTTTTGGGGTTCGGTCAGTTCCGATTCTTCGAAATCCTGGGTTGCTATGATTGCCACCTTCATTCCGCTGAGTTCTTGCGCCATTGCACATCTCCCTTCCGGTTCAAAGTTAAAACCCGCTCTTGCCGTAACGGCGGGAGCGGGTCGGTGCACAGCATCATCGATGTTTGAGGACGTTAGCTGTGAACGTAGGGACTGTCTGTTGGGAGGGAAGCCACCCGGTAAGCAGGGGTTGGCCAGGGAGCAGCACTCAGCAGCCTGCACTCAGAATGAGTTTCGGAACGGCTGAGCGTCAGCGGAGCCCTAAAAGCCGCCACCGAGAGTTGCGGGCTTCAGCCGCTGAGGGAAGATTTTCTTCGTCCCTAAGGCTGCCTTCCATTGAAGCGCCGATGCGCGTAGCTGGGCCACAAGCTAAGTGCCAAATGCTAGCTGCTGGTTCTCTTCAGCTGCCCGCACGCTGCATAGATATCGCGCCCCCGCGGCTTGCGAATGAAGGCAGGCACCCCGCCGCGCATGAGTACCTGCTGGAAAGCCAGCACCCGCTCCTCATCCGGGGTGGAAAAACCAATCCCTGGGCCGGGGTTGAGGGCAATCAGGTTCACTTTGGCGCGCATGCCGCGGACCAATTCCAGCACTTCCTTGGCATTCTCAGCCGAATCGTTCACCCCATCCAGCAGCACGTATTCGAAGGTCAGCCGCTCCCGGTTTCTCAACGGGAATTCCCGCGCCGCCGCCAGCAGCGCCTGCACATTCCACTTGTGATTGAGGGGCATCACCCGGCTGCGCAGCTCATCAGTGGGCGCATTCAGCGAAATCGCCAGCTTCGGCCGGACTGCCTCTTTACCAAGGTCATAAATGCGGGGCACAATTCCGGCGGTAGATACAGTCATGCGGGATTCCGGAATTCCCACACCCTCCACCAGCAAGCGCACCGCTTTCATGAAGTTGTCATAATTCAGCAGGGGCTCGCCCATGCCCATGAATACCAGATTCAGGCGCTCTCTCCCGGGAAACCCCTGCTGATCGTTGAGCACGGCGACAACCTGCCCCACGATCTCCCCGGCTGTCAGGTTCCGCTTCACTCCCAGCAAAGCTGTCAGGCAAAACTGGCAACCCACCGCGCAACCCACCTGGCTGGAAACGCAAATGGTGGCGCGCTGCCACTGCTTTTCTTCTTCATCGCCGGCCTCGGTGCCATCTCCCGCTTCGCCGTAATCGCCTTCCGGCATCCACACCGTCTCCACGCTTTCTGTGTCGCCGAACGCGATCAGATAGCGCACCGTGCCATCGCTCGAGACAAATCGCTTTTCGATCGTGGGCAGGCCCACCGAGTAGCCCTGGTCGAGCAGCGAACGCCGAAAGTTCTGCGGCAGGGTGGAGATTTGCTCGGGAGATTGCAGCCGTTCGCTGTAAATAGCCTGGAACAGCTGCCGTCCACGATAAGCAGGCTCCCCGGAACTTTCAACAAGCTCCGTAAGCTCTTGAATATCAAGACCTAAAAGCGAGTTTTGTCTTTCCGTTTTCATGCTTGCTGGGGCTACCACCCGCCTTTTTTGACATTCTAATCGGCGCCGTGGCGCAAAAGCCGCCCGGCGCAAGCAAGTGCCGCAGTTTTCAATGTAAGCTATTGATTCTTAAGCAGTAATTCACTTATAGCGGGAGGGCCCAGCCTGTGTCACAATTGTACAGGCTGATTTATCCGCTCGTTCTCCTCTTTCTCAGGCCTCAGGTGACAACATGGTTCAAGAGCTAAGCAACATCTCCCGGGAAGCGCTGCCTAATGGCTTGACCATCATCACTGAGGAAATGCAGCACATTCGTTCGGTCTCCATTGGAATTTGGATAAAAAGCGGTTCGCGCGACGAAGATCCGCAGTGGAATGGCATCAGCCACTTCGTCGAGCACATGGTGTTCAAGGGCACCAAGTCGCGCAGCGCCGAGGATATTGCTCGCCAGGTGGATTCCATTGGCGGCAACATGGACGCCTTCACTGCAAAAGAGTGCATCTGCTTCAACGTCAAGGTCCTGGACGAGCACCTTCCCATTGCCATGGATGTGCTCAGCGATCTGGTGCTGAACCCCATCTTTGACATTAAGGACATTGGTCGCGAGCGCGGGGTCATCCTGGAAGAGATCAAAATGGACGAGGACAACCCCGACTACCTGGTCCACGAGATCTTCACCCAGAATTTCTGGAAGGACCACCCGCTGGGCAAGCCCATTCTGGGAACGAAGGACACGGTTAGGCGCTTCGAGCAGCCGATTCTTTTCGATTACTACGGAGAACGATTCAGTCCCGGCAACATGGTGGTGTGCGCCGCCGGCCACGTGGACCACAAGCAGTTTGCCGACCTGGTAGTGGAGAAGTTTCAGCATCTTAAGCCCCGCTCCAACGGTTACCACACGGCTCCGCCCAAGATTAATTCGCGCATCATCATGCGCAACAAGAAGGCGCTGGAACAGGTACAGATTTGCGTAGGCACGCCTGCCTACCCCTTGGCTCACCCTAAGCGCTTTGGCTCCTACATCTTGAACACGGTGCTGGGCGGGGGCATGAGCTCGCGTCTTTTCCAGAACGTGCGCGAGCGCCAGGGACTGGTATATGCCATCTACAGCGATTTGAATCCCTATCGCGACACTGGGTGCCTCTCGATTTATGCCGGTACTTCGCGTGAGTCCGCGCCCAAAGTGGTGGGGTCTATCGTCGCCGAACTGCGGCGCCTGAAAAACGAGCCCGTGCCCGAGGACGAATTGCGCCGCGCTAAGGACCAGCTTAAGGGCAGCCTGATGTTGAGCTTGGAGTCGAGCACCGCCCGCATGTCGAACCTGGCCCGGCAGGAGATGTATTTTGACCACTTCCTCGGGCTGGATGAGCTGATTGAGAGGATTGAAGCGGTGACGACCGATGATATTCGCGCGACCGCCGATGAGTTCTTCCGCCAGGACATGCTGGCGGTCACCGTGCTCGGTAACCTGAACGGGCTGAAGATCTCCCGCGACCAGCTCGCCTGCTAAGCAATAGAAGTCTCCTAAGCTTGACGACTTCTCACCTGGCATGGCGGTTCAATCGCCAATCAGCAATCTTCCATTGGTTCGTCTGCCCTGGTTATGACTTTCTCGCGTCGCGGTAGAGCTCCATTGAGTGCACGTGGCTGACAATGCCCGTCTCGGGATTCATTTCCGCGGTAATGCGGTAGGTCTCGCGGCGCGCCACGTAGCCCTGGGCCTCCAGTTCCATCACCTTCCGGTGGAAAAGGTCGGAATCCCACTCGGTGACGACTATGGTTTCGGTCATGGGAAGAGCATGGTACCGAGGCAGATTATGCCTTTTTAGGCGCCGCGGCAACGATGCCACGGCAATGAGTTAGGGTGGAAGCTAGTGCTTGGAGGATTTCTCACTTCACGCCGGCATGGAATTGCCAGCTACTCTATTTTCCGCTACCACTCTCGGGTCACGCGCAAACGTCATTCCAAGGTTCAAGCCGAACGCCGCCACGGCGCTCAGTTCGATCACCGCAGAAAGAGGAAGCAGCGACCAAGCCCAACCCGCAAGCCCCTGATACGCCAAGGCTTCGGAGGCGACGCGGAGCGTGCATCCCAGGGTCAACAGGGCCAGCGCGGCAAACATCAAGCGTGGGCTGAAAAGCAGGCGCATGCCGGAAAAGGCGGGCAGAATGCGTTGCCCGATGCTGAACACCATCGTGGCCAAAAAACCGACGGTAAGCGCGTGCCGTGAAGCGCCCCACGCACCCGGCGCTTCGCTGAGTGTGGCTGCCCAAACTCCCAGCGAACCCGCAATCAGCAGCCACAGGTATGCCAGACGCACAAACACAGGAAAGCTGCTGTGTACGCCCTTGATCTTAGGCGCCTGCTGGGGGTGCTCAAACAGGCGGAGCGCCACAATGGCCAAGGCGCTGCCGGCCAGCAGAAGCACGCCCGCGTCGAGCGTCTTTTCCGCCAGGGCGCTTACTACCCCGGCAGTATTCAGACCCACCGCCGCCAGCAACCGCCCTCTCCGAACCGGACGTAGGCCAAGAAATACGGGCAGCCACTTGGCGCTGAATCCCCACACAAACGGCACCAGAAATCCCCAGGTAGAAAGCACCAGGAAGTGCTGGTCCAAGGCGGGCGGGAATGCTGGGCTACTTCCCTGAACAGCGGTCGCTATGGACAGCGCCAAGTTAACCAATAGGTCAGCTAAAAAGCCCAGCGACGCAATAAGTACCACCCACACCCATACGTCGAGCTTCTCCTTGCCCCCATTTTTCGCTTTGTGCCCGGAAACGGCGCGCAGAAACACCACGTAAGCGATCACTTCCGCGCTAGCGGTTGCCGGTAGCAGCACGCGCCAATGCCACAAATAGACATTGGCGGCCCAGCGGAGGGCCACCGCCGTGGTCCACAGTCCCCAGCAGATCCAGGCTGTCCACAACGCAAACGGCTGGGCGACCCGCCGCAGCTTGGGAATGGAATAAAAGCCAATCCCCAGGATGAAGCTGCCAATCCAGCCGAAGATTTGGGCATGCCCATGGGCCTGGATCCACGCCGGCGGCACCGAATCTGCCGCATGGCGATCCGCGATGGAGATCAGGTTCCACACGCCGAGAAATGTGCCCGGCAGCAACATGAATGCCAGCCCGGCGAAGATATAGGCCATCAGCAGGCGGGAAAGCGCCTTCTCGCGCGCCCGTGTGATCTCAAAGATCTGATCAGGCGAGAGCGCCCTTCCTTGCTGCACCTCGATGCGTGTGGCCGAATCTGCCATTTTTGACAGTAGTC
>Ga0075426_10000336_pt1 | contig 32070 bp, 32 predicted proteins | sample SoiMethybrSBSTD5_FD_75304 | JGI IMG/M metagenome (GOLD analysis project Ga0075426, IMG submission 75304) | Bulk soil microbial communities from a Populus tree surrounding site in Tennessee, USA - Soil MetaG P. TD hybrid SBSTD5 | ecosystem: Environmental > Terrestrial > Soil > Tree plantation... | reverse complement strand
TTGAAGGCCTGCACGACGAAGGTGCGGGCGAACGTCGCGAAGACGATCGCGATGAGCAGGGCCTCCAGGTACTCCCGGAAGAGCGATTTCTCGGCGTCCATCGGCAGGTCAGCGGATCAGGTGGAACGTGCGCTCCCAGCGGGTGTTGGTGAAGAAGCCCGCCGCGGTCCGCAGGAGCTGGTGGAGTTGGTCGCCGACGCTCTGGGCTTCGCCGCTCTGCGCGCCGTTCGACCAGTAGATGAAAAGCGCCCGCCCTTTGACCAGGTGTCTGGGGAGCATGCCCCAGAAGCGGGAGTCATAGGAGGCGTCCCGGTTGTCCCCCATGCAGAAGTAGTGATCCGGAGGCACCTGTTCGGGGCCGAAGTTGTCTCGCCGGCGCCCCTGCTCGGACAGCGAGCGCTCGGTGAACAGCGCCGGATCGCGGTGGATCGCGTAGCGCGAGTCGTCCACCGCCTTGCCGTTGATGAACAGGTGCTTGTCCACCGTCTTGATGGTGTCGCCGGGCAGGCCCACGCAGCGCTTGACCAGGTCCAGGGTCGGGTTTTCCGGTGACCGGAAGATGACGATGTCGCCGCGCCGCGGATCCCGCAGCGGGAGGAGCCGGCGCTCGATGTCGGTCGCGGCGGGACCGTAGATGAACCGGTTGACGAACAGGTGGTCGCCGATGAGGAGCGTCTCCTCCATCGACCCGCTCGGAATGTAGAAGGTCTGGATGACCCAGGTGTTGGCGAAGCGCAAAAAGATCGCGGCGATGATCAGCGCTTCCAGGTATTCGCGGGCGACGGAGCGTTCCATGGCCGGGCTAATCTACTCGACCGCCCCCCCCGCCGCAAGCGTTCGAGCGCCCCGCTCGAACGCTTGCGGTTGAGCAAACCCCCGTCCCGTCAGCATTCGCGCCCTCTCCGCGGGGGCCGAGCGCTCGAACGCTTGCCGCAGGGGCCGCGGCCATCCTCATCAAATCCCTTTGTTTTGTTCGCTTTGCGCCTCAGCTCGGAGTTGGCAGCGGAATTGATCTGCAGGGCCGGCGTCAACCCGAGAGGAGGTGGGCCAAGACAGATCGGACCGCGGAGCAACCGCAAGGCAAGGGAATCGGGCCGAGAGGCCCTCGTGAGATCAGCCGTCGTACCCGCAACCGCAAATCCCGGCATCGCCGGAAAGGAAATCGCCATGAAGCACCAGATCCGTACCACCAGCGCCCTCACTCTCAGCGCCGCCCTCTTCCTCGCTTCCCTCCCCGCCGTAGCAGCTCCGGCCGGCGCAGGAGGCCAGAAGGTGGTCGTCGTCAACATCAACTCGGCCGAGGCGGCGCAGATCGCCCTGCTGCCCCGCATCGGCCTCAGCGTGGCCCAGAGAGTCGTCGACTACCGCAAGAAGAACGGCCCGTTCAAGACCACCGACGACCTGATGCTGGTGCAGGGGGTCGGCGAGAAGACGTATCAGCTCATCAAGCCCTACGTCACGACCACCGGCGACACGACCCTCCAAGAGAAGGTCAGGTCGAGCCGATCGAAACAGGCGAAGGGCGCCAAGAGCGACAAAAGCGGCAAGACCGCCAAGAGTGGCAAGAGCGCGAAGGGCGCCAAGGAGGCGACCCGCTAGCGGCGCCGGGGCGGGGCGGCTCCGGCCGCCCCGCCCCCGCGACGTGCGGGAGGTGCGCCATGCGCTCCACGGAATCCGGTTTTCAGATGGCGGAGATGATGGTGTCCCTGGCCGTCCTGACGATCCTCTTGATGATCACGCTGCCGGCGCTCTCCGGCTTCGCCGGCGGAGTGCGTCTGGCGCTCGCCGCCGACGAGATGGCAGGAGTCCTCCGCAGCGCCCGCTCGCTCGCCATCCGGCTCAATAGCGAGGTGGCGGTCAAGCTCATCCCCCGTGCGGACGGCAGCGCCACCTGGGCCGTCTACCGCGATGGTAACGGCAACGGGGTCCTCAACCGGGACATCACGACAGGGGTGGACCCGATGGTGGCTCCGCCGCGAGCGCTGGAGGAGCTCGGGAAGCAGATGCGTTTCGGCTTCCCGCCCGGCAGGCGGGTGCGCGACCCCGGCGATCCGGGGCAGCTTCTCGCCACCGACGATCCGATCCGCTTCAACTCGTCCAACCTCGCCTCCTTCGGTCCCCTCGGCACGGGGACCGCCGGCTCGCTCTACCTGACCGACGGCCAGAGCCGGCTGATGGCGGTGCGGGTCTACGGGCGCACCGGCAAGGTGAAGGTGATCGCCTACGACTTCGACGCCGAGATCTGGCGTTAGCGGCCCGTTGACCTCCGGCAAGCCGCTGCTGTACCGTGGCGAGGATGCGGGCGATCGTCGTCGTCACCACCGTCGGCACCGAAGAGCAGGCGAACCTGATCGCGCGCGAGATCATCGCCCGGCGCCAGGCGGCGTGCGTCAACATCCTGCCCGGCGTCCGCTCGATCTACCGCTGGAAGGGGAAGATCTGCAAGGACGGCGAGCTGATGCTGGTCGTCAAGACGCTCGAGAAGGAATTCGAGGGCGTGATGGCGACCATCCGCGAGCTGCACAGCTACGAGCTGCCCGAGATCCTCTCCTTCCAGGTCACCCGCGGCGAGACGAATTTCCTCGACTGGATCGCCAGCAGCGTAGAGAAGCAGGCTGAGCCCGACGACGAGGACGACGAGGACGAGCTCGCCTTCGCCGCGGATCCTGACGAGGCAGACTTCTAGCCTGCGTCAACTGTCGACCACCCGACGCAGACCATCGAGAGGGTAGAGGCTGCGTTCCAGCAGGGAGACCAGCCTCCCCGCTCGGACGGAGCCGCCACCTGCTCGAACGGAGCGCCTCCCTGTTCGGGAGCTGAGCCCACCCACTCGTACGGGCTCGCCACCCGCTGGAACGCGCCGCCTCCCCGCTCGTACGGAAGCGCCACCCGCTGGAACTCGCTCTCTCCCCGCTCGAACGAGGGCCTCCACCCGCTCGACCACCCGACCCGCTCGGCTGCCGTGAACAGTCGTCCGGTCACGAAGCCCGCGCCGCCTCCGACGCCCTGATCCGGCCCGTGAACCATGCCGGCAACCGAACGGCGGGATCCCGAGCAGCTACTCCTGCCGTTCATGGCAGACCAGACATGCCAGAAAGAACGGCCGCTAGCAAGGAGAGGGCGGCGCCGAAGGAAGCGCACGCCGACCAATCTCCCTCGACGCGCGTTGACGTTCGAGGAGGCGGTACGGGGTTTTGCTCGAGGTCAAGCTAGTGCCTGAGCCACCGAGGCAAAGAAGGAGAAAGACTCAGCCGAAAAGGCCCGCCCTATTCTTCTTCGTCGCTATCCGCCGCGCCGCTCGGCACTACAACATGCATTTTGTCGATGACCTTCTTCTCGATTAGGCGCATTATTTCCTTGCGGACGATCCAGGTAGCAACCGCGCCCGGCTGAGAGCCGTAAATCCCCATCCTACTCAGCTCTTCAAGGTAGGCGACGACTTGCGGCGACTTGATCGTGATTCGGGCCATGGGAGGCTGATAATACACCCCTTGGTGCACCTAGGGGCGCCTAAGGTGCACCAAAGGGCGCATTTGGGGACTTGCTCTACGCGATGCCTCTTCGGTATAGTAACTATGGGCCGCAAACCAGGTGGGCGAAAGCCCCGGCCACGAGCATCGGCCGTCTGGTGAATCAACACCGGAGACTAAAGGAGCGGCCTTATTTGTTTTCTGGCTTAGGGAAGGGCACGACGCCGTAGCCCTGGATCTGCCCGCGCCAGCCGCTCCGAAATTTGCCTAGAAGTCGCCGGAGCCATGGGTACATGTCGGCTTCGGCTGTTTCCTTCTCCCAGTGGTTACCGTAGTCTCGCGCTTGGCGCAGAACATTGTAGGCGGTCACGTCTGAGACCTGCACGAGCTGCGACTCGGCGGAATCGATGAACTGCGGCAAACTATGGAGACAGGTCACCGGAAGCTTGATGATCCGCGACCCTTGAGTTACGAGTTTCCTGTGATGCTTGCGTAGGTTGTCCTCGTATTCGTTGCCGGCCTTCGTCTTTCCTGACAACCGGTCAATGAAGACCTTAACGGCTCCGTGGTCTCCCAGCTCATCCTGGAGTCGCTGTACCATCGCCTCATAGGCTGCGGTCGGGGTATGCCAGCGATCGGCTCCATAGACATCGGTCATGCGCACCTTGTCTACAACGGTCGCGATCAGCATGAGGTCGGCCGCCTCGATGGCATCATAGAAATTGAACACAAACTGCCTAAGAGTCTCCTCAGATATCCCATAGGGAATGAGATACCTCTTCTCCCGAGCTTCTTGGCGGCGAAGCCAACTCGACTTTACCTCGACGCGATCAGAACCGAAGGCGGCTTGCTTCAGCAGGCGAAGCTCTCCCGCAAGTCGAGCTCCCTCCGGAATCCTGACGAGCGTCCCACTAAAGACGAAGTGGCGGCTCAGCCAGTGGTGGTCGTAGGTTTCGCCTGGCTTGGCATACTCTCGCTGGCCAGAGTCGTCGATGTAGAGATGATGGGTGAGCTTGTCCATTGAATTAGTCGTCCGCCTCGCCCCCTCCGCTCGTCTCGCCGTCCCGGTCCTTTCTGGGGTTCTTGGGCCTGTTGGGGTACCATTCGGCCAGCCCCCATTTGCCCTTGACGTTGACGAAGTCATTGGAGCGCTTGAGAGTAGTGTAAAGATTGCTATAGAAGTTCTTTGCCGTGGTCAGATACCCCCCGTGCCTTAAGGCGTCTGCCATGTCTCCTGTCGCGGCCGGGCGCTTCGTCATCATTAGGTACTTCCTCGCCGCCTCCGTCGCGCTAAGGCTAAAGAACGTATCGTCCTGTATGGCCTTCTCCAACACAGACGCAGCGAGCGCCTCCTCAACCTCGCCGCTGCCCGTCTCTGGCGGCGGAGTGCTTGTAGTTGGAGCGGGTCGCCCAAGGATGTACTGCTCTATCGCTGCAATCGCCGCGTCGAGCTTCGCGCGCTTGTCCTGTAGATCGGCAAGAACGGCCTCATAGTCAACAGCCATCTTGACTTACCTCCTCTGAGACTCATAGAGTCCAAATGGGCAGAGGAATAGCCGGCACCCGTCGGCCACCCCTCCGGCCCGGGATCGTGGGGGTTCAATCAAGGCGCCCCTTGCTAGGGGCGATGGTCATTGTGCCCGCATGATTTGCCCGTCCCTCCCTTTCTGGCGGCCGCCTGGGGGCCTTGGCTCGCAACCTGTACCCCAGGCGCCGCCGGTAGCCTTAAGCAACGACCCGTACAGCGTAAACCCGTTCTATTGCCCTGTCAACCTCTCCTCCGCGGTCGCGCGGGTCGGCCGGCCACGCCTTGTCAAGCCGGCGTCATGAAGGCGAGTGAAATTGATTCGCAGAGACCTTGACATCAAGTCTTGATGAATGGCATGCAGCTATTCGGGCGAAATAGCTAGTCACTATGCTAAATGCTAGAAGTGATTATGGGAACGGGGATGAAGACTGCGACAAAAGCTACCGGAGTAACAAATGTGCCGGAGTTACTCTGAGTACAATTCAGTGCGACTATGTCAGACACCGTATATCGCACCCATACTCGCGCGAGACTCCGCAGGGTTCGCTTTGTTGTACTAGATTGACTGGTGGTCAATATCTTCGACGGTGAGATGAGTGTAGCGAACGAGAAGTCAAACCATATGAGAATCGTCGTTGATCTCGATGAGACCAAGGAAAAACGCCACCGCCTGACCATAGATCCCCGCAAACCCTAGACAGCTCAATAGGATCGATCCGCCGCTTTCCCATCTCCACCTTGGAAACGAACGTCTGCCGGACGCCGAGCCGCTCGGCGCGGCTCACGATCGCCGGTCCCCTGGCTCGAACAGGTTGGCTTTAAGGAGGGGAAGAAGGCGACGGCGTTCCTGTCCCCCGGCCGGCTGCTGATCGTCCCCAAGGGCCACGAGGCCACACCCCACGAGGCGTAGGGCGCCATCGCTGGACTCTGGGAGGCGCTGGAGGACCTGCGGGATACCCTCGTGGACCTCCACTCCCGCCTGCCCGCCCCGCCCCCTCCGGATGATGGAAGGCGCTACGCCCCTCCGGCCTCGAGACTCTCGCCGAGCACCTTATCTCCGCGCCGGACATCCCGGCGGACGTCGCCGCCTCTTCGCCGCGGGCCCGTACATCGCCGCAAACCAGGACAGGTCAATAAGATCGATCCGCCGGGCAGACATTTAGTGCTCACCGATAGGCCGCCGCCTGGATGCGGTACAGCTCCGCGTACTGGCCGCCCTTGGCGAGGAGCGCCTCGTGCGTGCCTGCCTCGGCCACGTGCGCGCCGTCGAGGACCACGATCAAGTCGGCCATGCGGACAGTGCTGAAGCGGTGCGAGACGAGGATGGTGATGGCGGCGCGCCCCGCCGTGGCGTAGCGCTCGAACAGGGCGTGCTCGGTCTCGGCGTCGAGCGCCGCCGTCGGCTCGTCGAGGACGAGGAGCAAGGGGCGCTCGCGCATGAAACCGCGGGCGAGGGCGAGCTTCTGCCACTGCCCGAAGCTGATCTCCACGCCCGCCGGCCAGGTGGGACCGAGCTGGGTTTCGAGGCCGGCGGCGAGTTGGTCCACGACGTCGGCCGCGCCGGCCCGCTCGACGGCCGCCGTCACTGCTTCCGGTTCGTCGAGGCGCGGCAGGTCGCCGACGCCCACGGTGTGGCCCGCCTTGAGCTCGAAGCGGAAGAAGTCCTGAAATGCTCCGGAGAGGCGCGACCGCCACTCCTTCGCCGGCATGCGCGCGAGGTCCACGCCGTCGACGAGGATGCGCCCGCTCGTCGGCCGATACAGGCGGCAGAGGAGCTTCACCAGCGTCGTCTTGCCGGCGCCGTTCTCACCCACGATGGCGACCACTGAGCCGGGCTCGAGATGGAGATCCACGTCGTCGAGCACCACGCGGTCCGTACCAGGGTAGGCGAAGGAGAGGTGGTCGAAGCGGATGCCCTCCGCAAGCCGCTCGGGCACCGGCGCGTCGGCGCCCTCCATCTGCGCGGCCGCATAGTCCTCCAACCACGCCAAGCGCCGCGAGCCGTCGAGCCAGATGCCGCGCAGGAACCCGATCTCGCCCACCGTCGCGCCGATGTAGGCCGAGAGGCGCGCGCCCGCCGCCAGCACCAGCAGCACGTCGCCGGGCGGCGCAGCGAGCACCGAGGCCACGAACACCACGGCCGCCACGTAGGCGGCGCCGAACACCGCCCACCCCAGGGCATGCCACACGGCGCTGCCACTGCGGGCGGCGGCGACGGGACCGTACCAACGCTCCCACGCCGCGCGACGATCCGCGACGAGACGGGCGCCGATGCGCGTCGTGCGCACCTCTTTGCCCGGCGGCGCCGTAGTGGCGAGGTCGAACAGGTGGCGCGCCAGGCGATTGGCCGCCGCGCCCCGCTCTTCGGCGGCGCGCTCGATTCCCGGTCTCCAGGTCGACGTCAGCACGGTCGGCAGAGCGAATACGGCCAGCAGCGCCAATGCCGGATGGATCGCCACGAGAAGCGCCAGGGTGACGCCGAGGCGCAGGATCCAGCCGCAGGTCGTGAACAACGACATGTACATGTGATCGAGCACGAAGACCTGATTGCGCAGCACGGCGAGGCGATCGAGGTATTCGGGGCGCTCGTGGAGCTCGAGGGTGGCCACGGAGGCCTGGAGCCGCGCCACGTGCGCCTCCAGCGCGATGGTGAGCTGGTCGCGGAAGCGGCGCTGGATGCGGTCGCTGATCACGCGCAGGAACCAGGTGGCCGCCGCGGAGGCCCCCAGCCCCACGGCCGCGCCCATGACCAAGCCGTGCCGGCCGCCGAGCACGCCGTCGACCAGGAGCTTGAGCCAGAGGGCGAGAAGCGCATCCGGCAGTGCGGCGAGAAGCGACAAACCGAACGCCACGCTGAGCAGCAAGGGCTCGGCCTCGTAGCCGCGTTTGAGCGCGCGCCACATGGCAGGCAAGGCGGCAGGCAAATCGTCAGTCGAGGACATCGAGGTCCTCCTGCTTGCCGCTCTCCTCGCCGTCGGCGGCGAAGCGCGAGGCCTGCATCTCGAACATCGTCTTGTATCTGCCGCCGGCCGCCATCAGCTCGTCGTGGGTCCCCAGCTCGACCACTGCGCCCTGCTCCAGCACGCAGATGCGGTCGGCATGGCGGACCGTCGAGAAGCGGTGCGAGATCAGGATCGTCGTGGTGTGACGCGTGGCGGCGAGGATGCGGTCGAAGATCTCGGCCTCGCCGCGCACGTCGAGCTGGGCGGTCGGCTCGTCGAGCAGGACCACTCCGGCGCCGAGCCGCACGGCGCACAGCGCCCGCGCCAGCGCGATGCGCTGCCACTGGCCGCCGGACAGGTCGGTGCCGCCGGGGTAGCCGCGCGCGAGGATCGTGTCGAGGTCGGCCAGGCCGCCGGCGCCGGCCTCGGCGAGCGCCTGCCGGATCACGTCGTCCGGGGCGCCGCCGGGAGCCACGTTGTCGCGCAGCGGCAGCTCGAAGCGGATGAAGTCCTGGAACACGGCGGCCAGACGCGAGCGCCAGCCGTCGAGGTCGAAGGCGCGGATGTCGACGCCGTCTACCTCGATGGCGCCCTCTTGCGGGTCGTAGAGCCGGCACAGGAGCTTGGCGAGCGTCGTCTTCCCGGCGCCGTTGCGGCCGACGATGGCGAGTGACGAGCCGGCGGGAATCGTGAGGTCGAAGCCCGCGAGCACCGGCTCGCCGCCGGGATAGGCGAAGGTGACCCGGCGAAAACGGATCTCGCGCTCCGGCATCCCCGCGGCCGGGCGATCTCCCTGGACCACCGCGCCCGCGGGGGCCATGGCTTCCTGCAGGCGCAGCACCGCGGCGGCCGGCGCCGCGGCGCCGTCGAGCGCCCAGGACAGTCCGCCAAAGGCGATCATGCTCGTGCTCACCGCGGCGCCGGCAAAGGTGACCAGCCGGCCCAGGGCGAGAGCGCCGGCGGCCGCGTCGGCGCCCAGCGACCAGAACACGAGGAGGTTCGCGCCGAGCACCAGGAGCAGGCTCCAGATCACCGGCCGCTCGCGCAGCCGCGTGGCCTGCCAGCGCAGGTCGTGGAGGAGGAGGCGGCGCGACCGGAAGCGCTCGACGACCCAGTCGGCGAGCCCGAAAAGCCGCAGCTCCTTGGCGGCCGGCGGCTCGACCGCGAGCTTGTAGGCATAGTCCGCGTGGCGCTGCGCGTCGCGCACCTGTTCCGTGTTGCGGTCGCGCCAGACCCCGCTCTCGCGCAGCAGCCAGTGGGTCGCGAGCCACGCGCCGGCGAGCACGAGCGGCGCCCACCAGGTGTAGCCGGCGAGCACGACCGCCGAAGCGAGACCGCCCACCAGCTCCACCAGCCCCGCCGCGATGAAGTCCATCGAAATGAAGATCGGCGGACCGCTGATGCCGAGGTCGAAGTCGCGGGCCATCGTGAGGTCGTTGGTGAGCCCGGGATTCTCCAGGTGGCCCATGCCCGGCGGGCCGACGCAGGCCGTGGAGAGCCGGTCGTACAACCAGGCGGCGGTGCGACTCCCCAGGTTGGTGCCGACGGCGTGATGGATCGGCGCCAACACCTGTAGCAGCACGAACACGACGCCGACGAACCCCAGAGGCGCGGCCAGGCTGCCGCCCCGCTGGACCGCCCCGACCAGCCCGCCCATGGCGATCGCGAAGAGCGCCGGCAGCAGGCCGCGCAGGACGAGGATCACCCACCAGGCGATCGCCAGCGCGCCGTCGGCCTGCGGCAGAACACCGGCGAATTTCCACTCGTCGCGCGCGTGCAAGCTCTCCAGCATAGGAGTCGTTCCCTCTGGTCCGTTCCTGTTAGACGGCGGCCAGCGCCTGATCGAGATCCGCCAGCAGGTCCTCGACGGTTTCGATCCCCACCGACAGGCGGACCATGCCGTCGGTCAGCCCGAGAGCGGCGCGCCGCTCCGGCGGCACCGAGGCGTGCGTCATCGAGGCGGGATGCGAGATCAGGCTCTCGACGCCTCCCAGGCTCTCGGCGAAGCTCATCACGCGCATGCGGTCGAGCATCGCCTTGGCGGCGTCGAAGCTCCCCATCTCGATGGTGATCATCGAGCCGAAGCCGGACGCCTGCCGCTTCTGGATCTCATGGCCGGGATGATCCGGCAGCCCCGGATAGAGCACGCGCTGCACCTTGGGATGGCGGACCAGGAAATCGACCACCGCCGCGGCGTTGGCCTGATGGCGGTCCATCCGCACCGGCAGGGTCTTGATGCCGCGCAGGATGAGGAACGAGTCGAACGGCGAGAGCACCGCCCCTTCCGACTTCTGGACGAAGGCGAACCACTCGCCCTGCTCCTTGTGCGCCGACACCAGGACGCCGCCGATCGAGTCGCTGTGGCCGTTCAGGAACTTGGTGGTCGAATGGACGACGAAATCGGCGCCGAGCGCGAGCGGCCGTTGCAGGTAGGGAGAGAGGAAGGTGTTGTCCACCGCCACCCAGGCGCCGTGGCGGTGGGCGAGGTCGGCGATCGCCGCGATGTCGCAGATGTCCATCACCGGGTTGGTCGGCGTTTCGAGGAAGACCATGCGCGTGCGCGGCGTCATCGCCGCCTCCACCGCCGCCAGGTCGGTGGTGTCCACCCAGGAGAAGGAGAGGGTGAGCGGCTCGAGCATGTGGGTGAAGTAGCGGAAGGTGCCGCCGTAGACGTTGCGCGACACGACGGCATGGTCGCCCGCCTTGAGCAGGGTCATCAGGCAGGAGATGGCGGACATGCCGGAGGCCATCGCGTGGCCGGAGACGCCGCCCTCCAGCGACGCCATGTTGTCCTCCAGCGCAGTGCGGGTCGGGTTCTGCACCCGCGCATATTCGAACTCCGCCGGCTCGCCGAGTCCCTTCTGCACATAGGTGGACGTCTGGTAGATGGGGACCGCAACGGCCCCCGTCCGCGGATCGGGCGGCTGCCCGGCGTGGATCGCCCGGGTCGCAAAGCCTAGCTGTCTGGGATCGCCTTTCAAGGGGACTCCTCGATTCGGAAAGAGGTTCGGGACGCTAAGATAGCGCAACCATGAGCCAGGATTCCTCGCCAGCCCCGTTCTCCCCGATCCGCTGGACCGACGATCACTTGCAGCTCCTCGACCAGACTCAGCTCCCAGACAAGGAGGTCTGGCTCGACTGCCGCGAGCCCGAAGCAGTTGCCGACGCGATCCGCCGCCTGGCGGTGCGCGGCGCGCCGGCGATCGGCGTCGCGGCGGCGTACGGTCTGGTCTTGGGGATGCGGTCGGTGGAAGACACGGGGAGCCTGGCGGCGCGCTTCGCCGCGGTGTCCGATCTCCTCGGGAGCACGCGGCCGACGGCGGTGAATCTGCGCTGGGCCCTCGAGCGTGGCCGCGACGTGTTCGCCCGCGCGGAGGCTGGCGGTCCGCAGGCGGTGACGCGGGAGCTCCTCGCCTGGGCCGACGCCGTCCATGCGGAGGACGTGCGGGTCAATTTCCGTATCGGAGAGCACGGCGCGGCCCTCTTCGCCCCCGGCTCGCGGGTGCTCACCCACTGCAACACCGGCTCGCTGGCCACTGCAGGCTACGGCACGGCCCTGGGGGTGATTCAGTCAGCCTGGGGGGAGGGCCGGGTCGGCATGGTCTGGGTGGACGAGACGCGGCCGCTCCTCCAGGGGGCGCGGCTCACCACCTGGGAGCTCCAGCGTCTGGGCATCCCGTTCCGGCTGGTGACCGATTCGAGCGCCGGCACCCTGATGGCCCAGGGCCTCGTCGACCGCATCGTGGTAGGGGCGGACCGCATCGCCGCCAACGGCGACACAGCAAACAAGATCGGCACCTACACGGTGGCCGTGCTCGCCCACCGCCACAACGTCCCCTTCTACGTAGCGGCGCCGCTCTCGACGATCGACCGCGCGACGCCCAACGGCGCCGCGATCCCCATCGAGGAGCGCCAGGCGGGAGAGGTGACGGAGGTCTTCGGGCGGCGGATCGCCCCGGACGACACGCAGGCGGTGAATTTCGCGTTCGACGTCACGCCGAGCGAGCTGATCACGGCCATCGTCACGGAGGCGGGCGTGCTCACGCCCCCCTACACTCAGAGCATTGCGGCAGCCTTTTCCAGATGAAGTAAGGAATTCTTTGGCTGGGTGGGATGGTGGACCAACTCCGCGCGAGTTGGAACTCTCTGCTCTCCTGGCTGCGGGAAGTCCAGGCCTGGGGCCTGGCTGCGGAGGTCGATGGGTGAGTCGAGAGGGTGCGGGTCCCTGAGGATTGGGCAATCTGTGCGGCGTGAGGTACTCTTGTGAGGAGGCGCCTTCGATGACGCGTACCATCATCTCCCCCTCCGACCTGTCCCAGAGGACCAGAGAGATCCTTGAGCGAGTGCAAGAGGGGGAGCTCGCTATCGTTGCAAGCGGAGGGGAGGAGCGAATCGTCCTCCTGGATGCTCTCGACTACCGGCTCCTGCGGGCTCTCGCCCTTTGCGCCACCGGTGGAGGCGCCAACAGCCCTGGCGATCTTCTCGAAGCCCGGGTGCTCCGTGACTACCTCGATGAGAGGATCAATCTCGGGAAGGCGGCCGAGTTGCTCCAGCTTTCCCGTTTCGAGCTTGAGGAAAGCTTCCAGCGGCTCGGGATTCCGCTCCGCCGAGGAGCGCGCTCGATCGAGGACGCGCAGGCCGAAATCGCCGCCGCACGCCGACATGCCTGAACAGCTCCGGCTTCCCGCATGCCGTCCCTCGCAGACACGACGGTCTTGAACAACTTTGCCCAGATCCGGCGGACCGACCTCCTGCGGTCGGCTTGGCCGGATCTCTCAGCTCCGATCCCAGTCTGGAACGAGTTGGAGCTGGGTGTCCGCCGAGGGCTGGTTCCGGCGTGCGATTGGTCTTGGCTGAAGGTCCTCGATTTGACCGAGAGGGAGCAGGCTCAGGCAGACGAGATCGGCCGTGATCTGGGTCCAGGAGAAGCTGCTTGCATCGCGGCAGCTGTGTCTCGCGGGTTCCTCATGCTTTCCGATGATTGGGGAGCGAGAGAGCTCGGCCGTTCGCTCGGCCTCGAGGTCTCGGGCTCCCTGGGTGTCCTCGACCGGCTGGTCTTAAAGCAGATCCTCAGTCTGGAAGAAGGGGACGCTCTCCTGGCAGAGATGGTGCTACGCGGGTTTCGCAGCCCTTACCGGTCGCTTCGCGAGATACCCCGCTGAAGCTTGATTCCCAAGGGTGATGGATAGGAATGGTGGAGGCGGTGGGAGTCGAACCCACGTCCGAGAAACGCGTATCGAGAGCTTCTACGTGCGTATCCTTCTGGTTACATCTCGCCGTTCGCGCTGTGGCAGAAGGCTACCGACGCGGCGGCCAGCCTCGTTGGAATCCGGACACGTACCGAGGCCCTCCGTGTCCTTCCGATCTACTTCAAGTGTCATCCCGACGCACGCCGTAGATCAGGGCACGCGGCGGGACGTCGTTGCCGTTATTAGGCAGCGAGAGCGAAGTTGTCGTTCGCAGTTACTTTGTCCAGTTTAACGAGTGGCCTCGGACACGCTACTCTCGCTCCGCCCTGTTCCCCGTCGAAACCGGTACGCCCCCATATTTGCAAAGAACCTCGCGGCTAGTATAACCGGAACGGCCTCGGACCGCATTCCTTCTTCTCAGGCGGCCTTCCCGCCCCCTTCGGCCTCGGCTGCCACCATGGCCAGGAACTCCTGGGGTCCGCTGGTACGCAGGCGCGAGATCACCAGAAACCAGCCGGCGAGGGCCATTACGGCGCCGAAGGACGACAACGGGAGGAGCTGCGGGTAGAACGGCCACAGGACCGTCAGGATGCCGCCGGCGCCGGCAAGGACCAGGAGCACGACCGGTGCGGTCTGAACCACCTGGATCGACTCCTGAGGCTGAAACACGACGCGCGATCCCTCCGCCGTCGCCTCCACGGTGAGCGGTCCGGACATCAGTCCTCTTCGCAGTCCAGTCACCACCGGCAACCGAAGCTGCCCACCGCTTCCCTGCCGGTCCAGCTCCGCTCCCCACGCCTCCACCGCCCGCCCCACCGCCGCCAGCGCCGCCTCCGGCGAACCGGCCAGGTCGATCTCGTGCTCGTCCATTCCTGAGAGGATTCTCGCTCCCGCCTAAGCCTCAAGCTGCGAGCCGGGTCTCGGTCAGCACGACGGGGTGGAACTTCGCCGGGCCGGAATCCGCGGCGTCCGCGACTGTGACCGGCTCCACACGGACGTGGGCGCGTTCGTACATCTCCCAGTATTGGCGAGGCGCGGGCGCGAAGCCGGCAAAGGGCTCGATGCCACGGGCGAGGCTCGCCTGGACTTGCACCGAGAGCAGTCGCTCGAGCTCGTACGGCAGCTCCTCGAGCGTCCTGGTCTGGGTCGCCAGCCTGTACTCCAGGCACTGGGCAACCCACCAGTCACCACGGCGAAAAGCTACAGCGCGCACTTTGAAATCAGGCATGGCGCGCGTGCTTCTCACCCTGCCACTGACTGCGGCAGCTCGAGGCCGTGCATGGAGGAGAAGACGGTGAGGCGGCCCTTCAAATCGGCGACGCTGCCCTTGCAGCGGTCCAGGACGTCGGGGCCGAGAAGGAGGATCAGCTCGCCGCCGGCTTCGGCGACCACGCAGGGGAGGTTGTCGCCCACCACCCGGCCCAGGTCCGGCGTGATCTCGTCCCGGTGCACGTAGTCCACTGGCACACCGATCTCTTCCTTGCACTCCTTCCACTCGGACTTCTCTCCGGCCAGGCCGTGGGTGATGGTGCACAGGGTACAGCCCTTGATCTGCAGGACCTTGCGGGCGCTGTCGAGGAAGGCGTTGAAGGAGCCGGAGCCGGCGTTGAAGACGAAGATCAGCCGGTCGATCCTGCGCTTCGGGGCGAGCGGGTTCATGCGGCCTCCTTGACCAGGATCTCCGCGAAGAACGATTCGACGGCGGCGAGGAAGCTCGCCACGTCGGGAAGCTGGTTGATCTCCTGGCGCAACCGCCGGCCGTTGGGCAGCCCGTGGGTGTACCAGCCCGTGAACTTGCGCAGCTTGTGGAGGGCGTAGCGCGACGGCTCGCGCTCCGCCAGCAGGCTGAAATGGCCGAGGATCAGGTCCCGGCGGTCGGCGAGCGAGGGCTCGGTGAAAGCGCCGCCGGAAATGCGCGCGGCGATCTGGCGGAAGAGCCACGGATTGATCGTCGCGCCGCGGCCCACCATCACGCCGTCGCAGCCGGTGGCGGCCAGCAGCTCCACGGCGTCCTCGGGCCCGCGCACGTCGCCGTTCCCGATGACCGGGATCGACAGGGTTGCCTTGAGCTGCGCCAGGTGCGACCAGTCAGCCTCGCCGGAGAACATCTGGCGGGCGGTGCGCGCATGCATGGCCACCGCTTGCACGCCGTTCGCCTCGCAGACCCGTCCCAGGTCCAGATAGTTGCGCCGGCCCTCGTCGAGGCCGAGGCGGAATTTGACCGTCAAGGGGATCGAGATGGCGTCGCGCACACTGCGGATGATCCGCTCCGCGAGCTTCAGGTCGCCCATCAGGGCGGCGCCGGCGCACCCCTTGAGCACCTTGTTGGCCGGGCAGCCCATGTTGATGTCGCAGATGTCGGCGCCCAGCTCCTCCACGACCAGAGCCGCCTCGCGCATCGCCGCCGCGTCGGAGCCGTAGATCTGGATGGCCAGCGGCCGCTCCTCCGGGCTGAAGAACATCAGCTCGCGGGTCCGCTGGTTCCCCGACACGATGGCTTTCGAGGAGATGAACTCCATGGACACCACGCCCACGCCGCCGATCCGGCGCACGATCAGGCGGAAATCGCGGTCGGTCACCCCGGCCATCGGCGCGAGCCAGAGGGGTGGGTCGACGCGGACGGGTCCGAGCTGGACGGGCGCGATCGGCGGCATGCGACGAATTGTAACGCCTCGGAGGCGCCCCGGCCTTCCCGCTACCGCACGGACCGGCCCACCAGCCAGGTCAGGCCGGCGGCGATGGCGGCCCACTGGAGGCCGCCGGCGGCGAGGCTCCACAGCAGGAGCGGCCTCCCTTCGAGCTGCAGGTAGGCGAGGCAGACCGGGAAGTCGAGCCAGGCGAGGACGTTGCCGCGGCCGAAGTATCCCCACGCGTGCCAGACCCAGAGGACGGTGAAAGTGTGGAGGACGACGCCCACCGCTACCGCCACGACCATCGCCCGGCGCGCCGGCCTCACGCGGCGCCTCCGCCCGCGGTCCCATCGCTGGCCAGGCGGAACCCATAGTCGGCGTAGCGCAGGTGGGGCGGGATGGCCGAACGGGCGGCGCAGCGGCTGACTTTCACCTGGTGGCGCCACGAGCCGCCGCGCGAGGACCGGCGGCTGCCCGTCGCCGGCCCGCGCGGGTCGTCCGCTGGCGACACTGCGTACCAGCCGGCGTCGTACCAGTCGGCGCACCACTCGTGGACGTTCTCGCCGAGGCCGAGGAAGCCCAGCGGATGGCGCGATGGATAGGCGTCCACCGGTTCCGGTCCCTCCCGCCACCGCCGGTCGTAGTCCGGCAGCGACTCCGGCGGCTCGTCTCCCCAGGGGTAGAGCGTCTCACGCCCGGCCTTGGCCGCCGCTTCCCACTCGGCTTCGGTGGGCAACCGCACGAGCTCTCCCTCCTGCTCGCTCGTCCAGCCGCAGAACGCCATCGCATCCTCCCAGGAGGGTCCCACCGCCGGCATGCGCGGCTCGCCGAAGGCCGGCTCGCCCCAAAATGGCGGCGCCGGCCGGCCGGTCGCGTCGAGGAAACGCTGGTACTCTTGCCGCGTCACGGGGGTCTGCGCGAGCCGGAACGGCCGTACTCCCACCAGGTGCCGGGGGTTCTCGTTGTCCCGCGGACCGCCGCCCATCCAGAACGCTCCCCCGGGCACCGGAATCCACGCGCTCCCCATCCGGTTAGCATAGCTTGTCGGAGCCATACCTCACTTCCAAGGAGATCATTGACGCGCGTGACTGCGAACGCCACACCCTCGCCGGTCGCCAGCCGGCCTGAGACGCTACGGGTGGACCTCGCCGCGGCGGGCCTTCTCGCGGGTCTGCCGGCCGCCTTCCTCGCCGGAGCCGATCGCGATCTGCTCGCTCCTCTGCGCTTCCTGCCGCCGGGCGAGGCCCCGGCGGGAGCGGTTGGACCCGCCCCCGACGCCGGCCTGCGCCGCGAGCTGGCCGCCGCCCTCGCGGTGAGCAACCGCGGCTACGGCCACCCGGACGCCGACGCTCTCGCCCGCAAGCTCGCCGATCCCGCCACCCGGGTGGTGATCACCGGCCAACAGCCCGGCCTGCTCGGCGGTCCGCTGTACTCGTTCGCCAAGATGGTCGCCGCGGCGCGCTGGGCCGCGGAGCTCGAGGCGCGGGGCGAGCCCGCGGTCGCTCTCTACTGGGTGGCCACCGAAGACCACGACTGGGCGGAGGTCTCCACCGCCGTCGTCCCCACACCGGAGGGGCCGCGCGCCTTCGACCTCGGCCCCGATCCCGCGCCGCTCACTCCGGTGGGGATGCGCACCTTCGGTCCCGGCGTGGAGGAGGTCCTCCGCAGCCTCGCCGCGGCGGTGCCGGGGGACCTCTACGGCGAATGGATCGCCACCGTCGGCCGCTGGTACCGGCCGGACGCCCGTTTCGGCGAGGCTTTCTCGCGCCTGATGATCCACCTCCTCGGGGCGCGCAGCCCGCTCTTTCTCGACGCCATGCACCCTGCCCTGAAGACGGCCCAGCGCCCGTGGCTGCGCCGGCTGGTGGAGCGCCGCGCCGAGGTGGAGGAGGCGTTGGCGCGCCGCGACCGCGAAGTCGCCGACCGCGGCCACGAGCTGCGCGTCCAGCCGCACCGCAACCTGAGCCCGCTGTTCCTGCTGTCGCGCGGGGAACGGCGGCGCATCGAGTGGCGCGGCGGCGACGCCTGGGGCCTGCGCGGCCGGGAGGACGGCGGCGGCAGCGTCGCCGATTTGCTGCGCATCATCGACGACAACCCGGGCGTCGTCTCGCCGGGCGTGCTGGCCCGCGCCACCCTCCAGGACGCGGTCCTCGGCACCTCTCTCTTCCTGGTCGGCCCCGGAGAGCTGGCCTACATGGCGCAGGCCTCGGCGGTCTATTCGGTCCTCGAGGTGGAGGGGCCGTGGATCGCTCTCCGCCCGCAGACCCTGGTGCTCGAGGGGCATCTGGCGGAGAAGCTGGAAGGGCTGGGCATCACGCTCGCCGACCTGCTGGGCGATCGCCACCAGCTCGACCGCGTTCTGGCCGCGGGAGCGGACGGCGATTTCGTGGCCCCGGTCCGCCGGCGCATCGAGGACGCGCTGGACGCGCTGCGCCCCCCCAGCCTGGCCGCCGATCCTGGCCTGGAGCGGCCGTACGAGAAGACGCGTGAGCAGATCCTCCGCGCCCTCGATCTCTTCGCTGAGAAAGCGCTGGCCGCGGTGGCGCGGCGCGACGAGGTGGTGAGCCGCAAGCTCCAGCACCTCCGCGACACCTGCCTTCCCCTCGGCCGTCTCCAGGAAAGGGTGGTGGCCGCCGCCCACTTCCAGGGCAAGTACGGCACGCGCTTCGCGGAGAGCTACTGGGAGCAGATGGAGCTCGATCCGCGGTTCCTGCAGGTGATTTCTCCCTAGGAAGGGGGCCATGAGCAAGCTGGACGTTCTCGCGATCGGCGCTCACCCGGACGACGTCGAGCTGGGCTGTGGCGGCACGCTCGCCCTCCTCGCCCGCCAGGGTCGGCGGGTCGGCATCCTGCACCTGACCCGCGGCGAGCGCGGCACCCGCGGCACTCCCGCCGAGCGCGACGAGGAGGCGCGCCGGGCCGCGGCGGCGCTCGGCGCCGTCGAGCTCACCTTCCTCGACTGCGGCGACGGCGGCCTGCGCAGCGGCGAAGCCGAGGAGGACGCGCTGATCGGCCTCCTGCGCGCCTTCCGTCCCGACCTCGTGCTCGGTCCGACCCCGCACGACCGCCATCCCGACCACGGCCGCGCCCACGCGCTGGTGGAGGCGGCCTGTTTCTACGCCGGGCTGGCCAACCGGGCGCGCGACCGCGGTCCGGCCCATCGGCCGGCCGCCGTCTTCTCCTACATGCAGCACGACGCCTTCGCGCCGAGCTTCATCGTCGACGTGACCACGGCGTGGGACGCCAAGGTGGCCTCGCTCGCGGCCTATCGGAGCCAGCTTTATCAGGAAGACAAGGACAGCAAGGACAACAAAGACAGCAAGGACGAGAGGGACGAGGCCCCCATCACCAAGGTGTCGACGCGCGGGTTCCGGCTTGCCGTCGAGGGGCGGGCCCGCCATTTCGGCGAGATGATCAACGCCGAGCTGGGCGAACCGTTCTGGAGCCGGAACCCGCTGGCGGTGCGGGACCCGTTCGACCTGCTGCCTGGAGGCGTGCGATGAAGATCGGCATCAGTTGCTACCCCACCTACGGCGGCTCGGGGATCGTGGCAACCGAGCTGGCCATGGCTCTGGCCGCCAGCGGCGACGAGGTGCACGTCATCAGCTATGCGCTGCCGTCGCGCCTGTCGCTCCTGAGCTCGCGGATCTACTACCACGAGGTGGTCACGCCGACCTACCCGCTGTTCGACAACTATCCTCCCTACTCTCTGGCGCTGACCACCAAGATGGTGGAGGTGGCGCGCCACAATCGCCTGGACGTGCTGCACGTCCACTACGCGATTCCCAACGCGGTGTCCGCCGTCATGGCGCGCGAGATCCTGGCGCCGCAGCCGCTGCCGGTGGTCACCACCCTGCACGGCACCGACGTCACCCTGGTGGGCACCGACCCCAACTACCTGGAGACCACCCGCTGGGGAGTCACCCAGAGCGACGCCGTGACCGCCGTCTCCGAATCGTTGCGCCGCGCCACGATCGCCCAGCTCGGCATCCAGAACCAGATCGACGTCATCCCCAACTTCATCGATCCGGCGCGCTACGAGCAGGCGCGCGGCTCCCCCGGGGCGCGGCGCTGGGCGCAGCCGGGCGAGCGCTTGCTGGTCCACATCTCCAACTTCCGGCCGGTGAAGCGCGTGCTCGACGTGGTCGAGACCTTCCGCCGCGTCCACCGCGAGGTGCCGTCGCGGCTGCTCATGGTGGGTGACGGTCCGGAGCGCGGCAAGGTGGAGCAGCACTGCCGGGAAAATCACATCTGCCACGTCATCACCTTCGTCGGCAGCCTGCCGCTGGTCGAAGAGGTGCTGGTGGGGGCCGACCTCTTCCTCCTGCCGTCGGCGAGCGAGTCGTTCGGCCTCGCCGCCCTGGAGGCGCTGGCCTGCGAGGTGCCGGTGATCGCCAGCCGCGCCGGCGGACTGCCGGAGGTGGTGGAGGACGGGCGCTGCGGGTTCCTCCTGCCGGTGGGCGACGTCGACGGCATGGCGGAGGCGGCGCTCCGCCTGCTCGGCGACGAGGAGCTGCGGCGCGCCTTCGGGGCCGCGGGCCGCCGCCGCGCGGTCGAGGTGTTCAGTCAGGACGCGGTCGTGGGTCGCTACAAGGCGATCTACGAGCGGGTCGCCGGGGCGGCATGAGAGCGGATCGGCAAAACGCCAAGGGCCGCGGCCAAGAAGCGCCCTCACCCCCGGCCCCTCTCCCAGCTCCCCCCGCTCCCCCGCCGGGAGAGGGGAGACAAGAAGAAGCCGGAATGAGTCTGCTGTTGTCTTGCTTTTCTCCCCTCTCCCGGGGATTGGGAGGGGGGAGCTGGGAGAGGGGCCGGGGGTGAGGGCCTCCGCGGGTGGCTACCCCATCCCTGCCGGCACCGCCGAGGCGGAGATCCGCGAGAAGGGGTCGCGGTTTCTGGCGGTGATCGGCCCGGCGGATGGCGAGGCGGCGGCCAAGGAGGCCCTCGCCGCGCTGGGCCGCCGGCATCCGGACGCCACCCACTGCTGCTGGGCGTGGCGGATCGGCGCGCCGCCCCGCGAGCGCAGCTCCGATGCGGGAGAGCCGGCGGGCACCGCGGGGGTGCCCATCCTCCAGACCCTGCGCGGCGCCGGCCTCTCCGACGTGGTCGCCGTGGTCGTGCGCTGGTTCGGCGGCACCAAGCTTGGGAAGGGGGGCCTTGCCCGGGCCTACGCCGCGGCGGCCCGCGCGGCCCTCGACGGTCTGCCGACTGTCACCCGCGTGCCCACGGTGCGTCTCGCGGTGAGCGTCCCGTTCGAGCGGGTCGGCGCCGTCAAGCGGCTGATCCATCCGCCGGAGGTCGAGCTCGCGGCCGAGGAGTATGGCGACCAGGCGCGCCTGGTCCTCGCCGTGCACGAGGAGCGCCGGGAGGCGCTGCGCGCGGCCCTTGCGGATCTCGGCATCGCATTGCCGTAAAAATGCCACATCTGTTCTCGGCTCCCGCGCGTTGTTCTGCGCCATGGCCTTGTGTAGACTCCCGGAAGACTTTGAAAGGAGAGGCCTCCGATGAGTGAGCCCGGCGTTCCTCCGCCACCGTCGTACACCCCACCGCCCCCGCCCGCCGGCCCGTCCGGCTCCACGGTCAGCCCGAACCGGAGCGTGATGATCATCCTGTCGTACATCTGGATCCTCTTCATCGTTCCGTTCCTCGTGGAGAAGGACGACCGTGAGGTACAGTGGCACGCCCGCCACGGCCTCGTCATCACGATCGCCGAGATCGTCTTCTGGATCGCTTTCGGTATCGTGAGGGCCATCCTCGACCGCATCGTCGGCGGGCTGGGCTGCGTTTTGGCGCTCCTGGGACCGCTCATCGGCCTGGCCTTCCTGGCCCTGCGCGTCTTCTGCATCATCAAGGGCGTCAACGGCCAGCGGTTCATCATCCCCGGCATCAGCCAGTACGCGGACCGCTTCTGATCCTCGGGAGCCCCGGAGCCCCCGCGACGGACCGGACTCATCCGGCCGTCCGGGGGGCTCTCCTCCGCCGTGCCGCTGGACCGCCACAGCCTCCCCCTCTGGGCCGCCGCCGGGCTCGCCGGCCTGGCCGGGCTCGCTTTGCTCCACCTCTGGGTGCCGGCGCCCGGGGCCGGCAACACCATCTGCCTCGTGCGCCGGTTCACCGGGATCCCTTGCCCGGGCTGCGGCATGACCCGCGCGCTCGCCCATCTCGCAAAAGGGGAATGGGCCGCCGCCGCGGCCGACCACGCGCTCGCGTTCCCCCTCGCCGCCGAGCTCCTCCTCGGCTGGCTCGCCTGGGGCGCTTCCTTGCTCGGCCGCCTGCCGCTGCGCCTCCCGGCCGGCTGGACCGCGCGGCTGCTCTACGGCCACCTGGCCGTCCTCACCGCCTTCTGGCTGGGGCGCGCCGCCACCGGGACGCTCCCCTGGTGAGCCGCCGCGCGCGCATCGGCCTCATTGCCCTGGCGGTCCTCGCGCTGCTGGCCGTCGACTGGACCCGCCCGGCCGCGGCGCAGTGGAGCGCCCGCGGCCTGGTGGCGGCGATCCATCTCTACCAGGCCACCGTGTCGCCCTTCCTGCCGCGCCTGGGCGTGCGCTGCCGCTTCGTGCCCTCGTGCAGCCACTACGGCGAGGGAGTGATCCGCAAATATGGCGCGTTCAAAGGGGTCCTGCTCACCATCCGGCGCGTCGCCCGCTGCGGTCCCTGGACACCTGCCGGCACCTACGATCCACCCTAGGGGGCTCATGGTTTACTCTAACGGCGCCATGACGCTGAAGATGCTCATCGAGAGCGATCCCCACCAGACCCGCATCGCGGTGCTGGAGGACGACCGCCTGACCGAGATCTTCGTCGAGCGCCATCGGCACCGCGGCCTGGTCGGGAACGTCTACAAAGGGCGGGTGACGCGCGTCCTTCCCGGCATGCAGGCCGCCTTCGTCGACGTCGGTCTGGAGCGCGACGCCTTCCTCTACGTGAGCGACGTGGCGAGCGACGTCGAGGCGATGGAGGAGCTGGAGATCGAGGAGCCGCGCAATCACGACGAGCCGCCCCCTCACCACGCCCCGGCGCCGTCGATCGACGACCTGCTGAAGCCCGGCCAGGAGATCATCGTGCAGGTGGTCAAGGATCCGCTGCCCAACAAGGGAGCGCGGATCAGCACGCACGTCACCCTGCCCGGGCGCTATCTGGTCCTGCTGCCCACGGTGCGCCACTTCGGCGTCTCCCGGCGCATCGAGGACGAGGTGGAGCGCGAGCGCCTCCTCGGTCTCCTGGCCCAGCTCGCCACGAACGGCGGCCTCATCGTACGCACGGTCGGCGAAGGCAAGGGCTCTGAGGAGTTCGCGAGCGATCTCGCCTATCTCGCCCGCCTGTGGGACAAGATCCGCCAGCGCGCCGCCAAGGTCTCGGCGCCGACTCTCCTCCACCAGGACCTCGACCTCGCGCTGCGGGTCGTCCGCGACCTCCTGCGCCAGGACTTCACCGTCCTTTGGGTGGACGGCGAGGAGACCTACGAGCGGATCGTCGAGTTCCTCGACCAGGTCCAGTCGTCGCTGGTCTCCAAGGTGAAGCTCTTCCGCCAGGGCTCCACCCTGTTCGAACAGTTCGGCATCGAGGAGCAGATCGAGGCGGCCCTGAAGAGCAAGGTGTGGCTCAAGTCCGGCGGCTACATCGTGATCAATCCCACCGAGGCCCTGGTGGCGATCGACGTCAACACCGGCCGTTTCGTGGGCCAGAGCAACCTCGAGGACACGGTGCTGCAGACCAACCTCGAGGCGGCGCAGGAGATCGTCCGCCAGATCCGCCTGCGCGACCTCGGGGGGATCATCGTCATCGACCTGATCGACATGGTCGAGCAGACGCACCGCGAGGAGGTGTTCGCCAGCCTGGAGCGCGAGCTCAAGAAAGACCGCGCCAAGACCAAGGTGCTCAACATCTCCGAATTCGGCCTGGTCGAGATCACCCGCAAGCGGAGCCGTGCCAACCTCGAGCGCCTGCTCACCCAGCCTTGCCCCTATTGCGGCGGCCGCGGACGGGTGAAATCGCTAACCACGATCTGCCTCAACCTGCGCAAGGAGCTTCTCCACCTGCGGGGGCGCACCGGCCAGTCGGAGCTCCTGCTGCGCGTGCATCCGGAGGTCGCTCGCGCCCTGCAGCAGGAGGAGCGGGCGATCCTCGAGGAGCTGCAGAGGTCGCTCGGCGTCACGATCCTGTTGCAGGCCGACCCCGAGCTCCACCACGAGCGCTTCAATGTCGTGGAGGTGTGACGGCTGGACCGGCGAGCTGGCGGAAGACCTCGAGCCCGCCGATTTCCCCGACACCGTCGCCCGCCTCACCGATCCCGCGTCCGCGGTGAAGACGCTGCACTGGGGCCGCAACTACCTTTACGTCGCCCGCCTGGACACCGCCGCCGGTCCGCTGGACGTCGTGGTCAAGCAGTTCCGCATCTTCAACCTGCGGGATCGCCTGCGCCGGCGGTACCGCGGCAGCAAAGCGGCGAAGAGCTGGCGGGTGGCCCACGCCCTCCTGGCCGCCGGGCTCCAGACCCCCGAGCCGGTGATGCTCATCGAGTCGGAGGCCGAAACCGGCCCGTCGTTCTACGTCTGCCGCTACCTGGACGGCCTTCTTGAGGCGCGCTACCTGTTGCGGGCGGCCAATGCTCCCGATCCCGGCCGCCTTCGGCAGGAATTCGCCGGCGTCGACTTCCCCAGCTTCCTGACGGCGCTCGGGAGCATGGCCCGCCGCCTCCACGACGCGGGCTTCTGGCACCGCGACCTGTCGAGCGGCAACGTCCTTCTGCGCACCGATGCTGCCGGTGCCACGACCGACCTCTACCTCCTCGACTTGAACCGCACCCGCATGGGCAAGCCGCTCACCACCTCGGAGCGCCTGCGGGACCTCTCGCGCATGCCGATCTTCCGGCCCGAGCACCAGGAGGTGTTCCTGGCGAGCTACTGGGGTGGTCCACTAAGGGGGCTACGGAAGGCGGGCTATCTCGCCTACCACCACGGCTTCCGGTGGAAGAACGGGGTGAAGCAGAAGCTGCGCGGGGGCTTGAAAGGCCTGCGCGGGTCAGTCCGGCCGCGCGTTCCGCACGTCCACATCCCCATCGCGCCGGCCGACGCCTCGGCGCGGGATCGCATCGTCTGGGACCGCCTCTCGGATCAGCCGCACCAGCACGCCGGCCGTTTTGAGAAGCTGCGCGTCCGCCTGGCCGATGCCGGCTCCCACGTCGTCGAGGGAATGACGATCGCCGCCACCGCGCCGAGGGTCTGGCGCCGCTATCGTTCCCTGCGGACCGATCTGCACCGCCGCCCTGTGGAGTGGCAGGGGGTCGGGATCGGCCTCCGCCCCTGGCCGGAAAATCCCCAGGCACCGGTCGATCTGGTGGCGGAGCTGGGAGTCCGCCACGTCCTCCTCCGTCTCCACCCCTGGGAAGAGACCCACGCCGCGGAGGAAGAGCTGGCACGTGCCCTTCACGCCCGCGGCTGCGAGCTGACCTTCGCATTGCCGCAGAACCGCGACCTGGTAAACGACCCGGCACGCTGGCGCGCCGCCGTCGAGCGCCTGGCGGCCGCCTTCACACCCTACGGGCGCTCTTTCCAGATCGGTCAGGCCGTCAATCGCAGCAAGTGGGGGATCTGGACCCTGGGCGAGTACGCCTCTCTCGCCCGCGCCGCCGCCGAGGTCTTGCGCCGCTACCCCGGGGTCGAGATCGCCGGACCGGCGGTGATCGACTTCGAGCACCACGTCACCGCCGCCGTGCTCAACCGAAAAGACCTCGGCATCCGCTTCGACGCCGTGTCGAGCCTCCTCTACGTGGACCGCCGGGGAGCGCCGGAGAACCGGCAAGCCAGCTTCGACACCGAGGGCAAAGTCGCGCTCCTCAAAGCGATCGCCGAAACGGCGCGCAACAGCACGGGCCGCTGCTGGATCACCGAAGTGAACTGGCCGCTCCAGGAAGGCCCGCACTCGCCCGCCGGCCGCGCGGTCTCGGTCGACGAGGAGACCCAGGCCGACTATCTGGTGCGCTACTACCTCCTGGCCCTGGGCACCGGTCTCGTCGAGCGCGTCTTCTGGTGGCAGCTCGCCGCCCGCGGCTACGGCCTGGTGGACCCGCTCGATTCCGCCGATCCGACCCGATTCCGTCGCCGGCCGGCCTTCTTCGCAATGAAGACCCTGTGGAGCGAGCTGGCCGGCGCTCGCCTCGAAAGCGTTTCTCCGCTCGATCCGAAACCGACGTCGGCCCGCCTCTACATCTTCCGCCGCCCTGACGGCGGAGAGACCGCGGTCGCCTGGAGCCCTGGCGGCCCCGCGACCGTCCGCCTCCCCCGCCCAGCCGTCTCCGCGGTGGGCCGTAGTGGAGAGGCTCTGCCCGTGCCAGGCGGGGTGGAGGTGCCAGTGGGCGGGGCGGTGGTGTACTGGCGGCTGGCCTGAAGGGGCCTCGCGCGCGAGCTCGATCTTGCGAGCGGCATCCCGGCGACTCTCGCGCTGAACCTTCCGCCCTCCCGGGCGGCGGCGGGGTCCGTGGTGCCGCCTTACTTCTGGAACACCTGGTCGATCGGAACGATGTCGATCTTCGTCGGCTTGACCGCCAGAGCTTGGATGGTCTTGTCCGCTTCGAGGACGGATGGGGCCACCTGGCTCTCGTATTTCTTCGAGCTCGGCTCGTCCTTCTGCAGGGTGGCCTTGAACGGCACGGCGTTGTTGGTCACCACGACCGCTTCGAAGCTCGCCGGATCGAGGTATTTGCGGGCCGCGGCGTTGACCTCGTCGACGGTCATCGTCTTGAGGCGCTTCTCGATCTCGTCGAAGTAGGACGGCATACCGTAGAGCTTGCTGTCCATCAGGAAGCCGAGGCGGGTGTCGAGCGTTTGTGCCCACAGCTTCGAGTAGTTGATCAGCAGGTCGCGCGTGGCCTCGAAGTCCTCTTTGGTCATCCCCTGGTCGTGCAGCTTCTCCACTTCGTAGAGGCCGGCGCGCAGGGCGAACTGGGCGTCGGCCGGCACGACGGGACGGATCCACACCGAGAAGTACTGCTGCCGGCGCGGCACGTTCGGCGTCGGGTAGTCGGTGCCCGGCGGGAAGAACCAGTATTCGATGTAGGAGTAGTCGCCGTAGTTCAGGCCCCGCTCGCCGCGCAGCTCGGTCATCAGCTTGCCGTAGAACGTCCGGTGCTCGCCCAGGTAGCTGTTGGCCACCATGAGCGGAAAGTAGTCGGGATCGCCGCGGTTGATCGGCAGCGGGAAACCGAAATGGATGCCCACCGAGGCCGTCTGCTTTTCGATCAGGGTGAAGTTGCGGCCGCTCACCTTGGGAAGCGGCGGCAGGGGCTTGCGGCCGTTCTGCCCGGCGGGCAAGGCGGCCAGATCGTGTTTCAGGCGGTCCACGTAGCCTTGGGGATAGCCGCCGGCGACGCCGAGCAGCAAGGCTCCCTGGGTGAACCGCTCTTTGTAGAAGGCCTTCACGTCGTCCAGCGTCAGGCGTTGCAGTGACTCCACCGTGCCGGCCGGTGCATGCCCGTAGGGATGGCCGGCGAAGATCCGGTCCTGGAGCGCCTCGAGCCCGAGCAGCTCGTCGCTCCCGGAGCGCAAGGTGTCGGTGAGGAAGGCGAGGAGCTGCTCTTTGTTGCGCTTGAAATCGCTCTCCGCGAAGCCGGGATGGAGGAGCGCCTCTTCCAGGAGCGCCGTGTAGGAGTCGAGCTGGTCGCGGTGCACGGTGCCGCTGATCAGGGTCACCTCGCGGTCGGTGTTGAGGCCGATGGAGGCCGCCATCGGGTACAAGGCCTCGATCAGATCGCTGTAGGTGCGCTTCTGGGTGCCCGCCTCGGCGAGCATCAAGCCGGTCAGGGCGGCGAGGCCCTCCTTGCCCGGCGGATCGTAGATCGAGCCGGCGTCGAATTGCAGGCGGAGCGACACCAGAGGCGAGGAGCTGCTCGGCAGCTCGACGGCTTCGATCGACGCCGGGGCGGTGGCGGCCCGGGAAGGCGCGGCGGCGAGCAACGGCGCCACAGCCAGCAGGAGGGCGGCGGGGAGCTTGCGAGGGTTACTCATGTGCGGCACCTCCGGTTGCGCCCTGCGCCTTGGCGGCGGCGTGCGACAGGGTGACGATCGTCTCGTTCTGCGGACTGAAGATCGCGCGGGCGACCCGCTGGATGTCCGCCGGCGTCACCTTCTGATACGTCGCGAAGCGCTGGTTGAGCGAGCTCACCTCGCCGTCGAGGGCGATGGTCTGCGCCGCCCGACTGGCGATCGCCGGCGCCGAGCTCAGACCGAGAGCGAAGGCGTAGCGCTGGTGCGACTTGATCCGTTCCAGGCGAGCCGCGTCCACCGGCTGCTTTTGAAGCGTGGCGATGGCGTCGTCGATCGCCTGCTGGGCCTTGGGGAGAAGGTCGTCCGACTTCGCGCGCACGGTGACGGTGAAGAGGTACGGGTCGCGGTGCGGATCGGCGTCGCCGTCCAGGAGGTCCACCCACTGCTTCTCCACCACCAGGTCGCGGTAGAGCGGCGACGTTTCGCCGAACACGACTTCCGCGATGAGATCGAGGGCCGCCGAGTCCACGGAGGTCGCCGAGTGCGCCGGGGTGTGCCAGGCCATCATGGCCAGGGGATGGACCGGCGCCGGCCAGTCGAGGTGCGCCTGCCTCTGCGCCGTCTGCTCCGGCTCCGCGGGGATGGAAGCCGGCTCGTACCCCTTCTTCCAGCCGCCGTAGTACTGCTTGGCCAGGGCTTCCACGGTCTCCCGCTTCACGTCGCCGACCACCAGGAGCGTCACGTTTTCCGGCCGGTAGAACCGCTTGAAGAAGCCGAGGCTGTACTGATAGTAGCCGGGCATCGCCTTGATGTCGGCGAGGAAGCCGATGGTCGAGTGCTTGTAGGTGTGCTTGTCGAAGGCAAGGTCGCGCAGCTTCTCCTGCATCGGCAGGAACGGGCTGGAAGCGCCCTTGTTGTACTCGCCGAGCACGGCGCGCGACTCGGTGCGGAAGCCCTCCTCGTCGTACTTGAGGTTCTGAAAGCGGTCCGACTCGACGTCCATCATCGTCGCAAGCTCGCGGGACGGCCCGATGAGGCGATAGATCGTCTTGTCGTCCCAGGTCGAGGCGTTCGAGTTGGCGCCCATGCGCTTAATGAGCCCGGTGTAGGTATCCTGGGAGTATTTGTCCGTGCCGCGGAACATCATGTGCTCGAAGAAGTGGGCGAAGCCGCTGTGGCCGGCCTCGACTTCGTCGCGGGCACCCGTGCGGACCACCAGGTAGTAGGCCACGATCCCGGGGCTGTCATAGGGGATCGTCACCACCCGGAGACCGTTGTCGAGGGTCGTCTCGTAGGTGGTGAAAGGGAAGACGTCGCCCGGGGCTGACTGCGGGGTGGCGGCGCCCCCGGCGATGGCCACGAAGAGCAGGCTCAGAAGGGCGAGCGAAGTACGGAATAACACGATGCAGCGCCTCCTTTCGGGGGGAAGATATCCCCGGCGGGATTCCCATCTTATCCTTAGGGGCCACGAGACGGCGAGCGGCGGGGGGCCGCCACGAGCCAGGACGACAAGGACGAACAAGGACCAACAAGGACGAACAAGGACACCAATGATGGACAGATACAAGCTCACTTCGGGAGGGGGCGGAAGGGGGCGCCTGGCGGTCCTCCTTTTCGTGATGTTCTCGGCGCCCCTTTTTGCGCAGCCCCCCTCAGCTCAGTCCGCCCGCCGCACGCCGGTGGTGGCGGTGGCGCAAAAGGTGTCGCCGGCGGTGGTCAACGTCTCCGCCGAGTCGGTGGTGCGCGACGTCGACCCGTTCTTCGGCATGTTCCTGGGCCCCAGAGAGCGCCAGACCCAGTCGCTCGGCTCGGGCCTCATCATCGACGCCAACGGCATCGTGCTCACCAACGCCCACGTCATCGAAGGCGCGTCGCGCATCGTGGTGACGACCCTGGACGGCCGGGAGCTCGACGCCGACGTCCTCGGCTCCGACCGCGGCGCCGACTTGGCGGTGCTCAAGGTGAAGGCGCGCGGCCTGCCCGCAATCCCGCTCGGCCGCAGCTCCGACCTGATGATCGGCGAGACCGTGATCGCGATCGGCAACCCGTTCGGCCTCTCCCATACGGTGACCAGCGGAGTGCTCTCGGCGGTGGGACGCACGGTGCCGTCCGACCGCGGCGAGCGGGTGTTCACCGACTTCCTGCAGACCGACGCGTCGATCAACCCCGGCAACTCGGGCGGCCCGCTGGTCAACATCCTCGGCGAGGTGATCGGGATCAACACCGCCATCATCCAGGGAGCGAGCGGCATCGGCTTCGCCATCCCGGCGGACCGCGCCCGCCGGGTGGTGGAAGACCTGCTGCGCTACGGCGAGCTGCGCCCGCTGTGGACGGGCGCGCGCCTGCTGACCGTGGACGCCGAGTTGGCGCAGCGCTCGGGCCTCTCCGTGCGCCGCGGCGCCCTGGTCTTCAAGGTCTATCCCGATTCGCCGGCGGCAGCCGCCGGCCTGCAGCAGAACGACGTCATCGTGACGGTGAGCGGACATGCCGTCGCGGCTGGCGAGGACGTGACGACGGCGATCTACACCGCCCCGGCGGGCACCGCGGTTGAGCTGGAGGTCAAGCGCGGCGATCGCACGCTCAAGGTGAGCCTCAAGGCAGTGGCGCCGCCGCAGGGTCTGGGGCGGCAGATCCTCGAACGCAGCGTCGGCGTGCAGGTCGAAGAGGCCCGCGGGTCCCTGGTGATCCGCCGCGTCGCCGACGGCTCACTCGCCGATCGCAAGGGCCTGCGCCCCGGGGACGTGATCCTCGGCGCCAACGGCCAGGAGGTCAAGAGCCAGGACGACCTCGGCCGCGAGGTCCTGCGCGGCGTCGAGCGCGGCGGCCTGCTCCTCGCGGTGCAGCGCGGACGGTTCGTCTACAACCTGGACTTCGCGCTCTAGGCGGATCAGCCGATGGCGCACCGCATCGCCCTCCTCGTCACCGGCGCCTCCGGCATGCTGCTGCCGCGCCACGTCCTCGGGCGGCTGGCGGCGCATCCGGAGATCGAACGGATCCATCTGGTGGTGTCGGCGGGAGCGAGCCAGGTCCTTCGCCACGAGCTGGGAGCGGACAGGACGGGCGCCAGCGATCTGGCCGAGGCGGCGGGATTGTCGCCGGAGGCGCGGGAGAAGGTGACCATCCACCGCGACAACGAGCTGGACGCGCCCATCGCATCCGGCTCGTACCGCTTGACCGGCACCGCCGTCCTGCCGTGCAGCGCCGGCACGCTCGGCGCCCTGGCGACCGGCTCGGCGCGCACCCTTATCCACCGCGCCGGCGCGGTCGCGCTCAAGGAAGGCTGGCCGCTCGTCCTCGGTTTCCGTGAGACGCCATACAGCCTCGTCCACGTCGAGAACATGCGCCGGCTCCTCTACGCCGGCGCCGTCCTCCTGCCACCCGTCCCGGCCTTCTACATCGGCGGCGAGGATCTCGGCCGCTTCCTCGACCACTACACATTGCGCGTCCTCGACCACCTCGGCATCCGCGAGCCGGGCGAGCCGGGGCTGCGGTGGGGGGAGGAGGGGTGAGATCCGCAGTCGTCCTCCCCAGAGGACGATCCGGTTTCGCTCAGAATCGCCCTCAATCCTCCAAGCTCTTTGTTTTCAATACATCCGCCCTCTGGCATCCGACTTGCTCTCTAGAGCGAGTGAGTGGAGAGGGTGACTGGGAGACAAAGGAGCTAAACTATGAAAATCCCACTTTGGATCACCGCGACAGTCCTCACCCTGGGGCTGGCGTCTGCCGTCCAGGCGCAGTACCCGGGTTATCCTTATGGTCAGAGCTACGGTCAGAGCTACGGCTATGGCCGTTGGGATGGCCAGCGCACGTACTCGCTCGCCCACCAGATCGACCAGACCGCGAGCTGGATCTACCGGCAAGCCGCCCGCAACAACCGTGGTCCTGACCGCGGCGAGTACCAGGCGCTCTCGGCTCTGTATCGGCTGAGCGCGGCGGCCTCGCACTTCCACGGCGAGGTGGAGAGCTACCGCCAGGACCCGCGCCATACCGCGAACGACTTCGCGCGGCTGGTGTCGGCCTATGACAACGCCGCCGCTTCCCTGCGCTGGATGGAGCCGCGTCCGTACGTCCAACGCGCCATGGACCGCATCGGCGAGATGCTGAACGAGCTCTCCCCGTCCTACGGTCGCTCCTATGATCGCTACCAGGACCGCTATGACCGCGACCACCGGTACGATCGGAACGACAACGGCTACTACCGCCCGCCGATGAACCGCTGAGCCCACCCCGGCGGCCGCCCTCAACACGGCGGCCGCCGCCCTCACCATCCAACCAGATCCCCCGGACCGACGAGATACGCCCCTGCCGAGAGCAGGCGCTCCCCTTCGCCAAG
>Ga0075426_10000335_pt1 | contig 32127 bp, 25 predicted proteins | sample SoiMethybrSBSTD5_FD_75304 | JGI IMG/M metagenome (GOLD analysis project Ga0075426, IMG submission 75304) | Bulk soil microbial communities from a Populus tree surrounding site in Tennessee, USA - Soil MetaG P. TD hybrid SBSTD5 | ecosystem: Environmental > Terrestrial > Soil > Tree plantation... | reverse complement strand
GCTTCGCGTTGTGCGGGCTGGTTGGCTGGAATCTGCTCCGTCCCGCGTCTCGAGGTCTCGCTCCCGGCGTGCCGTTCAGTTCCTTCGGCGGTACAAGCCGCATTGGCCCGGACTACTTCGATCGGATCGGCGCCGTGCTCGACGTGCCCGCCCCACCAACTGGGCTCGTCGACAATCTGGACGAATACCGTCGGCCCGACTTCGACACCAGCGCCGTGCATCCCGACATCCGTGCCTTTTACGAAAGGACCAGCGAATTCGGTTTGCTCGTCGTGCCGGACTGGAAGTCCGGTTTTCGCCTGGGTGCGCGATTGTTTCGGCATTGGGCAGAGCGTGCCGGCCAGCTCTGTCTCCCGCTCAGCGCGGAGAGCCAGGAGTTTCGCATCGCCAGCCGCATCTTCAAGCTGGACGATCGGTGCGATGGCCGCACCAATGTCCGGGCATGGATCCGCACCTATACGGATACCGATACTCCCGTTTACGTGGCTGCTTACGCAACGCACACTGAGGCACGGCAGACGTACATGAACATCGCGTTTCCACTGCCACGCGGTAACCTCGCCAGCATTTTGCGTTTGGAAGCCCTGCCGGGAGGCAATGGAGCCTGGAACGGTCTGCTTCTGAGTACGCTCGGATCGGGCGACGAAGGCGTGTACTTTGCGAACCGGGTTCTACCTGTTCGACTTCCCCTTAACGAAACGATCCGCGTGTGGACACCAGGAATGGCCGGAATTCCTATCGCCATGGAGCGGCCGCCGAACACGCCAGTCACCGTCGTAGCGCGGCATGATCTGTGGCTGTTCGGGATGCAGTACTTGACGTTGGACTACTACATTTTTCCGACGTAGCGGCATGGCTAGGTCTTTGGGGGACAGCCGGGTAGTGACTTACCCCGCACCGAACTCGCTCCGGTACCTCTCCCAGTGGCTCCGTGGGTCTGGTCCTTTACGAAAAGGCCACCGGAGGATGCCCTTTCACCGCAGCCGGACGGTCGATCGCCGAGGTCCGCTTACAATGAATGTATGCGTATCCTGCTCTTCAGCGGCAAAGGCGGTGTGGGGAAGACCAGCGTCGCCGCCGCCACCGGACTGCAGTTGTCGCGTCTCGGTTACCGCACCCTGGTAATGAGCGTCGACCCAGCGCATAGCCTGGCTGACGCCTTCGACCTGGAGACCGAGCTATTCGGCGGCAGGACCAACGATCCTTATCGGATCGACGATAAGCTCTCGATCCACGAGGTCAACATCCAGAAAGAAATCAAGCGCTACTGGCGCGAGATCTCGACCTATGTGGTCTCCGTGCTGCGCACCACCGGGATCAGCGACGTCGAAGCCGAAGAACTGGCCATCCTGCCCGGCATGGAAGAGCTGAGCGCCATGATGTATGTCAACCAGTTCCGCCGCGAGCAGCGGTATGACGTCATCGTGCTCGACTGCGCGCCCACGGCGGAATCGATGCGCTTCGTCAGCATGCCCACTACGCTCGAATGGTACATGAAGCACATTTTCCCGTTCCAGCGCGGGCTGCTGAAGGCGGTGCGGCCAGTGGCCAACCGCATTTCGCCGATCGAGCTGCCTACCGACAGCTACTTCGCCAACGTGCAGGCGTTGTTCGGCCGTCTCGATGGTATCTCGGACCTGCTGGAAGATCCCAAGGTCACGAGCGTACGCCTGGTCACCAATCCCGAGAAAATGGTGCTGCGCGAGACACAGCGGGCGTTCGTCTACTTCTCGCTGCACGGGTTGACGGTCGATGGCATTGTTGCCAACCGCGTGTTGCCGGAGGCCATTCGGGATGCGTGGTTCGAGGAATGGCGGGCTTCGCAGGCCAAGATCATGCAGGAAATCGAAGAATACTTCGCGCCGGTGCCGGTAAAGCGTGTGCCTTTGTTCACCCATGAGGTGCTGGGTCGGGAGCGCCTGGACGAACTGGCGCGGGTGCTATATGCCGATAAGGAAGATCCGGCTGCGGTAACGCGAACCGAGGTGCCGTACACCTTCGAGAAATGCAACGGTCACTATGAGGTGCGCCTGCGCCTGCCGTTCGCGGTCAAGGGCGAAGTGGGTCTGTTCAAGAAAGGCGACGAGCTGGTGGTCGAGATCGGCACGCTGCGCCGCCACATTGGCCTGCCGACCTCGATGGCCGCCCTGACACCCGGACGTGCCACCCTGCAGCATAAAATATTAACAGTGGAGATGAAAGAGGGCTGATATGGACGAGAAACAAACCACCGCTCAACCGCAGCAGGGCTGCTTCTTTTGTACCGTAGCCGTGCCGCAGCTCTCGGCTCTGCTCGGCCACTTCTGGCCGGAGCAGACGCACGAGCACTTCCGCAATGCGCGGATTGAGGCGCTCAAAGGGATCCGCAGCCTGCTGGATGCGCGCATTGAGCACCTCTCGGAGCACGCGCAGAAGGGTACCAGAGTCACGGTGGAGTAGGGCGGGCCGGAGTGCCGGTCTTGTGCCTGGCCGCGCTGGCCGCCGCCACTCTGAGCCATCCCTTCGATCACTCCGCCTGGGACCGCGTTCTAAAGGCGCACGTAAATGGAGCCGGCGAAGTCGATTACGCCGCCATCCAGCGCGACCGCAGAGATCTCGACCAGTACATCGCGCAAATCGGGCGGACCAGCCCCGCCAACCGTCCCGAGCTGTTCCCCTCGCGTACCGCCCGGCTGGCTTATTGGATCAACGCTTACAACGCATTCGTTACACGTGGCGTGGTGGACCACTACCCGACCCGCAGCGTGCGCGACCTCGGCGTTCTTTCCGGCTTTTTCTGGCGGAACTATTACACCGCCGGCGGCGCGAGCATGACCTTAAGGTCCCTCGAGAACGACATCCTCAGGGCACAATTTAAAGAGCCGCGCGTCCACTTCGCCATCGTCTGCTCCGCCAATCCGCTGGAGCGCGAAGCCGCGCGCCCCTAGACCTACCGCCGCGCCTCGAAGAAACTCTGCAGCAGCTCGACGCAATCAGTGGCCAGCACGCCTTCCACTATCTCCACCCGATGATTCAGCAGCTCCGAATCCGCGATGCGGAACTTGCTGCGCACGCCGCCGAAGCGCAGGTCACGGGTCCCGAACACCAGGCGTTTGACGCGCGCGGCAATCAGCGCTCCCGCGCACATCACGCAAGGCTCCAGCGTGACGTAGAGCGTGGCGTCTTCCAGGCGGTAATTGCCCGCGGCCTGGCCAGCCTCCCGCAAGGCCAGCATCTCGGCGTGGGCCGTGGGATCGTTCCTTGAAATGGGCGAATTCGCACCCCGGCCGGCCACCCGGTCATGGACTACAACTACCGCCCCTACCGGCACTTCCCCGGCCTCCGCTGCCTGGCGGGCCAACTCCAGCGCTTCTCGCATGAACAATTCGTGCACGAAGTCCGTAGCATAGAATAGTCAGATACACAAATGTTTCGCTACCTGCCGTTGGTCTTCAAGAACTCCTGGCGCAATCGCCGCAGGACCTCGCTCACCATCGTCAGCATCAGCGTGTCGCTGGCGCTATTGGGCGTTCTGATGGCGGTTTATTACGCCTTCTACCTCAGCGACGCGCCGCCATCGCAGGCGCTGCGCCTGGTGGTGCGAAACCGTATCTCGCTCACAGTCCCCATGCCCAAGTTCTACGGCGCGAAAATCCAGCAGATTCCTGGCGTGCGCGAGGTGTGCATCTCACAGTGGTTCGGGGGCGTATACAAAGACCGCCGCGATCCCAAGAACTTCTTCGCGCGCTTTGCCGTCGAGCCCGAAAAGATTTTGGTTGTCCGCGGCGAAATGCAGATACCGGAAGACCAGAAGCAGGCTTTTATCCACGAGCGCACCGCCTGCTTGATCGGCCGTAGTCTCGCGGAGAAGCAGAATTTCCATCTGGGCGACCGGATCCCCATCCAGGGCGATATCTTTCCGGCGAACCTGGAGTTTACGGTGCGCGCCATCTACGATGCACCCGAGAACAACGAGAACCTTTATTTCAACCTCGAGTACCTGGAGCAAACGCTCGGCGAAAGCAAGATGGGACAGGTGGGCACGTTCTATGTGCTTGCGGATAGCCCGGAATCTGTGCCACGCATTGCCAAAACCATCGACGATGAATTCCACAATTCGCCCGTCCAAACCAAGACAGAGTCCGAGCGCGCCTTCCAGCTAAGTTTCGTGGCGTTTCTGGGCAACGTAAAGCTGTTCCTGCTCAGCATCTGTGGCGCCGTGACGTTCACCATTCTGCTGGTTTCGGCCAACACCATCGCCATGTCGGTGCGGGAGCGCGTGCGCGAAGTGGGGGTGCTGAAGACGCTGGGATTCACCCGCGGTACCATTCTGTCGCTGATTCTCGGTGAAGCGGTGGCCATCTCCACCATTGGTGGAGCGCTTGGCGTGGGGCTTGCCGGTCTCCTGTGCGGCCTTGTGCGCCGGGGCCCGGCATTCTCGGACGATATCCGGCGTTTGACGATTCAGCCTCCGGTGATCGTGGTATGCCTTGCCGTGGCCGCGGCCATCGGTCTGCTCAGCGCCTTCATTCCAGCGTGGAACGCCTCGCGCACCCCCATTGTCGAAGCGCTGCGCAGCAGCGAATAAACGAGACCCATGGCGATACCGATCAATTACAACTTGCGCAACCTGGTGGTCCGGAAGACCACGACGGTGATGACGGCGCTCGGGATTGGTCTCACGGTCGCTGTGCTGCTGGCCATCCTGGCGCTCATCGGGGGGCTGCGTTCGTCGCTCCAGGCTTCGGGCAATCCGCTGCACGTGCTGGTAATGCGCAAGGGCACCAATGCGGAGTTGAGCAGCGTGGTGACGCAGGCGAACTTCCAGGACATGAAATTCAAGACTGGAATCGCGCACTCCGAGTCTGGCCAGCCCATGGCTTCGCTCGAGATTGTGAACGTCATCAACCTGCAAAGTGTGGACGCGCCCGACGGTATCAACGTCACGCTGCGCGGCATCCTGCCAATAGGCATAGGCATGCGCGATAACCTCAAACTGCTCTCCGGCCGGTGGTTTCAGGCGGGCAGGCGCGAAGTGGTGGTGGGCGAGTCCATCGAAAAGCGCTTCCCCGACGCTCGCGTGGGAAAGCGCCTGCATTTCGGGCGCGGCGATTGGGAAGTGGTGGGGATCATGTCCGCCGGCCGAGGGATGGCCAATAGCGAGATCTTCGGCGACCTCAACCAGGTGAGCTCCGATTTTCAGCGTCCCGAGGCTCTCAGTTCGGTGCTGCTCGGCGCCACCGATGCCGTAGCCGCCAAGGCCCTGATCAACGATATCTCCAACGATCAGCGCCTGAACCTGGATGCGCTCTCGGAGCAGGACTACTACCAGTCGCAGACAAGCTCCGGAATTGTGATCGAATCGCTAGGAATTTTCGTATCGATCATCATGGGCGTGGGGTCGAGTTTTGCCGCCATGAACACCATGTATGCAGCGGTGGCGCGCCGCGCGCAGGAGATCGGCACCTTGCGCGTGCTGGGGTTTTCGCGCCTGAGCATTCTATTCAGTTTCTTCGTCGAATCCGTGCTGCTGGCCGCGCTGGGCGGGCTGATCGGCTGCCTGCTCGTTTTGCCGCTGAACGGCATAACCACGGGCATAGGCAACTTTGTTACCTTTAGTGAAATCGATTTTAATTTCCGGGTGACACCCCAGATCATGGCCCTGGGGGTGATGTTTGCCATGGTGCTCGGTGCGCTGGGCGGATTCTTCCCCGCGCGATCGGCATCCAGGAAAGAGATCCTGGGGGCCCTGCGGAGCATCTGAATAGTATGCAGGCGGAATTGAAATCGCTGCAGATCGACCGCACGAAGAAGGGCAACGCTCCGGAACCCTCCCGCTGGGCCGTGCGCTGGATCATCGGCGGTGTCTTGTTATTCGTACTACTGGGAATCGGGCGATTTGCTTACACCAGGCTCAATGCCGCCACCGAAGTGGATGTCGCGCGCGTGCACGCGGAAAGTTCCGCCGCTGCCGGACCCGGCGTGGTCTTGAACGCCACCGGATACATCGTGGCTGCCCACCGCATAGAGGTGGCCTCTAAAGTCGTCGGCCGAGTCGCCTGGATCGGCGTCGAAAAGGCGGACAAGGTCAAAGCCGGGCAGGTACTGGTGCGCCTGGAGGACGACGAGTATCGCGCGCAGCTCGACCAGATGAAGGGACAGCTTGCGAATCTGCAGGCGAAACTGGCGGAGCTCGAGCACGGCTCCCGCCCCGAGGAAATCGCCGTCGCCCGCGCTAATCTCGGCCAGGCGAAAGCTGATCTGGAGAACGCGCAGGTAACTTTGAGCCGCACCAAAACGCTCGTCTCCCAAGGCGTGTTGTCCAAACAGGCCCTGGATGACGCCCAGGCCAAGTATGACAGCGCGCAGGCGCACGTGAACTCATTGCAGAAGACGCTGGATCTGGCGGTGCTCGGGCCGCGGCAGGAGCAGGTCGACTCCATGCGGGGACAGGTCACGCAGGCCAAGGGCGCGCTCGCGTATACCCAAACCCAGCTCGAAAACACCGTGATCCGCGCGCCCGTCAACGGCACCGTGCTCGAGCGCGCCGTCGAGAAGGGCGAGTTTCTCACCACCAGTTTTGTGGGCGATAAGGGCGCCAAGGGCTACGTCGTCGCTCTGGCCGATCTGAACGATCTCGAAGTCGAGCTGGATATCAGCCAGAACGATTTTGCCAAGCTGCATGCCCACCAGAAGGGCATTGTCACCACCGACGCGTTCCCCGATCGCAAGTACGACGGCACCATTTACGAAATTTCGCCGGAAGCCAATCGGCAGAAAGCCACCGTCCAGATCAAAGTGAAGGTCCTCAACCCCGATGACTACCTGCGGCCGGAGATGAACGCCAGCGTGGCCTTCGTTTCAGACGAGAAGCAGGCGGCTGTTGGAGCATCTTCGCGGCCCGTCGTCGTCATCCCGGCTTCAGCCATACGCGACAACGCGGTGTTCGTGATGTTCGACGGGAAGGCCGTGCGCCGCGCCGTCAAGACCGGCCCCACCAACAGCAAGGGCGTTCGCATCGAAGACGGTCTCATCGGTGGCGAGGATCTCATCGTGAATCCTCCCGCCCAGCTCAAAGACGGCGACCGCGTCCGCACCAAACAATCCTGAACCATGACCGATAACGTGGTAATCCAAACCCGCGATCTGACCAAGGAATTCCTGCGCGATGAGTTTCACGTGGTGGCGCTCAAAGACGTCGATATTGAGATCCGCAAGGGCGATTTCGTCGCGCTTATGGGGCCGTCCGGCTCGGGCAAGTCCACGCTGCTGCATCTGATTGCGGCCATGGACGTCGCCACGGGTGGGGAAATCCGCGTCCTGGGACAGGATCTGCGCGCGTTGAGCGACCGGCAGATCGCTCACTGGCGCAACGAGAACATTGGTTTCATTTTCCAGTCGTTCAATCTGATTCCCGTGCTGACGGCGCTGGAGAACGTCGAGCTGCCCCTGAAATTGACGAACCTCAAGAAGCAAGAGCGTTTAGATCACGCCACCACGGCCCTGAATCTGGTCGGCCTCGGCGACCGCTTGGGGCACTATCCGCGCCAGCTCTCCGGCGGGCAGGAGCAGCGCGTGGCTGTCGCGCGGGCCATCGTCACCGACCCGGCCCTGATTCTAGCCGACGAGCCCACCGGCAACCTCGACGCTACCTCGGCCACCGAAGTCCTCACCCTGCTCTCGCGGCTCAACAAAGAGCACGGCAAGACCATCGTCATGGTGACCCATGATCCGCACGCCGCCCGTTTCGCGAGCCGAGTGCGCCACCTCGAAAAGGGTGAGCTGCTGGCCGAGGGCGCGGTGCCGGCAGATTGAGATCTGCCTCCCGTAGCAGTAGTGTAATACGTCATACTGGGTTACTCTCCATGGTTCAGAAAATAGCTGTGACATTGGAAAAGGAGACAGTGGCGGAGGTGGACCGCTGGATTCGCGAAGGCAAGTATCCCAACCGCAGTAGCGCTTTGCAGTCGGCTGTAAATCTCCTCGCCGAACGTGAGAAACGCTGCCGGTTGGCGCGCGAGCTCGCCAAGATGGACCGTAGCGAAGAGCAGCGAATGGCTGAAGAGGGTGTCGGACTGCTGGAGCTGATCTCATAGGGGTGATTCTGTATGGCTGAACTCGAAATCCACCACGAAAGCGAAGGCGCCCCCGATCCCAGCGGGCAGAAAGTAGGCGTGCTGGCCGCGTTGCTCGCAGTGGCCCTGGCGATGGTCACCATCGCCTCCCATCGCGCCCACACCGAGGGCGTTCTCCTCAAGACCGAATCCAATGACCGATGGTCTTTCTATCAATCCAAGCGCATCAAGTTGCATAGCCTGGAACTGGGCGAACAACTGGTCACGCTGCTGGGCCCCAAGAATCCGGACACCGCTAAAGCCATTGCCGACTTCCGCGACCAGCAGACGCGATATACCAAGGAATCGCAGGAAGTGATGGAAGAAGCCCGCAAGAAGGAAGCCGAGGCGATACACGTCGAGCGCCGCGCGCTGCGCTATGACTTCGGCGAGGGTCTGCTGGAGATTGCGCTGGTGCTTTCGTCGCTCTACTTCATTTCAAGAAAAATGCTCTTCCCTGTGATCGGTATCATCGCCGGCGTGGCTGGCATCGTGATGGCGGTTCGCGGCTTGGCATTGTAGAGCGCGTTCGACCTAATGCCGGAAGTGCCGCACGCCGGTGAACACCATGGCCATGCCCAGCCGGTCCGCCGCCCCAATCACCTCGGCGTCCCTCACTGAACCGCCCGGCTGAATCACTGCCGTCGCGCCGTTCTTGGCCGCTTCCTCCACGCCATCGGGGAACGGGAAGAAGGCATCTGACGCCACCACCGTTCCGGCGAGCGGCAGCACGGCTTTCATCGCCCCCAGTTTGACGGAATCGACGCGGCTCATCTGGCCCGCGCCCACCCCCACCGTCTGTCCGGCCCGCGCATACACGATAGCATTCGACTTTACGTGCTTGGCCACTTTCCAGCCGAATTCGAGCGCGGACCATTCTTCATCCGTGGGCGCACGCCGCGTCTTCACCTCGATAGCCGCGCGTTCCAGGCGATGGCAATCCGGTGTCTGCGCCAGATACCCGCCGCTGATCGACTTGATCACGAGTGATTCCGAGCCCGCCGCTACCTTCATCAACCGCACATTTTTCTTCGCCTTCAGAATCTCCAGCGCCCCGGCGTCGTAATCCGGCGCGGCTATCGCTTCGACGAACAGTTTCGCCGCTTCCTTCGCCGTTTCCTCGTCCACCAGGCGGTTGAACCCTATCACCCCTCCGTACGCCGATACCGGATCGCACTCGAGAGCCTTACGGTACGCTTCCGCCAGCGTCCCCTGCTCCGCGCAGCCTGCTGGATTCGTGTGCTTGATGATCGCCGCCGCCGGCCGTGTGAACTCATTTGCGAGCTGCCAGCACGCATCGAGATCCACCAGGTTGTTATACGAGAGTTCCTTCCCATGCAACTGCTCGGCTCCAGCGATTCCAACGCCGCGCGACCCGTAAAGCGCGGCCGACTGGTGCGGATTTTCGCCGTACCGCAGATCCATCAGCTTCCCCGCGCGGATATCGAGCCGCGCCGGCAGCGCCTGCAAGCCATCCACCTGCGACAGGCGCGCCGTAATCGCGGAATCGTAATCAGCGGTCGTGCGAAAGGCTTTCTGCGCCAGCCGCCACCGGGTTTCCCGCGAGACAGCTCCTCCGTTCCCCTTCATCTCCTCGTAGATGCCGTTGTAATCCTCCGGCGAAACAACCACCGCGACATCATGAAAATTCTTGGCCGCCGACCGGATCATCGTCGGCCCGCCGATATCGATGTTCTCGATCATCTCGTCCAGCGTGACACCCGTCCTGGCCGCGACCTTTTCAAACTGATACAGGTTCACGACCACCATGTCGATCGGCTGTATGCCGTGCTCCTCGAGCGCGCGCACGTGCTCGGCATTGCCCCGTATCGCCAGAATCCCTCCTGTGATCCGCGGATGCATGGTCTTGACTCGCCCATCCAGCATCTCCGGAAAGCCCGTGACTTCGGCGACATCCTTCACCGGGATGCCGCTGTCGCGCAATATCTTCGCGGTGCCCCCGGTTGAGATCAGCTCGACACCCAGCCCGCTCAACCCGCGCGCGAAATCCACAAGACCGGTCTTGTCCGTCACGCTCAGAAGAGCACGTCGAATTTTTGCCATCAATTGTAGGTTAACGCAGGTGCGGGGCAGGCTTAGGTGGGTTGTGCGTTATGCCGCGCACTCGCCGCGGCCCAGCTTGAGCGAGAAGTCGGTGTCGTCGCCCCAGTCCTGATAGAGCTCGGGCTCGATTTCCGCCGGCCTCGCGAGATCGTTGGTGGTTTCGCGGAAAAACTCCACCTTGTGGCGCATCACGTACTCGCGGAAACTCTCGCCGTCCATCCGGTTGGCGATGTAGTGATTCAGCACGCGCTCGACTGCTTCGGGCGCCAGGCGCGCCGGAATGCTCTGCACCGCCATGCCAAACCGCATCACGCCGTCCCGATCATAACCGCCGCCCAGCAGCATCTGATAATACGGAATCTCGCGGCCATCGATCTTGCGCGCGTTGCCGTAAAATCCGAAATCCGAGATCCAGTGCTGGCCGCAGGAATTGGGGCAGCCACTGATCTTGATCGTCAGCTTGCGGACCAGCGGATCATCGTACTGTCGGGCAAGTTGCTGCAATGCCGCCCCCAGGTTCATCGACTTGGTCAGCCCCAGGTTGCACGAGTACGCTCCCGGGCACGTCGTCACGTCCTCGATCTCTTGCGCGCCCGAGCCGTTCAGGCCCAGTTCGCCCAGCGCCGTGTACACGCCGCGCAGCCGGCCAAGCGGAATGAATCCCAGGAGCAGGTTCTGGTCGATCGTGACCCGCACCAGGCCGTCGCCCGCATCTGAAGCAACGCGCGCCACGCCGCGCATTTGGTCGCTGGTCAGGTTGCCCTGATCCACTCGCACCGTGACCATGGCGTAACCGGTTTGCCGCTGGTCGCGGACATTGCTCTTGTGCCAGCGATCGTATTCCGCGTGCCCCGTGCCATTGCTGTTCACCACCGGCAGCAGCGCGCCCTGTCCCAGCGCTTGCGGATTCGATTGATAGCCGCCGAACCCTTCCGGGACCAGTTCCGGCGTGGCGATTCCGCCATTCGCCAGAATGTCCGCGTATTCTTTCTCGATCTCGTTGCGCACCCATTCCCAGCCGCGCTCGCGCAGCACGAACTTCAGCCGCGCTTTGTTCTTATTCTGCCGGTTGCCGTTCTTGTTGAACAAGCGGATCACGGCTTCGCAGCGGCTCACCAGCCGCTCTTCGGGCAGGAACTCGTCGAGCAGTTGCGCTTCGTAAGGAAGCGGGCCCAGGCCGCCCCCCACCGTCATCCGGAACCCGCGCTTGCCGTCCTGAACCATGGCGCGCAGGCCGATATCGTTGACCGCGGCCGCCATGCAGTCGTGCCGGCAGCCGTCGAAAGTGATTTTGAATTTGCGCGGCAGATTGTCGGTGAGCTGTTTGCGCAAAAACGCATGCGCGACTTTCTGCGCGTAAGGCCGCACGTCGAACACTTCTTCGCGCGAAAGACCGGCCAGAGGACAGGCCGTCACGTTGCGCACGGTATTGAAGCACGCTTCGCGCGTGGTCATGCCCACGTCGGCCAGCTTGTGCATCAGGTCCGAAACGCGGGCCAGCGGGACGAAATGGTACTGTATGTTCTGCCGCGTGGTCAGATGCCCCTTGCCGCCCGCGAACTCGTCGGCTATCTCGGCCAGCCGTTCCAGTTGCCGCGCCGTGACCATGCCGCTCGGGATCTTGGTCCGCACCATCTGGACACCCTGTTGCCGCTGCCCGTAGATGCCGTAGCGCAGCCGGAACGAGCGGAACTCGTCCTCGGTCACGGCGCCGGCCATCACCTGCTCCGCTTTGGCGCGGAACCGCTCGATCTCCGCGCGAACGCTTTCCTCATGTTCGCGGTCAAATTGCTCGCGGCTGGTTAGGGTGGATTCAACAAGCGTAGACATAGCTCCGTGGAATCTCCGTATTGTCTATAGAGATTATACCAATTACGGGCACGATGCAAGCGTCTGTAAGTTTATGCTGGTAAGTGGCTTATTTCTCCCGTGCCAGCCGCTTGAAATATTCCGCCACCGCGTCCGCATAACCGGGCGGTACTGGTTGGGATGCGCCGCTGCGCACGCTGCCCGCCTGCTCCTGATCGGCCAGACGCCGCAACTGCAGTTCGATTCCCTCCACGCCGCCCACAAGCTGGTCGATGATCTTCGCCAGGCGCTCGGGTTCGGCGCCCAGCAACCGGGGATCAACCTGTTGCAGATCGCGGATCAGGTCGTGCACGTCACGCGACAATTCGCGCGGCATTTCACGATTTCCGCGCAGGAACTGCTCGAGCTGCGCCAGATCGTGGGCCCCTTCGCGGAAAGTGCGCTCGGCCTGCGTCGGGTCGATCCCGTAACCGCTGCCGGGGGTGCTGGATGGCCCGCCGCCATAGACGCCGTCGGGCGAGTTGCCGCCCCGCGCAGAACCGGTGTTGGATTCGCCATCTGAAGATTGTGACCCCTGGCCCGGCTGCTGGCCCGGAGACTCGCCCTGCTGCTGCCCCGCAGACTGACCCGAATTTTTTCCTTGCTGGCCGTTCTGCGCCTGCTGTGCGCGGCGTCCTTGCGCCGCGCTCTTCATTTGCTCGAGTTGCTCGCGCAGCCGCTCCGCGCGCGCCAGCGCTGATTCGATGTCCTGGCCGCCGGACGGCTGGCGATTCAATCCGCTCTGCGCCTCCTGCACGCGGTCACGCAGCCGGCCCAGCCCCTGCGTCACTTCCGGCTGGCGCGTCAAAGCATACTCGGCCATGCCGCGCCTCAGCACCTCGAGGCTCCACTTCATCTTGAGACGCAGTTCCCGCTGCTGCATTTCGCCCAGCGCGTCGCGCAGATTTCGCGATGCCGAGGGCTGGCTGCCGGCCATATCGCGGGCGGCCTTCTGCATCTCCTCTTCGAGGTCCGTTAATTTCTTCAGCAATTCCTGCTCTTGCGCCGATATTTGGCCCACCTGCTGCCGCGAGACTCCCGGCTGCCGCAGACTCGGCGCTCCCTGATCCTCCTGACCGCCAAGGCCGAACGCCTGGCGCATCTTCTTTTCGAAATCCTGCTGCTCCTCGGCGAGCTGCTGTGTCTTTCGCGCCAGCTCGCTCATCTGCTGGCTCGTTTCCTGCTTGCGTTCCCCGGCCAGCATCTCGCGGGCTTCACGCAGTCGCTCGGCCGCGCGGTGCGCCTCCGCTTCGCTTTGCGGTGTTCCCTGGTTTTGCGGCGAGCCGGCATTCTGCATTTCGCGCATGGCCTCCGCCAGCCGCTGGATGGCCCGGTTCATCGCCGCCGACTGTCCGCCGCTCTGCTGGGACTGCTGGCCCTCGCGGCCTTCCTGTCCCTGCTGCCCCTGCTGCCCTTGGCTGGCCTGCGACTGGCTGTGCGCCAGTTGCTCCATCTTCCGCCGCAGCTCTTCGGCCTCGCGGCGCAGCATTTCCTGCTGCCACCGCTGCTGGTAAGCCTGCTGATTCTGCCGCTGCCGCTCGGCGAGTTCCTGCTGCCGTCGCGCCAGTTCTTCCAGCTTGGCCAGCGCCTCGTCCATGGCCTTCTGCTGCTGGTCCGGCGACGCGGCATTGCGTCCGGTCTCGAACTGGTTCTTCTCACGGTCGAGTTCCAGGTCGAACATCCCTTCCAGGTCGCGCCCCGCGCCGCCGCGGCCGCCACCGCTGTTTCCGAAAGCCACCTGAATGTCGCGGAATGTGGCCTCGGCGCGCGACAGATGCTGGAGCGACTTCTGCTCCGGAGTCAGCGCACCTTGCCAGTCGCGGGCGCTCAGTTTCGCCGTGGCCTGCCCCATGGCCTCCACCGCTTTGCCCATGTCTTCGGCGAAACTCTTGAACGCGGGATTGGCCGCCGCCATTTCGCGGCTATTCATGCGCTGGGCCAGCGATTTTGCCTGATCGCGTAGCTTCGATTGAATCCCGGACAGCAGCCTGGCGTTCTCGTTCTCGGTCGTTTTGTCCTTCGAGGGAATCTTGATCTGGTTCCAGGTGGCGGCGATGATTTCTTTCTGACGCTCGGAGGATTGGAGGTCCATGTCGCCGCCGCCTGCGCCGCCCGCCTGCTGAGCCTGTGAATACTCGCGCTCGAACGGCTCGGCCTGTATGAAGAACATGTCGCTGCGGCTGGCGGCCAGCGCGTCCCGCGCCCTCGCGTACAAGCTCACGATGTCTCCCGGGACGAGCTTGTAATCCTCCAGGTACAGCGTGGTCGAACCCTCCGCCTTCTTGCCTTTGGTACCGCCGAGCGCAACCGTTTTTTCCGGCCCGCCATTCACCGAATAATGCAGATCCATGCCGCGCAGTGCGAAATCATCCTCAGCCTGCACGGTGATCGTGACTTCTTCGATGGGGTTGGCCTTGGCGTCCCGTCCCGGCCGCACGATGCGCACCTTCGGGGGCGTGGTTTTCTGTGCTTCGATGAAATAATCGTCGCTTAACCGCACCATGTCGCCCGCCTCGGCGGTCGCCACGTGATAGGCGCCATCTTTCCGGATCGGCACGCGCGCCACCCCGTCGTGCAGCTCAAGTTTCGTGCCGTCGTCGAGCAGCAGTGCGCCGCTCGTGAGCGGCCGGTCGGTCACAACTCTAACTTCGGCTTCTGTGCCCTCGACGGCGCGCAGGTCTCCGCCGGGATCTTCAACAGTATCTTTGAGATCCGTCCAGGCCGGGTAGTGATAGGTCACGCGGAGCTTCTTGACTTCGGGCAAATCCACGACGCTGATGTGGTATTGCTGGGAGCGTACACCGGCGGCATCGACGTAATAGTCGAACGCTTCCGGCACCCCAGCGAACAGAAACTCGAAGCCGGCGGCTCCGGGCTGCGCGCTCATCGAGGCCTCTTCCCACTTCGAGGAGCTTTGAAACTTGGCCAGCACCCGGACGCGGTCGGTCTGGAAACCGCGGAGGCGCGCCGTTACGAGCTGGTCGGATTTGCGGCGGACCGTATGATTCCCCGGCCGGACCTGTACGTCATAGAAAGGCTGGAACCCGTTGCGCGGAATGGCGCCCCAGAGGAGCGATGTGCCATAGCCTAGAAATCCGGGGCCATCCAGAGCCAGCCACAGCAAGATGGCGACCGCGAGCGCGCCGGCCGAAGCGAAGCTCAGGATCCGGTTCCGCGGCGCGATCCGCTCCGGTTGCGCCTCGCGCGCGACATCGAGAGTATCGGCGGCGAGCAGTTCCAGAAAGGCATCCGGCTGCGCGGCTCGTTCGGCGAAAGTCACGAGCCGCTGGTCAAACTCGGGGCAGCGGTTTTCGGCCTCGTGCGCGGCTTTGCGCCGGTTCAGGCGCAGTAACGGGAGAACCAGTCCCGCTCCGACTGCGCCGGCCAGCGCCAGAAACAACACCAGCCGTACGCCCAAAACGCTCCCCGAGGAAAAGGCAAAGTGATTGGCGATGAGCGTCCCGAGAACGGTAAACGCCAGGGCTGCGCCGGCCGCCAGGGCCACACCGCGCGAGACAGCCAGCAGGCGCAGCCGCCGCTCGATGCTTTGCAAATACTCCGCTAAGCCGTTAAGTGGATTCATGCTGCCTCTTTGTCCACTGCAAGATGCCGGTTACCCACGAGCGACTCCGCGACGGCCAGCCCCAGCACCAGGATCATGACATACCACCAGAAGTCCAGAGGTTTCCGCTCGACTTCGCCACCGCCGGTGGACTGAGCACGAGCCCCCTGTCCGGTATTCTGCCACAGCGCCAGTGTCTCCGGCGGGATCACGGCAAAGTCGGACTCGCGGCGGTCGGGGTTAACCGCCACCAAATCGTTGTGACGGTTAGGCCGCCGCACTTCGTAGAACCCTTCCTCGGTGAGCTGAATATTTTGAGCCCGCGTGGATTCGGCCAGCGTCATGGCCCTTTTCCCAGTGGGATCGAAGACCTCGACGGTTGCGCCGGAGGGCTCGCGGCCCGCGCGCAATTCCAGATATGAACCGACGGTGTAGTTTGCCGGCCGATTGTCCAGCCGTGCCAGGTAGTGGGCCGTCTCGTCGATAAAGGGCACAAAGCCCGGGTGCACCGGGAAGTCGTTCGAGACGTTGTCGAGAGTGGATGCGAACACGAGAACTCGGCCGTCGCCAATCTGCTGCTCGATGAGCAGCGGTGTCTGGTCGGATAGACGCGCCAGTACGCGCCCGGTTCCAGGCTCAATGCGAGCGCAACGGTAGAATTTCACGCCGGCCCAGTTGCCGGCCTGGCGGGTCGTGGGGTGCGCGGCGTCGAGAGTGACCGCGGTTTCAAAGCGCTCGCCATCGCGGGGCGTGTAACGCGTTTCGCGAATAATGGCATCGGAAACAGGCACATGTTTGCCGGCTGCCGACGCAGGACCGAGAGCCACGAGCAGCGATCCGCCGGCGCGCACGTAACCGCGCAAAGCCGTATCCAGCGAATCAGGAAGGCGTCCTACATCAGAGAGCACCACAAACGCATAGCGCGAAAGCGCCGCCTCAGCGGCCTGGGCCGGAGCCGCCGCTTCGAGCGTGAAGGCCGCATCCTGTGACGACTCGATGGCTGTTCGGTAATAGAGCAGGTCGCGGCCATCGCGCGCCGCGTGCACGAACAGCACGGGCCGGGGATCGGAGCGCTCGACGGCGAAGTAATAGCGATCGTCGGCGGCGAAGGCGTCGCCCGAGTCGATGCGGACCTCGCCACGATTCATGCCATAGGGCGCGTCGAGTCCGATGAATTCTGCCGTGGCCCGCCCGTTCGCCGGGACATCCACCGGTTTCGAGCCGATCTCCTTGCCATTCAGCACGAGCGAAACGCGCCTGCGGCCCGCAGCGCCGCCTGATGCGATGACCGTTGCCTGAATGCGCACTCTCCTGGTGTCGTAAACCCGCCGGGGGGCGGTTACACTTTCCACGGCGAAATTGGGCATTGGATCACGAACCAGAGGGTGGGGAACGAGCGTGATGTTTTGTCCCAATTCCAGGTCTGCGAAACTGGGCGGCATGGATGACTGCTGCATATCCGAGAAAAGATGCCCTTCGACCGGCATCTTCGAAGACTGCTGGAGCGACCGCAGCACATGTGCCAACTCAGCGTAGGAACTGCGGTCATCGGAAGGCTGGATGGCGCGAATCTGGGCTCGCAGGTCCGTCGCGTCAGTAGACGGCTCGCCCATGAGGTGCCCTTGCGAACCAAACGCCAGCACCAGCCCACGATCTTCGGGGCGCAGTTTGGAGAGGGCCGCGGACGCTTCGACCTTCGCCCGCGCGAGCCGGTCGCCCTGGCGCATGCTGAACGAATTGTCCACGGCCACAACCAGCAGTTTGCCGCCGCCCGCCGAAGCCACGGTGGTGGAGTTCACAAACGGCCGCGCGAAGGCAAAAGCGAGCAGGGCCACGAGCGCGGTTCGCAGGGCGAACAGCAGCAGGTAACGCAGCCGCCGGTGCTTGATCGAGCTTTGCGTGCGGCGCTCGAAAAACATCAGCGAGCTGAAGGGCAGGGGAGTGGTCTTGTGCTGTTTGAGCAGATGCAGCCAGATGGGCAGCCCGACTGCCGCGAGGCCCGCCAAAAACCATGGGGCGAGAAAGCCCACTTACATCCTCCCCTGGCGTATCGCCAGATATTCGCGCAACCCTTCATCCAGCGGGCGGCTGGTATTCATCAGAAAGTAATCCATGCCGGCAGCGCGAGTGCGCGTCTCGAGCGCGGTGATGTGCGCGTCCATTTTCTGGCGGTAGTCGTGATTTACATAGTCGGGCGAGACCTCGATGGCGTCCTTGGTTTCGACATCGATGAGCAGTGAGGGTTCGCGCATGCTGGGCGCGATCTCCTGAGGATCGAGGACATGAAACAGGATCACGTCGTTACCACGGAAACGGAGCGGCTCGATGGTCTTGACGATGGTTTCCGGCTGTTCATAAAAATCCGAGAGCACAACCACCATGCCGCGACGCTTGAGAAAATTCTGGAAATGCGCGAACGGCTTGGCGAAATCGGTGCGCGTACCGACCTCGGCTTTCTCGATGCCATGGAGCAGGCGAAATAGCTGGCCCTGGCGGGTGGAGGGCGGGATGTAGTTCTCGACCTCCTGATCGAAGACGATCAGGCCCGCGGCGTCCCGCTGCTGGTGCGCCAGATAACAAAGCGAAGCGGCGATGAAGCGCGCGTAATCCAGCTTATTGACCGGCGGCGCGCCGAACGACATGGAGGCGCTGGTATCCAGCAATATGAGCAACTGCGAATTAGTCTCGCCGCGGTAGCGTTTCAGGTAACAGCGGTCGGTGCGGGCGAAGACGTTCCAGTCCACATGGCGCAGATCGTCGCCGGGAGTGTAAGAGCGGTACTCGGCGAACTCCTGGCTGAAGCCGAAGTCGGGCGAGCGGTGCAGGCCGGAAACGAAGCCATCGACGACGGTCTTGGCGACGAGGTCGAGGCCGGAGAGGCCGGCGAGGGTGGCGGGATCAAGGAAGCGCTGCAGCATCTTCGCGGTTCTTTTCAACGCCGAGGCGCCGAGACGCCGAGGTTTCTGAGAAATTGTTTACGATTCGCTTCAGGCCGCTCTTTATGGTTGGCGAGTTGAAGTTAATCAGCAGGCCAACGGGTTTTCCGGAGAGCCGCAAATAGCTCAAGAGCTGAGCCGAGTGGACCTGGAGCAGGCCCTCGACGGTTTTGAGTTCCACGACTACTAAGTCGTCGACAAGCAGATCCATTTTGTAACCACACGCGAGCTTAATTCCCTTATAGGCAACGGGCAATGGCACCTGCCGCTTGAACTTCAACTCGCGCAGCGAAAGTTCGTAGCACAGACACTCCTCATAGGCGGATTCGAGCAAGCCCGGACCAAGAACCCGATGAACCTCAATGGCCGCACCTATGATCTTGTCAGTGATCCGATCTTCTCTCGGCGTCTCTGCGTCTCGGCGTTTCATCAGTCATTCCCTGGGCGCGGGTTTCCAGTCCAGCACCTGGCGGAGGATGTCATCCTGGCGCAGGCGGTCGGATTCTGCGTGGAAGTTCAGCAGAATGCGGTGCCGCAGAATAGGCGTGAACAGGGCGCGGATGTCATCGTAGGACACGTGATAGCGGCCTTTCATCAGAGCGCGGGCTTTGCCGCCGAGCACCAGAAACTGCGCGGCGCGGACGCTGGCCCCATAGTTCACATACTTTTGGACGAAGTCGGGCGCGGTTTCGTCACGGCTGCGCGTAGCGCGTACCAGATCAACGGCGTAGCGCGCCACGGATTCGCCGATGGGCACCATGCGCACGAGCTGCTGGAATTCCAGTATTTCTCCGGCGTTGGTGACGGCTTCGGCCTGGGGAACGTGTGTGGTGGTGGTGAGGTCGATGACCTGCATTTCTTCTGCGGGCGTCAGGTAGTCGAGCACGGTATTGAACAGGAAGCGGTCTAGCTGAGCCTCCGGCAGCGGGTAGGTCCCTTCGAGTTCGATAGGGTTCTGGGTCGCCAGCACGAAGAACGGCGCGGGCAGTTTGTAGTTATTGCCGCGCACCGTGCAGGCCATTTCCTGCATGGCTTCGAGCAACGCGGACTGCGTCTTGGGGGGCGTGCGATTGATTTCGTCGGCCAGCAGAATGTTGGCGAAGATCGGGCCCTGCACGAAGGTCCAGGTGCGGTGTCCGGTGGCAGCGTCCTCTTCGATGATGTCGGTTCCGGTGATGTCGGAGGGCATCAGGTCGGGCGTGAACTGGATGCGCTTGAACGCGAGGCCGAGAGTTTGGGCCAGCGTTCGGACCAAGAGTGTTTTGGCGGTGCCGGGCAATCCGGTGATCAGACAATGCCCACCGACGAAGAGCCCGATCATGATCTGCTCGAGTACTTCCTCCTGGCCGACGATGACGCGGCGGACCTGGCGGACAATTTCCGCATCCACCTCGCGAAAGCGGGTGATGCGCGCCTTGAGTTCTTCAGATTGCAGCTGCGGCGTGGCTAAAGTTGACATGAGACTCTCATTTTCCTTGTTCAGACTGCGACAGCTCGAGCAGCATTTTTTGGGCGGGCCGGTATCCGGGAGCGGCTTCGAGCGAGAGCAGCAGCTCATCGCGGGCGGTATCAAGCCGGTCGGCGCGGCGGTAGGCTTTCGCCAGGTTGAAGTGCGCGGCCGCGGGATCGAGCGGCTTCCATGCCAGCACCGCCTGGTACTCGCGGATGGCGCCGTCGACGTTCCCCTGGGCGAACCAGAGGTCGCCAAGGCGGCGGTGCAGGTCCTCATCGACGGGATCGATGTAGTTGAGCCGGTCGAGCGTCGCGGCGGCGTCGGCGGGACGGCCGGATTCGACGAGCAGATCCGCGAGCTTTTTCAAGGTATCGGGATTGCGGCCGCCGACCTTGGCATAGGTCTGCAGTTCGTCGATGGCGGCGGATTTGTTGTTCAGGGCGAGAAAGGCGTTGGCGCAAAGCTCGTAGAGGTTGCCGGTCTCGACGTAATCCGGATATTTGCGCCGGACGGCTTCGCCCTTCGAGACCACCTGCTGATTCTCACCTTCCCGGGCCAGCGCGGCGACTTCCTTGATTCCCTTTTGCCACTCTTCATAACCATCCACAACCGTCTGGAGCTCCTGATCGACAGACGCGAAAAATTTCTTGTCGAACTCTTCGGGCTTCATACCGAGCTCTTTTTCGATCACTTCCGTAGTGGTGGCGTTGGTCGCGAAATCGTGCATCATGGCGAGCAGCTTGCTGTAACCCCATTCGTGCGCGATGTAGCTGCAAACGCGTCCCGCCTGGAAATAGGACACAAGGACCTGGCTCGGATAGGTAGGATGCACGAAACCGCGATCCAGTTCCGCTACCGGCAGTAATTTTTTCTTCTTGAGCGCAGTGATGACCGGCGGATCGATACGGTCGCCCCATTCGGGAGAGGCGGCGGTCTCTTCGTACACCGCCATGCCTTCGGTGAACCAGCGCGGAACCCGGTGATGCGTGGCGGTGAGCACGTATACGTGGCTGAGCTCGTGCCACATGGTGCTGGCCCAGTGGAAAGTGCCGGGCTTGCGGCCGGAAGGACTGTCCATGGCGACAACGTAGCCGAAAGTGACGCCGAGCGCGCCGAGTCCCGGCATCCCCATGGTGCGGACGGCGAAATCTTCGTGATCGGGGTAGACCTCGACCTGCACCGGATGGTCGAGCTTGAAACCGTACTTTTTCTCGTAAGTGGCCAGCGCGCGCTTCATCTCCGGCTCGAAATAGAGGCGCAGCAACTCGGCTTCTTTCTTGTGGACCTTCAGAATGGTGGTGTCCGTCCGGTATGTGACGAAATTCTTGTAGCTGTCGAGCAGGCGCAGCGTATTGACAGTGGCGGCATCGCGATAGTTGTTGTTGTAGCACTCGACGAGATCCGCGCGAGCCTCTTCATCGAGCCCAAGGCGCATCAAGTTGATACCGAGCTGCGAGCGCGCGCTCCACAAATCCGGTTCGATTTCGAGAGCTTTGCGGTAATAGCCGATGCCCTCCTGGTAACGCCGGTTGATGATAAAGAAGTGCGCGACAAGCTCGTAGCCGTGGCCGTAGTGCGGATTCTGAGCGAGGATGCGGTTCATCCAAGGGGTGTCGGGCTTGTCGTTGAGCCAGTCGATGGCGGCGTGGATGGCCATGGCGTCGAGAGCATTGGGGGAGATATCGAGCGCCTTGTCCGCTTCCTGAGAGGCGCGCTGCGTGTCGTCATCTTCAAGTGCCAGGCACGCCAGGAGCACGCGGGCTTCGGTGAGCTTGGGATCGACGGCCAGGGCGCGCTCGGCAAATTCGACGGCTTTAGCCTCAAAGCCGTCCGCGGCCACCAGCGCCAGGCCAAGCAGCGCGCCGGGGTGATCCTTCCTGATTGCCAGCGCTTCTTGAAACAGCTTGGCGGCTTCGTCGCTGTTGAAACGTTCGAGAAAGAGGCGGCCCCAACGAACTTTGTAATCCGGATTGTTCGGATTAACCTTTACGAGTGCGCGAAACGCGCTGTTGGCGCCGTGGTAATCGTGTGCTTTCCAGAGGGCTTCGGCGTGCTCCAGCGACTGGGCGTGAAGGGCGGCACAAACAATTACCGCGGAGGCGCAAAGACGCAGAGTTTTCACTTGTCCAGTTCCTCCTGCGTCTTCGCCAGCTCGAGCAGAAGCTCGGTGAGCTTCTTCTTGTACGCATCCGGCGCCAGGATGCTTTTGTTGTATTTCAGAACGTCGATCTGTTGTTCGATCTGCTCTTTCTTCTCGAACAGCTTGCGTTTCTCGGGATTGCTGGCGACGGTGTTCGCCGCTCCGAGGCGCACCAGTGGAAATGCGGCGGCGCGGAGGCCCTCGCGGTTTTCGGCGGAAGGGTCGCGGACTCCCGTGCCTTTGCCGGTGTCCTCGAGCAGCGGGTGTTCGGTGGCCAGCCGTTTCTGCGATTCGTAGTACTCGGCAATCTTGCGCTGCGCGTAGTGAAACGCCTCGAGCGCGGAGATGGTTTGGTTCTTGTCGATGTCGGCTGCGGGATCGCGCAGGGCTTCCACCCAAAAACGCGGGAATACGGTAGCGTTGCGCTCGGTGCCCGTCTTGGTGGCGGTGATGACGACGCGATTATCTTTTCGCAGCGCGCTCACGGCACCACCGCTCGCGCTGGTCATGTTTACGACCAGCTGGCGCTCTGCGGGCACGCGATCGAGCAGGGCGGCGAGATCGGCGGCGGCGAGGTCCGGGCCGGGCAGGTTGATTTTGTAATCGACGCCGTCGTAGCTGCCGTGGCCGATGAGCATCACGACCAGCGCATCCTGCGGCCGGGCTTCGTGCGCGATGCTTTCGAGAGCCGCCCGGACACCGGCACGCGTGGCCGCCGGGCCCTTCAGGGTGGCGACTTTGGCGTCGCCTCCCGCGGATTTCAGAATGGATTCGATTTCACCAGCCCACAGGGCGAAGCGCTGTTCGTAATCCGGTTCGCCGCCCAGGCCGGCGACGGTGAGATAGAAAGTGGTGGCGCGCATGGCCGGCAGCATCGCGAGGAGCAGAATCGCCAGCTTCACACTACACCCCATCTGCGCCGTAGCACCCACTCGGAACCGCGCAGCATCAGTGCGATCAGAAAAACGACCGGCATATCCCAAAGATCTTTGGTTTCGCGCGTGGTGATGCCGGCTTCGGAGTACGAGATATCTTCCGCCAGCCGCGACGCATGGCTGGCTGGATAGTAATGCCCGCCGGTTTCTTCCGCCAGCTTCTCGAGCAGCTCCCGATTTTGCGTGAGGCGGAAGTTTTCGGCGACCCCGTCCTCGCGCCGGAAGATGACGACGCAGCGGCCCAGCTCCTGCTGCCCCTGCCAGGCAACGACTTCGGCCATGTACGATCCGGGCTTGTCGGCGCTCCACTCCAGCGCGTAGGCACCCGGTTCGAGCGGCTGCGGCACAAGCGAAACGTTGGCGGCCGCGCCGCCCGGGCCGACGATGTGCACCTCGACGGTGGCGTTTGGAACGGGACGGAAGGTTTTGTCGCGCACCTCGGCACGCAGCGGCACGCGGTTTTCGTCGGAAAGGATGGGACGAGAAGTGGACGCCATGACCTGGCCGGGGGCGTCGGCTACCAGCCAGCGCAGCAGTTGCTGCCAGAACATCTCGTGCGTTTTGTCAGCCAGCGGCTGCATCATCTGCCAGCGCCAGCTGCCGCCGGTGGCGAAGACGGCCGTACGCCCGCGCCCGTAGCGCTGCGTGACGAGCAGCGGCAGGTGACGCCGGCCGCCGGCCGTCATTTCAAGCAACGTGAGGGCTCCGGGCTTGACGTCGCCAACTTGCTGGTAATCGGCCAGCACGGGCATTTTCTTCCAACGATCGACATTGCGATCCGGATCTTCTTCGAGGCGGCAAATGACGCTCTCGCGCCCCTGAGCGGTCAGCTCGGCGGTGGCGGGGTCGCGATGGAACGTGTCTTTGGAATCGGCAAGCCGGACCGGCAGCAGATCGGCGAGTGAGGAGCGCGCCCAGCCACCGTCGGCGAGCGCCGCACGTCCACCCAGAAACAGCAGACCGCCGCCACGCCGGTCGACGAACTCGCGCATCAGTTCCTGCTGTTGCGGCGTAAAATATCCGACTTCAGAGTTGCCGACGATCAGGCCGTCGTAAACGAACAGGTTCTCAGGCTTGGAAGGAAATCCATCTTCCAACCTCTTCCGATCTTCTGCGTCGATGGCCTGAGTGTAAATCTTGTTCTGCGTAGTACGGACCATGGACGAGATTTGCAGGCTGCGGTCATCTTCCACGCCGCGATGAATGAACTTGTACTCCCAGCGCGGCTCGCCCTCGAAATACAGAATGCGCGCGGCTGATGACGTTATGTTGACCAGACGGGTGATTTGGTTGTTCTTCAGGTTCTCCTCGCCAGGCAGGGGCTCGATGCCGAATTGAAAAGTTCGCGGTCCGGCGAGCCCGGCGTTGAACACGAGCGACTCAGATTGCGGCGTCCCCTCGCCTTTCAGCGCGATCTCGCGGGAGGCCAGCAAACGGTCGCCCTCGCGAACCACCAGATGCGCCTTTTCCCGCGTATATCCGAATTGCCGGAAAGTGACTTCGGCGCTGAGCCGGGAATCGGCCATGGCCTGCGCGGGCAGGGAAACGTCCGAGATTTCGATATCGCGCGATAATCGCTCCCGGCCGAACCCGACGGTGTGGATGGGGACGTGGGCGCGGCGGATCTGCGCCATGGTATCGAGACCGATGCCGCCGGAGTTGTCCGAGCCGTCGCTCAGCAGCACGACCGCGCCGAGCGGAAGCGTGGACGCTTCGGCCAGCGCCTGTTCGAGGCTCGGGCCGATGCGGGTGGCCGGGGCGGCGCCGCTCAGTTGATCCAGCTTCTGGATGCGCGCCAGATTATTTCCGAACCGGTACAGCCTGAGCTGAAACTTCTTTTCGAGGTTAGCGAGCAAGCCACCATCGAGCAGCTTTTCCGCCTGCGCCAGCCGGGTGCTGCCGTTTTCCGGGACAGCCATGCTGCGGGAATCATCGATCAAGACAGCCACGACGTTTTGCTGCGGCCGCAGGGTGGCAATGCTGATTGCCGGATGCCACAACAGGAACAAGACCAGGGCCACCAGCGCCGTCTCCAGCAGCCAGACCATCACGGGGCGAGTTCCTGACAGCAGGCCGCGATTTCGGGAGACATGCCAGGCGAGCGCCCCAGCGGCGGCCACCACCGCAGCCGCCAGCAGCCAGGCCGGCCATGGAGCGAGAAATACAAATTGGCCGCGGGAAAAAACCGTCGCCGGATACTTGAAGAGGAACTCAAACATCGAAATGGTGGGCCCGAGCGCAGCTAGCGCGTCATTGCATACATTATGGAACCGATACCGGGGCGGCAGGCCTGCGGCTCACTTCTTTCCGGGGACGAGGAGACAGCGGCAAGAAAGGCGAAGCGGAGGCACATGGGAGAAGCCCTCTTCTGCTTCTCAGAATATCACGCGGCTACCAGAGCCTTGAGATTTCGCCCGCAGATCATGCTGCCGGCATGCTTGTCGCCGGCCGGACCGGGCCAGTGCGTTTCCAGACTGATGTAACCTTTGTATCCGTCGGCCACGAGCGCCGCGACTTGCCCTTTCCAATCGATGCCGCACTCGCCGAGCGGACCGAACGTGGGCTTGTGATCGGTCACAAAGCAATCTTTGGCATGTACGTGAACGATGCGCCGGACCGGCAGCCGCCGGTAACCTTGGGGAAAGGGATTCTCGCCCGAGACGAGCGCGTTGCACGGGTCCCAGACGAGCTGGAGATGCGGATGATTGATGGCGGCAAGGACGCGCGCCGTCTCCTCGCCGGTCGCGATATTGCAGGCCTGCTCGTTTTCGAGGCCGATGATCAGATCGTGTTTGGCGGCTTTGTCAGCGAGCGCGCGCAGCGCGATAACTACGCGGTCGAAGCACTTCTCCGGCTCGACGGTGCGCCAATAAGAGAAGACCCGGACAATGCGAGCGCCCATGCGTTTTGCGATCTCGAAGGCGCGGCCGGTGAGCCGCGGCTGATCCTCGAAGGTGTGCTTGGAGGCGAAGATGTCCTGCTGGAACCGCGAATCGACTTCGGGCGCGTCCGGCAGCACGCATTTGAGCAAGGGCGAGGCGATGGAGATGATGCTCATTCCCTGCTGGCTGACGATTTGTTTGGCGCGGTCGAGCTCTTCGTCGGTGAGGTCGATGATGTTCTTGCCGAACACCATGCGCAGCTCCGCGGCGGTCATGCCGATCTCGCTCATGGAGCGCACGGCGGCAGTGAGGTCGGGGGAGAACTCATCGGTGATGGCGGCGATGGGGAAAAGTTGCGGCATGAAAAAAGTATTCTAGCGCGGGGAGGGCCGGGCGCTACAACTTCATGCGCTCCAGCTTCCGGTACAGCGTCTTGCGCTCGATTCCCAGAATCTGGGCGGCGCGGCTCTTGTTGCCTCCGGTGGCGGCGAGGACGCGGCGGATCTGCTCGGATTCGGCGTCGACGAGGGTTTCCACCTGATGGTCGCGTGATTCCATGGCTTCGAGCGCGTCCTGGACGGCCTCGCCGTCGATCCGGCCACCCGGCGCGAGAATCACCAGGCGCTCGATTAGGTGCTGGAGCTGTCGAATGTTGCCCGGCCAGGCGCATTCCTGCATGGCCTTGACGCCCGATTCGGTGAGTTTCACATCGTGCTCATAGCGCTGGTTGTATTTGGCGACGAAAAACCGCGCCAGCAGGGGAATGTCGGAGCGACGGTCGCGCAGCGGCGGGATGGTGATGCGCACCACGTTGATGCGGAACCAGAGATCCTCCCGGAATTTGTTCTCCTCGACCATCTTTTGCAAATTGCGGTTGGTGGCCGCAATGACGCGAACGTCCACCGGCTTGGAACGCGCGCCCCCCAGCGGCCGGATTTCGCGTTCCTGCAAAAAGCGCAGCAGCTTCAACTGGAAGCCCAGCTCGATTTCACCGATCTCATCTAGGAAGGCTGTCCCGTGGTGGGCGGCCTCGAATACGCCGACGCGATCGCGGTCAGCTCCTGTATACGCGCCCTTAAGTGCGCCGAACAGCTCACTTTCGAGCAGGGTCGGAGCGATGGAGGCGCAGTCAACCGGAACGAAAGGCTGCGCGGCCCGCGGGCTGTTGCGGTGGATCATGCGGGCCACCAGCTCCTTGCCGGTCCCGGTGTCGCCCTCGATCAGCACGGTGGCGTCGGTGGGGGCGACGTGCGAAACGGTTTTGTAAATTTCGACCATCGCCGAAGAGCTGCCGATCATCTCGGTCTCGGGCATTTCCTCGGGCTCGACTTCGTCCGGTTCCTTATGGTGCGCGGCCTCGGCGCGCCGGACGGTCTCGAGCATACGGTCCAGATCGAACGGCTTGGCGATGTAGTCGAACGCGCCGCCGCGCGTGGCGGCCATCACGGTTTCCATAGTGCCGCGGGCCGTCATGAGGATCACCGAGCAGGACGGGTCTTTGCGGCGGGCGGCCTCGAGGACTTCGAGGCCCGTGCGGCTGTCGATATAGATGTCTGAGATGACGATGGGGTAGGCGTTGTGGGTCAGACGCTCCAGAGCCTCGTCGGTGGACGACACCGCGTCTACTGCATAGCCTTCGAGCTCCAGGAAGTTTACGATGGTGGTGCGAACCCCGGCGTCGTCTTCGACTATGAGTAGGCGTTGCATTTCAGTTGGCGGCGAGCGGCTTGGCCGCTACCGGTTGCCCCAGCGGTAATACCAGGGTAAAACAAGAGCCCTTGCCCGGCGTGCTGGTTACCTCAATCCGGCCGCCGTGTTGCAGCACAATTTGCTCGACAATCGAGAGGCCGATTCCGGTGCCGGCCTCGCCCGACAGCTCGGCCTTCTTCGTTCTATAAAACTTCTGAAAGATTTGGCGGACTTCTTTCCGGTCGATGCCGATGCCCTGGTCCTGAACCGCCACACTGCAGCGATCGCCGTCGCGCCCGCCGAAGATGGTGACTTCGGTCTTAGTGGGCGAGTACTTGATGGCGTTGGTCAGCAGATTGTAAAACGCATACTCCATCAGTTCGCGGTCGCCGGTCAGGGTTTCATCGCCGAGCTTATCCATGGTGACCCGGATCTGCTTTCGCTCGGCGAGCGGCGCCGCGCGTTCCACGCAACCCGCCATGATGGCCCGCACGGAAAAACTCTCCTTCTTGAGATCCACTTCGCCGGCCGAGAGCCGCTCGACGTTGAGAAACATTTCGATCATGCGTCCCAGGCGCTTTGATTCGGAATGGATAAGATGTGCGATCTGGGTGCGCTTTTCGTCGGTGAGCGCGTAGCGGCTCATTAGCTCGCTGGAACCCTGGATGGCGGTGAGCGGCGTGCGCATCTCGTGGGTGACGAATTGCACGGCGTGCTGATACCGGTCGCGCTCGGCCTCGGATTTAACGAGGCGACGGCGGACGTAGAGGTGCTGCCACGCGGCCGCGGCGGCGATCGAGAGCCACACCGTCGAAAAGCCCGGCGAAAACGGAAAGACCGTGCCCCTGGTGAATGCCTGGTACGGAGCGATGTGGGCCACCGCAAGAATCACGAGCGCGGTGGCGATCGCCCATCTGCCGGAGAGCCGGGCGAACGTCACTCCGGCAGCGGCAGTCAAAAAGATGCAGAACGCCACCACCATCCATGCAGGCGCGGTGGTGAGAAATTTCTGCTGCGCGATGGTATCAAACGCGTTGGCCAGGACCTCCACGCCCGGCATGGGGATTGAGGAGTAGGGCGTCAGCCAGCGGTCGTTGGTTTCGGTTTGCGCGATGACACCGGCGAACACCACCTTGCCGGCGAACTGGCGTGCGAGAGCCGGGTTGTCGGCTAACTGCTTCAGCGTGACCACAGGAATCGGATCGAATTCCGGGGGCCGGTAGCGAATACGCATGGTCCGCCCACTCGAGTAGTCCGCCGGGATGGTGATGCCGCCGACTTCCAGATCGCGCGGCGTCTCAAGAATTGTTGCGCCACGGCTCACGCGGAACGCTTCCAGCGAAAGAGCCCAGCGGCGGTCGTGGGCGAAGGCTTTTTCGAGGGTAAGCGCGCGGCCGACGCCATCCAAACCGGGTTCCAGATGCACGTGGCCCACTGCCGCGGCCCAGCGCCGGAAACGCGGAAGCGGATCGTCCCACCCGCTACCGTCTCTTAATAAGTCGCTCGGCAAAATCAGATTGCGCGTGGCGCGAAACGCCCGCTCCAGGGCACCGTCTGACTCCTCATCGCTCCGGTCGGCGAGGATCGCATCCACGGCCACGGCTTTCGGCGATGCGGACGCGATACGCTCCAGGCCATCAGCGAGCGCCTTCCGCAATCCGAGGCGGCCGTTAAACGCTTTTAGGGAACCCTCGTCGATGGCGAGCACGATCGATTCCGTCGGCCAAGGCTTGGGATGGTACAGCCTGAAGTTCCAGTCGTAAACGTAGTTATCGATTTGTGAGCCGATCGGCGTCCAGCTTGCCAGGAGCGCGAACACAAACACTGCCGCCAGCAGTCCTGTGTACGCAAAGCTGTGCCTGTCGAGGCGGGGCATTTTAGTGGCTTCCGACTAACTTTTCGATCTCGCCCGGCTCGCGCGGCAGAGCGGCGCTAAGCACTTTGGCGCCGTGCTCGGTGACCAGGACCACATCTTCGATGCGCACGCCCAGGTCCTCTTCGGGAATGTAAATACCGGGCTCGACGGTGATCACCATCCCGGCTGCGAGCGCAGCGTTGGGATCGGAGGCATCGTGAACGTCGAGCCCCACGTGGTGGCTGAGGCCGTGGGTGAAGTATTTGCCGAGGGGTTGGCCGTGCAGGTCTTTGCCGTGCGAGTTGATGTAATCATAGGCCACGCGATACAGGCTGCCGGGCGCGGTTCTGCTCAGCATCATGCCGGGTTTCACGGCGGCGATAGCGGCTTTCTGAGCGCCCAGCACGATCTCATAGATCTCGCGCTGACGGGAAGTGAACTTGCCGCCAACCGGTATCGTGCGGGTAATATCGGACGCATACCCTGCGCACTCGGCGCCCACGTCCATCAACAACACTTCGCCGGCATCCATGCGGCGCGAGTTACGCGAATAGTGCAGGTAAACGGAATTCGGACCCGAACCCACGATCGGCGCGTAAGCGCTCCGCTCGCAACCCGCTTCGACGTAAACGTCCTGCATGGCGGCGGCGATCTGGTATTCGTAAAGGCCGGGAGCGGCGCGTCGCCAGGCGGCGCGGTGAGCCTCTAGCGTGACGTCGGTCGCGTGCTGAATAAGCGCGATCTCCTGCGGCGACTTATGCATCCGAAGCGTGGCGATGGCCGGAGCGGCATTCGCGAACTCACGCAGCGGCGCCAGTTGCCTGAGGCGCGCGGCCGCCGGTTGATCGGCCAGCGTATAAATGCGGGCGTAGGCTTCCAGAACGGTGAGCAGTTCGCTCTCGAACTTGTCGGCAGGAACGACGGTGTCGAAACCGGTCATCTCTCTGGCACTCGGATCCGCGGGCGAGAGCTTCCTGCCAGTCCATTTTTCCTGCTCCAGGTCGCGCTCCGGCAGGAAAAGAATTTCGCGCGGGAGCCTGGCTCTGGCGTTATAGCCGGGAGCTTTGGAATCCTCGGGTAAAGGAGCCAGCAGCAAAATCGCGCCCGGCTCCTGCCAGCCGGTCAGATAATAGAAATTGGATTCCTGAAAGAAGCCCGTGCGCAGGTCTTCTTCGCGGTCCTCAGTGCGGCCGAAGAGCACTGTCACGCCGTCGGGCAGCGACTTCCGCAGATCGGCGCGCCGCGAGCGGTACTGCTCGATCATGTGCGGATCGGCGATGCGCGCGGGCGCGGCGGCGGCCAGTGCAGGCAATATTAAACCCGCCGCGACTGCATAAAGTGGCCGCATTTTCCTCAAGTATAGCGATATTGAACCCGCATTAATTGTCGTCGGAACAGTGCCTGCGCCACCCCGTTCCCTTGTTAGACTTTTCCAGTGTTCTGGTTTTGGTTCTTCGCCGGCCCCGCGCTCGCCCTCTCGATCCTAGCGCTTCGGGGCGAGCGAAAGCGCGCGCGGTTCGTGGCCGAACGGCTGGCGGGTGATCCCAATAGATCCGCTCCAGCGGCGAGCGTGATCGTGCCGGTCGATGGCCCCCAGGAGGGGCTGCGGGAGAGCCTGGCCGCACTGGCTGCGCTCGATTATCCGGATTACGAGCTAATCATGGCTGCACGCACGGCCGCCGATATTCCGCCGGGGGTCATGCCGGGACGGGTCACCGTGTCTCTGGGCGGGAACGGGAAGGCCCATCCGCGGATTCAGAATTTGATGGCCGGCGTGCGGGCGTCACGAAAACGGTCGGAGATCTTGGCGTTCGCCGATGGCGGCTGCCGCGTTTCCAAGGGCTGGCTGAGTGCGCTCGTGGCGCCGCTCGCCGAAGCCGGCATGGGCGTGAGCACGGGATACGTCTGGTACGCGCCCGAGCCGCCGGATTTCTGGTCGCTGGTGCGCAGCGTCTGGAATGCGCCCATTGCCGGCCTGCTTGGGCCCGGTGACAACCCGTTCGCGTGGACCGGTTCCATGGCCATGCGCAAGGATAGGTTCTTCGAGTTGGGCATTCCGGACGTCTGGCGCTTCGCCGCGAGCGAAGATGGCGCACTGGCGCGTGCGGTGCGCGCAGCCGGGCGGAGGATCAGCTTTGCGCCCGGTGCGATGGCCGCGTGCACCGGCCGCATCAGCGCCGGCGCGTTCCTCGGCTGGGCGCGGCGCCAGATGGTCCTCGCCCGCTTGTATGTTCCAAGGCTGTGGTGGGGTGCGCTCGGGGCGCACATTTTCTACTGCGGCGGGATGGCGGCGGCTATTACGGCGTCGGTGCGAGGGTCACGGGGCGCGGAGTGGGTGCTGGTGGTGCAGCTTGGTTTAGGGATGCTGAAGGGAGTGAATCGCGCTACACTGGCCCGGGCCGAGCTTGCGGATTTTGACGCCTGGTTCAAGCGCCATGCCTGGGTCCATGCTCTCTGGGTTCCTCTGATCACATGGCTTTGGCTGGTGGTTTTGATTACTTCGGCCCTCCCTTTTCCCGGGCGCAGGCGCGAATCTTCATCACAGCGCGTGTGATCGCGAGTATAATTTTAAAGCGAAGGGAGAATCATTTATGGCGAAGTCTATGGACCGCGGCCGCAAGGAAGCAAAGAAGCCGAAAAAGAAGGCAAAGTAGAGGCCGGTGGCGCAGG
>Ga0075426_10000334_pt1 | contig 32176 bp, 23 predicted proteins | sample SoiMethybrSBSTD5_FD_75304 | JGI IMG/M metagenome (GOLD analysis project Ga0075426, IMG submission 75304) | Bulk soil microbial communities from a Populus tree surrounding site in Tennessee, USA - Soil MetaG P. TD hybrid SBSTD5 | ecosystem: Environmental > Terrestrial > Soil > Tree plantation... | reverse complement strand
GCGAAGCTTCGGCGGAGTCGAAAAATTCAAGGAAGAGTGCCGCGATGTTCGAGGCGGAACACTGATCGAATCCTTCGTTCGCGATGCACACTACGGTATGAGGATTCTGTTTAGGAATCCCGGATTCACAACGGTTGCAGTGCTCACGCTCGCGCTTGGGATCGGAGCAAATACCGCGATCTTCAGCGTAATCTACGGCGTTCTGATGCGACCGCTGCCCTACAAAGATGGCAATCAACTGGTCATCGTTCATCAACAAGCCCCGCTTGCTCACATAAGCAACGTGCCTTTCTCGGTCAAGGAAGTTCTCGATTACCGCGAGCAGAATCAGACGCTCGATGCCGTGGTGGAGCATCACTCGATGAACTTCACACTGCTCGGCGGGGCCGAACCGCAACGCGTTCAGACTGGAGTTGTCTCCGCAAACTTCTTCGACGTTCTTGGAGTTAAGCCGCTGTACGGAAGGACATTCGTTGCCGGCGATGAAGAACACGGCGCGGACGCAGTGCTGGTGCTCAGCTATAAGTACTGGCAACAGAGCCACGGAGGCGACCCCAACGTTGTTGGACGAGTCTTCCAAATGAACAATCGACCGCACACGGTCATCGGAGTGTTGCCGCCGATTCCGCAATATCCAGCCGAGGAAGACATCTACATGCCCACGTCGCAGTGCCCGACTCGTTCGTCCGACCAATTCATCGCGAGTCGAACTTCAAGAATGATGAGCGTGTTTGGCCGTCTGAAGCCCGGCGTCCCGGTAGCGCAAGCTCAGGCCGACGTGAGCGCGATCGCGGATCGACTTCAGCACCAATATCCGGACGCCTATCCTTCGAATAGCGGATACGCCGCAGCCGTGGCTCCGCTTCAGGAAGAGTTGACGCGGCGCGCGAAGCCAACCTTCTTCATACTTCTCGCCACTGCGGGTTTGGTCCTTCTCATCGCTTGCGCAAACGTAGCAAATCTTACGCTAGCTCGACTGATGAGGCGAGAAAGAGAGATGGCGATTCGCTCGGCGCTTGGAGCGGGACGCGGCAGACTGGTTCGCCAACTGCTTACCGAAAGCATGCTGCTTTCGGTGGCCGGAGGTCTGCTCGGGTTATTGATGGCAGCCGGCGGTTTGAAGTTACTTGTGAACTTCGCCGCGAGATTTACAACTCGCTCAGGTGAAATTCGAATCGATGGTCTCGTGTTGCTCTTCACTTTTGTTCTTGCGATAGCTACAGGTCTGATATTCGGATTGCTCCCTGCATTCTCAACCGATAGAAATTTGACCAACGCGCTGAAAGAGGGCGGCGGTCGAACCAGTGCAAGCGCAAAACGGCAGCGTGTTCGCAATCTCCTCATCGTGGCGCAGGTTGCCGTGTCTTTCATGCTTTTGATCGGCGCGGGCCTCATGCTTCGAAGCTTGCTCAAACTGGAAAGTGTCAGTCCCGGATTCGATCCCGATCGAGTGCTTGCGATGAGAGTCAGTCCGAATTGGTCGAAGTTTGGCGGTCAGGAGGAGAATCTTCGGTTGCTGCGACACCTGCTCGACAACGTTCGCGCTCAACCTGGCGTGCAGTCGGCTGCGCTTGCATCGACTTATCCGCTGAATCAAATCGGCATCACCAATGGCCCGTTCAATCGAGGATTTCAGATTGAAGGTCATCCTATTCCCGAAGGCGAGCTCGCACCTCAAGCTGATTTCCGAACCGCGAGCACGGACTATTTCGAGACCATCCGTCTGCCGCTTGTAAGGGGACGAACGTTCGCAGAGACCGACAACGAAAAAGCATTGCCGGTAGCGGTCATCAATCAATCTACTGCACGTCATCGCTGGGGCGATGAGGATCCAATCGGCCGGCGAGTCAGCTTCAATCGCGACCAACACGGGACCGTCGACGGCCAGAGCTGGATCACAATCGTCGGAATAGTCAGCGATGTCAAACAGTATGGCCTCGACCGCGAGCCCACCGACGAAATATACATTCCTCTCGCCCAGAGCGGTTTTGCCAACAACCTGTTAGTGCGGACTGCCGCTGATCCGATGAGCGTCGCAAGCCTCATGCGCAAGGCCATCTACGCGGCGGATGCCGATACCGCGATCGACCGGGTTCAAACCCTCGAACATGTTCGAAGCGACGCGGTTGCTTCTCCGCGGTTGACGGCGATTCTTCTGGCGATGTTCGCGGGTCTCGCGCTCGTAATCACTGCGGCAGGGATCGCGGGCGTGATGTCATTGTCAGTGAGCCAACGCAAGCACGAGCTGGGCGTTCGACTTGCGCTTGGCGCAACGCCGGCGAAGGTCCTGAGAATGGTGATGAGTCAGGGAATGTCGTTTGTGTTGTTGGGACTATCGATCGGAGTAGCCGGCTCTCTCCTGCTCGGACGTTTGATGTCCGCTCTCTTGTTCTCAGTTCAACCGAGCGATCCAATCACATTCGTCGTGGTCTCCGCCGTGTTGATTTTCGTCGCCGCCGCGGCTTGTTTTGTTCCGGCGCGCCGCGTAACTTCGATCGATCCGATGATAGCTCTTCGAAGCGAGTGATCTTTCTTAGAGGCGAAGTTGAAGTCAAGTTGAGGTGAATCAATGAACAACAACATGCAAAGAGCACCGAAGTATTTGATCAGGGCGTCGCTGGTTGTAGCGGTAGGGTTGATAGCGCTTGCAACGCTTCAACTCGCGCGCACTTTTTCAGCGAGCGTTGCAACGGTCAGCGCCGAATCGAACTCGATGCTGGTGTCAACCAACTGGCTCGGCGAACATCTATCTGATCGCACTCTTGTAATTCTCAACATCGGACCGCGATCGGCATTCGATGCGGGTCACATTCCAGGAGCGCGCCTCGTAGAGATGTCGAACATCTCGACATCCCAGCCTCTGACGCTCGAGCTCCCGCCGGTTGATAAGCTCAAAGCCGCGTTTGAGGAACTGGGAGTCTCCGACAACTCGCGAATCGTCGTTTACTTTTCCGAGAACTGGGTGACACCCGCGACACGTGTTTACTTCACACTTGATTATCTCGGCTTTGGAAAACAAACTTCGCTTCTCGACGGTGGCTTTGAAGCGTGGCTATCCGAGCACCGTTCGGTCACAACCGAAACATCGGCGATCAAGCGCGGATCAATCACGCCTCATCCCCAACAACTGGTTGTCGACGCCGCATGGGTCTTCGCGAATCTGAACAAGCCCAAGGTTGCGATCGTCGATGCGAGAGCGCCGGAGTTTTATGCGGGAACCAATCGCGGGAGGATGCCACGAGCTGGCCACATCCCGAGCGCCGTCAACGTTCCGTTTTCTAGTCTCGCTGATAGCTCCAACAAGCTGAAAGATTCAGCGACGTTGAAGAAGATTTTCACCGAAGCGGGGATCAAACCGGGCGATCAAGTTGTAAGCTATTGTCATATTGGCCAACAGGCGAGCCTCGTCTACTTCGTCGCGAAATATCTGGGCTACGACGCGCGATTGTATGATGGTTCGTTTGAAGAGTGGAGTAAGAGAACTGATCTGCCTGTCGTCGGCCCGACTACTACAGACAAATGATTTAGCGAAGCGGCTTGCCCCACTCGACCTCTTTCCTCAACATCGGCTTCAGCATTTTGCCGCCCGGGTTGCGAGGCATCGGCTCTGTTCGAATCGCTACGTATTGAGGAACCTTGAAATCAGCCAGATGTTTTCGAGCGAATGCGATCAGATCATCTAAATCAACAGTCTGTCCCGGGCGCGGGACAATCACCGCTCCTACTTTTTCTCCCATCACCGTATCGGAAACGCCGATCACGGCAACTTCAAAGACCGCTGGATGCGCGGCCAGTGCATTCTCGACTTCGACGCAGTAAACGTTCTCGCCTCCGCGGCAGATCATGTCCTTTTTGCGATCGACTATCTGCACGAAGCCCTGCTCATCGATTCGAGCCATGTCGCCGGTGTGAAGCCAGTGGTCAACGAATGCTTCGGCTGTAGCTTCCGGCTTGTTCCAGTAGCCCTTCACGACATTCGGTCCTCGCACCAGCAACTCGCCGGCGCCAGTCGACGGATCCTTATCAAAGAGATCGAGGTCAACGACCGGCGCGGCGAACCCTACCGTCTCCGGCCGTTCGTGCGCGAACTCGTGAGGCAAGAAAGTCGCAACGGATGAAGTCTCAGTCAAACCAAAACCGTTTCCCACTCGCGCGTTTGGAAAGGCTTCCATGATTCGAGTGACAAGTTCGGGCGCGATTGGCGCTCCGCCGTAAGAAATCCAGTGAATCTCTGATGTGTCCAGTTCTTTGAAGTTCGATTGATTGATCGCGAGCCAGTACACCGCCGGGACCGAAGTGAGAAGGTTGATGCGTTCATCGCGGATCGCTCGCAGAAATGATTGCACTTCGAATGTCGGCATGATCACCAGCGTGTCGCCGTACTCACAAGTCGGAAGCAATTGGCTGTTGCAGCCCGTGACGTGGAAGAGCGGAACTGAAACCAGGTTTCGAACGCTGCCATCATCCGGCAACTTAACAACTCGACGGCAGGTTTCGGTATTCGAGAGAAAATTTTCATGCGTTGTCATCGCGCCCTTCGGAAAACCCGTCGTGCCGCTGGTGTAAAAGATTGCGGCGACATCGCCCTTGCTTGAGTCCTCGACAACGAATGGCTCGTCATCGGGCAGCGGTTGTCCGGGCATGAACACGAAGCGCGAACCGGAATCGGTCACGACGTAGTCGACTTCCGCTTCGCTGAAGCGAGTGTTTACCGGGACCGCGACTGCGCCCGCCAATTGAGCTCCGTAAAATGCCAGGCACCAATCGAGTCCGTTGCCCAGGCGAATCGCGACTCGGTCGCCTCGATTTATTCCTGCTTGCTTCAACCCGCCCCCAACACGCGCAGCGCGATCCCATAGCTGTCGATAGTTGACTCGCTCGCCGCCAAGCTCGACGATCGCTTCGTGATCGGGAGAAGAGTCGACGGTGGCACGCAGCATTTCCACAAGCGAATCGTAGAGGTCATCATAATGAGCGACGCCGTTCGAGTCGCGAGTGATTCCCGAGTAATCAAATGGACGAATCATGTTTTCAACCTGACCTTTGTTGAGTTGAAGCGGTTCGAGATCTAGAGTTCCGCGATGACATCGCCGCGAATTATTTCGTACCTTCTCTGTACACTCTTGGAGTCACGCCGGTGACCGATCTGAATACCTTGGTGAAATGACTCTGACTTTGATAGCCGACCTTTGACGCGATTTCGCTGATCGCAAGCGACGTTTCGCTTAGCAGTCTTCGCGCGCGCTCCAAACGAAGATTCGCAAGATAAACGTGCGGAGTCACGCCGGTGATCTGCTTGAAGAGCCTCGCGAAGTGATATTCAGAAAGGTAAGCAGCCGAAGCGATCTCTTCCAGCGCCAGCTCGCGGCCAAAGTTGTCATGCATGAATTCAATCGCCCGGCGCAATCGGCGATCGACGGGACCGGCTCGCGAGAGCTCGACATGATCCGATTTGCGAACCGTCAATTGTCGGCGCAGAAGGTGGATCGCAAGCTGACGAACAAGCGTGTCCAGCATGGCGGCGTGTCCAACCTGTTCTTCAGAGAGCTCCTTCGCAATCACGCGAGCTGTCCGAGTGATCGTTTCGTCGTGCACCACGCTTTCGTGAAATTCTATGTTTGCCGTTGTGCGAATAAGACCGATTTCGGCAACAAGCTCATTCACAAGCGAGGGGCTCACGCCGATCGAAACAAATTCAACATCCGCTACTTCAGCCGAATGATGCTGACCGGCGTTGGTCAACGAGGTCTCACCTGCGCATACTTCGAAATCGCGTTCGCCGATTCTTGCAAGCATTCGCCCTGTTAAGACTGCGGTCACCGCAAGCGTAGAATGCGCGTGAGGTTTAAAAGAGCAACTCGCCGACACTGTGTGACGCAGCGTAAAAGCTGACCGCGAAACAAATCTGTGAATCTCCTCGGCCGCGGTTTTGAACGCCGAGTCTTCGACTCGCGGCAACGCAAAGGTAAGAGGTTGATCACTCGATGGAGCTATCTTCATCATTGTTCTGGTGGCGAGACCGAGCGAATAGATAATAGGGTTGAGTGAGCGGACAGGGCAACTGTCGGGACGATGTATGCCTTCAATCGGGCAGCCCGAGGCGTGAACTATTTAGCTGAAGCCCGGGCCTTGGCGGCGGCTTTCTGAGCCTTCTGGCATTCGGCGCAAATTCCGAAAATGCGATGGCTGTGATGAACCGGTTTGAACCTGTAGCGTCGCACGATTTCATCCTGGAGCTGTTCGATCTGTTCGCTGTAGAACTCGATCAGCGCTCCGCAGCCGGTGCAGATCAAATGATCGTGGTGAGTGTGTTTGTAATCGTGCTCGTACAACGTCCGGCCGTCGTGAAATTCCAATTCGCGAGCGAGGCCGCATTCCTTCAAAAGCTTGAGCGTGCGATAAACGGTTGTGAATCCAACCGCCGGATCTTTCGCCTTGACGATCGCATACAAATCTTCGCTGGAGACGTGACCTTCCGTATCCAAAAACACATCGAGAATCAGATCGCGCTGAGTGGTTCGTTTCAGCCCGGTGGTTTTTAAGTGCTCGTGAAAGATCTGTGTCTCTTCACGTTCCATAATTGTGCGTGGAGTCGACCCGATTATACACGCGCCCGCTGCGGCCCGCAAAATCAACGGCTACTTCGGCTCGCGTTCGAAGAGTTCAGGAAACTTCGCTCGAAGTTTGGCCGTGATGCGATAACCCGCATCCTCAAACGCCTCGCCGAAGTCATTTCGCTCGGCGCCGCCTTTGCCAACGTGACAAACCGTACATTTGTTGCGCAGCTCCGGCTTTGAATGCGGATCGTTGTTGTAGCGATCCATGAAAGCCGGCTTCGCCAGCGCGATTACGACTGCAGCAAGAACGTAAGCCGGCGCCAATATGAGCTTGAGTTTCCTGCTCGTCAACATAAAAACACTCTTAAAACACATACGCTATCGAACCAGTGAATCCGTTCTTGCCGTAGCCGCGATACGGAAGCGGACTCACACCAAACAATGCTCCTCCAACTTCTCCCGCAGCGTTAGGAATAGGTCCGAACGCGTGATTGAACAAGTAGTTCAGTTTGAAAATGACCGTCGATGACGGCGCGACGTTCAATCCAAGCGTCGTGCGCGAGCGGTTCAAGTAAAAACTCGGCAACGTGCGATCCAAACGCACGACTTCGTAACGAACGACCGGTGCGATGTACGATCCTTCATCGAACTTTGCCGCGAGGCCGTGTGGTGGCGAGAATTTGTAGGCGCCCTCAAAGTAGAAGCCGTCTTGTCCGGGCGAACGCTGGGCGACGAACTCGGCGAGCGCAGCTATACTTGCAGGATCGTTTGCGTCGAAAACGGGAGGAGCGGGGCTCTTGCGCGAAATTCCTCCCACGATATTCGAGCGGCCATATTCTCCATTGATCGTTAGAGCGCCGCGATGATAGGAGCCGTCAAGGAACAGAATGGTCGCCGACTGAGAAGGCTCACCCAAGTCGCTGAACTTTCCATCGTAAACAGAAACGCCAACTTCAAGCCCGTTGATTGGTGAGAGACCTATTCGTCCCACGACGGCCTTCGAACTGCGATGCGCTTGAAACGCGAACAGTCCCGGCTCGGATGCTGACGACTGCCCCAGTAATCTAGAGAAAGGCGTTTGCTCTCCATCGGCGTTGGCGCCGCGCATTCCGTTCACTACGTCGGCTTCGTAGATCAGCTTCATCTTGTGGGGAAGCTTGAACCTGCCTCGCACGCCAATTCCGGCATCACGGTACGCGGTCGGCACGATGAACTGGTTGATCAAGGGACGAACAGTTGTGAGATTCAGATATGAATCGTGAAAGGTATTAAACCTTCCGATCGCCGGCACGAAGATTCCGCCCCGAAATGCGAACTCAGGCCGCACTCTCCATTCGACGTAAGCCTGCTCGACGTCGATTTCGCGTGATCCGAATTCGTACTCGATCTCGGAGTTGAAGACAATGTTCTGCTTTTCAGCGAGCACAGCGGCGATGCCCAAAACCAGTCGTGTGTTTTGAAACGTAGGAGTGCCTCCGCCATCGGCCCGCTCGTTGATCGAAGACTGGCGAAATTGAAAATCGCCGTATCCGCCGATCGTGATGCGATCAGTTCGCACAAGATTTCCCGCGCCCGAGAGATCTCCGCCTTTCGCTTTTGATGTTAGCACCGGTTCGGCAGGCGCGAGCTTTTGCGACCCTTCAGTTTTCTTCTCGTCCTGTGTTGCGGATGGTTTGGGTTGCTGTTGCTTGGATTCCTGGGTCGGGGTATTCGATCGCGCGAGCGACGACTCCGACGCAAGTGCTTCACGGCTCTTGACCGCGTCTCCGACGATCGAACGCAGTTGAGCGAGCTCGAAGCGAAGTTGCTCGACTTCACGACGCAACCGCTCGACTTCTTCCGAAGAAGCGACTGTTCGTGTTGACGAGTCACCGTCGCGTCCTGAAGCTTCGGCCGACCTAGCAGCTCGTGTTGTCGAGGAGCTCAATTGCGTTCGCGCAGCGGGAGCTTCGACACTCTGTGCGTAAGAGCCTGAACAAAGCCCGAGCACAATAAAGAAGACCGCAAGTCTGAAAACAGCGCTCAAGACGTTGTCGGCCATCACCGAACCGACCCTACGAAGAGTTCTTTGTACCTGAAAACCCATCACATTAGCTCCTCGGCCCCAACTAGAATAAATTTTGAAAATGACTTTCAAAATCATTCTCGCGCCAGTATAGGCAGCGAGCGACCTCGTGTCAATATGTTTTTCTTTCAACGTGCTTTTCATTTTCCAGGGCTTACGCCTGAAACCCTCCGATGTTGCTTTCGCTTGCGGCGCTGGTCTATTCTTCGTTGCTCGTCGGCGCGTTGAACGAACTAGCCGGCCGCCGAGCGCTAAAGATGCTGACCAAGTCCGCCTTCCTCTATCTCTCAAAAAGCGATCGCTTCAAAAATTTTCTCACGCGCTTTCAGTCGTTCAACAATGTGACTCATCGGTTTGTCGCCGGTGAAGAGCTTGCCGACGCGGTTCAGGCTATTCGAGCTCTGAATCAAAAGGGAATCACGGCATCGTTCGATCATCTTGGCGAGTCCATTACATCCGAGGCCGCGACTCGCGATGAAGTGAACGAGTACGTGCGGGTGCTTGATTCAATCGCGGAAAACAAACTCGACTCGAACGTGTCGGTTAAGCTTACGCAGCTTGGGCTGGACGTCAGTCAGGAGCTTTGCTACTCGAACACCCGCAGAATCGTTGAAGCGGCGCGCGGCTACAACAACTTCGTTCGCATCGATATGGAAGAGTCATCGAAGACTGATGCGACGCTCGAGATATTCAAACGATTGAGGAGCGAGTTCGAAAACGTCGGAATCGTTATTCAAGCGTACCTCTATCGCAGTGAAGCCGACATCGAGGACGTACTGAAGATCGGCGCGAGAGTCCGATTGTGTAAAGGTGCTTACAAAGAGCCGGAGTCCGTCGCATTCCCGGAAAAGTCTGACGTCGACGCGAACTACATCAAGCTCGCCAGGTTGCTGCTGACTTCAGGCATTTATCATGCGCTCGCAACCCACGACGAAAACATGATCGGCGCCGGCCAACAAATCGCCAACGAGCTCGCGCTGACGCCGGACCAGTTTGAGTTCCAGATGCTTTACGGTATCCGGCGCGATCTTCAGGAAGGCCTTGTGAGCCGCGGCTATCGAATGCGGGTCTATGTGCCTTACGGGCGCTATTGGTATCCCTATTTTATGCGTCGCCTGGCTGAGCGTCCCGCCAACATTTGGTTCGTGCTGCGAAATATGATGAAGGGTTAGTAAATGGATCCGAATCGTCCCTCTCTCAACGGTGGTCGATAAAGAACCCACCGGCTCTACGCGCGCCGAGCGAAAGCGAACGGGTGAAACCGATTGGCGCGCTCGCGATATGTAAGCTAGCATTACTTTTTCTTCGATGTCACAGGAACGTTGATGCAGCCAGATAATCGATTGTCAATCAATCGGCTTGCGCTCGGAGGAGATGCAAACGCATTTGCCAACGACGTTCGCGCGGGTCTCACTGCCGCTCAAAAATCCATTCCGCCAAAATACTTCTACGACGAGCTTGGTTCGCGACTATTCGAAGCGATCTGCTGCTTGCCCGAATACTACCTTACTCGAGCTGAGAGCGAGATCCTTGAAGACAACGCCGATGAGATTGTTGCATCGGTGGCAGGGCCGTTTCGATTATTGGAGCTTGGAAGCGGCAGCGCAGAGAAGACTCGCTACCTAATCGAAGCCGTGTTGCGGAAGCAATCCGAGTTGCACTACTTGCCTGTCGACATTTCCGATTCAAGCCTGGAGCTGTCGAGCCAGCGACTGTTGCGTCTGTATCCCGGGCTTAGGATCACCGCTTTCGCGGCGGATTATTTTACTGCTCTTCAAGCGTTGGCCGAGCAAGTGCCCGCGGACCGCAATAGACCGACCGTTGCGTTGTTTCTCGGCTCGAACATCGGAAACTTTGGGCGAGATGAATCACGTGAGTTCTTGCGGGCGGTTCGAAAACTCCTTCGACCTGAGGACGCATTGTGGCTGGGAGCGGATTTGAAGAAGGCGCCCGAGCGTTTGATTGCGGCGTATGACGATGCGCTCGGCGTCACAGCCGCATTCAATCTTAATTTGCTGGCGCGAATAAATCGCGAGCTCGACGGGAACTTCGACGTGAAGAAGTTTCAACACAGCGCTTCTTACAATGAAGATCTCGGACGAATCGAAATGAATCTTGTGAGCCTCGAGCCGCAAGAGATCCGCATCCGCGCTATCGATCTCGAAGTGACTTTTCAAAAGAATGAGACCATATGCACAGAGCATTCACACAAGTTTGATATTGAACAGCTATCGCTGCTCGCCCGCGATGCCGGATTCTCGCTCGCCAGGAGCTGGTTCGACCGCGAACACTTGTTCAGTTTCAATCTTTTCGTAAGCGCGCTGAATTAATGAAGGACTACGGTGAGCGATTCTCAAGGTCAACCTGCCCAACCCGCCCTTCGCGATCAACAGCCCGCAATCGAGTCTGCGATTGAGTTTCGCGATGTGAGCCTGTCGATTCGCGACGGCAAGTCGATCATCGAGCACCTGAACTTTGATGTGCAGCGAGGCGAAACTCTCGTGCTTCTCGGACGCAGCGGCTCGGGCAAGACCACTACTCTCAAGCTGATCAATCGTCTTCTTGAGCCGACCGGCGGTGTGATTCAGGTCGAGAGCAAGCCCACCGCGAACTGGGACCCGATCGAGTTGCGACGGAATATCGGTTATGTCATTCAGGACACCGGATTGTTTCCACATTTCAGCGTTGAGAGAAACGTCGCAGTGGTGCCGCGTCTGAGAAATTGGCCCGAGCAGAAGACTCGCGATCGCGTGCGTGAGCTTCTCGAACTGGTCGGACTCGATGCGAAATCGTTCGCGCATCGCTATCCACGCGAACTGTCGGGCGGTCAGCGGCAGCGAGTCGGAGTCGCTCGAGCGCTGGCTGCTGATCCTCCAATTGTTCTTATGGACGAACCATTTGGCGCGCTCGACCCGCTGACACGCGCTCAATTGCAACGCGAGTTCGCCGCGCTGACCGAGAGATTGAAAAAAACGATCGTGTTTGTGACTCACGACATTCGTGAAGCATACATCCTCGCTTCGCGAATAGGATTGTTCAAGGATGGACGAATGATCGAGCTCGCAAATCCGGAAGAGTTCGCTAGGTCGAGCGATCCGGAAGCAAGAGCCTTCAACGAGTCGATGAAGGAGAAGTAGGTAACCCGGGGAGCACGGGAACACGGAAGGGAACAGAAATCGGAACCTTGAGCTCTCTTGTCCCTGTGATCCCGGTGAGCCCCGTGGCTAATCAGTTCGCGCACAACAGATGAACTTAATCGACTTCTTCATTCGAAATCGCGGCGAGGTGCTTCACCTCACGCTTGAGCATCTGTTGCTCGTGGTGGTAGCAACCGGCGCTGCTGCGGCGGTTGGCATACCGGTTGGCATCCTTCTCACGCGACGCGCATCGCTTGCGAAGCCGGTGCTCGCGATTGCGAATGTGCTTCAGACCATCCCAAGCCTGGCCTTGTTCGGGTTCTTAATTCCAATACTCGGCCCTTACGGTATCGGCCGCTTGCCTGCGATCATCGCGTTGTTTCTCTATTCGCTACTCCCGATAATTCGAAACACCTTCACTGGAATCAGCGGAGTCGATCCGGCAGTTCGAGAGGCAGCTCGAGGAATGGGAATGACCGATTGGCAAATGCTGACCCAAGTCGAATTGCCGCTGGCCTTAAACGTGATCGTCGCAGGATTACGAGTGGCGACTGTTATTTCAGTCGGAACCGCGACGATCGCGGCGGCAATCGGCGCTGGTGGATTGGGCACTTACATCTTCCGCGGATTGCGAACGGTGGATCGAACGTTGATTCTGGCTGGCGCAGTCCCTGCCGCGATAATGGCTCTGGGAGCTGATTTCGCGTTAGGTTGGATCGAACGAGCGCTTTCTCCCGGCGCGGCTCGCGTCAGCCGAGTCGGGAAGTGGATCCTGGCGATTGCAGTGACCGCGATGGTGCTTGCAGTTGGTTACTCGCTCACCAGTGGAATGTTTTCAAAGGGCGGAAAGCGAATTGTAGTTGGCTCGAAGGACTTCACCGAATCTCGAATTCTTGCCGAACTCGTGGCGCAGGTTGTCGAAGCGAACACTAGCGTGAAAGTCGAACAAGCTTCGGAGCTGAGTGGCGACCTGTGTCATCGCAATCTCGTGAGCGGACAGATTGACTGTTATGTAGAATACACGGGCACCGCGTTCACCGCGATTCTGAAACACAAACCGATCAGCGATCCACAAGAGGTCTACGATCAAGTCACGCGCGACTATCAGTCCCAGTTCAATGCCGAATGGCTCGAGCCACTGGGATTCAACAACACGTTTGCGATTCTGGTGCGTGGTGATGTAGCGCGGCGGCTGAACCTGAAAACGATCTCGGAAGCCGCTCGATATGCGCCCGGTTGGCGAGCCGGGTTTGGCCAGGACTTCATGTCGCGAGAAGATGGCTATCCCGGATTCGCTCGCACTTATGGGTTGAAGTTCGCAGAGGCGCCGCGAGAAATGGATTTGTCGCTGAGCTATCAAGCGCTCGCAAGCGGGCAAGTTGATCTGATAGCCGGGAACTCGACTGACGGGCTCATCGACAAGCTCGGGTTGTACCAACTCGAAGACGATCGCCATTACTTCCCGCCCTATGAGGCAGCGCCGGTCATTCGAAAAGAAACGCTGGATCGATATCCCGAACTTCGCGACGTACTCAACAGTCTGGCTGGTAAGATAACCAACGAGCAGATGCGAAAGTTGAACTACGCAGTTGATGGCGACAAACGCGACGTGAAGGAAGTTGTGCGTGAGTTTCTTTCAGCCCTTTGACCTGCTATTCCATGGGTCAGTTCAGGATTGGAGCGGTTTTTCGCTTCGAGAATGTTAGTATCAACGTCGAAAATACCGTTGCGGTACCGATTGGGTAAGTCGCAACGCTCGACATCTTGAAAATTTACGGGTAACCACAGGCGGAGAAGAATGCAGAGAGCCGCTCAGATAAATTGTCGAGATTGAAGGTTTCGCATTCCCAGACGACCAAGACATCCCAACCGAGAGTCTCCAACTGTTGTTTCTTGAGTTTGTCTCTCTTGATGTTGGTCTTGAATTTATCTGCCCAAAATGCTTTACGTGTCTTAGGCGTGGTTGTACGATAACAACCCCGATGTCGATGCCAGAAGCAGCCGTGAACGAAGATGACCTTTCGCAGTCTCGGAAAAACCAAGTCGGGTGTTCCGGGCAGATTACGACTGTGAAGGCGAAAACGATAACCTAGTCGATGAGCGAGTCGCCGAACCACAATCTCAGGTTTCGAATGCTTGTCCCTAACGCGAGCCATCAAGGCGGAACGATTCGGGTCAACCAGTTCCCCGGCAAGAAACCTCTGCGGAAGTGAATGCGAAACCGTGTCCGCCTTGCTCATGCTTCATAACTTGTAAAGCAACCAATGAGGGAAAGACAATTCATCGTAGACGCTGCTCTCCTTCGCGAGTTAGGAGAACGGCTCATTGGCCAGCCAGCAATTGCGCTCGGTGAACTAGTAAAGAACGCTTTTGACGCCGACGCATCAACCTGCCTGATCGAGTTTCGCAACGACGAAATTGTCATATCTGACAACGGCGTTGGTATGTCCGCGCGTGAGTTTCTTCGGTACTGGATGAGGATTGGAACAACACACAAAGTGGATAAAGCAACATCGCCAATTCTTCATCGGCCGTTAACCGGGTCGAAAGGAATCGGCAGGCTCACCGCCCAATTCTTGGCCGATGAAATGATACTCGAGAGCACTTCGCTCAATAATCCGAACTGCTTACTTTATTCACTGGTCGACTGGAGAAATGCTATTCCAGGACAGAATCTAAGCAAGGTTAATGTGTTATGGGATAGGCAATCCAAGACCGCTGAATATGCGGACGGAAGTAAGTTTGGCACTAGGATTACGTTAAAGAACCTCAAACACGAATGGAATACGAAAACCATCGGAGATTTGGGCTCGGATGTGTGGATGCTTCGGTCTCCCTTCAAACGCCCTAAGCACGAGGGAACCGATAGAGTGCAGGACATAGAGAAGCGACGACCCGAAGATTTTGATATCGAGATTGACGCGCCAGATATTGCTGACGCTAAACAAGCGTTTGACGAAACGTTGGAGAAAGTATTTTCAAACTGGCAGGCGCGTATTTATGGCAAGTTGGAAAGAGGACGTTCCAATGGTTCAGCTTCGATATCAGTCGAGTTCAAGGCCGGCTACCCAGAGGGTTCCAAGCAACGTAAGTCTTTTCGAAGTATGAGATAACGCGAAATTCCAGATTTTGATCTTCAAGGCTGCTGGTAGGCAGCCTTCGGGTATCGCTGTTGGTGACTTGCGAAAGTACTTAGATCAGTTTGGAAATGTCTCGGTATACGATGCCGGCTTCAGACTCCCTTATTACGGCTCTCGAGATACGGCCGGTCAGGACTGGCTTAAGATCTCGGTAGATCAGGCGCGCCGGATCAGTATCTCAAATCTGCTTCCCGAGCGGCTTCGAACACAGAACAAATATATGTTGGATCTGCCGGCATTGGGAAGGATATTTGGAGCCGTGGAAATCAATACCAACCATGAGCGGGAAACCGCCGAGAAATTTGATAGCCCGCCTAGTAGCTGGCTTCAAATCCAGTCCGGGCGTGACAGACTTACCGATAACCCAGCCTTCAAACAGCTTCACGATCTGGTTCGCTACTCACTGGATTACTATGCCAACAGACATCGTGTCTTGGCACTTGAGATCGCCGAAAAGGAACGAGCAAAAGAGCCTGCGTCCAAGAAATACGATCGAGTTATTGAAGTCTTAGACAACAACAAGCGCGATATTCCTAAGAGCGCTTTTCTGCAAATTCGCCACGAAGTTACAGAGGCACGGAAAGCTAGTAAAGCGGAAGAGAAGATCGGCGAGACTCAAGCAGCACTACTGGCCCCGTTTGCCGCGGCTGGCATGGTCGGCCTAGCACTGAATCATGAATTGTCACGTGAGATCAGATTCCTTCAACGCATCGCAAAGGAGATCCGGCGCATTGCCACGAAGCATTCGATTCCTGATCTGAGGAAGATGGCAACTGAATTCGACGAGGCCCAGAACCGACTGGAGTCGCTTAGGGAATTGTTCGCTCCGCTTGTTTCTGATGAAGACAAGGCTGCAACTGATCGCTTAAGGGTAAGGGCCGTCGTGGATCAATCGATTCGTGGCATGCAAGCGTTGATGCCCGGCGTGAAGTTCGATAAGAGCGGAATTCCTAACGACCTCAGATTTCCAATGGCCTCGTTGGCGGAGTGGAACGCTGTGCTGCAGAACGTTCTCGCGAACGCCTGGAACGCATTACTTGATAGCGAAAAGGCGGAGGTCGCGTTTAGAGCTGGTCGAAGCAAAGGCGGTCGTGAATGGTTGCATGTGAGCGATTCAGGACAGGGACTCGATATTCCGATCGATGAGTCTGACCGACTGTTCGAGCCCTTTGAACATAGGATGAAAATCAGCAAGGACAAACGCTCCATTGCCATTGGCGGCCAGGGACTTGGATTAACCATCGTGAGAATGATAGCCCATAAGCGGGCGGCCAGTGTGGCGTTTGTTAAACCTGAAGAAGGCTTTTCGACGACTTTCGAAATAGCGTGGAGGGGAGCTAAGAAATGAACGTCCTCGTTTGTGATGATGACCAAGAATTATGTGATGAGATAGTTCATAACATTCAAGAGGCAATCGGAGAAAAGCCAAGGGAGTTGGTTGGAAAGAATCTGACTGATGAACTGACAAAGTTCTTTAAGAACATCAAGGGATGTCTGAGCCTCGACGCGCCGGAGACCTGTGAGGCGCTGCCCGCGAATCCGTTTGATGAATCTATTGTGATTCTCGACAACAATCTAACTCTTCTCGAGGTTGCAGGTGCGCCGCTGACGGCGGAGTCCGTCGCGGGTTACCTTCGGGCCTTCACCCGTGCTGATTACATAATCTCCTTAAACCTAAACTCCGATGTTGATTTTGACTTGAGATATCTGGTTGGTGACTACTCCACCCGAGCCGACTTGGCTTTGAATACGCCCCATTTGGCGAATCGCGCACTTTGGACCGGCAAGACAGCGGATGCTAAAGATGGGTTTCTTCCTTGGTATTGGCCGACGCTACGTACCGTAGTGGCAAAACGGCGCGAGCAAATCGCATTCGTACGGGATCGCCTCGACGAATCAGTGCTGGCGAGCTTGGACTTCGATAAGACACGCACAGGGCTTTTGTCGGCAACTGCCTTAGGGTCCCTTTCGCCAACCGCTGAACCTGAAGGAGCTGAGCATGATGGTACGAGTCCAGAAGAAATCTCCTTTAGAGACGTCTTTGTAACGCGGGATAGGTCCCTTCCTATGAGACGTGAGCGGGAGAATCTGGCGAAAGCAATTGGCAATGGAAGTCGTCCAAGACATTATTGCGCGCACAGTGGCTGCCGATATCGATTTTTGGTTTCGCAGGGATATTGTGGGTCCGCAAGAACCGCTCGTCGATCTGCCACACTTGTTATCGCGGCTTCCATTTCTGTTAGGCAAACAAGCGAAGGATCTTAACGGGTGGAATAAGTGTTTAGATGTGCCGGAGCCACCATTCACGCTTGATCAACGACTGTATGAGGCACATTTAGCGCCAGCGAAATACATGCAGGATCTTTGGGTCCCCAACGCTTGCTTTTGGTGGCACGAGTTGAAGAGCGACGAGAAGTTAGATGAATTGTTCTTTTTGGCTGAAGAAGGAGATTGGGCCGACGCAGTGTTTTGCGAGGATCAATCTACGTTCGCGAATCGCGAAGCCAAAATCGGAGAATCTCCTAATTGAATTTCCGGCTGAATTCGAGAGCGCTTGGGGCCGACGCTATGTTGCACATATCGCTGGTTATCAGTATGCACCTAGAAGTCGCCTTGCGAGTTGATTGGTGATCAGAATGCCTTCATTAGACGTTTGGGATTTGATGGAGCTTTATGCTCGAAGGGGCGTAGACGATTGGATTAGAGCAAATGCTGACCTTCGTCGTCGAGCGGGCGACTGCTTCTTGGCCACCCAAATCGCCACTAGTCATCGAGAAGCGATCGATACAATTAATGCCGTGTTCAACGGACCTATTCGCGATGGCGACGCAGCGTCCTTAGCACATGCCCGTAGCCTCAGTTTCATTCCAATGCCGAAACCCGGGAGGCATCAGATTGAACGCTGCTTTTTTTTACCAGTGCGAGAAAAGATTGGCGGAAAGGAAAAAGTGTCATTCGATTTGGCGTTGCTTGTTTCAGGCAGGAATTGTTTGGCTTTCCGCTTTGAGCCTGCCGACCCCCCGACCTGGCGCCACGGTTACGGCCATCTTCAGATGAATCAAAAAATGTTGAAGAAGATGATTAGCTTGGGCGGTACGCCCGGAGTAGGCGTGCCGACGTGGATTCCAGACAGTTATCCCGCGTTTCCTATCTCCACTTCAAATAGATTGAGAATGTTTCTCGCGATGGGCACCGCAGTTCACGGCTATGCTAATCGTGGGTTTGCCGATTTGCTCGTGGATATTTTCCAAACAGCAGGTCGCACTGCAGATTCAACTGCGTATTTGGCCGAACTCGCCTTGTTCCTGAGCGGAACGATCCGTTACAGAGTCGATCCAGGATGGAAAGGTTTAAAGATTCTCCTGACTGAGTTTCGTCAATGGGGAACTCGAACCATCAACAGAAATCGTTTATAGCAGCGAACGTATTCGCCCTTCACCTTTGGGGCGATCCCATTGAGTGCCGCCGCAAGCTTACCGTCACGCAGCTTTTCATACATACCGTCCACGTCATCGTCTGGTGCAAAAATGGCATAGACACCGTGAGATGGAATTGCGCCCGATCGATCAATCGTCACGCGCGGCACCTTCGCTAACTCGGGAATGAGAAGTTTCGGACGTTTCCAGTCAGCGGCACGCACGCGATCTATAGTGCGGAACCAAACTGCGCCATCTCGCACAATCGCCCTCTTCTTTAAATCTCTTCTGAAACGCTTGAGCCGGGCCAAGAGCAAAGGGAATTTCTTTGGATCGATCAGTTTTCCATCCTTCCCATACATAACGACGACACGACGCCCGCTTCGTGTGATAGATCCTTCCTTGATATCTGACCCATCGATCCATGGCCTAAGCAATTCCGGTTCGACGTCAACTTCATCAGCCTCAAGAACGAATGCAGCGGCATGTCCTAGCGCAGGACCAACTTTCACAATGCACCCAAGTTCGGTAAGAGACTTCTTTCGAGATCGCTTCTTCAAACGCAGTTTGGTTTTCTTCTTTCGTCGTTTGACAGCTATAAGGATACTTGGATAAGAGTCGACATCGCCTACAAAAGCCTCAATCGCAGATAACCTTCTCTCAGATGTGATATTCAAGCTCGGCAACCATTTCTCACGAAAATGCTCAGCAAAGCCCATGAACCGCCAACGGTCCGAACAGAGAAATCCAATTCGGCCTCCGGGCTGCAACAATTTCAATGCGCGATCGAGGAACGGAAGAAAGAGGTCGCCTCCTGTCATATCACTCGAAAGTAATGCTTCATACCTCGCTTTGAGTTTAGGCGGAATCTTAGACCATCTGACGTACGGTGGATTGCCTGTCGCATGCGTGAAGGAACCGGTCGGAAGATCCGCAAGCAGGAAATCACCAGTGATGATCCAAGCCCTTGCACACGCATTGGCTGTTCGGTGATGGACGCCAAGTGATCGGAGAACCTTCGTTACACGTGTGCGAGCAGTCACCGCTTCGCCTTCGTGAAGTTCGTAGGCAACGATTCTCCCTGATAAATTGACAGCTCGCAATTCAATGCCGAGGCGAAGGAAAGAAGCGATTAAGCGGCGGGCGGCTTCTACCACGAAAGCTCCATCTCCCGCCGCAGGCTCGAGCAGACACGCTTGCGAAAGGTCGACGTTGGCTAGCCAGCCGATCGCGTCCAAAATACGGCACACGACTTCTGGCTTGGTGTAAACTCCACAACGACCATGCAGCGCTTTTATTTCTGCCGATACTCTTGGTGCCCTGACTCGAGTTCGCGGTAGGTTCGCAGAAGGTTGTGCGCTCATTCAGTCTCGTCGTTCGCTCGCGGATCTACATTCTTACATTCGGACTAGGTTAAGTCCGCAATGTGAGTTTAGAATCATACCATGTCACTCACGGGCCTCTTTGCTGGGATCGGGGGATTTGAGTTGGCTTTCTCTCAGGCTGGCTTCGAATCGGAACTCCTCGTCGAAATAGATCCAGCCGCCAGAGCAGTCTTAGAGAAGAGATTCCCAGACACAATTGTCAACGCCGATGTTTTGAATCTGGTCGACCTTCCTGCAAATACTACGATCATGACTGCGGGGTTTCCGTGCCAGAACCTGAGCATGGCTGGCGACAAGTCGGGCATCGCAGGATCTAAGTCACGGATTGTGACTCGGATGTTCGAATTGATCGAACGATCTAAAGTTCCTACCATCATAATCGAAAATGTTTATTTCATGCTCCATTTGGATTCCGGAAATGCAATGCGGTGGCTCGTCTCTCAATTCGAACAACTCGGATATCGTTGGGCTTACCGAGTGTTGAATACTATTGGTTTCGGTCTGCCGCAGCGTCGCCGTCGCGTGTACTTTGTTGCAAGTTTGGAAATAGATCCCCGAACTGTATTGTTCGCCGATAAGGGGGCAAGTACTGTTGCGCCCAAGCCCGATCTGACGAGACCGTTGGGCTTTTATTGGACTGAGGGACGATCTGGAATCGGACTTACCGTCGACGGAATTCCGCCACTGAAAGTAGGTTCTTCTCTCGGCATTCCATCTGCACCTGCGGTCCTCTTTCCTGATGGGGAAGTCCTCATGCCGGGCCTTAAAGCATGCGAGCTGCTTCAAGGGTTCAAGTCCGGCTGGACCGACGTTGCGAGTAATAACAGCTTGAAGAGGGATCCGCGGTGGCGAATGCTAGGAAACGCGGTATCGGTTCCAGTGGCGCGTTGGGTTGCGGAGCAAATCAAGTCGCCTGGAAGAGTATTGAACTTCGAGCAATTCCCTTTGGCCGAATCGCATCGGTGGCCAGACGCTGCTTGGAACAACAGATCAGGTCGAGTCGGAGTTGTCGCGAGCGATAAACCGATTATCGTTGCTCAACGTTCGATTTCGGAATTCCGCGACCCGACATGGACTAGACTATCCGATCGTGCGTTGAACGGCTTCATCACTCGCGTAGAGAAAGGTGGACTCCGGGTACCTGAACGATTCCTGGAGGCATTGCGTAAGGCGGTCCGCAAAACCGCCAGCGTAGATAGCAACGCACCTGTCCCAGTGCGCGGCCCCGAAGCTAGTCCTTTAGAAGGTGACTCCATCAACGCCAAGTGAGTGCAAACGTCTTCTTCTAGGTAAAGAACTGATGAAGAGAACAGTTGGGCTAATGTTGTTGATACTTCTCGCCGCCTGTGCGCCGAAACAACGATCGGCCAACAGCGAGGCACAGTCGCCGCCGAAATATCTGGCGGCCGGCGATCCGCTTCGTGAAGAAATCGTAAAAGAGCTCACCGATTACTATGATCACATGAGCGCTCGAAACTGGGACGCATACGCCTCGCACTTCTGGCCCGGCGCCACCATTACTACGATTTGGCAATCCGCAGGAGATTCTGCGCCACGAGTGTTGATTACGACGATCAAAGATTTCATCGCGCAAGCTCCACAGGGTCCAAACAGCAAACCGATTTTCGAGGAACGAATGACAGATGCCGATGTTAGAGCTGACGGCAATCTTGCGCAGGTCTGGGCGACTTATAAAGCGCGCTTCGGCGGACTTGGAAAGATCGACGAGTGGACTGGAATCGATGCCTTCACATTGATGAAGCACGAAGGGCGCTGGAAGATCACGGGACTGACCTTTGCGGCCAACGATGAATGAAAGAATTGGTAAGACTAATTGAAGCGCGGTGAATCTGATGCTGTCACTTGTTTGCGCGAAGTTTTGAGATCGCTTCACGAATAGCGGCAGCGTTCTTTGCTTCAGGCTCGGCTTTCAAGAAGCTCTCGAGATCGCGAGCCGCGGCTTCCTTCTCGCCTCGAAGCTCGTGCAGTCTGGCTCTTTGTAAGTAAACGGCGTTCAAATGTTTTTCACTTGTTTCCCAGGCGTGGGTCAACTCCTGATCTGCCGTGGTCAAGTCCAGCGCACGCTGCCGCTGATCATTTTCTCTTAGCGCGATCTCGATCAACGCCTGGCCGTGGTAGAAACGCGAGGCGACGTTGTTGGGATTCAGTCGAGTGGCTTCGCGGAAAGCGTATTCGGCAATTACAAACTTTCGCTGCTTCATCATCACAAGACCAAACATGTAAAACACCGCGTCCTGCCGGTCATTGATTTGGCGCGCGCGTTCGAGCGCTTCGAGCGCCTCCTCGTCCTTGCCTTCGCGGAAGAGCTCCTTGCCGAGCGCAAAATGAGCATCGAAGTAGTCGTTGAATGTCGCAATCGCTTCTCTGAGCGCAAGCACTCCCTCTTCGGATTTGCCTTCGCGAAATCGCGACATCGCCTTTTCGTAAGAGGCGCGCGCGTTTTTTGGAACGTCTTGCGCGAAGCTTGTTCCCGGAGCCAACAGCGTTGTGTCTCTTTTCGGTCTGATGATGACTTCAATGTTGAGCACCTCGGAGAAGTTCATCCGATCGTTTTGAGAGAAGCGGGCCATCTGTACCACAGGGTCGTAGCCGGCGATTGAGACTGCGACCTCATATTCTCCCGGCGCCAAATTGGAGAAGGCGAAGTCTCCGTCGTTGCGCGTTACTGTCTGCGAGATCATCCCGCCTCCGCCGAATCTAAGTTCGACTATCGCATTATTCACCGTAGCTCCGTCAGGTGACCGGACTTTTCCGCGAAGTGTATTGGTGTTTTGCGATAAGGCGGCGGAGCCAAGTAGCAACACTAAGAGAAGCGCGGGAAGAGGAAGTCGCCATCGCATCGGATGAAAGCCTCCGCCGAGTGGAATGGCAGTATTATAAATCAGATTCCCGCTCGACTGGAAACGGAAGCGGGCGATTCGTCAAAAGCCGATACGAGTCACATCAAATGGTGATGCAACTGAGCCGGCATCAAGCTCCGGCTCCAATGCTTGTGCTCAAGAGGGCCGCTGATTAGAATAGCTCCCGAAATTTCCTCTTCCCATTCGAGGCAAAATGATGATTGAAGTACTCGCCGAGATTGCCGAGGTGACTCGGTGTGGAACTCTCCGCAAAGCCGAGTGGGTTAAGTATTCATACGCGTCCGCTGAATTGCAAAAAGGAGAACTCGAAATGCGTCGCTTATCTATCGCAGGACATTGCTTTGTTTTGAGCCGGGATCTACGCGAGATGATTGGCTCAAATCGCGCGCGCGCCTCTGCGGCATTCTTGCTTGCGTGGGTGGTTTTTTCTGCATCCGCGACTTCGCTCGCCGGCGCGAACGCAATCGCAGCCCAAACATTTCGAGGCGCAATCGTCGGCACGGTGACTGATGTAAACGGAGGCGACATTCCGGAAGCTGCGGTCACGGCGCGAAACGTAGCGACCGGGCTCGAACGAAAAACCGTGACGGACGCTGCCGGTAATTACGCGATCCAGGAACTTCCCATCGGCACTTATGAAGTCACGGTCACGAAGGCCAACTTTAAAACAGCAAGAGTGACCGATCTGAAGGTCGAAGTCGCGGGCGAGCGTCGAGCAGACGTTACGTTGCAAGTCACCGGCGGAGCCGAGACTGTTGAGATTCAAGCGAACGCTGTGCAGGTTGAATCGACTACCAATACGCTCGGCGGCACGATCCCGGCTCGCGAAGTCGCGGATCTTCCAATCAATGGACGCGACTTCACAAAATTCCTGGTGCTCGTTCCGGGCGCGACAGGCGATCCTTCGGGCGCTACAGATTCACCTGGCTCATTCGGCTTGTTCAGCGCGAACGGGAACCGCGGACGCGCAAATAACTATCTGCTCGACGGCACGGATATGAACGACGGCTATCGCAATCTGCCCGCGATCAATGAAGCCGGAGTCTTCGGCACGCCCGCGACGATTCTTCCGGTCGAAGCGATCGCCGAAGCCGCGATCCTTTCCAATTTCGAAGCTGAGTACGGACGGAACTCAGGCGCGATTGTGAATATTGTTACCAAATCGGGGACGAACGGATTCCACGGCTCTCTATTTGAGTTCTTTCGGAACAACTGGCTGGATGCGCGAAACTTTTTCAACCCCAAGCCTGATCCGCAGACCGCGTTTCGCAACAATCAATATGGCGTCGCTCTTGGAGGTCCGATTGTCCGCAATAAGACGTTCTGGTTTTTCAGCTACGAGGGACAGCGCGAACGAGTCGGATTGAATTCAGTCGCTCGAGTGCCGGACCCTCGCGAGATCGCAGCGCTCGGCGGCCCGCAGAACCCGGTCATCGCAAAACTGCTTGCGCGAAATCCGTGGCCCGCGCCCAATCATCCGGTCGCGTTGTTTGATCCGAGTCCGAATCTTTTCGTGACCACTCCGGCCAGCAACGACGTTGACAGTCTCATCGCGAAGATCGATCACTCATTCAACGAGCGCAACCAGGTGACTGGCCGTTATTATTACGGCAACAGCGATCAGTCGTTTCCACTGGCGATACTTGCCGGCAACGTTCTGCCCGGCTTCAACACGGTTACTCCAACGACCGTTCACCTCGTTTCTCTTTCCTACGTCAAAGTCGTTTCGACGCAAAAGGTCAATGAAGCACGCTTCGGCTACAATCGATTTGTCGAAGGCTTCTTTCCGCAGGACAGCGACTTCGATCCTCGCTCGATCGGCTTGAACACCGGAATTCAAGGTCCTCAGGACTTCGGGCTCCCTTTCATTCGGATAAGGAACGATCCATCGCTGGGTTCGTCGATCGCCTCGCTCGGCTCGACGCTCTCGGTTCCGCGAGCGCGCGTCGACACCAACTGGCACTTCATCGACAACTTCGCGTGGAAGCTGACGCGTCACGAGCTAAAGTTCGGCTACGAGTTTCGACGAACATTCGTCAACGCGTTCTTCGACGCAGGCTATCGCGGGCGGCTCGACTTCGCTTCACTTGCCGATTTTTTGACCGGCACGTTGAGCGGAGGCCGGTCGGCGATAGGCGATTCGCGGCGCAACACCTTTCAAAACTCACAAGCGGGCTACGTGCAAGACAGCTTTCGATGGAGGCGCAATCTGACGTTCAACCTCGGTGTCCGATACGACTACTTCGGTGTGATCGGAGAAAAGCATGGCTTGTTGAGTAATTTCGATCCCACAAACGGCTTAAGGCTGGTCGGAAGCGGCGGTCTCGACCGTTTGTACAATCGCGACTTCAACAATTTCTCGCCGCGACTTGGATTGGCCTGGGACGTCACCGGAAAAGGCAAGACGGTGGTGCGAGCCGGATGGGGCATCTTCTACGACGCATACTCGCAAGACTTTTTCGTTGGTCAGCTTCCGTTCAACACCTTCAATCCGGGACCGGCTTACAATCCGGTTGGACCTTCGCCGATTCTGTTTTCGTTTTCAACTGTGTCGCAGATAAAGTCAGGCGTTCCGATCTTCACTGGGTTTTCGGATTCGGATGTTTTCGCAGTCGATCGCAACCTGCGCACGCCGTACGTTCAGAACTACAACCTGAACATTCAACAGGAGCTGTTCAAGAACGTCGTTTTTCAAATCGGCTACGTTGGTTCGCACGGCACGAAGCTGTTGCGCTACCGCGACATCAATCAACCTGTTAATCCCGCGGTCTCGACCGCGCGGCCTTTCGACAATGGTCCGTTTGCGCCCTCGGGAGGGACGTTTTTCTACGTCAACTATCTCGAGTCAACTGCTAACTCGGGCTACAACGCGCTTCAGACGAGTCTCACTATGCGCGAACGTCACGGCTTCACGACGATGGTCAACTATACCTGGTCTCATTCGATCGACAATGCCTCGGACGGACAGGACTATGTGGCTAACGCTACACAGCCGGATAACAGCTATCGAGTAGATCAGGAACGTGCGAACTCGAACTTCGATGTAAGGCATCGGCTGGTGTGGACCTTCAGCTACGAGGTGCCTTCGTTTTGGAAGAGATTTCCGAGAGTGAGCGACGGATGGCAATTGAACGGGATTCTCACCCTCAGAAGCGGCAGTCCATTCCATGTCAATTTGTTCGACGACTACAATGGGACAGGCGAGTTCTTCCCTCGTCCCGACATCGTCGGCGATCCGTACTCAGGCAGTCATTCGCCGGACAACTTCCTGAACCTCTCGGCGTTCAAGGTTCCTTGCACGCTCGATCCGAATGGTGATGGCAGCGCGGCGTCGTGCATACCCGGGACTCAGCATTTCGGAAGTCTGGGTCGCAACTCGCTGATCGGCCCCGGCTATGCGGACTTCGATCTATCACTTTTCAAGACGACTCAGCTTGGTGAGCAAGTGAAGCTGCAGTTCAGGGCGGAAGTCTTCAATCTTTTCAATCATCCGAACTTCGCGTCTCCACTGTTGCCGGGGTTCTCTGCTGACGCGAGCTTCAACGGGATCGATCCGGTGACTGGAAGAGGCATCGGATTCTTACCGATCACGGTCACGCCCGACGTGGGAATTGGCAATCCGTTTCTGGGAGGGGGCGGCTCGAGGAATATTCAGTTAGCAGTGAGACTGACGTTTTAGATCGCGCGGTGAGGCCAACTCAGTCACTGCTGTTCCAGAGTTTTATAGCTAGTCGGCGGTCAAAGAACTGAAGGCGAATGAGGTTGATGCTCATCTCTCGTCGCCGTCGAGTTTGCCATCGCCGTTGTGATCAATTCCCAAGCGGCGGCCGTCGCCAACCGGCACTCCGGTAAAAGTGAGCTCTGATCCAGCGCTCGTTGCCTGCATCAATGTTTGAAGCGTTACGGGCGATTCGCTTTGCCGGTCGGTCTGAAAGAGTCCATTGCCGGCATAAACAAAACCGCGAAGCTCTCCGTTGAATATGCCTTTTACTATCAGATCACAGTTTCCTGAAGTCGCCTGCGCCATCAAGAGATTCACGCGGGACGCCGAGTCGGGCGAATTTTTGTTGTCGCTGTTGAGGGTAGCTTGCAGTCCTACCGCCGGGGCGAGCCCACTATCAAAAGCGAGAACGAACGCTTCAACATCACGACGATCATCATCATTTTTAAAGGTGAAAACAGGCAGCCGCAAAAAGTCCAACAGCGTGTCGATCGATCCATCGTGAATAAAACCAAACCCTGAAATCTGTTCGCCGCTCGAATTCTCGAAACCAAGCTTCTGATACACCGCACGCAGTTGTGGAACCTTGAAATCCTGAGACTCTTGCAGCAAGGCACCGGGGATAATCAGGTTCGAAGTTCCCGACAGAAATCCGGGCGATGCCGAGTGACAAAAATTACACGACACAGCGTCCGCATCGAGCCGGCCATTGTTGAAAAGCTGGCGTCCTCGTTCAGCGCTCGGACCGGTTGGAGGATTCGGAAACGTGCGGTCGAGGTTCTCACGCGGATTGGGTGGATAGGTTAGTGTTTGAACGAAAGCCTTGAACGCGGCCATTTCATCCGCAGTCAACTGGCGCGGTCCACCGAGCAGCGACATGAAAGCGGGGTTGAAGTCGTCGAGCTGGCTTCGATCGCCTCGCCAGTGAAACGGCTCGTTTCCGATGATGCCGCGCAGAGACTGCGTTGTCATTGGACCCTTAATCGGATGAAAAGTCGAAGTGATGAAACCGTTAACTGTTTGCAACTTACCGCGCGGGTTACCGAGGTCCCAGGCCAGGCCGTCGCGATGCGCATTCAGATGACAGCTCGCGCAAGCAAGATCTCCGTGAGCCGAGAGCGTTCCGTCGTACAGAAAGCGACGCCCTTGCTTCACCGCCGCGGATTCCGGATTGAACCCAATTGGTATGCGATCGATTTCGGCTCGGGCCTTCAGATCGACGATGCTCAAGGTTTCATCGAAACGATTCAGCACGTACAAACGCTGCCGAGCTTCGTCGATAGCCAATCCGGTCGGTCCCTGACCGACGTTGATTCTAGCTTTAACCGCGCCGGTGGCATCGAGAACCCCAACCTTCGCTGAGCCTGTAGCTGCAACATAGATCGAGCCATCCGCGGCGCGCGCGATGTCCGCGGGCAACGCGAGACTGAGCGCTCGCTCTGCGTTTGTTCCTTCCGGAACATCGAAATTGATGTGCGGGTTAAGATTCGCGGTCGTAATGCTCGAGGCCGGCGTCCCAAGATCGACTATCGAAACGCGCGTCGTCGTAAAGCGGCCGCTCAGGTTCGGCTCGAAACGAATTTCGTTGTGAGCTTCGACGTTGACGACGTAGATTCGATTATTCGAAGCGTCGAACACGGCGTTGCCGATCTGAGTTCCGATTCCATGCAGCTCATTCTGAATTTGCGGAGGCGATTGCGTAGCGTCGAGAGTGACCACGTCGACGTCTGCGAGAGTGTAAGGAACGAACGTGTTCCACCTGGTGTCCCCGCGTTCATCTGCCCATTTCGATCCATTCCATTTAACGATCAGCCCGACGTCGGGAGCTGGAGGCAGCTTCTTCATTTTCGGAAACGGCTTTGGCGGACCACCTGCGGCATTGACCTGATTCGCGGAAACGATAGTCGTTTGATTGCCGGATTCACAAACTGAGATGAAAACTCGCGTGCCTGTTGAGTCTCGAACCAGCGCGCGAGGCTGCTTGCCGCGAATGTTGATTGTTTGCGGCGAGTCTTTTGGCGAGTCGGGGTCGTAGACCTTGACCTGGCTCAGTCCCGAGACACACACGAAAGCCATCTCGCGAGGCTGCCCTGCGAACACGACGTCCGTTGGTTCATCGCCGACATCAATCGTTCGAATGACGTTGCCCGTCGAAAGATCCACTACGCTGACCGAATCCGAGAGCCAGTTTGTCACCCACGCTTCGTTGTCGTTTCGCGCGTAGACGCTAACCGGTTCGAGTCCAACAGGAATCTCAGCTACGAGCGTCGGCGTTCCACCGCTCAATTGAAATACCGACAGGCTGTGATCCGGAGTGTTAACCGCAAGAAGCCTTGTTCCGTCGGGAGTGAGCGCCAGCGGATGAACCTGAGGGCTTTCAAAACTTTTTGATGCAGAGGGCAGCGTTTCGGCGGTGACTCGGGGAAAACTTTGACTGAGAAGGATCAATGCGAACGTCAGCGTTAATACGATCGCAAGCTGGTTTAAAGTGTCAGCCGGGCTGCTCCAACGGCGAGTCATAATGCTTACCCTCTCGGTCCCTGAAGCCAAAGTGTTTGTAATATACGCCAAGCCTCGAACAGCATCAACAGCAGATTCGTCAATGGCACATACTCTGACTCCTACGGGTGAGCAAACGTATTCCTCTGGATTGTCGGGCGAATAAGGCGATAGAATAGCAGCCGTGGAGTTTTGAGTTCAGAAATCACATTTTGAAAAGCGAGTTCGCTTCACACCATCCAATCAGCAGTTCGTGCAACAGTTCGTCCAAACATCTCTATTCTTGAGTTTCTAATACGCGAACAAGACCTGCGACTGTAACCACGATGGAGGCCCAAATGCTTCTCCCCCGGAAGACAGATAAATTCGCTCGCGACGTGAACAACAACAGCGGAATAAGCACGTCGAATCACGCGCCGCATTCGGATTGGAGCTTGATGAGCGACTCCGAGCATTTTGTTCAGTTCTACGAGACGGACCAGTTCCTGCTCAGCTCACTAGCTGGTTTCATTGAAGCGGGTTTGAAAGCCGACAATGCATGCATTGTAGTTGCGACGAAAGAACACCGCGACGGGCTCGACACACAACTCCAGGCATACGGAGTCGATGTGAGTGAAGCTTACGCCTCGGGCAAATATCTTTCACTGGATGCCGCCGAAACACTGTCGACTTTCATGATCAAGGGAAGCCCTGATGCAGTGCGTTTTGCTGAAGTGTTGGGAGGTCTTGTCGGTCGCGCGGCGGAGACTTCGTCGAACGTTCGAATCTTTGGCGAAATGGTGGCGCTGCTATGGTCGGAAGGGAATCACGCAGCCGCGGTTCGACTGGAGGAACTCTGGAACGAGCTTCATGAAACTCATAAGTTCTCACTTTTCTGCGCGTACCCGATGAACGGCATCGGCGGAGCGAAACTTACCGGTCCCCTGAGAGGCGTTTGTTCGGCCCACTCACGAGTAATCCCGGCGGAAAGCTATTCGGCGCTGGCCGATGAAGACCAACGCTTGCGCCAGATTCTCGAGTTGCAGCAAAAGGCGAGAACCCTGGAGGAAGAGATTGCCGAGCGCGAGCAGCTCGAGACTAAGCTTCGAATGTCGGAACTGAATTACCGGCGTCACTTTGAAGCTGCACGCGACGGACTTTTGATCATCGATGCTGATACGCAGAGGATTACTGAAGCAAATCCGGCAATGAGCGCGCTTTTGGGTTTGAAGGAATCGATTGAAGGCAAGGAATTGTGGGAGATCGGTCTTCTCTCGGACCGAAAAGTCAGCGCCGAAGTCTTCAAGGAATTGAAGGAGCATGGCATCGCTCACTTGGATGATTTGCTGATACGGACTCCGGATGGCCGTGAGCGCTACGTCGAGTTCGTCTGCACAGTCTATCCGACAAACGGACATCAAGTCATTCAATGCAATGTGCGAGATATTACTGAACGCAAGCGGGCGGATGAGAACGCGGCGCGGCTGGCGGCGATCGTCGAGTCATCCGATGACGCCATCGTCAGTAAAACACTGGAAGGCGTCATTGTGACATGGAATCGCGGAGCTCAACGCATTTTCGGCTACACCGCTGAAGAAGCGATAGGCAAGTCGATTCAAATGCTGATGCCGCCGGATCGTGTCGAAGAAGAGCCCGTAATACTGCGGCGCCTCAGATCTGGCGAGCGAATAGATCACTTCGAGTCGATTCGAGTAGCAAAAGATGGCCGCCGGATCAACGTCTCTCTTACTGTATCGCCGATCAGAGACAGATACGGGAAGATTGTAGGGGCTTCCAAAATTGCGAGGGACATTACCGAACGCAAGATGGTTGAGGCGGAGCGCGAGCGGCTTTTGGCCAGCGAGCGCGCCGCGCGCGCCGATGCGGAGAGCGCCAACCGCGCGAAGGATGAATTTCTCGCAACGGTATCACATGAGCTGCGAACTCCATTGAATGCCATCATGGGTTGGTCTCATCTGCTTCGTCGCGGCAAGATGGACGAAGCCGCAACCGCTCGCGCAGCAGAGACGATAGAACGAAATGCGAAGACGCAGGCTCAACTAATCGAAGATATCCTCGACGTATCTCGAGTGATCACGGGCAAGCTTCGTCTTAACATCGGTCCGGTCGATTTGGCGTCGGTTGTCAACGCCGCGATCGATTCGGTGCAGTTGGCCGCAGATTCAAAAGACATTCATCTGGAAGTCATGCTCGATTCCTCGGCGCGTCACGTCGCGGGCGATTCAGGACGGCTTCAGCAAGTCATCTGGAACGTCCTATCAAATGCGATCAAGTTTACACCGGCCGGCGGGCACGTCGAATTGCGACTCGAGCGCTCAAATAACAACGCGCAGATCAGAGTCATCGATAGCGGTGAAGGGATTGGCGCTGAATTTCTGCCTTTCATCTTTGACCACTTCAGACAAGCCGACGGCACCAGCACTCGCAGGCACAGCGGACTTGGTTTGGGCCTGGCGATCGTTCGTCATCTGGTCGAGCTTCACGGCGGCACGGTCCGCGCTCAGAGCGACGGGAAAGGGCAGGGAGCGACCTTCACGATTTCGCTCCCGTTGACTGTTGGTGCGGAACGTATGGCAGCGTTGCGGAGAGACACCGGGACTTTGCACGTCAGCGAAGACGTAAACGCCGCTCTCAACCCTCTGCCTTCTCTTGCAGGCCTGCAGGTTTTATTGGTCGATGACGATCGCGACAACCTTCAGATACTCAGTACGATGCTCAGGCAGCAAGGCGCGGATGTGCAAGCAGTCACCTCTGCGCCGGAGGCGCTCGAAGCCTTGCGTTGGTATGAACCCGACGTGATGGTGTCTGATCTTGCGATGCCCGGTGAGGACGGCTATTCGTTGATCGCCAAAGTGCGAGAACGCGAAACTCAAAACGGCAAGCGCATTGCGGCTCTCGCGCTGACCGCATATGTCAGAGTCGAAGACCGCGCGCGCGCATTGTCGGCCGGTTTCAATATGTTTGTTCCGAAGCCGGTCGAGCCAAACGAATTGATCGCTGCTATCGCGAATCTTGCTGAAACACGCGGCTTCGTCGGCGCGTGAGTAGCGAATGCATATTAGACCGGACCCTCCTTGCTGAGCTAACGGGTCGCCTACTGCGGAGACTTCCTCTTAAACGGCGGTTGATTTGTCTTAGCCCCCCTCGCGTGCTACGCTCTGCCTTCAAAAAACGGACAGCGAATCGATGGCTATTGAAGACTTGAGAGAGTTCATTTCTGTTCTCGAAAAGCGAGATCAGCTCAAACGAATCCGCGCGGAAGTGGATGCCGAGCTCGAGATTTCGGAGATCACGGATCGTGTTTCCAAACAAGGCGGACCCGCGCTTCTGTTCGAAAACGTTCGCGGTCATTCGATGCCGGTGCTCATCAACGC
>Ga0075426_10000332_pt1 | contig 32312 bp, 28 predicted proteins | sample SoiMethybrSBSTD5_FD_75304 | JGI IMG/M metagenome (GOLD analysis project Ga0075426, IMG submission 75304) | Bulk soil microbial communities from a Populus tree surrounding site in Tennessee, USA - Soil MetaG P. TD hybrid SBSTD5 | ecosystem: Environmental > Terrestrial > Soil > Tree plantation... | reverse complement strand
GCTCGTCAGCGATCCCACGAGAAACGTCACAACGGCGCCGATAAGGAAGTACCACGTGTACGCCACATTCGTGAACTGAAATATCCCCAAGACGGCCGCCAGCCCTGCAAACATTCCGACGAGTGCGCCAGGAGCATTTGCTCCGCGGTCGAAAGTTCCCAGCAGAAACAAGCCCAGCAGGCTGCCGAAGGGAAGCGAGGCCACCGTAAGTCCTGTTTCGAGCAGCGGACCCCATTTGACGAATCCAAAGCCCATCAGCACGAAGCCCCATACCAGGGTCATGCCTCGCGATACGCGCAAGAATCGACGCGTGTCCATGCTTCGTCCCCAGAGCTTTGCAAAATCCAGCACGCTCGAAGCGGCCAGCGAGTTCAGGGAGCCGCTGGCGTTGGACATAGCCACCGCCACGATCGAAGCAAGCAGCAGACCCGCCAGCCCCACGGGCATCTCGCGTACGAGGAAGAGCGGCAGGATGCGGTCCGTCCTGTCTCCCGGCGCGAGAAGCGGCGTGTGCTGAGCAAAAACGAAAAGCAAAACGCCAATCAACAGGAAAACGATGAACTGAACGAGAACGATGACGCCGCTAGTCAAAAGTGCGCGGCTGCTGTCGCGTTGACTTTTTGCGGCGAGCAAGCGCTGCACGATGGTTTGGTCGGTGCCGTGAGTCGCCATGGTGAGAAAGGAGCCGCCGATCACTCCCGACCAAAACGTATATTTGGTGGCGAGGTTCCAGGAGAAATCGAGGAACTGGAGTTTATGGCCCGCTGCCGCGGCGACTTGCGTGACTTCGTTCCAGCCGCCAGGAATCCGATGCAGCAGCACGCCAAGCGTAATCGCACTGCCGGTCATATAGACAAGCAGTTGCGCGACGTCGGTCCAGATCACCGCTTTCATGCCGCCTTCGAATGTGTAGAGTATCGTCAGCGAGATGACAATCACGACCGCGAGGCGCTCCGACGTCCCAAGCACCACGCTAACGACGAGCGCAATCGCGGAGACGCGCACGCCTTCAGCAATCGCGCGCGTAATGAGAAACGTGCTGGCGGCTACTGCTCGCATCTTCTCGCCAAAGCGCTTCTCGATGAGCGCGTACGCAGTGAAGAATTCTCCGCGAAAATAGCCGGGCAACAGCAGCAACACAATCAGCAATCGCCCGACGAGGTAGCCGAACACCAGTTGAATGAACGTTAGATTATCCGCGTAAGAAATTGCCGGCGCGCCGATGATGGTGAGGGTGGAGGTTTCCGTGGCCACGATGGAGAATGCCAGCGCCCACCACGGCGCGGTTCGGCCGCCGAGAAAATATTCACGGCCGGCGGCTTGCGTGTCGGTTGCAGCGCCGGCTTGCTGCAAGCGCCGGAAGCGCATGCCAAGCGCCGTCACGCCAAGAAGGTAGGCGATGACGATCGTCAGGTCGAGCGGATGGATGCGCATTGCGCAGAGATTATAGGTAGGTCTGACGAATTGTTCGCGTTTTTTTCTCGAAGCTGTTTCGGCACACTAAGGTTACTTCAACACGGCAAAAAGGCTGCTATAGGAGTCGGTCCAAAGCTTCACGCGGGCGAGAGTCGTGGCGGGCTCTCCCGCCTCCTCAACGTCCGGAAGTTGCTGAAAAACGCCGCGATTGGCGAGCAGAACCCAGCGCGCCAGGAAGATTTCGTTCGCGCGGTCACTCGGGCTCTCGATGAGCACGGCGTCTTTGCCGAGTTTCTCTGCGGCGGCGGCCACTACTGGTTCCAAGTACAGATGCCGGTTCGAAATGTGCACCGCTAGAACGCCGTCCGCCTTGAGGTGGCGGAAATACAGTTCGAATGCCTCGATTGTCAAAAGATGAACGGGAATGGAATCGCTGGAGAAGGCATCCACGGCGAGCAGGTCTAGGTTTTGCGGCGACTGGCGTTCCAGGGTCAAGCGCGCGTCACCCAATTCAAATGAAATGCGCGCCTTTGAGTCGCGCAAAAAGGTGAAGTCCTGCTGTGCGATTTGAACGACCAAGGAGTTGATTTCGTAAAACGTGAATTCATCGCCTGCGTGGGCGTAGGCTGCAAGCGTGCCGGTACCAAGGCCAATGACTCCGACATGCCGTGAACCGCGCGAAGCCAAAGCCTTGAATGCCACACCGATTCCGGACTCTGGGCCATAATACGAAGCAGGGTGGTCGCGCCGCGCAGCTCCAAGGAATTGCAGCCCGTGCGTGATGGTACCGTTCATAAGCCGCCGGAATCGCAAATCTTCTTTGGGACGGGATTGCTGGTCGCCTTTCAACAGCACCACGTTCGGGGCAGATTCGTCGCTCACGCGCAAAACTCCATAAAAATTCCGAGCCATTCGATTCGAAAGGGCGGATTCGTTGCGAGCCAGCAAAAAGAGGGCAACGATGATCGTGGCGGCCAAACCATACAAAACGCGAAGCGCGAGCCGCCAGTGGGGTTGTCGGAAGGGGCTTGCGGGATCCATGCGATGGACAAGCGCCGCGAGCAGGGCGCAAGCTCCCAGGGCCACGTGCAGTTCATAGAATCCGGAGAAAATTTGCGGTGCGAGAAGGGCCACAAACGCCGCTCCCGCCACGCTGCCGAGCGAACTCAAAAAATAGAACGAAGTGAGATGTGAGGGATCGGGCTTCAGCCGCGCCAGTTCACCGTGGCAGAACATGCAGCAAAAGAACAGCCCGGCGCAGAAGAGGGAAATCAAAATCCACAGAGGGAGCGACGTAAGAGAGGATGACAAAGCATATGCCATGCAGCCGAGAGCGACCCCCAGCAACCTCAGGAAAAGCATTCGATGATACCAGCGGCTTCCAAAACACAAAATGAAACTCAGCATGTACAGGCTTAGAGGAATGATCCAGAGAAACGGAACCGCCGCGACGTTTTGGGTGATGTGATTGGTAACGGCTAGCAAGAGCGCGGAACTGCACGCCGGAAGTGCAATCCAGAGCGCCCGTGTGTTCCAACCGGGCGGTGCCGCGAGGGTTTCTTGAGGAAGAGCGCTGGCTTTTTCTTTCTGCGTAATTGCAATCATGCCGCACGCGACTGCGAACGCTGCGTAGGCCAACGACCAGCCCCAGCCCTGCCGCGAAATCGACAGCCGTGGTTCGATCAGAGTCGGATAAGTCAAAAGGCCGAGTAATGAGCCGGCATTCGAAAGCGCGTAGAAGCGGTAGACGCCCTCATCTTTCTTCGCACTTGCCCACCAGGCCTGCAAGAGAGGGCTGGTCACGGAAAGCACAAAGAACGGCAATCCCACGGCGAGCGTCAGCACTTCTAAAATGTGCAGGGCAGGATGTTCCGGCCCGGCCGGCTTCCAGGAATTTTTCGGCAGAATCGGCAGCACCAGTAGGCTTGCGGCAAGAAGAGCTGTATGAGTCCATCCCTGCTTGCGCCGGCCAAGACGCCGCGTAAGTAAATGCGCATAGAGGTAGCCAAGGAGCAGAACGATCTGAAAAAAGACCAGGCACACCGTCCAGACGGCTGCGACGCCCCCGAACCAGGGAAGAATGATTTTTCCAATCAGTGGTTCCACTTGGAAGAGGAGAAGCGCGCTCAGGAAAATGGTCAGCGCGTTCAGAAGATTCGCTGGATGAATCCGCATGTTTCCCCTGGGCCCAGGTGAAGGGACGGGAGAGATTATACGAAGTGCAGGGTTGCACTCCAGCTTTTCTTTCTTGCGTTTGAATGCCGAGCGCTCGGACTACTCGTAGCGAAGCGCCACGATGGGATCTACGCGCGTGGCACGCCGCGCGGGAATGTAGCAGGCGCACAATGCTACAGCGGACAGCAAAACAGCGACCCCGGCAAACGTAAGGGGATCGGTTGCGCCCACGCCGTAAATCATTTTCGTAATCAGCCGCGTCAACCCGAATGCGGCGGCGATCCCTATGGCCACGCCGATCAAAGTCATTCTCATGCCTTGTCCCAAGACCATGCGCAGCACATCCTTGCTTGATGCTCCCAGCGCCACACGCACACCAATCTCGTGCGTGCGCTGGCCGGTCAGATAGGAAATCACACCGTAAATCCCGATGGCGGAGAGCACGAGCGCAAGCGCAGAAAAGACGCTCAAAAGAAGCATGGTCAGCCGTTGCGTGGAAATGGAACGCGCAATAATCTCTTCCATCGGGCGCACATCGTAGACCACGGCGCTTGAGTCCACTTTTTCCGCCGCTTGACGAATGGACGCCGCGAGACCAACAGCAGAGCCGGATGTGCGCGCGACATATTGGCCACCGTTGGCGAGAAGAGGCCAGAATCGGTCTGGAACCTGCCAAACGGGAAGATAGAGCTGGGCTTCGAGGCCTTCGCGCTCGCGAGCGCCCAGCCCCCAGTGTTGGACGTGCCCAACCACGCCAACGATTTCCGGCTGCATCTCGAGCAGTCCGAGGTTGATTCGTTTTCCGATGGGGTCTTCGTTTGGAAAGAACTTGCGCGCGAGGCTGGCGTCGATCAGAGCGACCTGCGGGGCATGTTCACTATCCTGCTCGGTGAAAGAACGTCCTCGTATGACGGGAATTCGCATGGCCCGGTGATAGTCCGTGTTCACCAAATAGAACAACGCGAAAGTCATTTTGTTTTCGTGTTGTGGCTTCGGCTTGCCTTCGCGCCAGAACGGCACTTCGGAATCTCCGCTCATGGGGAGCGAACCGCCTAGCAGAGAAACTCCTTCGACTCCGGGAATGCTTCCCAGTTGCGCCAAAGTTGCGCGGTATTTAGCCCGAAGATGATCTGCGGTTGCGGTTGGACCCGCAGTAGAGGAAATCTGAAACGTAAGAACATTGTGTGCGTCGAAACCGGGATTGACGTTCCAAAGCGCGGTGAGCGTGCGGATCATAAGGCCCGCGCCGATGAGCAGGACCACGGCCATGGCCATTTCGAAAGCGACAAAGGCGCTCTGCGTACGGTGACGCGCTCCGCTGGAGCCTCGCCCGCCTTCCTTCAGTGTTTCGTGCATGTCGGGCCGCATCGCTTTAATCGCAGGAACTAGCCCAAACACGATCCCCGTCAGAAGAGATATCCCAAACGTGTATAGGAGTACATGCGTATCGAGAGTGATTTCTTCCACTCGCGGCAGCGTTCCGGGCAGGGCGGCGAGAATCACTTTGGTGCCCAGCTTGGCGAGTCCAAGTCCGATACACCCGCCCGCAATACTGAGCAACACGCTTTCCGTCAGCAACTGGCGAACCACGCGAAGAGGGCCGGCTCCCAGGGCGGAGCGAATAGCGAATTCACGCGCCCGGCCGGTGGAGCGCGCGAGGAGCAAGTTGGCGACGTTAGCGCAGGCGATCAGCAGAACAAAGCTGACGGCCCCCAGCAAAACCAGCAGGATTCCGCGAACGTCGCCGATCACGTCCGTTTTAAGCGGCACCAGCGCGACGCCGGAGCCTTTATCGGCTTCGGGATAAGCGGTCGCAAGATTCTCGGCCACGCGATCCATGTCCGCTCGTGCCTGTTCAATGCTGACGCCAGGTTTAAGCCGCCCGATGGCACTCATGCCCATGCCGATGCGCCGGTCGCGAAACGTAGGATCGTTCCACTGTCCGATGGGCACAAAGATGTCGGTCGGGCTCAGCCCCGTGATTCGCCCGGGAGCAACTCCGATGACCGTATAAACCTTGCCATTCAGCGTGACGGTCCTTCCCGGAACCTCAGGCGATGATCCAAATTTGCGTTTCCAGATTCCGTCGGCCAGGATGGCCACAGGGCCTGCGCCGGGTACGTCTTCCTCGGGGCGAAAGTTGCGGCCAACCAGCGGCTTGATACCCAGCGTCAGGAAAAATTCCGCGGAAATCATGTGCGCGTGCAAGCGTTCAGGTTCTCCCACGCCAGTCATATTGAAATCGTCCGACCGAAGGGCGCCCAGGTAGGCAAAGGAGTGGTTCTCCTTTTGCCAGTCGAGGAAGTTCGGATAGGAAATGGAGCTTTCCTGGAAGGTCCCTGTTCTGGAATAGGCGGCCACAAGTTCGTTCGGATTCGGGAACGGCAGCGGATTCAAGAGCACGCCATTCACTACCGAAAACAAAGCGCTGTTCGCCCCGATGCCCAGCGCGAGTGTTAGCACCGCGACAGCGCTGAATCCCGGATTCTTCCAAAACACACGAAGCCCATAGCGCACGTCTTGCCAGAAGCTGTTCATGGTTCATCCCCTAAAATGACACAGACCTGTTGCACCGGGCCGTCATAGGGGAAGTACGCAAGCTTTGCGGGATTTGTTCCCGGACCTGGATCAGCTGGTTAATCCGGGCGCTATCAGCGTTTATTCGTACCGCAGGGCCACAATTGGATCCACGCGCATCGCCCGCCGCGCGGGAATGTAAGTTGCCAGCATCGTAACTGCGGCCATGGCTATCGGAACGAGGAAGTACAGGGCCGGCTCCCGAATGTGGAGGTCGTAGAACATGGCCTCAAACATTTTCGGCAAGGGCAGCGCCATCATGAGTCCGACGGCCGCTCCGATGGCGGTCATTTTCAGGCCCTCCCACAAAACCATACGCAGTACTTGAGAGCTTTCCGCTCCGAGCGCCACGCGGATGCCGATCTCGTGCGTTCGCTGGTTGACGGAGTAAGCGACCAGCCCATAGATCCCGATTGCCGAGAGGATGAGCGCAAGCAAAGCGAAAGTGGCCAGCAAGCGCTCGAAAAGCGGATCACCATACCTCTGAACCTCAAGCAAGGCTGGCATGCTCATCACTCTGGTCAGCGGAAGCTCTGCATCCACTTGTGCTACGGCATCACGCATTGACGAAGCCAGGTTGTTGGGATCGGAGCTTGTTCGAACCATCAGTGAGAACGAAGACACCGGTCGCTGAAGCATCGCCTCGAAAACTTGCGGCTCCTCCCGAGGGGATTCGGAATAAGATTTCGTGTTGCCGACGACACCGACGATCTCGCTCCAATCGTGTGTTGCTCCGCTTACGTCAAGCCGAATCTGTTTCCCGAGCGGCTCCTGATCCTGCAGATGGCGATGCGCAAATTCCTGGCTCACGAGAATGACGCGCGGCGCGGTGGTATTATCCCTGGCTGTGAACTCGCGGCCGCGAAGCAGGGGAATCCCCGCGGCGCGGAAATACTCGGGCGTCACGACAAAATCAAGAGTGTTGGGCCGCTGATTTGCCGGCAACTCGGCCTGGCCCTTCATGAGAAAGGTGACGCTGCCCGATCCGGTGGCTGGAAGGTCCGAGGTAACGGCCGCAACTTCGGCGCTGGGAATCTGCTGGAGGCGCAGCAACACTTCCCGAACAAACGCCCCTTGCTGAGAGGCATCCTTGTACTGAGTGCTATCCAGAGTCACACCCGCGGTCAGAAGATGATCGGGCCGGAACCCCAGACTCTGACGGTGAATCACAGAAAGTCCGCGAATCAGCAGCCCGGTTCCAACAAGCAGAAACAGCGCCAGCGCGATTTCACCGGTGACCATCACGGTCCGAAGGCGGCTCTGCGAACGGCCCGCCGAGACGGCGCGGCTCTCATCCTTGAGGTTCGTGTTCATATCGGTGCGCGACGCGCTCAGCGCCGGTACCAGACCGCAAAGCACCGCGGAGGCCACGGAGATCGCCAGCGCGAAGAACACTACGTTCCAATCCAGGCTTATGGGCACGGCGTTCACATATTCGTTGAAGTTCATGCTTGCCCGAACAAAATTGATTCCCCAGTAGGACAACAGAAGGCCCAGGCCGCCGCCGAGAAGTGCGATTACCAGTCCTTCGGTCAATAATTGCTGCACAATGCGAAGGCGCCCCGCTCCGAGTGAGATGCGAATTGCCAACTCCTTCCGGCGCCCGGCGGCGCGCGCCAAAAGCAGGCCGGCTACATTGGCGCACGCAATCATCAGAACAAAACCCACGGTAGTCATCATCACTGCAAGCCCTGCGCGAATGCTGAAATTCTGTATCAGGTATTCCGGCAAAGTACGCACGGCGACGCCCCAGCCTTTTTCCGTTTCGGGAAAACTTTCCGCGGTACGCTGGGCCAGCGTGACCATTTCCGCGCGTGCTTGCTCGACACTCATGCCCAGCTTCAGCCGCGCATAGAGATTGAGGGGGCGGTCCTTGCGTGCAGCGTCCGTCTGATCCGCCGCACTCAGAACAAGCGGCGCCCACAATTGGGGAACGAAACCGAGCAGGCGAAAATTCGCAGGCAACACGCCGATCACCGTATAGTTTTCCCGGTTGAGCCGGATGGTGCTCCCGATGAGCGAAGCATCGGAACCGAACCGCCGCTCCCAAAGTTCGTGGCTCAGGATGACGACATGCTCATGCCCGGCTTGGTCTTCTCCTTCTGCAAAAGTCCGCCCGAACTGCGGGGAGACACCGAGTACTCGGAAGTAGTTCGGTGACACAGCAGCGGAGCGAATCGCTTCAGGCCTATCGGTCGAATCGGTTTGGCCATTCGTGTTAGGGTCCTGCGCCGTCAACGCCACGGAGCGGTAATCATCGGCAGCGGCCATTTCTTCAAACGCATGGTTTGCGGCGCGCCACGCGAGGTAGTTCGGTGCGGAAACACCGTTGAGATCCGACTGAAAGCTTTGCGCCGGATTAACGCCAGAGATCACTACCACGCGGCTTGGTTCGCGCCCTGGTGGACGCCGCAGCAGAAAGGCGCTCACCATGCTGAACATCGTGGCGTTCACGGCAATCCCTAGCCCCAAGGTAAGCACGGCAATCGCGGTGAAGCCGGGATTCTTTCGCAGCGTTCGCAAAGTGTATTGCAAGTCGTGCGTCAGCCCGTCGAAGAGAGAGACGCCGCGGGCCTCGCGGCATTCTTCTTTGGCGCGTTCCACCCCGCCAAACTCAATCCGCGCGCGCCGCAGCGCCTCCTCTCGCGGTAAGCCCCTGCGCACCAAATCCTCCGCGAACGCCTCGATGTGAAAGCGCAACTCCGCATCCATCTCGCTTTCCATTCGAGTGCGTCCCGCGACAGCGCACAACCACGACGCAAGCTTGCTCCACATTGTCATTTTTCCTCACTCGTACCGCAGCGCCACCATCGGATCCACGCGCATCGCCCGCCGCGCGGGAAGCCATCCCGCAAACATCGCCACCGCAATCAGAAGTAGCGAGACTCCTGCGAACGAAATTGCATCTGCCGGGTTCAGCCCGAAAAGTATTGCCGAAATCAACCGCGCAACTGCCGCCGACACAGCGATTCCAATTACGGTTCCAAACAACATCGGTCGTGCGTTTTCCCGGAGCACTAGGCCAAGTACCTGCTGGCGTTGTGCGCCCAACGCCATCCGGATACCGATCTCGTGTGTTCTCTCCACAACGCTGTAGCCGACCATGCCATAGACGCCCAGACACGCCAGGAACAAGCCTAGCGCGCCAACAACGCTGCAAAGAATCCCCCCGACGCGCGAAACAATGAAGTAAGGGTCCAACGAAACCGCCCAATCGAGCGGGGCGGCGACGACGGGAAGACTGGCGTCCACACGCCGGACGGCGCCGCCGAGCAATGCCAGCAGACTGGAAGTGTTGCCCTTGGTGCGTAGCAGGATCATGCGGGTCAACTGGCTGCTTTGCGAAAGCGGCAAATAAAAATACGAGTCATCCACTTTGCTCAAGGACAAATTTCGTACATCCTGTGCCACGCCGATGACTTCACTTTCAGGAAAGAAAGGAGCCGTTTCGCCGGGATAAGGAGTCTGACCATGCGCCGATCCGATTGCCATCCGCTTGCCAATGGGATCCTGCCCGGGCCAGAAATGGCGTGCCATGGCTTCGCTCACGACGGCCACAGGAGCCTCCCCTTCAGCCTCTTGCGGAGTGAAGCTCCGGCCTCTCACGATGGGAATGCCAAGCGTCTCGAAATAATTCGGCAGCACATAGCTATAGCTCACGGCGGGCCGTTGGTCCTCGCCCGCGGCATTCACTGGCGGCTCCTCCGTGGCGGTCCCGACAGGTACGAACCGGTTGCCGCCAGCGAACGGCGCGCGAGACGCCAGCGTCACCGAAGTGATGCCTGGTAGGCTTCCCAGTTCCGTTCTCAGTTGCCGGCTAAGCTGAAGTAACTCAGCCTCGCTGTAACCTGACAGCGCCGGCGTGTACATTTCCAGAAACACAACATGTTTGCTGTCAAATCCGGGTTCGATCCGAAGCGCTCGCTGCGATCCGCGCAACAGCAGCGCCGAGTTAATCAGCAGCACGAGACACGCCGCAACCTGCGCAACAATGAGTATGTTGCGCAGGCGGGACTTGCTTAGTCGCTCCCCAAGCATGCTGCCGCTATCTTTGAGCGCCGAATTCACGTCGGTCTTTAACGTCTGTAACGCTGGAGTCAAACCAAAAGCCACTCCTGTCATCAGAGAAATGAACACGGTGTAAGCGAAAACGCGGATGTCTGGAGTGGCTTGCAATGCGATGGAACCCCAGTATGAGGGAAGGGAAGAAGAGATTTCAGTAACAAGTAGATGCAGCCCCCAAGAAGCCAAGGGAAGGCCCACGGCCCCGGCAAAGAAAGCGATCAAACTGCTCTCAATCAGCAGTTGCTGTAGCAGCCGCCAGCGTGTGGCTCCGAGCGAAAGGCGCACCCCGATTTCACGCCTGCGCGTCGCCGCCCGCGCCAGCAGAAGACCGGCCACATTGGCGCATGCAATCAGTAAAAGAAGTGCCACGGCGCCCATCGTGGCGGCCACGACGGGCCATCCTTCCGAATCCATATGAGCGAATTCGCGCTCGCTGACCACACTAACTCCGCTCTTGCGCTCAACGTCCGGAAAGGCAGCTCGCAACTGACTCGCCAGAACACTTAGCTCCGCCTCAGCGTCGGGAAGGGAAACGCCCGCCTTCAAGTGTCCGTACACGATGCCCGCGCGCTCGCTACGGTTCTCCAGGCTCTCGCGCGTACCGTTGCCCAACATCGGTCGCACCGCAATCGGCGCCCAAAGAACAGGCACGATTGGAAGTGTCCCCAGGTAATCCACGGGGGTAACGCCAACGATCGTGAAGGGCACGCGGTTAAGGTGAATCGTGGACCCAATGACGTTAGGGCTCGAATGAAACTGGCTTCTCCAGAAATTTCCGCTCAACACGACCACCGGCCGCGCACCTGGTTGGTCGTCCTCGGGCAAGACCAATCTGCCGGCCGCAGGGTGTGCCCCCAACAATTGGAAGTAGTTGCCCGAAACGTAGAAGCACATGAGCGGGCGCCCGCCTCCCTGCAGCAATTGCGGCAAATGAAAGCCGATCGCGCTTGCCATGCGTGGCATGTCTTCGGGACTAGCGGGAGGCAAATCGGAAGTGGTGACCCCCATTCCAAAGCCGAACATCGCTAAGTCGGAAAGGGTTTTGTTGTGGTTGCGATAATAAATGTAATCGGGGTAAGAAAGGGCGTCGCGGCTTTCACCCTCTTTCGTGCGGTAAACACCTACTAGGCGGTCCGGATCTTTAACGGCGCGCGGCCTCATCGTGAGGGCGTCAAACGCGGTAAACACTATCGTATTCACGCCAATTCCGAGGGCCAGGGCGAGAACGGCAGTCGCCGTAAAGCCCAGGTTTTTTCGCATCATGCGTAAGCCGAAGCGCAAATCCTGAACGAGGCTGCTGATGAAGTTCACGCCGCGCGCCTCGCGGCATTCTTCTTTGGCGCGTTCCACCCCGCCAAACTCAATCCGCGCGCGCCGCAGCGCCTCTTCTCGCGGTACGCCCCTGCGCACCAAATCCTCCGCGAACGCCTCCATGTGAAAGCGGAGCTCCGCATCCATCTCGTTCTCCATCCGCGCGCGCCGCGCCATCGCGCGCAACCACGACCGAACTCGGCTCCAAATCCTCATACTTCCTCTGGTGTGCTTTGCAAGATTCCTGCAATGACGTCCGCCATGCGATTCCACTTTTCCGCTTCCGTTTGCAATTTGCGCTTGCCCGCCGCCGTGAGACGGTAATATTTGGCCTTGCGCTTGTTTTCCGATTCGCCCCACTCGCTTGTAATCCAACCTTGATGCTCCAGCCGGTACAGCGCTGGATACAGCGATCCTTGCTGAATTTCCAGCCGGTCTTTCGAAATCTGCTGGATGCGCAGCAAGACGCCGTAGCCATGCAGTGGTCCCAGCGAAACCGCTTTTAGGATCAGCATGTCCAGCGTGCCCTGCAGCAGCTCCATCTGTTTTTTGTCCATGAAGGCGTCTCTCTCCTAGATGGCCTAGGAATCTACGCCTCTTCTCCTAGACTGTCAAGGAGAAAGAAGGGCTACTCTCAAGTGGAAAGTGGTCTGAAGCAGGTCAAAGGTGGAACTGCGCAAAAAGAAGTATTTCAGGAATGCGAGGCCGGCCAGTCGAGCAGGTTGCGAATCGATATGGCGATCTCTCTCATTTGGATTTTCAGCGAAACCATCAGCTCGCCTGAGTCTTCGATCTCTCCCAGAAATTCGCCCCATTCATTCGTTCTAAGCGTGACGAAACTCTGACGGAAGTTCCAAAGTGTGATCCTGACGCCTCGGCGAAAAACCGCGGTGCAGCTGGTGTCCAGCAACTGCCCAGTGATCATCAGGCGGTTGGTTTCCGGATGCAATTCGAGATGCAGATCAAGTTCGTATGGTTCAGCGCGATAAAGCAGGTGCCTTTGAGGATGCGCCGACGACCGGGCCCGAGTGCCAGCGTAGCGAAACTGTCGAACAGAACCTCAACCGGAGGCCCCGGCTCGCTGCGACTCGGTCTGTTTCTCCATCGCGCTGGGCGCTCAACCGATTTCGTCCGCCTGGTGAAGCGCTTTTGCTGGGCTAAGCGCATTGCTGGGAATCCGCCTATTCTGTAGTGCCCTAACCCAAAGATTCGTTGCAGAGAAGATTGCCTTATCTCCTCTGCGCGCCCTTCGTCAGGAACGCCCGAAGCTCATAACCTAAGACCCACGCGTAAATTGCTGCGGCTTCAAAAATGGTCCTGGGTCCTGTAATCGGGGTGTTTGAGGGCTACTTAACCTGAGAACACCCGACCGTGTCAAGTTAAGATTTGCTTTTGGTTTGAAGTCGCTACTCCCCCACATCGTTGTGATGGTTTCACGTATGCTTCTTCTATGAAGTATGTCCTTGGCTTTGGCGGCGGTGGCACAAGAACCGAATGCGGTCGGGATACGGGAATTAAGCCTATTGGAGCCTGATGTATTCGGCTTTGGCTTGCTTCAGGATGGGAATATCCGGGTCGGCATCTTTCCAGAGCGCCAGAAAATCCTGATACGCTATCCTTGCCTTGGCAGGGTCGCCCTGAAGTGCGTACGCACGGCCGAGACCCAGATGCGCTAACGAACCCAGCAAGGAATTCAGAACAACAGCGCGGTGACCCAGGATCTTTTGAAATTCTGCTGCCGCTTCCTTTCCCTGTCGCGTCCCAAGGTATGCCTGCGCGCGGATGTAGACGGGATACATATTCGTGCCAGTCCCGAGATCGGCGCCCCCAAGTTCGTACGAAGCGTCCTGCAGAGCACTCACGGCTCCAGAAGGATTTTTTTTAGCAAGTTCAATCGAACCTCGAATCGTCGGCAGCCAATACCTCTGCAGGATCGTGTCCGACGGAAACTGTTTATCCAGTCCGCTGGCAAGCGATTGCGCATGAGTCGCGTCTCCTGACCGTGCGAATGCCACAGAAAGAATGGTTTTTGGACCTCTTCCAGCAGAGGTAGTAAGAGCTGCCAATGCGGCCCGCTTGGCCATTTCCGAGTTTCCGAACTCCGCTTCGCGCAAAGCCCCCAGGGCCTGCTCTAGCGAAACATTTTCTTTGCCTCTGTTCCTTGCTGCTTCCACCGCACGCTCCGAAAACTCGCGAGACTTCTTCAGGCGTCCGAAATAGGCTTCGGTCTCAGCCTGCTCGCTCAAAAAGTCCCCTTCAGCAGGCGTCCCTGAAACTGCGGCGATTTGCACTTCCATTCCCTTTATGTCGTTTTCGAGAAACGCCAGTCGATAAAGAACATAGTGCGGCCCCTGACTGTCGGGCCACCGCGTCAACGCCCGCTGAGCTGCCTGCTTCGCTTCATCGACGCGGTTGAGGGTTAGGAAATCCTCGGCCACGTTCTGGTAAGCGGTACCAAAATCTGGGTCAAGCCGGGACGCTTCTTGATGCTCCGCCAGAGCGCGCTCGAACTCTCCAAAAGTTCGTAAGTCCACGCCGGCATCGTTGTGTGGCTCGGCGTCACGGGGATAGGTTTGCTCCCAAAGCTGATAAGTGTGCACCTCCTGCTCCAGATCGCCCAGAACGGTCCAGTAGTATCTCGATGAGATATTAAGCTTCTCTTTCTCACTGACTCGGTCCCGGCGTTCAAATGCCTTTTGAGCGTTCTCAGCTGCCAAATCCGTCTCACCCATGTTGCCGTACGCTGTTGCCAACTGGGCGTAGGCATCGGCAAAGTTGGGATCCAGTTCGATGGCGTGCTTGAAAAACGGAAGCGCCCCCGTGTTGCTGGCCGTTGCCATCGTTCGATACCCCAGGCTGTAGGCCTTCAGTGCATCAAGCGAGGAAGTTGTTGCTTGCTCAATCGGCGCGTCGAATTTCTGAATCGAGCCCAGAGACTCTCCGAGCTTTTCCCGAAGGCTTGTAGCGGCCTTCCCCAGGGTGTTAAGGACATCCTCTTTGCGGGAAGCTTGCATCTCCTCGCGAGCCAATGAATCGCCGCTGGCGCAGTTCATGGCGTTCAAGCCGACAACATACTGGCTTCCTAGGCTTCCAATAGACCCGGCGAGAACCGCTGTGCTTCGCGTTCGCTCGCAGATCTCTCGGGCCGTATCCGACGAGACGCGGTCGCTTGGCGAGCGGCCCATCAGGCGCAGCGTGTCGCTTACCCGCTGGTCAGAGAGGATATTCAAAAATGGCGATTGCGCGAGTTGTGTTGCGAGCGCCTGCTTTAGGGTGTCGTCGAAAATCGCGTCGCCTGTGGTATTCGTGAAGTCCGCAAGAACAATCGTGTCTTTTTCCGTGAGTTTCGCCGAACGATGCGAGCGCCAATACAAACCCCCAGCCAGAAGGGCGATGAGTACAACCGCACCCGGAGCCACAATCTTCCATGGCAACCTGCGAGGAGCCGTTGTTGCAGATGGTCGGCTCACAGATACTGCCCTTCGCTTTGAGCTTGACGGCTTCGTGGCCGTAGCAGAACTCACCTCAGGTTGTGGCTCTCCCTCCGTTGCAGCCACGATTGCGGATCGGCTAGAATCCGTGTCCCGTTTCAGCCGCTGCAGTTCCGCACGCACATCCGAAGCGTGTTGGTACCGCAGATCCCGGTCCTTCTCCAGCGCTCGCGTGATGATGTGCTCCAATTCCGCGGGAACCTCGCTGTTCAAACGCATTGCAGCGGCCGGTGCCTTGTGGAGAATGGCATCGAAGACCGCAGCGGAAGTGTCTCCCTTAAACGGCAGCCTCCCCGTCGCCATTTCGTACAGCACCACGCCAAAAGAAAAAAGATCTGTACGCGCGTCTAGTTCCTTGCCTAGTGCCTGTTCCGGCGACATGTAGGCCACTGTGCCTAGCGCCGCTCCGGGGCTGGTCAATTGCTCGGAATCTGCGTCCAGAGTGGCTAGCGACTCCGCCTTGCCGCCGGCTGACTTTCCTGGAGTCACCTTTGCCAGCCCGAAGTCCAGAATCTTGGCGTGGCCTCGTTTAGTCAAAAAGATGTTGGCCGGCTTGATGTCTCGATGGATGATGCTCTCCGCGTGTGCGGCGTCCAGAGCATCCGCAACCTGAATGGAGATATGAAGCAGACGGTCTAATTCCACCGGCTGGCCCGCAATGCTGTGCTTGAGCGTCGTGCCGTCCAAAAACTCCATGGCAATAAAAGCCTTGCCGCCTTCTTCGCCTATGTCATAGATCGTGCAAATGTTGGGATGATTCAGAGCAGAGGCGGCCTGCGCTTCGCGTTGAAACCGTGCCAACGCCTGAGCATCTCGTGCGACTTCGTCCGGTAGGAATTTCAGCGCCACAAAGCGGCGCAGTCGAGTGTCCTCCGCCTTGTACACGACTCCCATGCCGCCGCCACCCAACTTTTCCAGGATGCGGTAGTGCGAAACGGTTTGCCCGATCAGTGATGCGGACTCCCCCATTGGCCGAGCATCTTACCAAACCGGCTGCCACCGAGTGCACAGGATTCAGCATCCTCAACGCAAAATCATGTTGTTCTCATTTATGCTGTTCTCATGCGCTACGTTCTCGGCTTTGACGGCGGCGGCACAAAAACTGAATGCGTCCTCATGGACGAAACCGGCGCCATCCTCGCGCGCTCCCGCTCCGGCGCTTCCAATGCCGTCAACGTTGGCGCGAAAGCAGCCGTCGCCGCTCTTGCAGAGGCAGGCGTGGAAGCGCTTCGCTCTGCCGCGAAATCATCTTCCGACATCGCATACATTCTCGCGGGCATTTCCGGCGCAGGCGAGCCGGCAGTTCAAGCCGAAATCAAAATCCTTCTTCAGCCGAGCTTTCCTGATGCCTCGATCGTAATCACCAGTGATTTGCCGCTCACCTTGGCAGCGACTGGCGAAATCCCGAGTGTTGTCGTAATTGCAGGAACAGGCTCCGCTGTCCTAGGTAGGACAGCTCCCTTAAAATTGGCGCGCGCTGGCGGTTTTGGCCCCATCATCGGTGACCCCGGAAGCGCCAACGACATCGGGCGAAAGACCGTCGCACACTGCTTTCAGAAATTCCTCAACAAAGAAAAGTTTCTCCTAACCGACGAAATCTGCCGCACCTTTGATTGCACCTGGCCCCAATTTGTTGATCTGGCCCGCGAACAACCCACCGTCATCTTCCCTAAAATATTCCCGATCGTTGCAAAAGCGGCCGAAGCCGGCGATGCTTCAGCGCGCTCGATCTTGATCACCGCTGCCAGCGATTTGTTGCGACAAGTCCTTGAGGTTCTCGATCAACTCCAATTGCAGAACACGAGTTTCTTTCTTGCAAAAACGGGCGGGGTCTTCGAGGGCAGTCCTTTTCTTAATGCGGAATTCGACCGTCTGGTTCGCGAAACCGCTCCCAGCGTCCGCATTGGCCCGCTCCCTCGGCCAGTTGTTGAATCCGCCGCCCTACTTTCCCGCGATGCCTTGACGAGCCCGCTGCAAATCCCCGAAAGTTAATTTATGCCCGAATCCGGTGCACCCGAGCCTGTGGCGCCCGAACGTGCTGCGAAAGCTCGCGAGCGTGCGCGCGTAGCCACCGGCGATGAACTTGCCGCGCTCCTGCATCATCCTTCCGCGGATGTTCTCCTCGCGCTGCTCGACAATCCCGCGTTCGACGAACCGCAGCTTTGTTTACTTTTGGAGAGGAAGGATCTCCCCGGCGAAATCCTCGAAGAAGTGGGCAAGCGCAAGCCGCTCCTTAAAAGCTATCGCGTGAAAAAGGCGCTTTGTTTTCATCCGCGTGGGCCGCGCCTTGTCACACTGCGTCTCATCCGCGATCTCTATCTGATGGATCTCGTCCAGCTTGCGCTTTCGCCAGCTGTCCCGGCCGAGCTAAAACGCAACGGGGAGGAGCAACTCCTCGCGCGCCTTCCGCAAATTCCGCTGGGCCAGAAAATCACGCTCGCGCGGCGCGGCCCGGCGCGCGTCGCCGGCGCGCTGCTGACCGAAGGTCATCCGCAAATTGTCTCCGTGGTCCTCGACAATCCTTATCTAACCGAAGCGCAAATCCTGAAGACCCTCTCGCGCGAAAAGCTTCCCGCTCCGGTCGTTCCCGCAATCATTCATCACCGCAAATGGTCGATCTCCTACAACATTCGAATCGCGCTTCTGCGCCAGCCTTCGGCGCCGCTCGCCACCATTCTTTCCTACCTGCCGCAACTCACCGTTTCCGACCTCCGCGAGCTTGCCGCTCCCGGCATCGTTCCGGAAACCCTGCGCCGCTACATCCAGGCCGAAGTGCAGCGCCGTCTCAGCTCCGGCGCTTCCCCCAAAGGTTCCCCCTCATCCAAGGGAAGTTGAATAGGGCCAGCGCCGCTCCGTTCGAATGACTTAACCCCCTAGGTATGATTGTCGGGAACAAAACACCGCCTTCCGGCGTCGTATGTCTTGTGGTGGTGACTCGAGTATTCTGGCAACATTGGGACGGCGATTCGTCTCCGGCGCCGCGGTACGTCATCCCTGGCAGGGGGTCACAACCACCAAATGAGCTCGGGGAATCAAGCATCCCGGCGCCTGGAACGCCGCTGGGCGTCACGCTACGCGTTTCGCGCTGGCCTCGAAATCGAATGGGGCTCCGCGGTTCTGAGCGGCAACACGCGCGACATCAGTTCGAACGGAATGTATATCGAAGTGCCCGATACTTTGTGGATCGGGGCTGGCTTCACCGCGCGTCTGCACCTTCCTCAACCCGTCAAACTCGATTGTCAGGTCAAGCGCGTCGAACCCGGCCGGGGCATGGGCGTTTCCGTCGCTCTTGGCGAATCCGAAAGCCAGAAACTTTACAACGACCTTCTTTCATCCCTCACTCCTCCCGGCGTTTGAGGCGGCTTATACTAGACTGGACCCCGTATCGCGAAGCTAGCCGCGTGCATTTCGGCTGGGCCTTTTCATGCGAACGGGTCGCGTGGGGAAGCTTTGACTCGCATCACCGCGCGAAATGAGGCTGTTCGAGTCGCAACGCACTATGAATAACATGACTCGCTGCCTTGACTGCGGTTCGCCACGGACCGCGGATCAGTGTCCCGCCTGCGGGCTCACTTCCGCAGCGGCCGAGGTGATGTTTCGCCGCCGTTTCATGAAGCGCACCGGCGTATTTCTCGCCGGGTCGCTGGCGTTTCCCTATATCAGCCAGATTTATCCGCCGCTCGACGTTGACCTCATGCTGGTCGTCTTCGGCGTGATTTTTTTTGTGGCGTTGACGCTCGCGGTGATTCTCGACCGGCGCGCGCGAAGACGGCAGGAACTCGAAATGCTCAAGCATGTCTACGGCGGTTTCATCCTACTTCCGTGGATTCTGGCCTTCACGCTTTTCGTCAATGGAAGGCTCGACTCACAAAAGGTGACCTATCACTCGGCGATTGTCGACGGCCGCTACAACATGCCGCCCGTTGTCCGCGGTCGCCGGCTATTCATCAAATCCTGGCGCGAACTGGGGAAATATGAAAGCTTGGCCGTGAGCGAATATGATTACGACCGCTTCAAGCTGGGCGACCAAGTGAATGTCGGCGTCAAGCCGGGTGCACTCGGGATTCCGTGGTTTTACGACATCTACCGCCGGTGACGGCGAGTCGTTTTTTTTTGACTTCAAATCCTCCTAAAATTTTCCGTTCACGGCAACTGGGGCGCAATAGTGTTGCGCCACTACATCCGTCAATAAGCTGGCTGGCCGTTCATCTTCAGCGGGATTTGGAGTTGTAGAACGGAGCCATTCTTGCCCACACGAAAGGACACTTGCTGCATGGGGCCAATGTCGCGCGTCTTCCACTCGGGAGTTTCGAGCGGCTCGCTGGGCTTGTCGGCGAGCGACCATTCAACGTTTTCCCCAGAGGGCTTCACGGTTTGCGGATCGATTTCGTAGACTTCTTCTTCCTTTACGTTCACCAGCAAATAGCGCTTCCAGATGCGCAACAGCAACAGCCCTTTTTTCTCCGTGTGATACATGCTCCAGGATTTCGGCGCTTCGTCATTGATTTTCACAATCGCAAATTCCACCGATTTCCAAACAGCCTTTTTCTCGCCGGGCTGTTGTGCGCCAAGTGGTACAGCACAAACTACCGTAAGAATCACAGTTAAGGCCACAAATCTTGAGAACTTCATTCGCTTGTTGCCGCCATCATCCAAAGCATGGCCATAAGAAACGATAGGCCGCATGATGGCCACCTCAGTTTTCCCTTTCCAGCAAAGCTAATAAGGAATCCAGCCACGCCGGTAAAGAATCCCCAACGATAAAAACGAAGGACCACGGGGTCGTAGTACGCGAATCCGCCGATGACTCCTGCCCAGACAATCGAAACTAGCCATAGCAGGGAAGAAATCCCTCCCAGCGTGATAGCGATGAAAGCAACGTAACTTCGCCAAGCTGGCTGAATGATCAGCGGAGCAGTATGCCACCACCTCCAGAGGGCCCAAACAAGCATCAGCACGGGCAGCCCGAGAAGCAGAGGCAAGAGGATCACTCGAATAAGGAAATACCATTCGTGCATGAGGGGAAACTCAGCTCCCTACCTCGGAGAAGGATTTGTCGAGGAGGCGGATGGCTTCGTCGACGTCGGATTTGGAGGTGTTGAGCATGGGGGCGAGCCGCAGCGTGTTGCCATAGAGGCCACCTTTGCCGATGAGCAGGCCGTTTTGGCGGGCGCGCTCCATCACCTGCGTGGTGGCTTCGGGAGCGGGCTCTTTGGTCTTGCGGTCCTTTACCAACTCAAGCGCCTGCATCAAGCCCATGCCGCGCACGTCACCGATGAGCGCATGCTTTTGCTGCAGCTCTTCGAGCTTGGAGCGGAAGTGCGCGCCAACCGTGTGCGCGTTCTCCAGAAGCTTTTCTTCTTCGATCAGTTCGATGGTGGCTTTGGCGGCGACGCTAGTCACCGGATTTCCGCCAAAGGTCGCGATGTTAGCGCCCTGGAAGCTGCCCGCAATCTCCGGCGTCGTGACGGTGAGCCCGATGGGCACGCCGTTGGCCATGCCTTTCGCGCTGGTAATCATGTCCGGCACGACTTCCCACTGCTCGATGCCGAACCATTTTTTGCCGGTGCGGCCCCAGCCGGTTTGCACTTCATCGGAGATGAACAGCGCGCCGTACTGCTTCACGATTTTGAAAACGATTTTGAAGTATTCCTTCGGCGGAGTGATGAAGCCGCCGACGCCCTGGATGGGTTCGGCGATGAACGCGGCGATGTTGCCACTGGTGCCGGTTTGGATGAGATTCTCGACGTCGCCCGCGCAAGCCACTTCGCATTCGGGATATTTCAGGTGCAGCGGGCAGCGGTAGCAGTAGGCATTCACTGCATGAGAGATGCCCACACCGATGACGCCGCCCTTGCGGTAGGACGCGTGCGCGGTAACTCCTTTCGCGAGCGCCGAGCCGCCGGAATAGGCGTGGCGTAGAGCGACGACGTCAAAATTCCCCGTGGACATGCGCGCCAGAAGGATCGCGGCTTCGTTGGCTTCCGTGCCGGAATTGGTAAAGAAGCTTTGCTTCAGATTGCCGGGAGTGATCTGCGCAACTTTTTCGGCGAGCGCGACGATGTGTTCGTTCGGATAGAGCGTGGAAGTGTGCTGCAGGCGGTTCACCTGCGCGGCGACTTTGCCGGAAACTCTGGGATTGCAGTGGCCGACGGACACGGTGAGGATGCCGCCGAAGAAGTCGAGATATTTGTTGCCGTCGAGGTCCCAGAGGTATTGCATCTCTCCGCGATCGGCGACCAGGGGCTGCTGAAAGTAGTTGGTGACCGAGGGCCATAGGTATTTCTTGTGCTTGGCGACGACATCGTCGCTGCGCGCGCTGCGAGCGAGTTGCGAAGCCGGAACCGAGTGAGCTGGAGTGGTCATGGGCGAATCCTTGAGTACATTTGATACGTCGAGTGTACGACAGGGAAGAGGCGAGTGGCGAGTGTCCGTCACCTCTGCTTGGGACAAGCGAGGAGCCCCTCGCCGCTGCTCGGGACAGGGGCACCCAGTCCTAAGAGGTTGTCATGTCGGCGGCCAAAAATTGGAATGACGAATGAAAAGGAGGAGCCTGGTAGACGGGAAAACAAATAACTGGACATTTCGTCCCGATAGGCCTATGAGAGAGGCACGAACCCAGCCATACCCCACCTTGGAGGTGCAATGATGCGAACCAGATTCCTTGTCTTTGCAATTGCCGCTGTTCTGTTGGTCGCGCTAGCGGCGTACGTTCCCACGGCCGCGGCCGACGAGCAGTCGGGAACGTGGAAGATGAACAGCGCAAAATCAAAGTACAGCCCGGGGCCGGCGCCGAAAGACCTTACGGCAAAGGTTGACGCCGACGAAAACCACATTAAGCTCAATGCGGACGGGACCAATGGCGATGGAACTCCACTTCATGTGGAGTACGACGCCAAATTTGACGGCAAGGATTACCCCGCGACAGGCATGCCAAACGCCGATTCTGTATCCGTAAAGCGACTCAAAGGCGGCGGGATCGAAACCCAACAGAAGAAGGGCGGCCAGGTTTTGATAACCATCACCACAGTCGTCTCGAAGGACGGAAAGACGCGGACCTCTACGTGGAAGGGCAAGGACGCGCAGGGCCGCGACGTCAACAACGTAGTGGTTTTCGACAAACAATAGCACCTTCTCTTAGGCCGAATCTGGCTCACACCCGAGGAGGTGTGCTTCTTCGCCGCTGCCCGGCAAGCCGCTGCGCGAGGCAAAGGGCTTGGCCTGCGCGTCGAGCAACCTGAACAGCCTCGCTGGACGAAGGCGCGTGGCTGCTCTAACATAATTTGCTGCCAAGGAGGAACTATGCCCGACAAAAAACCGACGCATGAGCAAGGACAATTGCAGCTCCAACTCTATGACTTGCGGCGTGAGGCCAAGCTGCGGCAGGCCCGCGACTGGTTCACGCAAAACTATTTCGTAGACACTTTTGAAGACAGCCTGCGCATCGCGCCTCTTGGTTCGCAGGAAGGCATCTATTTAATGATGGTCCTGGGGTATTGGGACCAGGCCTGCTCGTTCCTGAACCACGGCCTGCTGCACGAACAGCTTTTCTTCGAGAGCTCTGGGGAATTTTTCGGCGTGTGGGAGCGAGTCAAGCCCATCGTGGCCACCGCGCGGGAAATGTTCCAGCAGAAACTGTTTCTAGCCAACCTGGAGAAAGCGGCCCAGCGCTTTGAGAAGTGGTCGGAAAAACAGTCACCGGGCTCGGTGAAAGCCATGCGCGAGTGGACGCAAAAGATGCGTTCGGAAAAAGCCAAGAAGGCCAGCGCATAACAGAGAAGCTCCCTCAGGGGCTGAAGCCCGATTTTGCTTGGCTTTGAATGTCGGAGCTAAGGCTCCGACCCCCTGAAACACTTAGAAGATGACCCTCGGTGACTCGTGGCCGGTAAAGAGTCAGCCGAGCGATCCGTTCCGTTCGTTCAAGGAGTGAGGTTGGCGCGTGCTGCTACTGCTTCCGCCGGACAGCGTAGAAACCATAAGGCTGGCCCTGCCACCACGTTAGACCTGCGATATCATCGCGCGTCTGGGTCATGAGGTAGCCATCGAACTTCTGGCCACCACGGCCGTCAGCATCCTCGCCGCCGAGCCCGAGCACGTAAAAGATGATATGGTTGCCACGGATTTCGACAAGCACCCTGTGGGGGTGGCGGTCGGCGTCGAAATATATTCCGCCGTTGCCTTTGAGTTCGAGGGTGCCCCGCCAGCCGTCATGAACCATCCCGTACATCCCATTGAATTGCTGGCTGTCCTCGCCGATGCCGGGAAGGTAGTGTCTTTTCCCCATTCTCTTGGGCGTGGCTTTGGATACATCCTGGAGAACCTGACTGCGCTTTTCGATGCGAAGGGCGTAAACAGTCTGCGTACCCGGCGGCGGAGCGCAGTACTTGTTCTTCGCGGCGGGAAGAGAAATGGTGAGGCCATCCACGGTGCCGGCGGAGTTCCCGTAGAGGCGGAGCATCATGTTGAAGTAACGGCAGCCCATGTCGTGGCGGTCCCCGGGAAGGCTGCTCAAGGAACTGGCCATCATGTAGTCGCCTTCGAAGTTTGTGCTTTGATCGCCCAGCGAGGAAAGAAACTGGTTTAGAGGTTCAATGACGTCGGCGTAGTTGCCCGAGCGCCACTGCGACCTGATCCAGTCCATATCCGTTTGAGCGATCATGAAGCACGCCGCGGAAGTCAGAGCAAGCAGGCATAACGTGAGAACTCGAAGCGTGACTCGGTACATAGCGCCCTCCTCAAGAATCTGTATTGCAACTTATTTGGGCTTTAGCGCTCCAAGCTCCTTGGTGAAATCGGAGCGCTTGTTTTCGTTGCCAGAGGTGGATGGAGCCGCCGCCGGAACGGATTGCGAAGTGCCCGCCTTTTGCATCTGAATAATTTCCGGAGAGAAATAAAGGGCTGCGTCGGTGACATTGATTTCGACGCGCGCCCAGATGGTGGCGATCATGAGCACGGTGCCTAGCACTGCCAGGACAAGGCCGGGCGAGCCTGACGAGAGAGCAAACTTCAATCCGGGACCCTGCCCCTCGACATTGGAAGGAACTTCGCGCATCTTGCCGAGGATAAAAGCCGCGCCGACCAGGGCGAGGATCATGCCTGTCAGGAAGCCCAGGAAAATAACTGACACCCGGATTAATTGGGCGATGCTGGCCTGGTGGTAGCGGCTCTGGAGCGCACTGCTTTCGAGAAGGGCCGTGGCCTGGAACCGCGCCAGATCGATGCGCGTGCTGATGTCGGAGGGCGGGTCCGCGCCTAGGCGGGCCAAGGCCGGCTGGAGGTCCACTTCGTGGCCCTCTTCGAGATGTTTCTGAATGCGGTAGGTTTCCACGGTGATGCCGACGCAAAAGAAAGAGGTCAGTAGCACCAGCATGGAAGCCATCAATGGAAGCAACTGCCGTTGCCAACGGGATGACTCACGCTCTTCGGTCATAATCGCCTTCTGCGGCCTCGCGGAGTTGCGAAGACCCGGAAGCTCCGCGAGCCTCATGGTTTGTTTTATAGGATGGCCTTGCATGTATAGTGCGAACGAAGGCGAGTTCGTTTCATCCTGGCGGTCCGCGAAGGCCGGGAGTTTGCGGATGATCTCAGATGACTCTATGACGCGAACACGGCGAGGGCGTTGGGTTTCTTGGGTTGTGTCGCGAAGGATTTGGTTAGGAATTGCAGGAACGGGGTCATGACGCGGAAGCGGTCGACGATGGCTTTGTAGAGGTTTGGAGAAGTGGCGAGGCTGGGCGGAAGCTCCTTGTACAGGATGTAGTACTTGTAGCGCAGCAAGTCGGCGGCGGGATGGTCGGCGGGGAAGCCGCGAGGAACGCGGGAGAGTTGTTGGGCTTCCAAATTGCCTAAAAGTTTGCGCAGGTCGCGCGCAGCGAGAATGCGGCGGAACTCTTCGTGGCGTTCCGCGATGCGCTGGCGAATGGCGAGCAAGAGTTCGGGCTCGGGCATATACACGCCTCCACCGACGGCAACCGACTTGTGCGAAATGGCGAAGTAGTAGCCGCCCTGATGGTGAGGCGCGCCGTGGCGGCGAAACGTGGCGGCAATTTGCTCTTTGTAGGGCTTTTTGTCTTTGCTGAAGCGGACGTCGCGATAGATGCGAAAGATAGCTTTGTCCGAATCGGTTTCGTATTCGGGAGCGAAATCGTGGAGGGCGAGGTTCAGCGCGTCGACGAGCTGGCGCATCGGCTCTTTGACTCTTCCTTCAAAGAGCGGCTTGCGCGGCAGGAACCATTCGCGATGGTTGTTGCGCGCGAGGCCACGGAAAAATTGAAGAGCTTCGGGCGGAAAGCCGGGGAAGGGAGAGGGCATGGTTAGCCTCCGTTCGTGAAGTCTCTCATATTATAGAAGCGAGGAACGGGTCTAGAGGCCCGCCACGACAACCAAAGATGCCGGGCTAAAGCCCGGCGCTACATTTGAATCTGAAGAAGTGTCGCGCCTCCGGCGCTCATTTGCATGTACGCGATTTTACCAGGCGTTCACAGGCTGGGCTAAATTATGCCGCACCTACGGTGCTTCAAGGTGGGAGCTAATCTTGCGCCGGGGCAATCGATCTTGATTGAAAGTCGACAGGCTGGTGCGGTCGGGTGTAGTTGATCCAAATTTCGGCGGCGATGGATTGCAGCGTGAAGCCGATCCAGAAGGCGGTGCCGAAGAATTCCGCGGGCTGCGGCTTGTGGCCGCTCATCAATGCGGCGGCGAAGAAGGTTCCCATAATGGGGCGGATGGTGGCGACGGCAAGTCCGATGGCGTAGCCGCGAATCATCCACTCGCGATGCTGGGTGAACTCGCGGCGGAGCGCGTGCCACAACGCTTTCGCGAGTGAAAGCAGGAAGAACGTTCCGAAGAGAGTGATGGCGGCCTTTTCGTCGAGGCCGCCGATAGTTTTGCCGAAAGCCAGTTTCAAGCCACTGACACCCACGACGGCGCTGGCCGCGAGAAAAATGCGCCCCGACCAGCGGTGCACCTGCGGATAACGCGAGCGCAAACCGCGCACAAATTGCAGCGGGCCCAGAATCGTAAAAAGCATGGCGGGGAGAATATGCGTCAAAACGAGGCTGCGTTCGCCCGCGAAATGCGCGTCCAAGTCCGCCGCCGGATTTCGCGCCGAACTCAATGCGCCGGGTCTCAACAAAACGATGGTGCGCCGCGTGGCGACGGCCAGTCCGATAAACGCTAGAAAAATTACCGCGATCCCAAGGAATCGCACCAGCGTACGATTCGGATTCGCAGCCTGCGATTTGGCCAGCGACATTGCGCGTACTGCCTCCTCTTAGTCATACGCAGGCGCGGCCCGGTTTATAACCGCTTCAGGTTTCTACTGAATGCTGGCTGGACGCACTTCGCGCGATATACTTTCGCGCATGTTTCTGCGGCAAAGGATTTTGCTGTTCGGAGCGGCTTGCTGGTTCGGCTCTTTGGCTGCATCGGCGCAAGCGACACATTATTCGGTGAAATTGACGCCGGATTTCGAGCGTCACGTCCTGTATGGCGAAGAGCGAATCGAGTTTTCAGCGGACCCGGGAGTTACGGAGTGGCAGAAGAAAGAAGGATTGAAAATCACCGAAACGAGAGTTGCAGGCGGGAAGATGACGGTCGGCGACAAAGACGTACGCGCGCAACTGGATTCAGGCGGCAAGCACGTTCTTCGATTCAAATACGAGGCTAGCGCTGGTCAAGGGCTTCGCTGGCTCGGCAGTTCTGCTCCGAACAGCATAAATTCTGAGAAGGCAGGATTCTTTAGCGCGTTTTATTGCGATGCGTGGATGGTGTGCGACAGCAATCCGGCACAAAGCGCGACGCTGCGGCTGGAGATCGTTGTTCCAGTACAGCAAAACGAGGGCGCCACGATGAGTTTCCGTGCCGTGGGTCCGGGGAAACGAGGCAAAGAGGGGCGCGACAAGGATGGGAATCACTTCGTTTTTGAGCAGAAGGAACCCGTGCAGACGTACTTGTTCAGTTTTGGAGCGGCCAAGCTTGGCGTAGTGGAGGCTGGAAGATTATCGCTCTTTGCTCCGAACTTGGAGGCGAAAGCGGCAGCATTAGCCAAGACGAAGGATGCGTACGCGTTCCTACGAGAGAAGGCTGGAGTGGATTTGCTTGATCCGCGCTACACACAAGCGTTCTTGCCGACTCTTAGCCGCGGCTTTGGACAAGAAGCAGCAGGAATGGCTCTCATGTCCGAGGAGTACCTGGCAGACCTGGCGGACAGAGATGACGTGCAGTTGATGGCGCATGAGTTGGCGCATCAATGGTGGGGCGTGCTGGTGGGCATTCGTTCGTGGTCGGACTTCTGGCTGAATGAAGGGTTTGCCGAGTTCATGTCGGACGCATACATCGAGAAGCGTCAGGGTCGGGCGGCGTACGAGAAACAAATGGCGGAATTGGAGGAGCGGCTGCAGAAGGTCCGCGAAGAGGGCAAGGACCGGCCATTGCACTGGGAAGAATGGAAAGATGCGCGCGAGGCCTTGGGAGCAATTCCTTACGTCAAAGGAGCGTTGTTTTTGAACCGATTGAGGACAGAACTTGGCGAAGAGAAGTTTTGGCGAGGGATCGGGGTTTACACGTCCAAGAACGCGCGAAGATTAGTCGATTCGCGCGATTTTCAGAAGGCTATGGAGGACGCGAGCGGGCGCGATCTGCGCGGACTGTTCGACGAAGCGGTGTACCACTAAAAATAGGTGAATTTGTGTGGAGGGTATGAGATTGAAGACCTCGCAAACGCGGAAAGACCCGCAATAAATTAAGGACACCGGGCCGCATGACGCGGCCCAGCGATTTTGAAGCGGGCGCTGAAGGGCTGGTTAGGCAGTGGCGTGCCTGGCGGCGGGGCCGGGAAGCGCCTTGATCTCCACCTTACGTGGCAAGGCGGCCGTGGCGATCGGCGCGGTAATTTCGAGTATCCCGTTGCGGTACTCGGCGTTCAGTCTGTCTTTGTCCACGCCTTCGGGAAGCGTGATGGTGCGCTGGAACGAGCCGTAAGTAATCTCCCGGCGAAGATAGTCGGCCTCTTTGGTTTCGCGGGAAACCGAACGCTCGCCGTTGATGGTCAGCAGGTTCCCTTGGACTTGAAGGTTGACGTCTTTCGGGTCCACTCCCGGCAGCATCACCTGGCAATGAAACTTCTTTCCGTCCTTGTCAATGAAGGACTCGATGGCGGGGCTGAATCCAGCCGTCGTCATCGTGGGCCAGCTCAAGAAGCGGTTGAAGATCTGGTCGAAATCCCTGCGGAAATCAAACAGGTCCTGGAAGAAATTATCGCGAGAAATAAGACTTGTCATAACGGTCTCCTGGGGTGTGTTGGGGCGGGTGTGTAGGCGGGACTTTCTCAGGCTGGAAGCGGAAAGAACGCCAACTCGAGCCGGAGACTTCTTCTTAAAGCGATGCGGTGACGGTGTCAAGGGGTTCTTGTATGAAAAATTTGCATGGAACGCGGGGGCAGGGAAGAGGCTGGCCGATTCTTGGACTTTGTGCCAGTTTTCGCGGGCGCTTCGGAGCGATATGTTTTAGCTGACTCAGCAAAAGGTGCAACCATGGATCAAATCGCAAATTGGATGCAAAGCAATTGGTATGAACTGGGCAGCCTCTTGGCCCAATTCACGTTCTTGTTTGCAGGTTTGTGGTTCGCTGTGAAAATCCTCAGGGCCATGCGGGCCACCCAGCAGCAAATGGGCGCGTTGCTGCGGCTTGCAATGACGGATGGCCTGGAAGAGCGCTCTAAGATGAGCGACGCGGGTCACGAGACAAGCCCAAGTGTGGTGGCGAGTTCCATGTTCAGCCCAGCCATGGAGCGGCCGACTTCTTACTCTGCGTTTGAAAAGCCGACGCGGACCGAAACGCCGTCGCTTTCGAGTGAATTGAGCGGGCGGGCCAAAGCGAGCGCGCCAATTGCGAGTGCACCCATTGCCGACGTCCTGATGGCATCAGCGCCGGATCCAACTCCGTACGTTGCGGCCCCGCTGACCTTGCCGGAAGACGAACACAGCGGCGGACATCTGGCGGGCGTCGTCCAATGGCTGCAGACGCCTATGGTCAAGAAACAAACGAGCGGTTCCCCGTTGAAGAAAGTCGTGCGCTGGCTGCAAGCCCCGGCGCGTTAGCTAACCTAAGCTCATTCGCATTGTGAGCTCGTGGCCGCTCTAACAGGGTGAGGGCTACGAGCTCGCGTCTTTGATGTCGTCGTGAGCTTTCTTCAGAGCGTTACTTGACTCCGTTTTCACATCCAGCTTCGGCTTTATCAAGTCGAGGGCTCGATCGAGCGGCATGGCTTTTCCGCCAGCCGGGCCGGCACACGAATCCGCAACGGACTTCGGTTTCACCCCTGTCACATTCCATTTCAAACAGCTGAAGTCGATGGGGATGCTGTGGGACAGGCGAAGAACGGCAATGCAGTTGGGCAGGTCCCGGAAGTCCGAGCAGATCGCTTGCAATTCTTCGTTTTCGGCCAAAAGTCCCTGGATTCGCAGTTGCTTCGACAGCTTGTCCTCCAGGTGTCCGTCAGAGGCAAGTTGATCATTGGCTGATTTATAGTGTTTGATGAGCTTCGCGGGGTTAATTTTGTTGTACCACGGGTCTGACTTCCCGCTCGATTTGTCTTGAGTGTCTTTTTCCGGTTCCTGGGCGGCGCCTTTTTCCTGCGCAGGTTTTTCTTGCGAGTCCTGGGCTCGTACAGTGGTACCGCAAAACACAAGCATGACTGCGGCAGCGGCAAGATAATTCAGATAGCCTCTCATGTCTGCCTTTCGAGGGGCCTTGAAGGAGGACAATTATTCTTACATCAAATCCAGCGGTTTTGTCGAGAGGTACGAGTTTGGCTCTCAGGTCGTCGCGCCTCTGGGGAACACCCAGTCCAAGGCTTCCTCGAGGGTGCGAAAAATACGAATCCCTCTTTCGCCTTCCAGGCCCCGCAGAATCTCAAACATCCGTCCGATTCCGAAAACCGTTTCATTCGGTGCGATGAAGGCGCGGCGTGAATTTGCCGAGAAGATACTCTTCTGTGCCAGCCGATGGATGTCATCGGCGGAGAGTTCAACTCGCGTGACTTGCGCAAAATCCGCGATTTGCGAAAAGCCGGGGTCGAAATCCGGATCCTTGGACAGCTTCCCCATGTGAGATACGGCGTCCGCAACCGAAAACACACCCGAGCCCGTACTCATAACCAGACGGCGCTCCTTATCGATTTTGTAGAACAAAGGCATCTATTTTTCTGACTTGCCATTCGCTCGGTGGGGGCTTAACTTCAGTATAGCGATTTTGGCCGCAAGTGAAACGATTTAACGAATTTTGACACTAAGTTCATGAAGTGGGTGTAGACTTCCCCCACCATAGCGGCGAGGGTAACTCCAAAAGATCGGAGACCTACGATGCAGTCCGGCAACTCTCCATCTCGACGATTCACTACACGCGTCCACACACCGGGAGACGTTTGGGTGTGCTGGAAGTGCCAGGGACGCGACGACATTTCGCTTGTCCGCAACATGAGCATGGGTGGACTGTTCATCGAGACGCCGCAGCCTCGGCCCACGGGCACAGTTACTCGTTTGGATTTCCTTGTCGCAGAGGGCCAGATCCGCGCAGACGCCATTGTGCGCCATGCCAAGCCTGGCTCAGGGCTCGGATTGAAATTCACGGCACTCAGCGAGCAGGACCGCCCCAAACTTGCCGCGCTGATTACTCGCCTTCGCCAGACCCAGCACTTTCAGCGCAGCGCCTGATTACAGTTTCGGCGCGATCAACTCCAGCGCTTCTTTCGAAGTTCGCACCGGCACAAACTCAAACTCCACGAGATCGCTCCAGTTGGCGGCCCACTCTTGGAGCAGCCGCGCGTCGTCGCACTCCATCATTTGAAAGCAGCGGTCAAAATTGGTCTCCACCCAGCTTTCCACGTAGTTGAGGCCTTGCGGAGTCATCCGCCCTTTTTCTCGGAAGCGCCGGTAGACCGGTATGGCCTCGCGGTTTTTGAATCGTTCGATCACCATGTAGAGCATGAAACGTCTCCGAAGCCGCAGCTCTCAGTCAACATGTGCCACGGCCACGATATTTCGAATGGCAAGGACAAAGAAGGAGAATCGTACCGCACGCTAAGGAGAAGCGGTAAAATTCGGCGGCGTATCCCGGAGATGCGGGTGAAAGCGACAACGCAGATTCGTTTGCGGCTCGCCGTGCCGGAAGATGTACCGGTTCTGCGGAAGTTGATCGAGGCTTCTGTGCGCGGTTTGCAGACCGAAGACTACACTCCCGCGCAGATAGAAGGTGCGTTGCAAACCGTTTTTGGCGTGGACAGCCAGTTGATTGCCGATGGCACCTATCTCGTTGCGGAAGCTCCATCCGGCGCAAACCCCTCCGCGATTGCGATCGATGCAAAATCGAATTGGACCATTGTCGGCTGCGGCGGCTGGAGCAAGCGCAGAACGCTTTATGGCAGCGACCATTGGACCGGTCGCGAAAACGCTTTGCTGGATCCCCGGAGCGACGCCGCCAAGATTCGCGCCTTCTTTATTCACCCGGGTTGGGCCCGGCAAGGCGTCGGCAGCAAAATTCTTCAGGCTTGCGAAGAAGCGGCGCACGCCGTAGGTTTTACACGCTACGAAATGGGCGCAACGCTTACGGGAGCGAAACTCTTTGGAGCCAAAGGCTATGTGCACGTCAAACCCATCTCCATCCCGTTGAACAATGGCGAAGCGCTGCCTGTCATTCATATGGAGAAAAGGGCATAGGAAGAGGCTGGGCAAGTGGCGAAGCGAGCCTGACGTTCCTTGTAACCCACGTCACAAAGTGACGTGACATTGGTCCTAATCCTGTACCTCCTGGGTCCGTTAGAAAGAATCCAATCGCGCCGGATGCTTGGCCTCCTTAAGACGTAGACCGATAATCATCGCTTCGTAGGACCCGGCGCGATCAATTCTCTCATTCATCTATTATTCATTCTTCTAACCCCATGAAACAGAAGGGCTTGTGTAAACATTAGGCAGGGGCTAGAATTTTCGCTTGACTCTGACGTTACGTCAGGGTTGAACCTGCTTCTCGTACGAGGAATTCACGTGAACCAGCTTTATCACGTCCGGGAATTTGCCCAACTCGCGGGAGTGACCATGCGCGCTTTGCACCATTACGACCGCCTGGGGCTGCTCAAGCCCAGTCGCACGGAGGCGGGCTACCGCCTTTACTACCTCCGCGATCTCGAACGGCTGGAGCAAATCGTGGCCCTCAAGTTCCTGGGGATTCCTCTCAAGCAGATCCGGATGATGTTCCACCGGGGCACCAACGGCATGTCCGAGT
>Ga0075426_10000331_pt1 | contig 32370 bp, 34 predicted proteins | sample SoiMethybrSBSTD5_FD_75304 | JGI IMG/M metagenome (GOLD analysis project Ga0075426, IMG submission 75304) | Bulk soil microbial communities from a Populus tree surrounding site in Tennessee, USA - Soil MetaG P. TD hybrid SBSTD5 | ecosystem: Environmental > Terrestrial > Soil > Tree plantation... | reverse complement strand
CGTGCTGTTGCTGCCTGAGCAGGGCCTGGGCGATCACCTTTTCTTCCTGCGTTTCGCTCCCGCGCTCCGCGAGCGAGCTTCGTCGGTCGCATTCGAATGTCCGGCGAAGCTGTTGCCGCTGCTCGAGCGCAACGGAATTGTCGATGTATCCGACGCCGCCTATGCGCGCAGCGACTTCGACGCCGTTTTGCCGCTCGGCGACCTGCCCCAAGCGATCGAGGAGTGGACCACGCCGCCCGCGTTTCCAGTCGCGTCCCGGCTCGGCGCAGTTTGGCGCGAGCGCCTTGCCGCGCTTGGCCCGGCGCCATACCTGGGCGTGACCTGGCGGGCCGGAACGAGACGCGGTCGCACACCCGAATTCGCGCTCGGCGGAGAAGGCGCACTCGACAAGGAAATTCCGCTCGAGCCGCTCGGCGCAGCGCTGCGCGAGTGGCGCGGCAGCGTTCTCGCCTTGCAGCGCCTGCCGCTTCCCGGAGAGGTGGAAACTATTTCAAGAGCGCTCGGCCGGCGAGCGCATGACCTTTCCGCGCTCAACGAGAACCTTGAAGACGTCGCTGCGGTTCTCGAGCTCGCCGACGAATACGTCGGAGTGAGCAATACCAACATGCACATCCGCGCTGGCCTCGGGAAAACCGCACGCGTTCTGGTGCCTTTCCCGCCTGAATTTCGCTGGATGCACGCGGGGCGCGAAAGTCCGTGGTTCCGGGGCTTCCGCCTCTACCGTCAGGACCCCGCGCGCGCTTGGTCTGTCGCGCTGGAGACGCTGCGTTTGGACATAAGTAATTGAATTTGCGCTAGTTATCTTTTAGGAAGTGCAATCCTGCGCTGTTGCACGAATGCAACGGCCCGGGGGCTTTGCAGGGGAATTTCGACGAAACCTTTGGTACGTAAAACAGTGGGTTGGCAAACTGTGCGCAGCCTTCCGCCGTTTCGGGGGCATCGCCGGCAACGGCGGTCGGTTCTTAAACAAACAACGGGAGATGTATTCATGCAGAAAAAACTGATAGCGATTGCCGTGGCAGGCGCGCTCGCCCCGGCCGCCGCGATGGCCCAGTCGACGGTCGAGATCTACGGCCGCGCGAACGTGGGCGTCGACTCGTGGCAAGCGACAGGCGCCACCGATCCGGCGGGCAATGCCAAGAGCCGCCTGCGCGTATTCGACTTCGGCTCGCGCCTCGGCTTCCGCGTCAACGAAAGCCTCGGCGGCGGAATGCGCGCCTTCGTCGTGATGGAGACCGGTGTCAACATCGATTCCGGCAGCGGCAACGGCCAGAGCGGCTCGCCCAACGCCTCGACCGGCTTCTGGGCGTCGCGCGACTCGTACGCGGGTATCGGCGGGGATTGGGGCGATGTGCGCTTCGGCCGCCAGTCGCCGTTCTACAGCAACGGCATCATCATGCAGGCCGGCTCGAACTACATCAACCAGGCGGCGGACAGCATGTGGAGCATGGGCGGCGCTCTCGCGTCGCCAAGCGGCCGCGAGTCGAACGTCGCTTCGTACAACACCCCGACGTTCGGTGGCTTCAACGCCTCGCTGAGCTGGGGCCCTGGCTCGAGCGAAGGCGGTGCCTACACCGGAACCGGGCAAGGCAAGGAGCAGCTGTACGTCATCACCGGTCGCTACAGCGGCGGTCCGATCCGCGCACAGGCCGACTTCGGCAAGAGGAAGGACCTGAGCAACATCAGCGGTCAGGACCGCGAGGCCTGGAAAGTCGGCCTCGGCTGGTCGTACGCGCCCGGGTCGCAGGTCTCGGCGATCGTCGGCAACGTCAAGAACAAGGGCATCGCGACAGCGGTCACTTTCGGCGGCACGACGTTCGCCGCTGTCGGTGCCAGCCCCAACGTCGATATGTGGATCCTGAACTGGGAACACATGCTGGGCCAGTGGCAGTTCATCGCCCAGTACGGCCACTGGGGCAAGATCAAGGATCTGACAGTCGATCCGGGTAACACCGACGCCGCGGTCTACACCGTTGCGGCGAAGTACTTCCTCTCGAAGCGTACCGGCGTGTACCTGTCGTTCAACCAGATCAAGAACAAGGATAATGCCTGGTACGACTTCTCCAACGGCGGATCGAGTTCGATCAACAGTACGTCTGTCGGCAACCGCGGCGCGGATCCACGCATCATCGCGCTCGGCGTGATGCACAACTTCTAAGCTGCAAGGTTCGGCAAGTCGTCCAAACGGGCGCCGCGAGGCGCCCGTTTTTTTTGAAGTGCTAATCTAGCGCGTGATCAACATCGACCGGCTGATCGGCGAATTCGATCGGGCGCTGCGCACCGTCAGCAGCGTTGCGGAACCGAGCCGGCTTTCGCCCGCCGCCGCGCTGCCCGAGGCCGAGCTGAGCGAGCACGACCGCAGGCACGCCGCGGCGCTCATGCGCGTTAACCACGTTGGCGAAGTGTGCGCCCAGGCGCTCTATCAGGGGCAGGCGCTGACCGCACGCGATCCGCACGCGCGCCGGGCGCTCGAGCGCGCCGCGCGGGAGGAGGAGGACCACCTGGCCTGGAGCGCGCAGCGGGTGGACGAACTCGGAGGCCGCACGAGCTGGCTGAATCCCGTGTGGTACGCCGGCGCGTTCACCATTGGCACGGTTGCCGGCGTGCTTGGCGACCGGTGGAACCTGGGTTTTCTCGCCGAAACCGAGCGCCAGGTCGAAGAGCACCTCTCGGGGCACCTCGAGCGCCTTCCCGAGAAGGATGAGCGCACTCGCACGCTCGTCGAGGCGATGCGGGCGGACGAAGCGCGCCATCGCGACACCGCGGTGCGCCTGGGCGCGGCCGCGCTGCCCGCGCCGGTGAAGCTCGCGATGCGCTTTGCCTCCGGGCTCATGACGCGCATCGCGTATCGCGTCTAGCAGCGCTGCAGCAGCTTCTCCTTCAGCTCGTCGGCCTTGATGTATGCGAGGCGGAACTGGTAGCGGACCTGCGGCCTGGCGCGCGCCGGTCCGTCGAGCTGCTCCTCCCACCACCGCACCGGCCTGATGGTGCAATGGGCGTTGCCCCCGCTCGGCAGGCGCTTGCGCGCCGGGAAGCAGGCCACGTTGGCATAGACGAACTTGTCGGCGAAGGCGAAGAGCTCCTCGAGGATCCAGGGGACGTCTTCCTCCGGGCAGTGTTCCAGGACGTCGGTGCAGATGACGCCGTCGAATTTTCCCCTCGGCAGCTCGGTAAAAGGCTGGTACGCCGGGTCGTAACAGCGGACCTCGGCCACACCCCAGAACGAGCGGATGTCGGGATACTCGATGCGCTCCTCTTCGTCGCTGATGCGCAGCGGCAGGTACTGCTGGCCCTTGCCCGCGCCGTAGTCGAGTATCGTCTTCGCACCGGTCAGCTTGATCAGTTTTTTGATCCGGGCCGCCTCTTTTGGCAGGCTCTCGCCGGGAAAGGTCTTCTCCGGCGGAATGCCGAGGTGGGTCTCTCCCTGCAAATGCATCAGCTTGTATTGCTCCACGAGACGCCGATAGCGCGGGCTGGGCGCGGCGCGGGTGAATTTGGTCGCCATCGCTATCCCTCCACGATCTCGAAGTCCTTGCTGATCTGCGCCGTCTTGCCGAGCATGATCGAAGCCGAGCAGTACTTCTCGTACGAAAGGCGGATTGCGTGCTCGACCAGGTTCCTCTTGAGCGCGCGGCCGCGCACGATGAAATGCATGTGGATCCGGGTGAAGACCTTCGGGTCGGTCTCGGCGCGCTCGGAGGTGAGCTTGACCTCGCAGCCCGTCACGTCCTGACCGCTTTTCTTGAGGATAACGACCACGTCGTAGGCGGTGCAGCCGCCCGTTCCGGCGAGCACCAGCTCCATCGGCCGCGGCGCGAGGTTGCGGCCGCCGCCGTCGGGCGCGCCGTCCATCGCCACGAGGTGGTTGCTGCCGGTCTCCGCGATGAAGCTCATCCCTTCGCCGGTCCAACGAACGCTGCATTCCATTCAGGGGCCCTCTGAAATCAATGGCTTGTGCTAAGCACCATTGTCTAACACGCCCGCTTGTTCAAAGCGCAGGATCGTGTCTCCTATCTAACTATAAATCAAATGGTTAACGAGAGAGTGCGGAACCAGAACGTCGCCTATTGCTTTGCAGCATCGCCGCTCGCATAATCGATCCGGGATGCAGTAAATCTCCTCCACCCTCCTCCTTTGGTGGATTCGGCGCAACTCTCGGGAGCTGCGCCATTTTTTTGGGTACAATCCGCCACTTTTCTCGAAGCGCCAGCAATGAAAACCTACACCGCGAAGGCAGGCGAAGTCGAGCACGGCTGGTTCGTGGTCGATGCTCAGGACAAGGTACTCGGCAAACTCGCCACGCAGATCGCGATGCGCCTGCGCGGCAAGCACAAACCCGAATACACGCCGCATGTCGACACCGGCGACTACGTCGTCGTGGTGAACGCGGCCAAGGTGCGCGTGACCGGCAGAAAGACCGAGGACAAGATTTACTACCGGCACTCGGGGTATCCCGGCGGACTGAAGGTGACGAATTTCGCCAAGCTGCGTGCCACCCGGCCCGAGCGCGTGCTGCAGCGCGCGGTGAAGGGCATGCTCCCCAAGGGGCCGCTCGGTTACGCGATGCTGAAAAAGCTCAAGGTCTACGCCGGCGGCAGCCACCCGCATTCGGCGCAGCAGCCCAAGGCACTGGAGATCGGATAATGGTCGGCGACTACTATTACGGCACGGGCCGGCGCAAGAGCGCCGTCGCGAGAGTGTTCATCAAGCCCGGCAAGGGCGATTTCGTGGTGAACGGCAAGCCCGTGGACCAGTTCTTCGGCCGCGAGACCGGACGCATGGTCGTGCGCCAGCCGCTCGAGCTCACGAAGAGCGGCGCGAGCTTCGATATCCTGGTGAACGTGTACGGCGGAGGCGAGAGCGGCCAGGCGGGCGCGGTGCGCCACGGCATCGCCCGCGCGTTGATCGAGTATGATGCCGGGCTGAAGAGTCAGCTGAGCGCGGCCGGCCTCGTGACGCGCGACGCGCGCGAAGTGGAGCGAAAAAAGGTTGGCCTGCACAAGGCGCGGCGGCGCAAGCAGTACTCGAAACGTTAGAAGAACGCACTTCGATCGAAAAGCCGCCCGCGGGCGGCTTTTTTGTTTTTGGGACTGATGGGCATGGTTAAAGCGGGAATTGTTGGCGGTACCGGCTACACCGGCGTGGAGCTGCTCAGGCTTCTCGCCCAGCATCCGCAGGTCGAGCTGCGCGCTATCACCTCGCGCAAGGAGGCCGGCACCGCAGTGTCGGCGATGTTCCCGAGCCTGCGCCGGCGTGTGGACCTCGCCTTCAGCGAGCCCAAGGCCGACGCGCTGCGCGGCTGCGACGTGGTCTTCTTTGCCACGCCGAGCGGAGTGGCAATGGCGGAGGCGCGCGCGCTGCTCGAAAGCGGCACGCGCGTGATCGATCTCTCCGCCGATTTCCGCATCAAGGAGGTGGCGGAGTGGGAGCGCTGGTACAAGCTCAAGCATGCTGCCCCGGAGCTCGTCGCCGAGGCCGTTTACGGGCTGCCGGAGCTCAACCGCGAGCGCCTTGCGGGCGCGCGCCTGGTCGCCAACCCCGGCTGCTACCCGACCGCGACGCAGCTCGCGCTGCTGCCGCTCGTGGAGGCGGGTGTGGTCGATCTCGATCACCTCATCGCCGACGCGAAATCCGGCGTGAGCGGCGCGGGTCGCAAGGCCGAGCTGCATCTCGGATTTTCGGAGGCGTCGGACAACTTCGCTGCCTACAACGTGCCGGGTCATCGGCACTGGCCGGAGATTCGCCAGGGGCTCGCCCAGGCCGCCCGACGAGAGGTGGGCCTCGTCTTCACGACCCATCTGCTTCCGCTCATTCGCGGCATAGAGGTGACCGCCTATGCACGCATTGCGCGCGAGGCTGATTTCCAGGCGCTGTTTGAAAAGCGCTACGGGCGCGAGCCGTTCGTGGACGTGATGCCCCCTGGAAGCCACCCGGATACACGCTCGGTGCGCGCCGCGAACCTGTGCCGGATCGCGGTGCACCGGCCGCCGCAAAGCGCCAAGGGGTCCGACACGCTTGTGGTGTTGTCGGTCATCGACAACCTGGTGAAGGGGGCGTCGGGCCAGGCGGTGCAGAACATGAACCTGATGTTCGGTCTTCCGGAGACGGCGGGTTTGACTCAGGTGGCGGTGGTGCCTTGAAGCGCTGGGTGAAGACGCTGCGACGCCGCTTCGGCATCGCCACCTCGCGTGTAGAAATTCACAACGCGCTTCCCTGGTATTGGCGCTGGCTCGGGATCGCAGTGCTGCTCGGCATCTCGTATTTTTCGGCGCTCTGGATCTACGACGCCGGCAGGCGCTTCGCCGGGTTTGACCGGAGCGAAGTGCAAGTGGAGCTCAGCCGGGTCAGCCGCGAGCTCGACGATGCGCGCTCGGAGCTCGAACGGCTGCGCGCCGTGGCGAATGCCGCGGACAGCCGGCTCTCCATCGAGCGCACCGCGCAGCAGAAGCTCGCCCAGCAAATCCGCACCCTCGAGCAGGACAACGCGCGCCTGCGTGAGGAATTAGGCACATTCGAGAGCATGGTGACGTCGGAGGCGCGCAGCGGAAATGCGCCCTCCATTTACAGTTTCCAGGTCGTTGCGGACGTATTGCCTGGTGAATACCGCTACCGGCTGCTTCTCGTCACGCCGAGCGCGCGCCGCGAGCGCGACTTCAATGGACGCATGGAGCTCGTCGTGAGCCTGCAGGAAGAGGGGCGCAATGTTATGATGAGCTTCCCGGAGCAGGCGGACGCGGCTGCCTTCCGCCTCGCTTTCAAATATTTCCGTCGGGTCGAAGGGACGTTCCGGGTGAACCCGAAGGCGAAGGTGGAGAGCGTGCAGGTGCGCATCTACGAGACTGGCTCGAGCCAGCCGCGCGCAACGCACTCGGTGGCCGTAGGGCCGAAGGGAGCATGAGAATGTTCAGCAGATCGAGCAAACCCCAGAACAGGATCGACAGCCTGATCGGAACGACCACCCGGATCGAGGGCAACGTGATCTTCAGTGGCGGATTACGGGTCGACGGCATGGTCCGAGGCAACGTCAGCGCGGTGGCCGACCAGCCCGGCACCCTTGCGGTGTCGGCCGATGCGCGCATCGACGGCGAAGTGCAGGCCGCGCACATCGTGGTCAACGGCACCATCAACGGGCCGGTGCACGCCACGGAGACCCTCGAACTACAGGCGGGGTCCAAGGTCAAAGGGGATGTGCATTACAAGACGATCGAAATCCATCCAGGCGCCGTGGTTGAAGGGCGGCTGGTGCATCACCCCGCCGAAATGAAAGGCGTCGAGCTGAAGCTCGCCGCCAGCAATCAGGAGTAAACTGAAAATTATGGATGCCGTAGCCGAGATGCCCGTCCCGCTGTTGTTCAGCGACAGCGCGGCCAACAAGGTCAAGCAGCTCATCGACGAGGAGGGCAATCCCGACCTCAAGCTGCGGGTATTCGTCACGGGCGGCGGCTGCTCCGGCTTCCAGTACGGGTTCACCTTCGACGAGGTCCAGAACGACGACGACGCGGTGATGCAGAAGAACGGCGTCACCCTGCTCATCGACCCGATGAGCTACCAATACCTCACCGGCGCCGAGATCGACTACCAGGAAGGCCTGGAGGGCGCGCAGTTCGTCATCAAGAACCCCAACGCGCAGAGCACCTGCGGTTGCGGGTCGTCGTTCTCGGTCTAGCCCCCGAGATCCTTCCGTAGCGCGTGCAGCGCCGCGGCCCAGGAGCCGTCCTGGGCCTGCCGGTATGCCACCGCATGCCGAAACCAGGGCGAGCGCTCATCGTCGCGCGTCCACCGCCACTCCGACGGATGAGTCACCAGGACGCGGGTGCTGCGGCCGATCGCCTCGTTCAGGTGCACATTGGTATTGCTGACCGCGACGTAGTCGTGCAGGCCGGCAAGCAGGGCGAGGGCATCCGGAAGGCTTTCATTCACCCATGAAAAATCCTGCACCGGGCGCTCGGCTGCAGCGCTCAGGGCTTCGACATCCCCGGCCGGTGCCGCGCGCTGAAGCGAGATCAACGTCCCCGGGATGGCGCGCAACGTCCGCCCCAGATCGGCCGGCGGCACGCGCTTGAAAATTCCCGCCCCCGGGGCGGACATGTCCGTCCACGGCACGCCGGCTTGCCACGACACCCCGATGTAGGGCGCAGGGCCGCAGCTCGATAATCGCGCTTTGAGCTCGGCGCTTCGGCCTGCGTCCGCGGCCAGCTCAAGCGACGGTAGCGGCCCCTGCTGGAACATGGCCGGCAAGTCGCCCAGGAGTATGCGAATCGGTACGGCGCTCCCTTCCGGGCTCGACGTCCATTCTCTCGGCAGAATCGGTTCCAGGCGCGAGTCGACCTCGGCGCGCACGCTCCTCGCCGCCGGTTCGAGGAGCTTGGCGAAGCGCAGGAAGAAGACGACGTCCCCGAGGCCCTGTTCACCGACCAGCACGACGTCCCGGCCGGCGACCTCGGCCCGAGTCGCGGCCGGCTGGGTTGGGCGCATTCCCTGTTTCGCGAGCCAACGCAGTCGGTCCGGCCGCCACAGGTAATCCTCCCAGCCGCCCCAATCCCTGCGGGAAAGGCGCATCTGGGCGCGAGCGAAACGGGCCTCTGCGATCGCCGGCGCACTGTCCAGAAGCGCAGACAGCTCCGCCAGCGCGCGGTCCGGCTGCCCGCTTTCGTCCAACGCGATCGAGCGCGTAATGCGATAGCCGTTGTGGTGGGGGGCCAGGGCCAGGCAACGATCGAGGGTCGCAAGCGCATCGTTCCAGTGCCGCGTGGCTCGCTGAACCTGGGCGAGATTGACCAGGAGGTCCGGCTCGCGCGGAAAGCGGGCAATGGCTTCGCCGAGCTCGCGTTGCGCCTCGGCGAAATGGCCCTGCTGCGCGAGAACGTAGCCGAGGTTGATCCACGGCTCGGCGTTGTCCCGCCGCAACGGCACGGCGCGCCTGAACGCGGCGACCGCGTCGTCGAACCGGCGCTCGGTGCGATAGAAGTTGCCGAGGTTGAACCAGGCGTCGGCGTTGTCCGGCGCCATCTCGACGAGTTGCTGCAGCGTCTGGATGGCTTCGGCACGCTGACCGGAGCGCCAGAGCGCGTAGCCCAGCATCAATCGCGGGCGCGGCGATTCCCGATCGAGGGGCAGGGCCTTGCGCAGCGCGTTGACGGCTTCCTTGAACCGGCCGGCGGCAAGCGCGTCCTCGGCCAAGCGGATCTGCTCTGCCGCTGAACCTGCCGCGAAACCGGTACCGGGCAATCTACTCCAGCAGTGCGAGGTTGCTGTTGGCGAGAAGCTCGAGGCGCGCGATCAGCGGCGCGGCGTGGACCTGGAAGGCGGCGAGCTCGGCGGCCGGGACCGGCGACGCCGCGGGCATGGCGATGGACATCGGGTTGCGCGCCTGCCCGGCGACGCGAAACTCGTAGTGCAGGTGCGGCCCCGTCGCCCAGCCGGTCTGGCCGACAAAGCCGATGGTGTCGTTCTGGGCAACGTGTGCGCCGCGCCTTACCGCGATGCGGCTCAGATGCGCGTACACCGTGGTGTACTGCCCCGCATGGCGCAGGATGACCGTGTTGCCGTAGCCGCCACGCGGTCCCGCGTGCTCGACGACTGCGTCGCCCACCGCCCGCACCCGCGTACCGGTCGGGGCCGCGTAATCGATGCCCTGGTGCGCGCGCCAGGACCTGGCGATCGGGTGCACCCTCAGTCCGAAGCCCGAGCTGACGCGCGAGAACTCGAGCGGCGCGCGCAGGAACGCCTTGCGCAGGCTGTTGCCGTCCGGCGCGTAGTAGCCGTTGCCGTAATGAACCGCGCGATACGTCTTGCCGCGGCTCGAGAACTCGGCCGCGAGCACGCGCCCGGCGCGCACCGGCCGGCCGGCGAGGTGGTGCAGCTCGTACACCACGGCGAACTGGTCGCCCTTGCGCAGGTCGCGGTGGAAATCGATGTCGCCGCCGAAGATGTCGGCGAGCTGCATGGCCACGCCGTCGGGGATCCCGGCGGCGTCGCTCGCGGCGAAGAGCGAGGTCTGCACCACGGTCGACTTCATCGCCACCTGCGTGTAGAGCGCGGCACGCTCTTCGCTCGAGCGGAACTCCTCCCCTTCGCGCGACACCTGGACCAGCGTATCGCGAGAGGTGAGAAAGCTGAGCGCCACGAGCCTGCCCTCGGCGCTGACCTCGGCCGCAACGTTATAGCCGGGACGCAGCGCCTGGAACGCGCGCTGGCGCGCGAGCGGCGCGACTTCGCCGTCGGAGACCCCGAGCCGCAAGAGGAACGCGGCCAGCGTATCGCCGCGCTGGAATCGCTCTTCACGGATGTACGACGCGGGCGACGGCAGCAAGGCCTCGGCCGGGATGGGCAGCGCCTCGATGGACGAGGTTCGCGAGAGCAGGAACTGGGCATCGGGCGAAGGCGCGATGGTGGCGAATGCCGCGACCGCGCCGAAAACGGCGAGGACCACGACTGCGGCGCTGCGCGCAAACGGCCCGAGAATGCCCATAAGCAGCTAGAATCCCTTGTTATTCAGATGCCTGCGGGAGTGTAGCAAAGTTCTCGGGGCGCGCAATAGATAAATGGCACCGCTCGCACAGGCTATTGAGACCATCCGTCGGGGTAGCGAAGAGCTGATCCTCGAGGAGGAACTCGTCAAAAAGCTTCAAAGCGGCCGCAAGCTCCGCGTCAAGCTGGGGCTGGACCCGACCGCTCCCGATTTGCACCTCGGCCACACGGTGGTCATCAACAAGCTGCGGCACTTCCAGGAGCTCGGCCACCAGGTCCAGTTCCTGATCGGCGACTTCACCGGCATGATCGGCGACCCGACGGGCAAGAATCAGACCCGTCCGCCGCTCTCGCGCGAGCAGATTCTCGCCAACGCGCAAAGCTACCGCGATCAGGCGTTCAAGATCCTCGACCCGGAGCGCACGCAGATCCTGTTCAACTCCGAGTGGTCCGACGAGCTCGGCGCCGAGGGCATCATCCGCCTCGCGGCGAAATACACCGTGTCCCAGCTCCTCGAGCGCGACGATTTTTCCAGGCGGTTCCGCGAAGAAAGACCGATCGCGGTGCACGAGCTGCTCTACCCGCTGATGCAGGGATACGACTCGGTCGCGATGAAGGCCGACGTAGAGCTCGGCGGGACCGACCAGAAGTTCAATCTCCTGGTGGGGCGGGAGCTGCAGCGGGCCTGGGGCCAGGAGCCGCAGTGCATCATCACCATGCCGCTGCTCGAGGGCCTGGACGGCAAGGAGAAGATGTCCAAGTCGCTCGGCAACTATGTCGGCATCGCCGAGCCGCCGCAGGAGATCTTCGGCAAGCTGATGTCGATTTCGGACGAGCTGATGTGGCGCTACATCGAGCTGCTCTCCTTCGAGCCGCTCGCGACGGTCAGGAAGTGGAAGGAAGAGGTCCGCTCAGGCGCGAATCCGAGGGACGTCAAGGTCCGCTTTGCGGCGGAAATCGTGGCGCGGTTTCATGGCGAGGCAGCGGCGCGCAAAGCGCAGGAAGGTTTCGAGCAGCGCTTTCGCGAGGGCGTGCTGCCGGAGGACATGCGGGAGCTTGCAGTGAAGGCGCCCGAAGGCGGAATGCTCATCGCGCATCTGCTCAAGCAGGCTGGCCTCACGCCGAGCACCTCCGAGGCGCAGCGCATGATCGAGCAGGGCGGGGTAAAGCTCGACGGCGAGAGAGTGTCCGACAAGAATCTGAAGCTGCAGGCCGGGCGGATCGTTGTGGCCCAAGTCGGGAAACGGAAGTTCGCACGCATCAGGATCGAGTGATGTACGAGGTCTACGCGATCAAGTACGCGCACCACGCGCGGCGCAGATCGGAGAACTTCATCGGCGGTGATCCGCACGACGGGCCGATGCCGCTCGATTACTTCGTCTGGCTGATCCGCGGCGACGGCCGCGAGGTGGTCGTGGACACCGGCTTTTCAGCGGCGGTAGCGAAGAAGCGCGGCCGGGATCACATCCGTTGCCCCACGGAGGGCCTGAAGCTTCTGGGAACGGAGCCGAAAGGCGTAAAGGATGTGGTCATCACTCATCTCCACTACGACCATGTCGGCAATTTCGATCTCTTTCCCGCAGCGACCCTGCACCTGCAGGACCTGGAGATGCGCTACGCCACCGGGCGCTACATGGGGCACGAGTGCTTCCGCGGCGCGTACGATCTCGAGGACGTGGTCGGCATGGTCCGCCGCGTGTACGAGGACCGCGTGCGCTTCCACGACGGCGACGCGGAGCTCGCGCCCGGGATTTCGCTTCACCTGATCGGCGGCCACACCATGGGACTGCAGGTGGTGCGCGTGCGGACGCGCCGCGGCTGGGTGGTGCTAGCGTCCGACGCGAGCCATTTCTACGCAAACATGGATGAGACCCGGCCGTTCCCGATCGTCTGGTCCGTGGCGGACATGGTCGAGGGCTACCGGCTGCTGCGCAGCCTCGCCGAGTCGCCCGCGCACATCATCCCCGGCCACGACCCGCTGGTGATGGAGCGCTACCCGGCGCCAACCGGAGAGCTTCAGGGCGTCGCGGTTCGGTTGGACTGATTTGCGGAGATCGACAGTCACGCGCTTCCGTTGACCGCCTCCAGGCGAAGCGTGGTAGGCTGCATTTCGCCTTGTGAAACCAAACCTGAGGAGGAGGGCTAGCATGAGGCAATTCCGGTCGGTCCTTGCGCTCGCCTGTGCCGCGACGTTCGCGGCCGGCGCGCAGGCGCAACAATCCACGACGCTGAAGATGCAGGCCACCTGGCCTGCGAGCCTGACGCTTTACGAGAACTTCACCTACTTCGCCGATCGCATCAACAAGGTTTCCGGCGGCCAGCTCAAGATCGACGCGATGCCCGCGGGCCAGGTGGTGCCGGCGTTCGAGGTGCTCGACGCCACGCACAAGAAGGTGCTCGACGGCGCCCATTCCTGGTCGGGGTACTGGGTCGGCAAGAGCAAGACCGCGATTCTCTTCACCGGCGGCCCGGGCGGCACCTTCGGCATGGACATGATCGACGCGCTCGGCTGGATGCACCACGGCGGCGGCATCGAGCTCGCGCAGGAGTTCTTCAACAAGGAGCTGAAGCTCAACCTGCACTGGATCCCGATCCTGCCCTCGGGCCCGCAGGCGTTCGGCTGGTTCAAGCGGCCGATCAAGAACCTCGCCGACTTCAAGGGCATGAAGTGCCGGCAGACCGGCATGGCCGCGGAGATCTGGCAGCGCATGGGCATGACCACGGTCAACATGCCCGGCGGCGAGATCATCCCCTCCGCGCAGCGCGGCGTCATCGACTGCGCCGAGTGGGTCGGCGGCGTGGAGGACCTGCGCCTCGGGTTCCAGAACGTCTGGAAGTACCACTACACGCCCGGCATGCACGAGAACGTGACGATCGGCGAGGTGGTGATCAACGGCGACGTGTGGAAGAGCCTCAAGCCCGAGCACCAGGAGCTGATGAAGACGGTCGCCGCCGAGACCTTCGTCATCTGGTGGGCCAAGTGGCAGAAGCAGAACGCCGACGCGATCAAGGAGCTCCAGGAGAAGCACGGCGTGCGCATCCTGCGCACCCCGCCCGACATCCTGATCGAGTTCCTGAAGACCTGGGACATCATCGCGAAAGAAGAATCCGCCAAGAACCCGTTTTTCAAGAGGGTGCTCGAGTCGCAGCGCCAGTACGCTTCGGTGGTGGTGCCGGCGAAGCGCTTCTACTTCCCGCCGTATTCTTTCGCCGCCAACTACTACTGGCCGGAGAAGGCGGCGGCCGGGGCTGCCGCCGACAAGGCGGAGGCGAAGAAGAAATAGCAGCACGGTTCGCCAACGGGGGCGGACGATCCGCCCCCGTTTAGCTTTCAAGGGGAGAGCGCATGGCCGCACCGTCGACGGGCCTGATCAGGACGGTCCGCATGATCGACAAGTTCACCGACCGCACCGGAACCTGGATCGCCTGGCTCAACGTGCCGCTCGTGGCGGTAGTCGCGTACGAGGTCATCGCGCGCTACGTGTTCAACGCGCCGACGATCTGGTCGTTCGACCTCACGTACATGTTCTACGGCACGATCTTCATGCTCGGCGCGGCGTTCGCGCTGCACAAGGGGGCCCACATCCGCACCGATTTCTTCTACGAGAAATGGTCGGTGAAGACCAAGGGGATCATCGACGCCACCTCGTACATCGTGTTTTTCTTCCCGTCGATCGTCATGCTGCTCTGGATCAGCGGCGGCGAGGCCTGGTACGCCTTCGACATCAAGGAAACCTCCGAGCAGACGCCGTGGCGCCCGATCCTGTGGCCGTACAAGACGGTGGTGCCGCTCACCTGCGTGTTCCTGCTGATCCAGGGCGTGTCCGAGCTGATCAAGAGTTTCTACGCCGCGCGCATGGGCATCGAGCTCGAGCGCAAGGAGAAGATCGAGGTATGAGCGCCGATATCGCAATCGGCATGGCGATGCTGATCGTGATGATCGGCGCCATCTTTATCGGGATTCCGATCTCGTTCACGCTGCTGTTCCTCGCGCTCAGCTTCGGCTACCTCGCCCTCGGCGACGTGGTGTTCAACCTGGCGTACTTCCAGACCATCGGCATGATGAAGGAGGAGCTGCTCGCGGCGGTGCCGCTGTTCATCTTCATGGGCTTCATCACCGAGCAGGCAGGGCTCATGGAGCGGCTGTTCTCGGCCTTCCGCATGGTGCTCGCGCCGATCCGCGGCTCGCTCTACATCGTGGTCATCGTGACTTCCGCGGTGTTCGCGATGGCCACCGGCATCGTCGGCGCGGCGGTCACCGTGCTCGGCATCATGGCCGCGCCGATCATGATCAAGACCGGCTACGACGCCAAGCTCTCGGCCGGCGCGATCACCGCCGGCGGCACGCTCGGCATCCTGATCCCGCCGTCGGTGATGCTCATCGTCATGGGCCCGGTGCTCGGCGTATCGGTGGCCGATCTCTATTCCGCGGCGTTCGGACCCGGCTTCCTGCTCGCAGGCATCTATCTCGTCTACCTCATCACCCGCAGCTTTCTCAATCCGAAGCTGGGGCCGCCGGTGCCGAGGGAAGAGCGCGTCACCGACCTCGTGGTGATCGCCAAGGAAGTCGTGATCGGCGTGCTTCCGCTGCTGCTGTTGATCACCGCCACGCTGGGCTCGATCCTCGCCGGCCTCGCCACGCCGACCGAGGCTTCGGGCATCGGCGCGCTCGGTGCCTTGATCCTCGCCGTCGTCTACCGGCGGCTGACGTACGCCGGGCTCAAGCAGGCGGTCGTGAGCGCGACCCTGACCTCGAGCATGGTGCTGCTGCTCGCCGTGACCTCCAACATCTTCGGCGCGGTGTTCGCGCGCATGGGCACCGCCAACTGGATTACCGACGCCATGGTGTCGCTGCCGGTGCCGCCGCTGGTGATGCTTGCTTTCGTGGTCGTGCTCATATTCCTGCTCGGCTGGCCGTTCGAATGGCCGGCGATCATCCTGGTCTTCCTGCCGATTTTCTACCCGGTCGTCGACGCGCTGCGCCCGGCGCTGTCCAAGTCCTTCGGCATCCCCGACGATCTGTTCATGGTGTGGTTCGGGTCGCTCGTCGCCGTGACGATGCAGACCGCGTATCTCTCGCCGCCGGTCGCGATGTCGGCGTACTACCTCAAGCAGGTGGTCAAGGACTGGTCGCTCCTCACGATCTACAAGGGCATGTTCGAGTTCATGGTGCTGCAGTGCATCGCCATCACGGTCGTCATGTTCGTTCCCAGCATCGCGACCTACCTGCCGGAAGCGCTCCGCACCGAGCAGCAGGCCATGCAGACCGAGGAGATCGACGACAGCGCGAACCGCCTCGAAGACGACCCGCTCAAGGCCGGGCAGGAACAGCAGGAGGAGGAGGACCAGGGCGCGAGCCTGGAGAAGGACCAGCCCTCGAACCCGAAGAAATAGCCGGTTTTTTGTTATAAATCGGCGTGGAGTTCGACTTCGACGCGCCGGTCGAGCGGTCCGGCACCTGGAGCACGCGCTGGGAGCGCTACGCGGGACGCGACGTCATCCCGCTGTGGGTCGCCGACAGCGATTTCCGTGCGCCGCCTGCCGTGCTGCACGCGCTCGCCGCCCGCGTCGAGCACGGCGTGTTCGGCTACACCACCCCGCCCGCGGCGCTGACCGAGGCGATCTGCGAGCGCCTCGAGCGGCGCTACGCCTGGCGTGTCGAGCCCTCCTGGGTGGTCTATCTCTCCGGCGTGGTCCCCGGGCTGCACCTCGCGGCGCGCAAGCTCGCGCCCCCCGATGGCCACGTGCTCGTGCCGCGGCCGGTCTATCAGCACCTCAAGCGCGCCGCGGAGCTCGCGCCGCGCCGCTTTACCGAGATCCCTCTCTTCCTCGAGGGCGGCCGCTGGGTCTTCGACCCGCAGGACCTGAGGAAGGACGCCGACCTCTTCTTTCTGTGCAATCCCCAGAATCCGGGCGGCACGGTCTTCCGCCGCGCCGAGCTCGAGCGGCTGGCCGAGGCGAGCGGGCGGGCGATCATCGTGTCCGACGAGATCCACTGCGACCTCGTCCTCGACCCGGAGCTGCGCCACGTGCCGATCGCGAGCCTTTCGCCCGAGGTCTCGCGTCGCACGGTGACGCTGATGTCCGCGAGCAAGACTTTCAATTTCCCGGCCGCGGGCTGCGCCTGGGCGATCATCGAGGACGACCGGCTGCGGCGCGCGTTCGCGGCCGACATCGCGGCGCACGTGCTGCATTCGCCCTCGGTGTTCGGCTACGACGCCACGCTCGCCGCTTTCCGCGGCGGCGACGCCTGGCTCGCCGCGCAACTGGAGTACCTGCGCGGCAACCGCGACCTCGTCGAGCGCGCCATGGCGGCGGCGGGTTTGCCGACGGCGCACGTCGAGGCCACGTACCTCGCGTGGATCGACGCGTCTTCGCTTGGCGAAGGCCGGGACGCTTACCCGCTTTTCCTCCAGGCCGGCGTGGCGCTGTCGCCGGGCCCGCAGTTCTCGGGGCCGGGGGGCTTCGTGCGCCTTAACTTCGCGACGCAGCGCGAGCGCCTCGCCGAGGCGCTCGCCCGGATGACGCGCGCCGCGGCAGCACGTCCCGCGCCGCGGTAGCTTCGGGCTGGCGCTGGGGCGCCGGAACCTCCGCTCGCGCAGCGGCACCGGAACCATTCGTGCGTAGCAGCAATGCCGCGTGAAGGATTCGTTCCAGGTGGGGGTCGCCTACCCCTAGCTCGTGCATGTGCGCGAGCGTGTTCCGGATGTAGTCGACCGCGGTACCGCGCTGCCCGATGCCCTGCGCCACCAGCCTGGCGCGGCCGTGCAGGTCGAGCTCGCGCACATAGGCGGGATGCGTTGGATCGGCGAGAAACGCGAGCGCGCGAACATGGCGTCCGCGCGCGATCTGCACCTGGAGCAGGCGCGGCGCGTACACGCGCCGCGGCATTTCGCGCTTCCACAGCCGCGCCAGCGCCCGGCGCACGCCATCGGCATGGACGCGGTATGCGATGCCCCAGCACGAGCCGCCGCGGCACAGGCCCATCACCAGGCCGGGCTTGCGCTTGGTGCCGCGGTAGCGCGTCGAAAGGATGCACAGCGCCCGGTGGTAGCCGTGGATCAGGCCGCGCGCTTTCTGGCGGTAAGAAAACCCCGGTGACCACATGAGCGAGCCGTAGCCGAATACCCAGAGGTCGCCTTTCGGCAGACCGGCCATGAACTCGTCCAGGGTCATCGTGTCACCAGCATATAAAATCGGCGCGATGTCCGCACGCCGTCCGCCGCTGGTCGGCCGCTACACCGGCGAGGAGCTCGCGCTCGCCGGGCGCAACCGCGGCATGCCGCTCGAGGCCCTGCGCCACGACGTGACGCCCTCCGGGCTGCACTACCTCCTTATCCATTTCGACATTCCGCCCGAGCCCGCGGGCTGGAAGCTCCACGTGAATGGCGTTTTCCAGCGTCCCTTTGCCGTAGGCCTGGACGAGTTGAAATCGATGCCTTCCAAGACATTGCGTGTCACCATGGAATGCGCCGGCAACGGCCGCGGACAGCTCTCGCCGCGCTATCCGTCGGTGCCGTGGCTCGAGGAGGGTGTTTCCACCGCGGAGTGGACCGGCGTGCCGCTTGCGCTGCTTCTATCGCGCGCGGGGGTGAGGAGCGACGCGAAAGACATCGTCTTCCGCGGTGCCGACCGCGGTTTCGATCGCGGCGTCGAGCACGAGTTCGCGCGCAGCCTGGTTCCCGAGCTCGCGCAACGCGAGGAAGTAGTGCTTGCCTACGCGATGAACGGTTCTGCGCTGCCGCCGCAGCACGGTGCGCCGCTGCGCTTGATCGTGCCGCGGTGGTACGGCATGGCAAGCGTGAAGTGGCTTTACGCCATCGAGGCGATCGACCGCAGGTTCGACGGCCTGCAGCAGGCCTCGGGCTATCACTTCCGCAGCGCCTCGGGCGAAAAAGGCGAGCCCTGCACGCGCATGCGCGTGAATTCCCTCATGGCGCCGCCGGGCATTCCGCACTTCTTCGCTCGAGAGCGCGTTGTCGATGCAGGAACGATCGAGATCACCGGCCGGGCGTGGAGCGGCGCGGGTCACATCGACAAGGTCGAGTTCGCGGTGAACGGCATCTGGCGCGACGCTGTTGTCGAACGGCGACAGTTCGAGCACGCGTGGCAGGCGTGGCGCGCCGCTTGGGAAGCGAGTCCCGGTGAGCACGAGCTCGCGTGCCGAGCCACGGACTGCACGGGCGAGCGCCAGCCGCTCGAGCCGCCCTGGGACGCCTCGGGATTCGGGAATAACGGCGTGCAACGACTCCACGTCACCGTGAGGCCGTAGCGTCGCGGGTCAACGCAGTTTCAAGTGGTGCGTTGTTCGGTGCAGATCCGAAGGGATCGCCTTAACCAACCGAGGAGAAGTCATGCTCAGGAAACTGCTTGTTGCGCTTTTTGCGTCCGCGTTCGCGCTCGGCGCCTATGCTCAGGCCCCCAAGGCGGAGCCGAAGGCCGACTCGAAGATGGAAGCGAAGAAGGACACGAAGAAGGCCAAATCGTCCAAGTCGAAATCCACCAAGGCGAAGTCCGGCAGCACCAAGACCGGCTCCGCCCCGAGCGACGCCAAGAAAGACACCAAGTAACCCGCACGAGACCGTGAGCCCGGCGCAACGCGCCGGGCTTTTCTTTTGCGGTAAAGTAGTTCGATGAGATTTGCCTTATTGCTTCTCGTCGCATTCGCCTTCCCCGCGGCGGCGCAGCCGCTCAAGCCGTGGAAAGGCGGCGCGACGCCGGCGCTCGAGCTCGAAGACGTGCAAGGCAAGACGCATCGCCTGTCCGAGTATCGGGGCAAGGTGGTGCTGCTCAACTTCTGGGCTACCTGGTGCACGCCCTGCCGCGAGGAGATGCCGAGCATGGCGTCGCTCCAGGAGAGCCTCCAGGGCCGACCCTTCGCGGTGCTCGCAGTCAACGTCGGCGAAGGTGCAAGCGCCGCGCGCGGCTTCGCGGAGAAGATGGGGCTCGCTTTTCCCCTGCTGCTTGACCGCGACATGAAGACGACGCGCGCGTGGAACGCTCGCGTGCTCCCTGCCAGCTACGTCATCGGCCCCGACGGCAAGGTCGCCTACAGCTATCTTGGCGCGATCGACTGGAACGCGCCCGAGGTGAGGAAGGCGATCGAGCGCCTCATGCCGTGAGCGGCCGGCTGGCGGTTCTCGCGCTCGTCTTTTCGTCCGCGCTTTGCGCGGCGGAGGAATCGCTCACCGTGCCGTTCATCACCACCCCCGACGAGGTGGTGCATCGCATGCTTGCGCTCGCGCAAACCCGGCCAGGCGACCTCGTCGCCGATCTTGGATCGGGCGACGGACGCATCGTGATCGCGGCGGCGCGGCAGTTCGGGGCGCGCGGGCTTGGCATCGAGCTCGATGCGAGCCTGGTGCAGCGCTCGCGCGAGAACGCGGCGCGGGCCGGGGTCGCGGACCGCGTCTCGTTCGTGCAGGGCGACGTGCTCGCGGCGGACATCTCCGCCGCGAGCGTGGTGACGGTTTACCTGCTGCCCGATCTCATGAACCGCCTGCAACCGAGATTCTTGCAGCGCCTGCAGCCAGGCACCCGGATCGTGTCGCATGCCTTCACGATGACCGGCTGGCGTCCCGACGGCCGCGAGACCATGCATGTCGCGAAGGCTCACCCCGGACAGGGCGACGAGAGCAGCCTGTATCTCTGGATCGTGCCCGCGGAGGTGCGAGGCGTATGGCAGGGAAGCGGGCAGGGAAGCGGGCAGGCGGGCGCCACCCGCATCCGGATCTACCAGAACTTCCAGGAAATCGAGCTCGAAGGCAGGCTGCTGGGACGCGACATCGCCTCCTCGCGGGCTACGCTGCGCGGCCGCGACATCGTCTGGGAGGCAGATGGCTCGCGGTTCGAGGGCCGTCTCGAAAACGGACGCATCGCGGGCGAGCTGATCGGCGCGCAATCGCGCCAGCCGCTCGTCCTCGAGCGGGCGCGCTAGAGGACCTTTCCAGGATTCAGCAAGCCCTTCGGGTCGAGCGCGTGCTTGAGGCTGCGCATGAGCTCGAGCTCGAGCGGATGTTTGTGCCGCCGGATCTCCTCGCGCTTGAGCTGCCCGAGGCCATGCTCGGCGGAGATCGAGCCGCCGAAGGGCTCGAGCGTGTCGTACACCGCGCGGTTCACCTCTTCGCGGCGGGGCATCAGCGCTTCGGAGCCGATGTTGTAGTGGAGGTTGCCGTCGCCCACGTGGCCGAAGCAGTAGATGTCGATGTCGCCGAAGCGCTCGCGCAGGCTCCGGCCGGCGCGCTCGATGAATTCGGGGATCTTCGAAACCGGCAGCGAGATATCGTGCTTTACATTCGTGAACTGAGCTTCCGGGATGGTCTCGCGGATGCGCCACAGGTCGCGCGACTGCTCGCCGCTCTGCGCGAGCACCGCGTCGCGCAGTGCGCCGCGCTCGGCGCAGTCGGCGAGCGCGGTCTCGACGCGCTCGTGCAGCGCCGCGGGGTCGCCGCTGTCGCCGACTTCGGCCAGCACATACCAGGGATGCGGCGCCGCGAGCGGGTCCTGGAGTCCGTGCGAATGCGCGAGCACGGTGTCGAGGCATGCGCGGGACACGAGCTCGAAGGCCGACACGCGTTGGCCGAGGAGTCCCCGCAGGACGCCGAGCAGCTCGACGGCGGCGCGCGGGCTGTCGAGCGCGATCCAGGCGGTTGCCGTGGCGCTCGATCGGGGGAGGAGCCGCAGGACGGCGGCGGTGATGATGCCGAGCGTTCCCTCGGCGCCGAGAAAGAGCTGCTTGAGGTCGTAGCCGGTGTTGTCCTTGCGCAGCGCGCGCAGTCCGTCCCACACCCGGCCGTCGGCCAGCACCACCTCTAGTCCGAGCACCTGCTCGCGCGCGTTGCCGTAACGAAGCACGTTCACGCCGCCTGCGTTCGTGGAAAGGTTGCCGCCGATCTGACAACTGCCCTCCGCCGCGAGGGAGAGCGCAAAAAATCGCCCGGCGTCTTCGGCGGCCTTCTGCACGGCCGCCAGCACGCAGCCCGCCTCCACCGTGATCGTATCGTTCAGCGTATCGAGCGAGCGGATCCGGTTCATGCGGCCGAGCGACAGCACGATCTCCCGGCGCGATCCGGTCGGCACCGAGCCGCCGACGAGCCCGGTGTTGCCGCCTTGCGCCACCACCGCGACCTCCTCGCGGGCGCAAAGCGCCACCACCTCCGCGACCTCGGCGGTGCTTCCAGGGCGGACCACGCACTCGGCCGGCGCGCAATACTGCTTCCGCCAGTCGGTGAAGTACGGTTTCGTCTGCGCGGGGTCGGTGAGGACGTTGCGAGCGCCTACAATCTCGCCGAGGAGATGGGGCAGTGTCATTCCTGATACGCATTCTACTGGCGTTGATCGCGCTTCCGGCCTGCGGACAGCCCGCGCCGATCGTGGTCGGCGCCGCGGTGTCGCAGACCGGGGCGCTCGCTCCGCTCGCCGCCGATTACCGCAAGGCGCTGCTCCTCTGGCAGGACGAGGTGAACGCCCTGGGCGGCCTGCTCGGCCGGCGCGTGGAGCTGCGGCTGCTCGACGACGGGTCGGACGCGAAACGCAGCGGCGAGCTCTACGCCGAGCTGATCCGCGGCAAGACCGACCTCCTGATAGGCCCCTACGGCTCGGCGGCCACCCTCATGGCGAGCGCGCAGTCCGAGCGCGCACGAAGGGTGCTCATCAATGGCGCCGGGCCTTCGCTTGCGGTCCACAAGCGCGCGCCGCGCTATCTTTTCCAGACCACGATGCCCAATTCCGCCTATGGCGTGGGGGTGCTCGAAGTGGCAAAGGCGGCCGGGGTTTCGAGCGCGTTCATCATCGCGCGCAACGATCACACCGTCCAGGAGATGGCCGAGTCGGCGCACGAGCGCGCGATGAAGCAGGGCCTCGACGTCGGCGATGTCCAGGCCTACGGGGCCGGCGACACCAATTTCGCTTCCTACATCTACAACGGCAGCGCGGATGCCTGGATCGTGTTCGGTGAGCCGCGCGACACGGCCGACGTCGTGCGCAGCCTGAAGAAGCTCGCCTACGCGCCGCGTCTGTTCTTCGCGCGCAGCGCGGCCGATCCGCGGTTCATCCGCCTGGTGGGGCAGGACGCCGAATTCGCGCTGGCGGTGAAGGAATACGATCCGAAGTTCAGGACCCTCGGCAACGACCAGTTCGCCGCGGCGTTCGAAGCGCGTTGGTCGGCGCCGCCCACCTTCGCGGCCGCCCAGGGCCATGCCGCCGGCACGGTGCTCGCCGAAGCGGTGCGCCGGACCAAATCCCTCGACCAGGAAAAGCTGCGCGCCACGCTCGCGGAGATGGAGACCGACACCGTGCTCGGCGGCTACAAGGTCGACCCCGAAACCGGGGAGCAGAGGGCGGCGCGCCCCGCAGTGGTGCAGATCCAGCGCGGCAAGGCTGCAGTGATCTGGCCGGAGTGGCTGCAGTCGTCGACGCTGCAGCCTTATCCGCAATGGAGCGAGCGGACGCTCCTCGAATAGGGAGAATGCGCCGATGCCGCTGCTGCGTTCACTTCTTTTCGCCCCGGGCAACGTCGCGCGCCGGGTCGAGAAGGCCCTGACCCTCGCGGCCGACGCCGTGATCGTCGACCTCGAGGACTCGGTCGCGATCTCGGACAAGGAGGCGACGCGCAAGCCCGTCGCCGAAGCGCTCTCGAGGCCGCGCAACTGCCTCGGCTACGTCCGCGTCAACGCGCCCTCGAGCGCCTTCTGCTATGCCGACCTGGCCGCCACGATCCACAAGCGCGTCGACGGCGTGCTGCTGCCCAAGGTGGAAAGCGCAGCCGACCTCCACGCGATCGACTGGCTGCTCGCGGCGCTCGAGCGCGAGCGCGGCATGGTCGAAGGCGCGATCGACCTCATTCCCCAGATCGAGACCGCGGCAGGCGTGCAGCGCATCGACCGGGTGATCCAGGCGCGCAGCCTGCGGCCGTACAAGGCCCCGTGGCGCGTGAAGCGGGTGGCGTTCGGCGCCGCCGACTACGCGCACGAGCTGGGTCTCACGGTCGGTCTCGAGGAACCCGAGCTCGCCGAGGCGCGCGCGAGGATCGTCCTCTCCTCGCGCGCCGCGGGGCTGGAGGGCCCGATCGACAGCCCGTGGTTTCACTTCAAGGAGGTCGAGGCGTTCGAGCGCGCGCTGGAGCGCAGCCGCCGCGGCGGATTCCAGGGGAGGCTGTGCGTCCATCCGGACCAGATCGGCCCGGTCAACCGCGCCTACACGCCGAGCCCGGATGAGCTCGCGCGCGCCGAGCGCATCGTCGCGGCCTTCAGGGAAGCCGAGGCGCGCGGCGCGGCGGCGATTCAGGTCGACGGCCAGATGGTCGATTACCCCGTCGCTTACCGGGCGCAGGCGTTGCTCGACTCCGTGCGCGCGTCTCAACGCGAGGCGCGCGAAAGCTGAGCGTCGCGCTGCCGCTCGCAGCGACGCTCGCGATCCAGACGCTGGTCGCGACGGCGATGTATTGCGCTCCGGTCATGGCGCCGGCGGCCGCGCCGCTGCTCGGAGTGGCGCCGGCCGCGGTGGGCTACTTCGTTACGGTGGCGTATTTCGGCTCGATGATCGGGACCGCCACCGCGGGCGGCTGGGTCGAGCGCTTCGGTCCGATCCGCGTGTCGCAGGTGGGAATGCTCCTGTGCGGTTGCGGCCTCGCGATCGCCGCGAGCGGCGCGCTACCGGCGGTGCTCGCCGGTGCCATGCTGATCGGCCTGGGCTACGGTCCGGCCACGCCGGCGAGCTCGGTAATTCTCGCGCGCGCGGCGCCCCCCGGAATGCTCGCGCTCACCTTTTCCATCAAGCAGACCGGCGTGCCGCTCGGCACCGCGATCGCGGGCGCGGCGGTGCCCGTCCTGCTGCTTGCGCTCGGATGGCAAGCCGCGGCGCTCATAGTCGGCGCAGTGTGCGCGTCCTTTGGCCTGGTGATCGCGCCGCTGCGCAAGGATTACGACAACGCGCGCAACCGGGCGGCTCCGGTGTCCTTGCGCTCGGCGTTCGCCCCGGTGGCGCTGGTTCTGCGCCAGCCGAAGATCCTGCAACTCGCGGCGACGTCATTTGTCTACGGCGGAGTACAGATTACGTTGGTCGCCTATCTCGTCGCCTTCCTCACCGAGTCGTTCGCGCTTACGCTGGTGCTCGCGGGCATGGTGATGGCCGTGTCGCAGCTCTCCAGCGTCGCCGGGCGCGTGCTGTGGGGCGTCGTCGCCGATCGCCTGCTCAGCCGCCGCGCCACGCTCGGCCTGCTCGGCGTTGGAATGGGCGTCACCGCGCTGTGCGCGTTCGGCGCGAGCGCGCGCTGGCCGCTCTGGGCGTTGTTCGTGTTCGCGGTCGCGCTCGGCGTCACGGCGGTGGGATGGAACGGCGTGTTCCTTGCGGAGCTGACGCGCCTCGCGCCGCAAGGCCGCATCGGCGACGTCACCGGCGGATCGTCGTTCTTCACGTTCCTCGGGGTCGTGGTGACGCCGCCGCTGTTTCATTTCGCGCTCGGCGTCACCTCTTCCTACGGCGCGACCTATGCGCTGTTCGGAATCGTTCCCTTGTGCGTGGGGCTGGTATTGCTGCTGACTGCGGAGAAGAAATAGTGGCGCGCGACGTGGTGCTCGCGCCGGGCCTGTGGATGCCGGGCGCGGCCATGACGCTCCTCGCGTCGCGCCTGGCGCGCGCCGGCTACTTTCCTCACGTCTTCACCTACCGGGGCCGCAGCCCGCTCGAGGGCAATGTGGCGCGCTTCGCCCGCTTCGTGCGCGAGTCGCTCGACGGCCGCGCGGCGCATTTCGTCGGGCATAGCCTCGGCGGCGTGCTGATCCTGGAGACGCTGAACGCCCGTCCCGAGCTGCCGGTCGCTTCGGCGATCCTGCTCGGCGCCCCGGTGCGCGGCTGCTTTGCGGGACGCAGGTTCGGAACGGCGCGGCTCGGCCGCTGGATGATGGGCGCGTGCGGCGAGCTCTGGCAGGAGCGCGAAGCGGTCTGGAAACGCGATGCGCCTCTCGGCGTCCTGGCCGGAACGGTGCCGCTCGGCCTCGGGCGGGCGTTCGGCCGCCTGCCGGGTCCGAACGACGGCGTGGTGCGGGTCGAGGAGACGACGGTCGACGGCATGGCGGCGCGCGCGCTGGTCGCCGCAGGGCACAGCGTGCTCATCGTGTCGCCGGCGGTTGGCCGCCAGATCGAGCGCTTCATGCGCGAAGGACGATTCCAGTGATGTTGGCAACGGCGCGCGGCGCGCTTCTCGCAGCGGTGCTCATGCTCTCCGGCTGCGAGTCGATGCAGTACTACGCCCAGGCGATCAGCGGCCAGCTCGGCATCATGCGCGCCGCGCGACCGGTCGAGACCTGGCTCGCCGACCCGGCGACGCCGCAGGATCTGCGCGGCCGGCTCGAGCTGGCGCGCGCCATCCGCGAGTTCGCCTCGCGCGAGCTCGCGCTGCCGCGCAACGGGAGCTACGAGTCCTACGCCGACCTCGGCCGGCCGTTCGTCGCCTGGAACGTCTACGCCGCTCCGGCTTTTTCCACCGAGGCGAAGCAGGAATGCTTCCCCTTCGTGGGCTGCGTCAGCTACCGCGGCTTCTTCGTCGAAGCCGATGCGCGGGGCCACGCCGACAAGCTGCGAGCCGCAGGCAACGATGTGTACGTCGGCGGCGTGCCGGCCTATTCCACGCTCGGCTGGTTCGACGATCCGCTCCTGTCGACGTTCATCCGGTACCCGGACGCGCAGCTCGCCAGGCTCCTCTTCCACGAGCTCGCGCACCAGGTCGCCTACGCGCGCGACGACACGACCTTCAACGAGTCGTTCGCCGTGGCGGTGGAGGAGGAGGGGGTGCGCCGCTGGCTGCGCGCGCAGGGCCGCGAAAAGGAGATCGCCGCGTTCAGCGCGGCGCAAAGCCGCCGCCGCCAGCTCGCCGCGCGCGTCGAGGCCGCGCGCAGGCGCCTCGAAGCGGTCTACAAGAGCGACGTCTCCGAGGACGAGAAGAGGCGCGTCAAGGCGCGCGAGTTCGAGGCGCTGCGGGCCGAGTTCGGCAGCTTCGTGCCCGCCGAGCCGACGAACGCCTTCCTCGTCTCGATCGCGGTATATACCGAGCTCGTGCCCGCGTTCGAGCGCCTGCTGGCCGAGAAGGGCGGCGACCTCACCGCCTTCTACACGCGGGTGAAGGAGCTTGCCGGTGAGGACAAGAAGGCGCGCAACCTCGCGCTGCGCTAGCTTTCAGGAAAGGGGGATGTCGACGATCTTGCGAAAGGCCGGGCGCTCGCACAGGCGCTCGAACCAGGCACGCAGGTGGGGCTGCTCCGGGCGCTCGAGCGGCAGCCGCATCCAGAGCTGCACGTGGCAGCCGAGGGGGATGTCGGCGATCGTCAGCTCGTTTCCGGCGAGATAGCGCCGGCCGGCGAGCGTCTGCTCGGGAATCTTCAGCAGGTCGGCGCAGACCTTGCGCGCCGCCTCGATCGCGCCGGGATCGCGCTTTTCCGGCGGCGTGCGCACCAGCGGCCAGAAAATCGGGCGCTGGAACTCCTTCTGGAAGCTGTAGGTCCAGTCCATCCAGCGCTCGGCGTCGGCGCGCTGCCTGAGGTCGGCGGGCGAGAGACCGCCCGGGCTATGCTTCGCCGCGAGGTAGCGCACGATCGAGTGGGACTCCCACAGCACGAAGCCGTCATCGTCGATCGTCGGCACCAGCCCGGTCGGATTCATCTTGAGGTACGCGGGCGTCTTGTTGACGCCGTACTGCAGGCCGGCGTCGATGCGCTCGTACTCGAGCCCGAGCTCCTCGGCCGCCCACAGCGCTTTCTTGACGTTGACCGAGTTCACCCTTCCCCAGATCTTCAACATCGTGCACCTCTCAAATCAGGGACAGACCACGTTTTTTCCCCTTCGCGGCGGCACTGCGCCTACCACCTGCTTGATCCTGGTTCCGCTCCCCGGCGGCGCGCACTCTCTGAGGGTCTCGATCCTAGGAAGAAAACAAACGTGGTCTGTCCCTGATTCTTGGTTCAGAACCCGACAGCCTGGCCGTCGCGGCGAGGATCGCTGGCGACGAAATAGCCGCCGTCGAGCTTCCAGATGAGCTGCGCGCTGCCGAACTGGTTGTAGTCGTCGATCGTGACGATGCGATGGCCGCGGCGCTGCAGCTCCCCGACCACCGCCGGCTCGAACCCGCCGTCCTCGATGCTGACGTCCATGTCCTGCACGAAGCGAAAGCGCGGGCCGTCGCACGCCGCCTGCGGGCTTTGGCCGTACTCCGCGATGCGAACCAGGACCTGCGCATGGCCCTGCGGCTGCATGGTTCCGCCCATGACGCCGAGGCTCATCACGGGAGCGCCGTCCTTGGTGACGAACCCCGGGATGATGGTCTGGTAAGGGCGCTTCCTCGGGCCGACGCAGTTGGGATGCCCGCTCTGCAGCACGAACGTGGCGGCGCGGTTCTGCAGCGACACTCCGTCGATCACCACGCCGGAGCCGAAGCCCATGTAGTTCGACTGGATGTAGGACACCATCATGCCGGAGGCGTCGGCCGCGGTGAGATAGACCGTGCCGCCCCTCGGCGGGGTGCCGGCGCCGAAGCTCTGCGCGCGCTTGGGATCGATGAGCTTCGAGCGCGCCTTGAGGTATTCCCTGTCGAGCAGCGCGCCGGGGCGCACGTCCATGTGGTCGATGTCGGCCACGTAGCGCCAGGCGTCGGCGAAGGCGAGCTTGACCGCTTCGATCTGGAGGTGAACGCTGTCGGCGCCGTCCACGGGGTGCGAGCGAAGGTCGAAGTGCTCGAGGATCCCGAGCGCCATCAGCGCCACGATTCCCTGGCCGTTCGGCGGAATCTCGTGCAGGGTGTAGCCGCGGTAGTCCATCTCGAGCGGCGTCACCCAGTCGTTCTTGTGAGCGGCGAAATCCGATGCGCGCATCGCCGCGTCGTGCTTGCGCGCGTGCGCGTCGATGTTCTCGGCGATCGCGCCGCGATAGAAGGCCTCGCCGCGCGTCTGCGCGATCTTCTCCAGCACGTCGGCGTGGCTCTTCCACGTGAATCGCTCGCCCGGCCGCGGCGCGCGGCCGTCGGGCATGAAGGCCTGCGCGAAGCCGGGCTGGTTCTTGAGCTCGGGAACCTGCTTTTCCCATTGGCCCGCGATCGTCGGCGAGACGAGAAAGCCCTCGCGTCCATAGCCGATGGCGCGCTCGAAGAGCTTCTCGAAGGGCAGTCTTCCGAATCTGGCGTGAAGCTCGACCCACGCCGACACGCAGCCCGGCACGCTGACGCTGTTCCAGCCGCGCACCGGCATCGACTTCAGGCCGGCGAAGAAATCGGGGGTCCACGCCGCCGGCGAGCGGCCGGAGGCGTTCAGCCCGTGAAGCCGGCGTCCGTCCCAGACGATGGCGTAGGCGTCGGAGCCGATGCCGTTGGAGACCGGCTCGACCAGCGAGAGCGTGATCGCGGTGGCGAGGATCGCATCCACCGCGCTGCCGCCCGCGGCGAGCATCTGCAGGCCGGCCTGAGCGGCGAGCGGCTGCGAGGTCGACACCGCGTTGGCCGCGAGCAGGGGCTTGCGCGGCCAGGCGTAGGGGTTGGTCCAGGAGAAGGGCGTCGTCATATCGAGCGCCGTATTCTACGGCGCTTAAGCGGCCACCGATTCGAAGTCGAGGACGATGCGGCCGACCACTCTTCCGGCTTTCAGGTCTTCTAGAGCCGAATTCGCCGCCTCGGCGGGGCGCGTCTCCACTGGCGTCGCGCGCAGCTTTCGCTTTTTCGCCAGCGCCACCACTTCCTTCAACTCCTGCAGGCTGCCGACGTAGGAGCCGACGATGCCGATCGCGCGCTGGGCGATCGGCGGCAACGGATGCATCAGCTCGCCGCCATAGAGGCCGCACAGCACGTAACGCCCTCCCTTTCGCAGCGCCGCGATGCCGAGCGCCGCGGTGGCGGGGCTGCCGACGAAGTCGATCGCGCCGGCCACGCCTTGCACCTGCTGCAGCGCTTCGGCGGCGCGCGTATTGACGGTTTTCCTTGCCCCTAGCCTCTGTGCGGCGGCGAGCTTGGTGTCGTCGATGTCGCAGCCGATGATGTTGCGAACCCCGCGCGCCTTCAGGATCGAGATGCCGATGAGTCCCAGCCCACCACAGCCGAGCACCGCCACCGCATCGCCCTTGTCGAGCCTGGGCAGCTTGTTGGCTGCGCTGTAGGCGGTAACCGCCGAGCAGGCGAGCGTCGCGGCGAAGGCATCGTCGATGCCGGCGGTGTCGAGCAGGTACTTCGGGTCGGGCACCAGCACGTGCGTGGAATACGCGCCGGGACGGTTCACGCCGAGGAAGCGGCTCCCGGAGACGCAATAGTTGTCCTGGCCCGCCTTGCACACCGCGCACTTGCCGCAGCCGATCCACGGATAGATGAGCTTCTTCTGCCCGACCCTTACCCCCTTGGCCCTCGGGCCGAGCGCCTCCACCACTCCAAAGGGCTCGTGTCCAGGCGTAAAAGGCGGCACGCAGCCGCGGTCCTTGACGTAAAAGCGCTTGCCGCCGCCAAGATCGAAGTAGCCGTCCCAGATGTGCAGGTCGGAGTGGCATACGCCCGAGCGCGTGATGCGCATCAGGACTTCGGTTCCCTGCGGCCTGGGTGTGTCCTTCAGCGCCTTCTGCAGCGGTCTTCCGTGCTCGACGATTTCCCAGCTCAGCATTTCGCCGACTCCGCCAGCGCCTGGTCGATGTCCCAGAGGATATCGTCGAGCGTCTCGAGGCCGACCGACATGCGCACCATGTCGGGAGTGACGCCGGCCTTGATCTGGTCGGCCTCTTCCATCTGGCGATGCGTGGTCGAGGCGGGGTGGATGATGAGCGTCTTCGCGTCGCCGATGTTGGCGAGGTGGCTCATGAACTGCGCCGCCTCGATGAAGCGCTCGCCGGCTCTCGCGCCGCCTTTGACGCCGAAGTTCAGCAGCCCCGAAGCGCCCTTGGGCAGATACTTCTTCGCGAGCTGGAAATACCTGTTGTCCGGCAAGCCGGGATAGTTCACCCAGGCGACGCGCGGATGCTCCTTCAGGAACTTCGCCACCGCCAGCGTGTTTTCGCAGTGACGCTCCATGCGCACGTGCAGCGATTCGAGCCCCTGCAGGAGCAGCCAGGCGTTGAGCGGCGCGAGCGCCGGGCCGAACGTGCGCATGATCTCCATGCGCGCCTTCATCGTGTAGCCGAAGTCGCCGAAAGTCTCGTGGAAGATGACGCCGTGGTAGCCCGGGGAAGGCGCGGTGAACTCGGGAAACTTGCCGTTGCCCCAGTTGAACTTGCCCGAGTCGACGATCGCGCCGCCCATGGTCGTGCCGTGGCCGCCGATGTACTTGGTCGCCGAGTGCACCACGACGTCGGCGCCCCATTCGATCGGCCGGCACAAGTAGGGCGAGGGCACGGTATTGTCGACCACCAGCGGGATGTCGGCCTCGTGCGCGATCTTCGCCACCGCCTCGATGTCGACGATGTTGATCAGCGGGTTGCCGAGCGTTTCGGCGTACAGCAGCTTGGTATTTTTCTTCAATGCCTTTCTGAAGTTCTCGGGCTCCGCCGGATCGACGAACGTCGTCTCGATGCCGAGCTTCTTCAGGTTGACGTGCAGCAGCGTATGCGTCCCGCCGTAGAGCGTGGCAGCCGAGACGATGTGGTCGCCCGAGCTGCACAGCGTCAGGATCGCGGTGACCTCCGCGGCCTGGCCCGTGGCGCAGGCGAGCGCCGAGCGTCCCGATTCGACCGCCGCCATGCGCTCTTCGAACACCGCCACGGTGGGGTTGGAGATGCGCGAATAGACGTTGCCGAAGGTCTGCAGGTTGAACAGGCTCGCCGCGTGCTCGGCCGAGTCGAACACGAACGACGTCGTCTGGTAGATCGGCGCGGCGCGCGCGCCGGTGGCCGCATCCGGGATCTGGCCGGCGTGCAGGCACAGCGTTTCGATTCCGAACTTGCGATCCGGCATGCGGGAATTCTAGCCCGTTGCCGGGAGCGCGCCCGGGCTTGCCCGCGCCCGGCTTACTCTTCCGACTCGGGGGGCGCTTCGGGGCGCGCGGCCGCGCGGCGGTACTCGGAGGGCGCGACGCCCACCTGGTTGTGGAAGAACCGGGTGAAATTGCTCTGCGCGGAGAAGCCGAGCTCGGCCGAAAGCTCGGCGATCTTGCCGCGCCCAGAGGACAGGCGCGCGATCGCGGCCTCGATGCACAGCAGGTCGAGATAGGCGCGCGGCGAGAACCCGGTGCAGATCTGGAACAGATCGTAGAAGCGCGAGCGCGACAGGCCCACCTGGTTGGCGAGCTGATCGATGTTGAGGTCCTTGTTGGGATGCGCGCGCAGCAGCGCGATCGCGCGGCGGATGCGCGTGTCCTCGAAGCGCGAGCCGCGCCACAGCGGCGAGGAGGCGCGCCGGCCCGCGAGATAGGTCTCGACGATCGAGAGCAGCAGCTCCTGGAGCATGAACTCGAGGCGCTCCGAGGAGAGGAAGCGGTCGTTCAGCACTTCCACGGCGAGCGTATCGGCGAGCTGCCGGATGCGCGGCGTGATCGGCTCGCGCTGCTGCGCGAAGGGCTTGCGCTCGACGCCGTCGAACGCGGCCGGGAAGGATTCGTGCAGCCACTCGCCCGCGATATGGAACACCAGCGCGCGCCGCGCGGCTGCGTTGCGGAAGCTCTTGCCGGGATTGAGAAGCACGAGCTCGGGATCGCCTTGCCGCAGCACGATCACCGGATCTTCCTGCGCGCGCAATTCGTCGTGCGCGTCGAGGTCACTCAGGAGAAGCCGCCCGAACCTCCCCTCGAATATTCTTATCATCCTCCCCATCGCGGGAAGGATACCTTAGTACGCGAGCCAGCGGGGACGCTTTGCGGAGATGACTTTGGTATTCACGCCGACCCAGTTCAGGCCACCGAAGAGCCGGCCGTGCTCGATCTTCACGCAACGGTCTAGAACTGCCTCGAGGCCGGC
>Ga0075426_10000330_pt1 | contig 32376 bp, 32 predicted proteins | sample SoiMethybrSBSTD5_FD_75304 | JGI IMG/M metagenome (GOLD analysis project Ga0075426, IMG submission 75304) | Bulk soil microbial communities from a Populus tree surrounding site in Tennessee, USA - Soil MetaG P. TD hybrid SBSTD5 | ecosystem: Environmental > Terrestrial > Soil > Tree plantation... | reverse complement strand
CTGGCCGCCGAGCTTGCCCTCGGTGCCCACTTCCTTCGCCACCCGCGACACCTCGCCGGCGAAGCCGTTGAGCTGGTCGACCATGGTGTTGATGGTGCTCTTCAGCTCGAGGATCTCGCCCTTCACGTCGACGGTGATCTTCTTGGAGAGGTCGCCCTTCGCGACCGCGGTGGTGACGTCGGCGATGTTCCTCACCTGCCCGGTGAGGTTGGCCGCCATCGAGTTCACGTTGTCGGTCAGGTCCTTCCAGACGCCCGCGACGCCGGGCACCCGCGCCTGTCCGCCGAGCTTGCCGTCGGTCCCCACTTCCTTCGCAACCCTCGAGACTTCGCTCGCGAAGCCATTGAGCTGGCCGACCATCGTGTTCACGACGGTGCCCAGGCGCATCGCCTCGCCGCGCAGCGGCCGCCCGTCGGCCTCGAGCACCATGGTCTCGGAGAGGTCGCCCTTCGCCACGCAGCCGATCACCCGCGCCACTTCGGTGAGCGGGTAAAGCGTGTCGCTCACCAGTCCGTTCATGGAGTCGACCACGTCGGCCCAGGAGCCCGACGCCCCGGGCACGCTCATGCGCTGGCCGATCTGGCCTTCCCGGATCTGGTCGGCGACGCGCGCGATCTCCGCCGCCTTCGCCTCCTCGAGCTCGACCACGTCGTTGAAGGTCTGGGCGATCTCGCCGTCGATGCCGGTCAGGTTGAGCGGCATGCGCACGGTGAAGTCGCCGCGCTTGAATGCGCGCATGGCTTTGAGGAGCTCGCCGCGGTCGAGCACCATGTGGAGGCCTGGCTGGATCGTTTCCATAGCAAGCAATTCTTCTGAAGAAAAAGGGAAATCCAGCAGGATCGTAGGGGCGATCCCGACAGCCGGGTATCCCAATAGGCTGCTGGCTTTTGTCGTTATTTCAACTACGGGAATAAATCAAAAAATCGGGGTCCGACCCCGATTCTTTTCAGAGGAAAACCGCTCAGTCGACCAGGTGGTGGGCGATCGCGTAGTGCATCAGCTCCGCGTTCGACTTCATGTTCATCTTGCGCAGGATGCGGGTGCGGTGGGTGCTGACGGTGTTTGGACTCAAAAACAATTCATCCGCAATCTGGCGAACCGTCTTTCCCGAGGCGATCATCCACATCACCTGGTACTCGCGGTCGGAAAGCGTCTCGTGCAGGGGCTTGCCGCGGTTGTCCTCGAGCTCGAGCGCGAGCTTCTCGCCCAGCGTGGGGGTGACGTAGCGGCCGCCGCCGGCAACCTTGCGGATGGCGCTCACCAGCTCCTCGGGCGCGCTCTCCTTCGTCAGGTAGCCCGAGGCCCCTGCCTTGAGCGCGCGCACGGCGTAGCGGTCCTCGGGGTACATGGAGAGGATCAGCACCGCGCGCCCCGGGTAGCGCTGGCGCAGCTCCTTGATGAGCTCCAGGCCGTTCTTGCCCGGCATGTTGTAGTCGAGCACGGCCACTTCCCAGGGCACGCGCCTGGAGAGGTCGACCACCTCCTGGCCGTTGCGGGCCTCCCCCACGACGGTCAGGTCGGATTCGACTGCCAGCATCTGCCGCAGGCCTTGGCGGACCACGGGATGGTCGTCAGCGATGATCACTTTCATGGGCCGCCTCTGTGCCTTATCTCTCGATCCCTGTTTCTCGTTGGAATGACGACGGCCACGCGAGTTCCATGCGCGGGGGCGCCCGTAATGCTCACCTCGCCCCCGAACAGCAGGGCCCTTTCGTGCATGCCCAATAGTCCGAGCGACTTGCGGCCGTGCAGGTCGCCATCGGCGATGCCCACGCCGTTGTCGTGCACCTGGAGCCGCACGTCGTCGTCTCCCACATCGAGCTCGATGTCCACCCGCGTCGCGCGCGAATGGCGCGCCACGTTGGTGAGGATCTCCTGGAAGATGCGGAACGCCGTGGTCGAGATGTCGATGTCGAGCTTGACCGTTTCCGGCGGCAGCTTGATCCGGCAGCGGATGCCGGTGCGCTTCTGGAAGTCCTTCGCCTGCCAGCCGATCGCGGCGACGAGGCCCATGTCGTCGAGCATCTCCGGGCGCAGGCCCGTGGCGATCTTGCGCACCGTCTGCACGGTCGAGTCGATCAGCTTCGACATCGACTCGGTCTTCTCGAGGAGCTGCGGCTCCTTCAGGCGCTTCTGCAGCCAGCCGACCTCCATCTTGATGCCGGTGAGCACCTGCCCGAGCTCGTCGTGGATCTCGCGTGCAATGTGCGCTCTTTCTTCCTCTCTCACGGAAATCAAGTGAGCTGCCAGGCGCCGCAGCTTGTCCTCCGACTCCTTCAGGCGCTCGCTCTTGCGGTGCAGCTCGACGAACACCGAGACCTTGGACTTCAGGATCTCCGGCACCACCGGCTTCATCAGGTAGTCGACCGCGCCCACCTCGTAGCCGCGGAACATCGAGGTCATCTCGTCGGCGGCCGCGGTGAGGAAGATGATCGGGGTGAGCCGCGAGCGCTCGCGGTTGCGGATCAGCCGCGCGGTCTCGAAGCCGTCGATGCCGGGCATGCGCACGTCGAGCAGGATCACCGCGAAGTCGTTCTTCAGCGCGAGGCGCAGCGCCTCCTCGCCGGAGGGCGCGGTGAGCAGGTTCTCGCCCAGGGTGGAGAGCAGCTCCTGCAGCGCGTAGAGGCTCTTCGGCTCGTCGTCGACGAGCAGGATGTTGGCGAGCGAGGTCTGCGTTTCGGCGCCCGCATTGGGCCGCAGCCCGGCGACGGCCTCGACCGCGCTGTTCACGGAGTCGGCGACGGCGCTCACCCTACGAGCTGGTGGCGCACCGCGTAGTGCACCAGCGCCGCGTTGCTGGTGAGGCCGAGCTTGCGCAGGATGCGCGTGCGGTAGGTGCTCACGGTCGAGGGCGAGAGGCCCATTTCCTTGGCGATCTCGCTGATCTGCTTGCCCGACGCGAGCAGCCACATCACGCGGTACTCGCGGTCGGAGAGCTTCTCGTGCAGCGCCTTCTGCGGATCGCTCGAGCACTCGGAGGCGAGGATCTCGGCGAGCGAGGCCGACACGTACTTGCCGCCGTTCGCCACCTTGCGCACCGCCGTAGAGAGTTCCTGGGGAGCGCTGTCTTTCGTGATATAGCCAGCGGCTCCTCCGCGCAGCACGCGCGACCCATGCACGTCTTCAGAATGCATGCTGAGGATCAGCACCGGGCGCCCCGGAAATTCCTTCTTCATGTCGCCGAGCAGATCGAGCCCGCTGCGCCCGGGCATCGAAAAATCGAAGATCGCCATGTCCCAATCGACCCTGCGCGCGAGCTCGAGCGCTTCGTCACCGTTGGTCGCTTCGCCAACGACCGTCGCCGATGGATCGTTCGCCAGCATCTGCTTGAGGCCGTGCCGCACAATCGGATGGTCGTCTGCTATGAGGATTCGCATAATGTGTCTTTTGCCCTCTTCTGGTGAATCGGTCGCTGTCCCTGATGCGAAAGGAGTATAGGCACGCCGACCCGAAAAGAATACCCCCGCGACTACAACTTTTTCTAGGAAAAATCAGTGATGTAGCGCAATCTCTACAAGCGTGTCGGTCTGGTCCCTACAACGGCGCCGAACGCCGTCCGGGGGATAGGAGCACGGCGCCGAAAGCCGCAGTATCCGCTCGTGGTCTTCGAAGCGCTCGTGGCTGCGTTCGCCCTCGCAGCATCGCTCGGGGCGTACGCGCAGGATGCGTATGCGCCGATCACTTTTTCCCAACGCTCGGGAGCCGCGCACGCCGCGATCGCGGCGCCGCCGCTGCCGTTCCGCTATGTCGGCAGGCTGGTGCAGAACGGCAAGGCCGAGGCGCTCGTCCTGCGCGGAAACGCGCTCCACAGCGTGGCCGAGGGCGACGAGATCGACGGCGAATACCGCGTCGAGCGCATCACCGGCGCGGCGATTCGCTTCACCTATCTGCCGGGAAGCGTGAAGCAAACCCTCGACCTGACGGCTGCACGATGAAGCTGGCAGGCTTCGCAGCGGCGCTCGCATTGATCCTCTGGGGGCTCTGCGGCTGCGCGAGTCAGACCTTCATTCAAGGGCGCGACCTGGTCGAGGCCGGCGATGTCGACGAAGGCCTCGCGCTCATAGCGCAGGCGATGCATGAGCATCCCGACGACACCGAGATCCGCAACTACTACCTGCGCCACCGCACGGTGGAGGTACAGCGCTATCTCGCCCTGGGCGACAACGCACGCGGCGTCGGCGCCCTCGAACAGGCGGAGGCCGCGTACCAGCGGGGGCTGCGCCTCGATCCCGGGAACGCACGCGCCCGGGCCGGGCTCGACGCCGTGGCGCAGGCGCGGCGCTCCGCTGCCGAGGTGGCCGAGGCGGTGGAGCTGCTGAAGAAAGGCGAGAGCGACGCGGCCTACGCCGAGGCAAAGCAGGTGCTCGCCGGGAATCCGGCGCAGCGCGAGGCGCGCGCGATCGTGCGCAAGGTGGAAGAGGACAGGATCGCCCGCGCCGGCGGGCTCGACGCGAAGCTCGCGTCGACGCTGCGGAGCCCGATCACCCTCGAGCTGCATGACGCGCCGGTGCGCTCGGTGCTCGAGCTGATCGCCAAGCGCACCGGCCTCAACTTCGTCTACGACCGCGACGTGCCGCCGGACCTGCGCACCACCGTGTTCGTGCGCGACACGCCGGTCGACGAGGTGCTGCGCTTCGTGCTGGTCACCAACCAGCTCGACCGGCGGGTGCTGAATTCCGACACCCTGCTCATCTATCAGAACACGCCGCAGAAGGCGCAGCAGTACCGCGACCTCGTGGTGCGCAGCTTCTACCTGCAGAACGCCGACGCGCGCCAGACCGCGAACCTGGTGCGCTCGCTCGTCAAGACGCGCGATCTCTTCGTCGACGAGAAGCTCAACCTGCTCGTGATCCGCGACACCGCCGAGGCGGTGCGGGTCGTCGAGAAGCTGATCGCGACCCACGACCTCGCCGAGCCCGAGGTGATGCTGGAAGTGGAGGTGCTCGAGATCGGCCAGACGCAGCTCCGCGACCTCGGGATCCAGTGGCCTTCTCAGGTGGCGGTCGGCCTGGTCGGCGCCGCGGGCGTCGCCGGCCAGGTCACCGGGAGCGAGTTCCGCAGCCTGAACGGCAACCTCGTGCGCGTCACGGTGCCCGACCCGTTCGCCGTGCTGCAGCTGCGCGAGGTCGCCGGCCGCACCAACCTGCTCGCGAATCCGCGCATCCGCGTGAAGAACAAGGAAAAGGCGCGCATCCACATCGGCGACAGGGTGCCGGTCATCACCACCACCGCGGGCGCGACCGGGTTCGTCGCCGAATCGGTGAACTACCTCGACGTGGGGCTGAAGCTCGAGGTCGAGCCGCAGGTCTTCCTCGAGGACGACGTCGGCATCCGCATCGGGCTGGAAGTGAGCACCATCTCGAGCCAGGTGACCACCACCTCGGGCACCGTGGCCTACCAGGTGGGCACGCGGAACGCGGGCACGGTGCTGCGCCTGCGCGACGGCGAGACCCAGGTGCTCGCCGGCCTCATCGACGACGAGGACCGCCGCCAGGCGACGCAGGTCCCGGGGCTCGCCCGGCTGCCGCTGATCGGGCGGCTTTTCGGGACCCACAACGACACCGCGAACAAGACCGAGATCGTGCTCCTCATCACGCCGCGGGTGCTGCGCAACATCGAGCGGCCCTCGGCCGAGCTCGAGCAATTCAGCTCGGGCAGCGCGATGGAGCTGGGGGGCGGGGCAAGCGCCGGTGAAGCCGCGCCGCAACCCGCTCAGGCTCAGCCGTCCCAGGCTCAACCATCCCAGCCGCAGCCGTCTCAGTCTCAGCCGCAGTCGCAGCCGCAACCGGCATCGCCTCAGAGCTACCCGCCCAGCCCCTCGCTGCTGCCGCAGCCGTCGCGATAGTTGGATCTGCCGGATTGTGCTCATACGCGCGGCGAACCCGCCCATGGAACACACGAGACAGCGTTTCGAGCAGACCCGTTTGGAGCAGGCGAAGGCGCGCACAGCCGGGCTGCTCCAGCGCGCGCATCAGATCGCGGCGGACACGAGGCGGATCGTCCACGAGGCGCGCAACCACCGCCACCAGGCGGCGCTGCTGCGCATGATCAGCAGGTTGATGCGGCGGCGAAACGGAGCCGAGACGGTCTAGGCGAAGACGATCTTGTCGACCGCGAGCGCCTCGGCGTAGTCGACCCCCACCATGCGGCCGTTGACCTTCGCGAGGTCGCGGTAGAACTCGAACGCGAGGCCGCGCGAGTAGAACTGGCTCTTGTGCGCGGCGATCGCCCGCAGCTTCGTCTCCATCGTGCTCGAGATGTCGACATAGGCGTTCGGCTCGAACGGCACCGGCACCGGGCGCGTCATGGTCGGCACGTAGCTGTACAGGTCGAACTGGGTGAGGCGCTGCGCCGAGACGGTGGCGTGGTACACGGTGACGTGGTCGTGGTGGAAATCGGTGGGCCCGTGGGTGAGGACGGCCGCCGGCTTCGTCTCGCGCACCAGGGCGTCGAGCAGGCCGACGAGCTGGTAGTTCTTCAGGTCCTCGATGCGCCTGCAGGCGCCCTCGAGCAGGATGCGCAGCTCGCAGCCGAGGATCGCCGCCGAATCCCTGGCTTCGCCCGAGCGCAGCTCGTATTCCGCCGGCACCGAGACGATGGCCGTGACGACCCTTATGCCGGCGTTGGCGAGGAGCGCCACCGTGCCGCCGATGCCGAGCTCGATGTCGTCCGGATGCGCGCCGATCGCGAGCACCGTGCGCCCGAGGTAGCGCGCGGCAAACGAGGGCGTGGGCACGCGGTCGGCCGCGCGCTTGAAGTGGCGGGAAGCGTCCACGACGTTCATTGCGGTTCTCCAGAAGCGCTGCGGAAAAGCGCGGCAAAGGCGGCCGCGTGTCCCTCGAGCAGCATGTTGGCGCCGTCGGCACGGTCCGGGCCGAAATAGGTCTCGGCGTGCGACGCGACCGCGCACCAGCGCAGCGCCGCGACGCCGGAGCGCTGCCATCCGACCCCGGGCAGGAAGAGCTTGACGCTGCCCGGGAAGCTGCGCGGACGGTAGCGGCGCACCGCGGCGACGGTGGCGCGCTCGACGAGCGCGCGGCGCGCGAGCACCGGGTCGGCGGCCCGGCTGCGCGCGGCTTCCAGGCGCGCGCTGCGCTCGCCGAGCTCCGCGGCGAGATAGCGCCGCCGCTCGCGCCAGGACTGCGCCGCGAGCGCGCGGCCATGCCGGGCAATGCCTTCGACTTGCCGCGCCAGGCCATTCCAGAGCTGCGTGCGGCGCGTGAAGTACACCGGGTAGGGACAACCGAAGAGCGCCAGGAAGCGCACTTCGGTGCCGCCGCGCACGAGCTCTCGCGCCAGCTCGAAGGCGATGGTGCCGCCGGCGCAGAACCCGGCGACGACGCACGCGCCCGGCTCGCCCGCAGCGCGGATCTGGCCGGCGAAATAGCCGGCGAGGTCTTCCACGCGCGTGAGCGGCGCGCGAGCGCCGTCGAGGCCCGGGGGCTGCAGCCCGAAGAAAGGTTGATCGGCGCCCAGGGCGCGCGCCAGCGCGCGGTAGCAGAAGACGTCGCCGTTGTGGCCGGGCACCCCATAGATCGGCGGCCGGCGCCCGCCGCGCTCCAGCGGCACCACCGCCTGGGCCTGCGCCGCGGCCGCCTGCGCCGAGGACAGGAGCTCGAGCACGTCGTTCTTGTGGCGCTGCAGCTCGGCGCGCAGCTCCGGCGTCAGCGCTCCGGCCGGCGCGCTGCAGCGCAGCTCGCTGCCCACGACCCGCAGCTGGATGTCGCGGCGGCGCAGCTCGGAAAGGAGGGCCGCCGCGCTCACAGCACGATTTCCTCGCGCGCGCCGCCGCCGCGCGCCGGCGAAGGCGCGAGCGAGGCGAGGCCGTCGATCACCGGCGCGAGCCGGCCCACGGTGGGCTGCTCGAAGAGATTGCGCAGCACGAGGTTCACGCCGAAGGCTTCGCGGATGCGCGTAAGCGCCTTCATCGCGAGCAGCGAGTGCGCGCCGAGGTCGAAGACGTCGTCGTCGACGCCCACCAGGTCGAGCTTGAGGAGCTCGCCCCAGATCGCGGCGAGCGCGCGCTCGGTCTCGGTGCGCGGCGCCACGTAATCGGTGGTCCGCTCCTGGGCCTCGAGCGGCATCGCGGCGAGCGCCTGGCGATCGATCTTGCCGTTCGCGGTGAGCGGCAGCTTCTCGAGCAGCACGATGGCCGACGGCACCATGTACTGCGGCAGCCGCGCTTTCAGGCTTTCCCGCAGGAGCGTGGAACTGAGCGCCTCACCAAAAGGGGAAAAACCGGTTTGCTGGCTGCCGACAAAAGCGACCAGCTGCTCGTCGCGCAGCAGCACCGCCGCGTCCTGCACCCGTTCGTCCTCGCGCAGCGCGGCCTCGATCTCGCCGAGCTCGACGCGGTAGCCGTGGACCTTGACCTGGTGATCGCCGCGGCCGCAGAACTCGATGTCGCCCTCGGGCAGCATGCGGCCCAGGTCGCCGGTGCGGTACATGCGCGCCTGCGGATCGGCGCCGAACGGATCGCGCACGAAGCGCTCGGCGCTCAGCTCGGGACGGTTCAGATAGCCGCGCGCGACCTGGAGGCCGGCGATGCAGATCTCGCCCTTCTCCCCGGCCGCGACCGGGCGGCCCTGCTCGTCGAGAAGATGGATCCGGGTGTCCGGCAGCGGCCGGCCGAGCGGCAGGTTGCGAGACGGCGTGCTCGGCAGCTCGGCGCCGACGCGATAGGTGAGCACGCCGACGGTGGTTTCGGTGGGGCCGTAGTGGTTGTAGATCACGCACTGCGGCGCCGCCGCGCGCAGGCGCTCGATCCATTCCAGGCGCGAAGCCTCGCCGCCGAGGATCAGGCGGCGCGCCGGCATGACCTCCTCCGGCCGGCCGCCGCTTTGCAGCGCCGCCAGGTGCGAGGGCACGATCTTCAGCACGTCGATGCGGTTCGTGCGCAGGTACTCGGCGAAGAGCGCGCGGCTCTCGACGCGCTCCTGGGCCACGACGTGCAGGCAGCCGCCGCTCGCCAGCGCGGGAAAGATGACCGTGTTGCCGAGATCGGCGGCGATGGTCGAAACCGTCGCGTGCGCCATTCCCGGCTCGAGCTCCAGGCGCTCGGCCACGCCGCGCACGTAGCGCACGATGTTGCGATGCTCGATGCCCACGCCCTTCGGCTGCCCGGTCGAGCCGCTGGTGTAGATGACGTACGCCAGGTTCTCGGCCGTCACGCCGACCTCGCCGGGTGCGCCATCGGCGTTCTTCCAATCGAACCCGTCGACGCGCAAGAGCGCCACGCCGCTCGAGGGAGGAAGTTTGGTTTCCAGAGCGGAATGCGTCAGCACGATCTTCACGCCGGCGTCGGCAACCATGAACGCGAGGCGCTCCGCCGGGAAGGCGACGTCCATCGGCACGTAGGCCGCGCCCGCCTTGAGCACCGCGAGGATCCCGACCACCATCTCGAGCGAGCGCCCGACGCACAGGCCGACGCGCGCCTCGGGCCCGGCGCCGAGCTCGCGCAGGCGAGCGGCCAGCGCGTTCGCCCGGCGCTCGAGCTCGCGGTAGCTGAGGCGCTCGCCTTCGAAAGCGAGCGCCTCGGCGTCGGGAGTGCGCCGCGACTGGGCCTCGATCAGGTGGTGCAGGCAGTTCATAGCGACCAAGCGATCAGCTCCTTCATGATCTCGTTCGAGCCGGCGTAGATGCGCTGCACGCGGCTGTCGGCCCACATGCGCGCGATGGGATATTCGGTCATGTAGCCGTAGCCGCCGTGCAGCTGGAGGCATTCGTCGATGACCTGGCACTGGGTCTCGGTGAGCCAGTACTTGGCCATCGCGGTGCTCGGCTCGTCGAGCTCGCCGGCGATGGAGCGCGCGATGCAGCTGTCGACGAACACGCGGCCGATGTGCGTCTTGGCGCGGCATTCGGCGAGCTTGAAGCGCGTGTTCTGCAGGTCGAACAGCGGCTTGCCGAACGCCTTGCGTTCCTTCGCGTAGCGCGCGGTGAGGGCGATCGCCTGCTCCGCCGAGGCCACCGCGCCCAGGGCGATCTGCAGCCGCTCGTAGGGAAGCTGCTCCATCATCTGGGCGAAGCCGCGGCCCTCGGCCGGCCCCAGCAGGTTCGCCGCGGGCACGCGCACCGCGTCGAAGGAGAGCTCGCAGGTGTCCTGGCCGTGCATGCCGATCTTCTCGAGCGGCCGGCCGACGCGGTACCCGGCGAGGCCTTCGGTCTCGACCATCAGCAGCGAGATCGCGCGCATGCCAGAGACTTTCGGGTCGGTCTTCACCGCGAGGCACACCAGGCTGGCGTGCGCGGCGTTGGTGATGAAGGTCTTCGAGCCGTTCACCACGTAGTGCTCGCCGTCGCGCAACGCCGTGGTCTTGATCGCCTGCAGGTCGGAGCCCGCGCCGGGCTCGGTCATGGCGATGGCCGCGACGCGCTCGCCGCGCGCGAGGCGCGGCAGCCACTTGCGCTTCTGCTCCTCGGTGCCGTAGGCGAGGACGTAGTGCGCCACCGTGCTCTGGATGGCCGAGCCGAAGTGCACCCCGGCGCGCGCCAGCTCCTCGAGCACCACCGCCTCGTGCGCGAAGCTGCCGCCGCCGCCGCCGTACGCCTCGGGCACGTCGGCGAGCAGGATCCCGGCGCGGCCGGCCGCGGTCCAGGCCGCGGCGTCGGGTCCGTGCTGCGCGCGCCAGCGCGCCTGGTGCGGCACGAACTCCTTCTCGATGAACTGGCGCACCGTTCTCGCGAAGATGCGCACGTCGTCGTTGATCCAGGGGGATTCGTAGTTCATGTTTGAACGGCGAGAGCGCCGATGAATCCGGGTTGAGGTGAAAAACTCTCGATGCTCCAGCCGCGCGGCGGCGCCGACGCGTCGAGCTTCTCGAGCGGCGCGGAAAGGCCGGCGCCCAAACCCTTGGCGAGCGCCTCCTTGCGGGTCCAGATCCTCAGGAACCCGGTTGGGCGTTCACTTGGAGTAAAGGCGCTGTAGGCGAGGCGCTCGCCGGACGCGAAGAAGCGCTCGGCGATGGCGTCGGCCTCGGCGAGCGGCCGGATCGCCTCGAGGTCGATGCCGACCTCGCGGCCGCGCGAAAAGGCGTACAGCGCGAGCTCATCGCAGTGCGACATGTTGAAGCGCCAGCCGCTCGCCGCAAGCCGCGGCGCGAGCGCAGGCTTTCCGTTCGAGTCCGGCACCAGCTCGAGCGCCTGCGGCCGCATCCCCAGCCGCTCGCCGAGCAGCTCGCGCAGCCGCGCGCGCGCCACGACGAAGCGCCGGCGATCGCGATCGAAATGAAAGCGGGCCGCTCTTCGCTGCTCCGCGTCGCAGAGCCACTCCGACAAACCCCGTAGCGCCGCAGGCGGCGCATCCAGCCCGGCCGTCACGACCTCGATTGCGCCAACCCTGAAAGCGCGTCGCGCGCTGACCTCCGGCCAAACCGTCATGCGTTCTCAAGGACAGTAGTGAGCGTCCAAATCTACCGGGCGCGAAGACGGCCGGTAATCGGCGCCCTTCGCCCGCCGATGAGCCGTTGGAGTTACGGCCACGCGCCCGGCGGCGCAGGCCGGCCTGCTCGGGCCAGCCGGCCCACGGTGCGCCGCAAGTAGTGGATATCACTACGCAACTTCCAGCGCAGCGTGACGCAATCGATGAATTCCGCGCGCGCGTCGTCAACCGACGACATCACCGTCCCGTGCACAAACAGTGACTTGGGGAATCTCGGTGGCCCGTTGTCGCCGGCACCCCACATCGCGCGTAGCGGTGCGTACTAACGCCGAGTAGCTAAATCGTTGATCCAGCTTGTAGTTGCTGACGTGGCATGCGTCATGCTCTACACGACGCAGTTGGTGTTACAAGTGAGGAAACGCAAATGCAATGCACTAAAGGTTGGATCGCCGCGGCAGCGGTTGCGCTGGTCTCCAGCGCGCTGCCCGTGGCCGCGCAAACGACGGTAACGATGGAGGCCGAAGCGATGACTCTCTCGTCGTATGCGGTCGAGAACGGCAACCGCATCGTGCTGACTTCGGGCGCCCTGAGCGGAACCGCATCGAAGACCTTCAGCGGCGCGAGCGGCACCTACAACATCCAGGTTTACGTGGTGGAAGAATCCGATGGACAGCCGACGCTCGAGGTCTACAAAGGGTCGACGCTCCTCAAGACGTACACCTATCCGCTTGGCACCGTCGGCACCAGCTTCACGATTGCCAACGTTGCGCTGAACTCGGGCGATACGATCAAGCTCGTCGGCCGGCGCAATGCCGGCGCCGCGGCGCGCGTCGACAAGGTGGTTCTGACGCAGGTTTCAGCCAGCACCCCGACGCCGGTTCCGGCGAGCGCGGGCACCCCGACGCCGGGCAGTGCCGGCCCGGTCACGATTGAAGCCGAGTCCATGGCGCTCTCGTCGTTTGTCGTCGAGAACGGCAACCGCATCATGCTGGCTTCGGGCGCCTTGAGCGGGACCGCATCGAAGAACTTCGGCGGCGCGAGCGGCAGCTACAACATGCAGGTCTACGTGCAGGGCGAATCCGATGGACAGCCGACCGTGGAGGTCTACAAAGGGGCGACGCTCCTCAGGACGTACACCTATCCGCTTGGCGACGCCGCCCTCAGCTTCACGATTGCCAACGTTGCGCTGAACTCGGGCGACGCGATCAAGCTCGTCGGCCGGCGCAATGCAGGCGCTGCGGCGCGCATCGACAAGGTCGTTCTGACGCCCAGCACCGGCAGCGGCACCGCCTACCAGGGCACGCCGTTCTCCGGCACGCCCATCGCGTTGCCCAAGGTGTTCTTCGCCCCGGACTTCGACCGCGGCGGCCAGAACGTCGCCTACTTCGACACTACCAGCGGCAACGCCGGCAACGTGTATCGCACCTCCGACAGCGTGGACATCCGGGCCAACACCGACTCGCAGGGCAACGGCTACGAGATCTACAACTTCGAGAAAGGCGAATGGCTGGCGTACACGGTGAACGTGGCGACGAGCGGTACGTACGACCTCGCGATTCGCGCATCGAACAACCAGACGGGGCCCTCGACCTTCCATATCGAGATCGACGGGTCAAACGTCACCGGAACGGTCTCGGTGCCGAACACCGGCGGCTGGAGGATCTACCAGTGGGTGGGCAAGCAGGGCGTCGATCTCGCGGCAGGCAAGCATGTGCTGAAAGTCGTTTCCGAGCAGCCGTACTTCGGCATGAACGCCATCAGCGTGCTCAAGGCAGGTACCGGGGTCACGGCGGGCACGGGTACGAGTACGGGTACGGTGTCCAACACGCCGCCGGCCGGATCGGACTTCTTCTGCTCCTTCGAGAACTCGCCGCAGGATTGCGGCTTTCGCGAGCAGGCAAAAGTGCCGGGGCGCGCCACGCTCACCAGTGTGTCGCGCGCGGGGTCAAGGGGCGTGCGCCTGCAGACCCAGCCCGGCGACAGCGCAGTCAGCGGTAGCGACACGTGGGAGCGCGACGATCTGACGCTCGACCAGAGCACGTCCGGCTGCTACGCCGGCGCGGAACAATGGTGGTCGCACTCGTTATTCTTCCCCAGCGACTACGTCGTTTCGTCCCAGGGCAACGTCGTTGCGGCCTTTCACCATACCGGCGGCGAGGGGCAGGCGAACTTCCAGATCCTCGCCATGCCCGACGGCCTGAGGTTCACGGGTGCGGGCGGCTCGACCATCGCCACCAACTCGCGCTCTCCGGGCTACCACTCGACCATGCTCGGCCAGCTTGTGAAGAACCAGTGGTACGACTTCGTCTACCACGTGAAATGGTCCTCCGGCTCCGACGGCTTCATGTTTGCGTGGGTGAACGGGGTGCAGAAGATGGCTTACCGCGGACCGACGCTCTATACCGGCCAGGGCTGCTATCTCAAGCTCGCCAACTACCATGGCGCGACCGGGACGGCTATTTCGCTGGTCCACGACCGCGTGGTGCGGGGCAAATCGGCCGCCGCGGTGTCGAGCACGCCGCTGCAATAAAGGGCGAAGGCCAGACAACCATGCGAATCATCCACAGGCGCAACGGCTTCACCCTTCTCGAGCTGCTCGTCGTCATCGTGATCATCGGCCTGCTCGCCGGTTACGTAGCCCCGCGCTACTTCTCGCAGGTGGGCAAGTCGGAGATCCAGGTGGCGCGGGCGCAGATCGAATCCCTCGACAAGGCGCTGGACCAGTTCCGCCTCGACATGAGGCGCTACCCCACCACCGAGGAAGGCCTCGCGGCGCTCGTCGCGAAGCCTTCCGAGGGGCAGGGCTGGAGCGGTCCGTACCTCAAGAAGGCGGTGCCGGTGGATCCGTGGGGCCGCCCGTACGTCTACCGCACGCCGGGGCAGAAGGGCGAGTTCGATGTCTTCTCCTACGGGCGCGACGGCAAGCCCGGCGGCACGGGCGAGGACGCTGACATCGGCCTCGCCCAGGAAGTCTCTCTCAACAAGTAAGCGCCATGCTCTTCAACGACCTGACTGTCGAATCGCGCCAACGGGTGGCGCTCAGCCTCGGTGGTTTGGTGCTCGCGAGCATGCTTGCTTCCTGCGGCGGCGGCGGAGACGGCGGCGAGGGCGGCGGCAGCACTTCCCGCAGCACTCCCGCCACCGCCGACGTCACCGCCGCCGACGGAACCGTCAATCCCGCCGACATCATCACGCGGGCAAGCGCCGACGTTCCGTTCTCCCAGCAGAGGGGCTACACGGCGCAGGTCATCAATACTCATTGGCCGGCGAACGAGATCCCGGAGTCGGGCATCCACGGCTCGACGCTGCCCGACGGCGAGACGTTGCGCCTGGGCAAGACCATCGACCCGATGAACCCGGCGCTCAAGGCGCTCGCCTTCCAGGTGCGCAACAGCGACCCGACGACCTCGGGCGGCAAGCGCGCCGAGCTCAGGGCCGAGTCCAACATCGAGATGAACAAGGTGTACTGGATCGTGTTCAGCGCCTACATCGACGACTGGGGCACGCTCGGCGACACCGACAGTGCGCTGTTCGGAACCCAGTTGCACAGCGGCGACGACACCCTTGGCCTGAGCCCGTCCTTCAGCCTCTACACGACGCAGAACGGCCGGACGTTCCAGGTGCAGGCGCGCTACAGCGAGAGCGGGAGCCCGAGCCAGAGCAACCAGGTCACGCGGAGGTACGCCGAGTACCCGATCCCGTTCCAGCGCTGGATCGACTTCGTGGCCAGATTCAAGCTGAACACCAACGGCAACGGCTTCCTGCAGCTCTGGATGGACGGCGAGATGATCGCCGACTACCAGGGCAGCCTCGGCTTCAACACCGGCAAGACCGACTACGCCAAGTTCGGCTACTACAACTGGAGCGGCTCGGCGATGGGCTCTAGCCCGCGCAAGGTACTGCTGCGCGCGCCGACCATCGTGGCCGACCCGAGCGGCACCACCTACAACGTCGAGCAGCTGAAAACGCTGCTCCGCGCGGCGCATTTAGAGGATGCCGATATCGGAGTGAGCTGAGTGAACTGAACAAGCACACCAGCAGTTCCGGTTCGCCCGCTTCCCGGCGGGCGAACCGCTTACCAAGAAGACAAGACGGGGAGGTTGTATGGGAGATCACAAGACTGGGATCGCGCTCGCTTTGGCGCTGTGTGCGGCTTGCGGTAGTGGCGGTGGCGGTGGCGGCGGCGGCGGCTCGCCGCCGGGCGCGTCAGCGCCGAGCGTCTCGCTCGAGTCGCCCGCTTCAGGTCAAACCATATCGGGCGTGCTCAATTACTGGGTGAGCACGAACCCGGGCGTGACCAAGGTGGACTTCTCCGTGTCGTCCGCAACGCCAACGTTCCTTGGGACGAGCACGACGGCGCCCTTCGGCGGTGCGCTGGACACGAGCAAGCTCGAAAACGGCCCCCATACGCTGACCGCGGTGGCCTTCGATGCGCAGGGCCGGAGCTCGACTTCGCAGGTCGCGTTCACGGTGCAGAACGGCGGCGGCACGCAGAGTAGCGGCGGCAGCACGATGCCGGCGAGCCTGCTGTTCTGGTCGGGCTTCGAGGGCGGCGTTTCGGTCAGCGCCCCGCGCGACTGCTATTCATCAGGCTGCTGGCAGGACGTGGTGGGCAGCGATTCCGTGAGCGGCTTTACCTGGCCGCCGAGAATCGGCGACGGCGGCGGACAAATCCAGGTCCGCCTGGGCACGAACTCCGCGCCGTCGGCATCGACGATCACCAACTACTTCGTCAACGACATCCAGACCGTGACCGGGCACAGCGGCACGGCCACGCGGGCGCTCTATTCCCTCATGAAGCAGACCGTCTGCACCGGCACGGGCGGCCAAGAGGCCTCCCCGAGCTGCGCGGCGCAGGACCCGTACGTCGTGCTGCCCGCGCGCGAGCCGGGCGACCTCTATATCAGCTTCTGGCGCAAGGTCGATCCGACGCTGCTCCAGAAGCTGGTGAACGGCTGGCACGTGGTGTTCGGGTGGAAGACCAGCGGCGACTACCGCGTGGAGGCGATGATCGTGAATTACGGCGGCGTCACGCCCTATTGGCAGATCAGCGCGGACAACAACGCCAACGGCGGCCTTCCGGCGCAGGAGTTCTGGCGGGTCGCCAACCAGTCCGTGGCCGTGCCGATCGGACAGTGGTTCAAGTTCGAGGTTTTCTGGCACCGCAGCACGGGCAGCGACGGCCGCGTGTGGATGGCAGTCAACGGCCAGAAGCTGGTCGACAGATTCGGCCCGAACATCGGCGTCAACGGCAACCCGATCGACCGCATCTTCTTCGAGTTCTACAGCGCCGCGAGCTACCCGCTCGAGCAGTGGACCGACGACGTGCAGATCTGGTCGAGCTTCCCCGTCGCCAAGGCGGGCGACCCCTGGTACGACGGCGTATACGGGCCGCACTGAGCGGCACCCGGGCTCGCCCGGGTCGCTGTCGGGCGACACGCGGGCACATTGAAAAACAGGGACTTGGCGAAATAGCGGCGACTGCGTCGGGGTCCGACTACGCATTTGTCGCATGCGGCACTACGCGCTCGCCGTAAGGCGCTGAAATCATTGAAAGCATGGCCCTGGCACACGTCGTGCATTCGAGTAGCTCCAACTAGTTGGAACGACGACAGGGAGCGAGACAATGCACTACAAGAAATACGAAGTTCGCAGCCAGCTTTTTGCACTGCGCGACCCGCGCCTGAGCGCGCAGGTCCTTGCGGCCTTCAGCGGTGCAACGCTCAAGCCGCTCGCCCCGCCTCCGCCGCCACGCCTGCGCGGAGAAGGCCGCTAGCGAATGAAATTCGACGCCCTCGCGATCGACGCGCGGCAGCAAGTGGTCGCGCTGAACCTCGACGCCGCCAACGCCGCGCTCGCCGCCGAGGAGGTGCGCAAGCAGGGCTTGAGCCTCATCTCGCTCGAGTCGCGCGGCGTGCGCCTGTCGCTCGCGCGCCGCAAGCGCTTCCCCGCGACGCTGTTCTCGATGGAGCTCATGTCGCTGCTCGAGGCGGGCCTCAACCTGGTCGAGGCGCTGCAGACGCTGGCGGAGAAGGAGGGCTACGGCGAGCGCCAGGAGGTGCTCTCCGGGCTGCTCGCGGCGATCAGCCGCGGCGAGCCTTTCTCGCAGGCGGTGGCGGGCTTCCCGCAGCACTTCTCTCCCCTGTACGTGGCCACCGTGAAGGCGAGCGAGCGCACCGGCAGCATGCGCGAGGCGCTCGGCCGCTACATCGCCTACCAGGAGGAGCTCGAGCGCGTGCGCAAGAAAATCGTCTCGGCGAGCATCTACCCGGTGATCCTGATGGTCGTCGGCACGCTGGTGATCGGCTTTCTCATGTTCTACGTGGTGCCGCGCTTCGCGCGCGTGTACGAGGACATGGCGAGCACGCTGCCGTTCTTCTCGCGCCTGCTGCTCGGCTTCGGCAACTTCGTCGGCAATAACGCTCTTGCATTGGGCTTGAGCGGAATTCTCTTCGTGACCGCAGCGGCATGGGCGCTCTCGCGCAGCGAGATTCGCGCCTGGCTCAACACGCGGCTCTGGCGCATCCCGGCGCTGGGCGAGCGCATGAAGGTCTACCAGCTCGCGCGGCTCTACCGCACCGCGGGCATGCTGCTCAACGCCGGAATCCCGGCGGTGCGCGCGCTCGACATGGTGCGCGAGCTGCTCGCGGCGCACCTGCGGCCGAGCCTCACGCGCGCGAAGACCCTGATCGAGCAGGGCCAGCCGATGTCGGCCGCCATGGGCGCGGCCGGGCTCGCCACGCCGGTGGCGGCCCGCATGATGAGCGTCGGCGAGAGGAGCGGCGACATGGGCGAAATGTTCATCCAGATCGCGCGCTTCCACGACGACGAGGTGGCGCGCTTCATCGACTGGTTCACCCGCGCCTTCGAGCCGCTGCTGATGGCGGTCCTCGGACTGTCGGTGGGCGCGGTCGTGGTCCTGATGTACATGCCGATCTTCGAGCTTGCAGGGAGCATCAAGTGAGCGGGACCGATCAAATGAGCGAAAACCTCGAGCAGATCTCCGAGACGCTGCGCATCGCCGCCATCACGCTCGCCGAGATGCGCGCGGAGCGGCCCGACTTCGACGCGATCGCCTTCGCCGAGGCGACGCGCCGCAGCTGCGTCGCGCTGCGCGCGGGCGACGGCACCCTGCTGGTGGTGCTGGGCGACGCCTACGACCTCGACACCCAGGACTGGATCGAGGAGCGGCTGCGCGAGCCCTTCGGCTATCGCGTGGCGCAGCGCGCCGACGTCGCCGCCTATCTCTCGCAGCAGGAGACTCAGCTGCGGGCGCTGGACGGGGCTTCAAAGCAATTCGCCCCCTGCGCTGAAAGGAGTGACGGCGCTCAGGAAATTTCCTTCGAGTCGGCGGCGGAGGCCGACAGCGCCGTGGTGCGCCTGGTGACCTCGACGCTCTACGACGCGCTCAAGGCGGGGGCGAGCGACGTGCACCTCGAGACCACCGGCGCCGGGCTCGCCATCAAGTACCGCATCGACGGCGTGCTGACCGGCATGGAGAACGTGCCCGGAAGCGAGCTCGCCGACCAGGTGATCTCGCGCATCAAGGTGATGTCGGAGCTCGACATCGCCGAGCGCCGCGTGCCGCAGGACGGCCGCTTCAAGGCGCGCCACGCGAACGGCGGAGAGGCGGGCCGCGAGATCGACTTCCGCGTCTCGGTGATGCCGAGCGTCTACGGCGAGGACGCGGTTCTCAGGATCCTCGACCGCAAGGCGCTCTCGGACCAGCTGCACGGGCTGACCCTCGACTCGCTGGGCTTTGCGCAAGACATGAAGCAGCGGCTGCGGCAGCTCTCGACCGAGCCCTACGGCATGCTGCTCGTCACCGGCCCGACCGGAAGCGGCAAGACCACCACGCTCTACGCGGTGATCTCGGAAGTGAACAAGGGCGAGGACAAGATCATCACCATCGAGGACCCGGTCGAGTACCACCTCCAGGGCGTGCTGCAGATCCCGGTCAACGAGCAAAAGGGCCTCGGCTTCGCGCGCGGGCTGCGCTCGATCCTGCGCCACGATCCCGACCGCATCATGGTGGGCGAGATCCGCGACCCGGAGACCGCCGAGATCGCGGTGCAGTCGGCGCTCACCGGCCACCTGGTCTACACCACGGTCCACGCGAACAACGCCATCGACGTGCTGGGGCGCTTCCAGCACATGGGCGTGGACAGCTACAACCTGGTATCGGCCCTGAACGGCGTGCTGGCGCAGCGGCTGGTGCGCGTGTTCTGTGGGCAATGCAAATCGAAAGGCTGTGGAGCCTGTCGCGGCACCGGCTTCAAGGGGCGCAGGGCGATCGGCGAGCTGCTCGTGCTGAACGACGAGCTGCGCGAGCTCATCGTCGCGCGCGCGCCGGCGCGCAAGCTGAAGGAAGCCGCCGTTGCCGCCGGCACCGTGCCGCTGCGCGACGCGGCGCTGCAGCTGGTGCACGCGGGCGAAACGACACTCGAGGAGATCAATCGTGTCACTTTTGTGGCGTAACCACCTTCGCATCAGCCTGGGCGCGGAGAGAGTCGTGCTCGCCGACTACGAGCGCGGCCTGCGCCCCGGAAAGGGAAGCGCGAGCGTCACCCCGGTCCAGGGCAATCCCAACGATCCCGAGTGGCGCGCCGCGCTCGACGCGCTGCCCGCGGCCCTGGCCGACTTCCGCGGCCGCGACGTCAGCGTGGTGCTTGCCGACCAGTTCGTGCGCTACGTGCTGTTGCCCTGGAATGCGGCCCTCAAGAGCCCGGAGCAGTGGCTCGCGCTGGCGCGGCACCGGCTCGGCGCGGTGCACGGCGCGGCGGCCGCCGACTGGAACGTGAGGCTCACCGAGACCGCGCCGAGCGGACCGCGGCTCGCCTGCGCGCTGGACCGCGAGCTCCTCGCCGAGCTGGCGGCCAGGCTCCTCGCCGCGAACGTGCGCCTGGTCTCCGTGCAGCCCTTCCTGGTGGCCGCCTTCAACAGGCTGAGAAGCGACATCCGGAACGCGGTCGGCGACGGCTCGTGCTGGCTGGTCATCGAGGAGCCGCGCCGGCTCACGCTTGCGTTCATCCAGCGCGGCGTGTGGGTCGCGGTGCGCAGCCGCCGCACCGATTCAGGCTGGCGCGCGGCGCTGCCCGAGCTGATCCAGCGCGAAAGCGCCTTCCTCGCCCTGTCCGAGCCTTGCACCAGGGTCATCGTCTGCGCCCAGGACGGCTTCGATCCGGGCCTGCACGAGGACTTTCATACCGAGGCGGTGCATTACGGCGAGCTCGCGCTCGCCTGGGAGCGGGCATGAACCGGCTCGGGCTCGATTTCGTCCACCGCGCCCGCTCGCCGTGGCCGGCGCGGTTGCTTCTCGCCGTGGCGCTCGCCGTATCGCTCGACCTGGCGCTGTCCTATAAAAGCCTGAGCAGCGCCGTTGCGCTGAGCGAGGCAAGGCTCGCCCGGGCTCAGCCGCGCCGCGCACCGGCGCGCAAGGTGTCCGCCGAGGAGCTCGCCGCAGTGCGCGACACGGTGGAGCGGCTCGGCATGCCCTGGGATCGCCTCTTCGCCGCGCTCGAGTCGGCGGCGAGCGATCAGGTGGCGCTGCTCGGCATCCAGCCCGACCCGAAGACCGGCACGGTGGTGATCTCTGGCGACAGCAAGGACTACCTCGCCGCGCTGAGCTACGTGCTCAACCTGAGCCAGACCGAAGCCCTGGACCGCGTGCAGCTGGTGCGGCACGAGGTCAAGGCGAACGATCCGCAGTCGCCGGTCGCCTTCGCCGTATCCGCCGGATGGAGGCAGGCGAGGCCATGAGTCCTATGAGTCCAATTAGGGAAAAGCTGGCGCGCCTCCCCCATGAGCTCGGTCCGCTCGGGCTCGCCTCGCTCGCCGTGCTGGTCGCGCTGGCAATTTTTCATTGGCTCGTGATCGAGCCGATGCAGGCGCGCAACGCCGAGCTCCAGGAGCGCGTGGCGCGGCAGGCGCCCGCGGCGCAGGAGCGCGCGGCACAGGAGCCCGGCCCCGCGAGCACCCAGGACCGGGTGGCGGCGGTGTACGACTTCCTGCGCAAGGACCAGCAAACCACCGACTGGCTGGCCACGCTCTACGGCATCGGCACCGCCACCGGCGTGCAGCTCAAGTCCGCGAGCTACCGCACCCAGCCGGCCGACGGGCGCATCGTGCGCTACGAGATCGTGCTGCCGGTCGCGGGCAGCTATCCGCAGATCCGCGAGTTCCTCAGGCGCTCGCTCGCCGAGATCCCGGTGCTGTCGCTCGACCAGATCAACCTCAAGCGCGAAAACCGCAACGACGGCGCGGTCAACGCCGAGCTGCGCCTGACGCTCCACATGGTGAAATCATGAAAATCGCTTTCCTCAAGCGCGACATTCCGAAGCGCCCCGCCATCCTGATCGCGCTGGCACTGGTCACCGCGGCGAGCATCGGGATCGGACGCGAGAGGCCGGCGCTCGAGGTGGTCGAGTCGAGCCCTGCACGAAACCCGAACACGGCGGCCGCGCCCGAAATCAACCTCGACAAGCTCAGGCGCGCTGAGGCCGATGCGCCGAAGAACAATCCCTTCGCGCCGCGCAACTTCGCTCCCGCGCCGCGCGCGCAGGCGACCGCAGCGGCGCCTTCGGCACCGAAAACCGCGCCGCCTCTGCCGTTCACCTATGTCGGCTGGGTCAGCCAGGACGGCAAGACCGAGGTGTACGTCCTGCGCGGGGAGGAGCTGATCAGCATCGAGGCGGGCCAGAAGATCGAGCCGGACTACCGGGTCGACGCGATCAGCGAAGAGAGCATCCGCTTCACCTATCTCCCGATGAAGACGCGCCAAGTGCTCGCGCGCGCCGAGCCCGAGGGGCGCGAGCCCGAGCAGCGTGCCGAGGCTGAAAAGCACGCTGAGGCCAAAGGGGGAAGTCCGGGATGAAAGGCGCAGGGATGAAAGGCTTCACCCTGATCGAGCTGCTGATCACGGTGGCGATCCTCGGCCTGCTCGCGTCGGCGGCGCTGCCGCTCGCCGAGCTGACGGTGCAGCGCGCCAAGGAGAAGGAGCTGCGCCTGTCGCTGCGCGAGCTCCGCGAGGCGATCGACGCCTACAAGCGCGCCACCGACGAAGGCGCGATCGAGAAGCCCCTCGACAAGACCGGCTACCCGCCGACGCTCGCCGTGCTGGTGGAGGGCGCCGTGGACAAGAGAGACCCGAAAGGAAAGCGCATCTTTTTCCTGCGCCGGGTGCCGGCCGACCCCGTGAGCGGCGAGCCCTGGGGATTGCGCAGCTATGCGAGCCCCGCGGATGCCCCCAAGGATGGCGACGACGTGTTCGACGTCTATTCGAAGAGCGATGCGACCGGGCTGAACGGCGTCCCATACAAGGACTGGTGAACGGGAATGGTGCACATGGAACGAACCAGGGGATTCACGCTGGTCGAGCTGATGGTGGTCCTCACCGTCATCGCCCTGCTGCTGTCGGTGGTGGTTCCCGACTATGTCGGCCGCGTGAAGCGCGCCGAAGAGGCGGTGCTCAAGGAGAACCTGATGGTCATGCGCGACGCGCTCGACAAGCACTACGCCGACGCGGGCAAGTACCCGGGCTCGCTCGAGGAGCTCGTGACCAAGCGCTACCTGCGCTCCATTCCCCCCGACCCGTTCACCCACTCGCCCACGACCTGGGTAGCCGTGCCGCCGGGCGATACGAACAGGGGCGGCGTCTACGACGTGCGCAGCCCCGCGAAGGGCTATGAGCGCTGGTAGCCGCCAGCAGGGGTTCACGCTCGCAGGCGCGCTGATCCTGATCGCGGTCACCGGCGCCGGCATGGCCGCGTACGGCGAGATGGCGTCGCACGCCGCGCAACGCGAGAAGGAGCAGGAGCTGCTCTTCGTGGGCAACCAGTTCAGGCAGGCGATCGGCGCCTTCTACGAAGGCACGCCCGGCGCCGCGAAGCAGTTCCCGAAGAAGCTCGAGGACCTGCTCCAGGACCAGCGCTATCCGGTGGTGCGACGACACCTGCGCAGGATCTACGCCGACCCCATGACCGGAAAGCCCGCGTGGGGCCTGATCCAGGCCCCGGAGGGCGGCATCATCGGGGTCTACAGCCTGTCGGCGGCGCAGCCCGTCAAGACCGGCGGATTTTCCGCGCGCGACGGCTTATCGGAGGGCGCCCAGCGCTATTCCGACTGGCGCTTCATCTACTCTCCTTCGATCAAGCGCCAATGAGCCGCCCGGCGCAGTAAGGGTGGCAAGGGACGTCACTGTCCCCGCATAAACTGCGCGGGCAATGACCGAACGCATCCTCGCGTTCGCGCTTCTCCTCTGGCCGCTCGCCGCGCTCGCTGACGCCGGGTATTTCTGCTCCTTCGAGACCTCGCCGATGGATTGCGGCTTCAAGGAGCAGGCAAAGGTGCCGGGGCGCGCGAGCCTCGTCGACATCGCCCGCGACGGGAGCAAGGCGGTGCGCCTGTACACCGAGCCCGGCGACAACGACGTGCGCGGCAGCGGCACCTGGGAGCGCAACGATCTGACGCTGGACCAGGCGCGCACCGGCTGCTATGAAGGCGCGGAGCAGTGGTGGGCGCACTCGGTGTTGTTCCCCGGCGACTACGTCGCCGCGGCCGAGGGCGGCGTCGTGGCGGCCTTTCACCACACCGGCGGCCGCGGGCAGGCGAACTTCCAGATATTCGTCAAGCCCGAGGGCCTGAGGTTCACGGGCGCCGGCGGGCCGAGCGTCGCCTTCCGCTCGGGCGATCCGGGCTACTATCAGAAATACCTCGGACCGCTCGTGAAGAACCGGTGGTACGACTTCGTCTACCACGTGAAATGGTCCTCCGACTCCGACGGCTTCATGTTCGCGTGGGTGAACGGCGTGCAGGAACTCGCTCACCGCGGACCGACGCTGTACGCCGGCCAGGGCTGCTACTTCAAGCTCGCCAACTACCATGCGGCCTCCGGGGCGCCCAGCGCGGTGATCCACGACCGCGTGGTGCGCGGCAGCTCGGCCGCCGAGGTCTCGTTGACGCCGTTGCAGCATGTCCTGCAGCCGGCCGTCCCGTAGCCGCGGGCGCGGCCAGGCGAACTTCCCGCGCTTGAACGCCTCTGCAGCCGCCTGATGTCCCACGCACTTCCTCGCCGTCGACCGGCACGTGAAGCCGCGTTGACACCGCCGCAGTTTTAGGGTCGTAAAAGCACCGCCGCGACTGGTCTATACGGACCGTCCGCGGATGCTACCGGCGTCAACTCGCTCCCGCATCCTTTGCCTCGTTCCGTCCAAGAGGCGCCCCCGGCATGTCCACCCCCATAGAGATCTCGGTCATCGTGCCCACGTTCAACGAGCGGGACAACGTGCTCGAGCTGGTCTCGCGCCTCGAGCGCTGTCTCGCCGGGCGGGCCTGGGAGGTGATCTTCGTCGACGACGACTCTCCGGACGACACCGCCGCGCTGGTGCGGCGCCTTGCACAGCAGGATCGCCGCGTGCGCTGCCTGCAGCGCATCGGGCGGCGCGGGCTGTCTTCGGCCTGCGTGGAGGGCATGCTCGCGAGCGGAGCGCCGGTCCTCGCCGTCATGGACGGCGACCTGCAGCACGACGAAGAGCTGCTGCCGCGGATGCTCGATGTGCTGAAGCAGGGAAACGCCGACGTCGTCGTCGGCACCCGCTACTCGGCCGGCGGCGGCGTCGGCCAATGGGAGGCCTCGCGGGCGCGGATGAGCCGCTTCGCCACGCGCCTGAGCCGCTACGTGGTGCGCGCCGATATTTCGGATCCCATGAGCGGGTTCTTCGCCCTGCGCCGCGAGGCGTTCGAGGCCGCGGTGCGCCAGCTCTCCAGCATCGGGTTCAAGATTCTGCTCGACCTCGTGGCGTCTTCGCCGGCGCCGTTGCGGATCTGCGAGCTGCCCTACCAGTTCCGCACCCGGCGCGCCGGCGAGAGCAAGCTCGACAGCCAGGCAGTCTGGGAGTACCTCATGCTGCTGGTCGACAAGCTCGTCGGCGCCTATGTCCCGGCCCGGTTCGTCGCCTTCGCCGCGATCGGCGGCCTCGGCGTTGCGGTGCACTTCGTCGTGCTCGCGGCGCTGTTCGGCCCCCTGCACGTCTCCTTCGCCGCCAGCCAGACCGCGGCCGCGCTGGTTGCCATGACGAGCAACTTCGCGCTCAACAACGCGCTCACCTACCGCGACCGCCGGCTGCGCGGCTGGGGCTGGCTCAAGGGCTGGCTGTCGTTCACGCTCGTGTGCTCGATCGGGCTGCTCGCCAACGTGGGCATCGCCGCCTATCTCTTTGCCAGCCAGACCGCCTGGGTGCTCGCGGCGCTCGCCGGCATCGCCGTCGGCGCGGTCTGGAACTATGCCGTGACCTCCGCCTACACCTGGCGCAGCCGCGCGCGCCGCGCGGTACGCCGCCAGACGCCGGCGGTGGCGGTCGCCCCGAGACTGGGTCCGACGCGCGCCCGGTGAGGCGCCCGCTCTATCTGCTGGTTGCAGGCGCCGTCGTGTTGACGGCGTTTCTGCTGTTCGTGGTCATTCCCGTCGCGGAAAAGAGCGCGTCGTCGCACTACTCGTTCGGCTTTGCCGACGACTACGATCTTATCGCGCGCAGTCTGGCGAACGGGCAGGGGTACCGCGTCCGCGCGGAGCTCACCGAAACGATGATGCGCGAGCCGGGCTATCCGCTCGTGCTGGCCGGCCTTTTCCGCCTGCTGGGCGACGGTATCGAGGCCGCGCGGCTGGGCAACCTGCTTATGTGCGCCGCCACGGCGCTACTCCTCTGGCATCTCGCGCTCCGCGTGACGCAGGACAGGGCTGCATCGTTCCTAGCGGTTGTGATTTTCCTGCTGCATCCCGGAACGGTAGTGGCGGAGGCGCGCGGCGGCGTCGAGATTCTCTTCATGCTCGGCACCATGGGCTTCATGCTGCTGCTGTACCGCGCGGTCGAGGCGGACAACGCAAAAAGCTATCTTCTCGCCGGCGCAGCTCTCGGCGCAGTGGTCCTTGTGCGCAGCACGCCGCTGCTCTTTCCGCTCGCGCTGGCGCCGTTGCTCGCCTGGACCGGCCCCCCCGGGGCGCACGGGCGACGGCTCGCCTGGAGCGCGCTGCTTGTTGCCGCGATGGCGCTCGTCATGGCGCCCTGGGTCGCGCGCAACTATGCGCTGTCCGGGCAGATCGTGCCCACCGCGACGGTGCAGGGCGTCGCTGCGCAGGAAGGCCAGTACACCTGCGAGCGCCTGTCGTTCGGACGCAATTTCCAGGCGCTGCAGAAGGAAGCGGCGCAACAGCGAAACAGGCTCGCGTCGCAGGCCGGCTTGCGGTTCGTACCGGACTATTACCAATACTTCTATACCGCCGCGGACGAGCTCGCCTTCAACCGCGCCCTCCTGCAGCGGACCACGGAGCGCTATCGCGAAGATCCGGGCCTGCTCGGCCGTTGTGCGGCCGCAAACCTGGTTCACTTCTGGTTCCTGGGCAAGGACGGGCTTGCGACCGCGGTGAACGTGCTCGTGCAACTCCCGCTGCTCATCGCGGCCCTGGCCGGCATGTACATCCTGTGGCGCCGCCGCCCGGCCGCCGCCTGGGCACCGGTTGCGCTGTTCGTTGCGTACGTCATGGCGGTGCATGCCCCGATCATTGCCCACGCGCGCCACAGCGTGCCGCTCGTCCCATTCGTGGCGATCTTCGCGGGAACCGCGCTCAGTGCCGCGTGGCGTCGCCTCCACGGCGCGCGGCTGCGGTACCGGTCGTTGAAGCTCGGTACGTCTATCGGGTCGCTCAGGAATGCGCTGCCAACTCGCGCCTCAGGGAGAGCGGGAGGTATTTGACGTAGGCCGCGAGAAGGGTGGCGGCCGCCGCCGACGCCGTTCCGCGCTCATCGGCCCAGCGGCGCTGCGCAGGCACGATCTCGGCCCGGCGACGATGGCAATCGCGCACCGCCGCCGCGATTGCGCCTTCGTCGCGTGACGAGACAACCTGCTCCGCGACGGGAAGGAGCCGGCGTACCTCCTCGCTCCAGTCCGTGCTGACCACCGGCGTGTTGCACGCCATGGCTTCCAGCGCCACCAGCGGAAAGCCGCCGTGCTTGGAGGTGAGGAGCAGGAGGTCGCTCGACGCGATGAGCTCGACCACGTCGCTGCGATGGCCGATGAACTTGACGAAAGGCGCGAGGCCGAGCCGGTCGCATTCGGCGAGCAGCTGCGCCTTGTAGCCGCCATGCTGTGGAGGCTCCTCGCCTACGCAGATGAGCCGCCACGAGCGATCCTCGTCCACCAGCCGCTTCAGCACGCGCAATGCAAGCGGGTGGTCGTTCACCGGCCTGAGCGACACGACCATGCACAGGCGCTTCAGGTCCGGCCCCGCGAAGATCTCGCGCGCCGGCTGCGGCGAGCGCGCCACGCGTGCGTCGATCGCACGCAGGTCGACGATGTTCCACAGCACGTCGATCCGGTCGTCGCCCAAGCGATGCAGGCGCCGCGCGTACCCGGCGCCGGCGCGGGTGTTTGCGACCACGCCGTCGCACAGGAGGGAAGTGAGGCGGTAGCCCAGGTGCTGTACGCGCGACACCTGCTGATCGTCGGTGCGCTCGGAATTGAGCACCGGCGCGCCGGCGCCGAGCCCCGCGAGACGCGAATAGACGTCGGCGTCGAAGCCGAACGAATGTACAAGATTGGGGCGCCAGCGCCGCACATGCCGGCGCAAGCGCCAGAGCACGCCGAAATCGACCGGCCCGCGCTTGTCGTCGACGCTCACCTCGACGCCGCTCCCGGCGAGCTCGGCCAGGCGCTCGGCGCGCCGGCTCAGGCAATAGATGCCGGCCTGGTGGCCCAGGCGGACGAGCTCCTTCGAGATCAGGATGACCTGCTCCGCTGCGCCGTCGTCGAGGCTGCTCGCGACAAAAAGCACTTTCATCTGGATCCCTCGGCCTTCAGGCTGCGGCGCGCAGCTCGCGCTCGCCCGGCTGCTTGAAAAGAAGGGCGCGACTCGCGGGACCGCAGTTGAACAGGAGATCGAGCGCGGCGAGCCCGGGAATGAAGGGTTGCGCGCCGCACTGCGGATATTCCGGATGCGTGAATTCGTGCCACTGTACGCGTACGCCGGCGCTCGCGAAGGCCTCGGGGTCGAGATATTGGCGCGACCCGCCGAAACCGGCGAGCAGCCCGTCGGCGCCCACCGCGCGGCAAAGGTTCAGGATCAGGTCTGCTTTCGCGCCCTCGACGCCGAGCTCCGAGCTGCGCGCGAGCGGCGTGCGGATCTCGAACGCTTCGCGCATGAATTCGAGCGTCGCGCGATTGAGATCCACCAGGCGCTCCCAGCGGGCCTCGAGGATCCCGCGCAGCGCGGGGGCGTAGGTCTGGAAATGCTCCGCCTCGCGGTAAGCGTGCCGCAGCGTGGAAAAATGGTTCGTTCCCCAGGGGCGTGGATCCTGGTTATCGACCACCTTGTCAACGATGCTTTCCTTCTGCGAGCGCTGCTGCACCGGCACGGTGAGCCAGCGCGCCTCGCCGTCGAGCCGGATCTGGCTGCGGTTCTGGCGGTTGCGGCGCTCGAACTGCACGTGGTCCAGCAGGATGAAGAGGTCCACCCGGGCCATGCGGTGCAGGTAACCGAGCCACGGCAGATAGTGCGGCTGGTGAATCGCGACGATCATCGGTCTTCCCCTCGACGTGCTGCGGGTTGGGGGTTCAAGCAGCGGTTTTCATAGGGTGTCCAAAATAGCTCGCCGACCTGCACTGCGTCGTCCAAGGCAGGCAGTCCGACTGGACTAGGACTTGTTAACCGTTACCGCAGGCGGGCAAATTCGCCCGGACTCTTGCCCGACGCGGCCCGGATCCGCGGCTGGATGGAATTCCACATTGGAGGTCTTCCGAAGCGCGCGAAGAAGATCGAGGCGAACCGCTGCTGTCCGCGGCCCGGGTCGGCGTCGAGCGGCGGCTCGCTCGAGGCCGATCGCGCGATGTCCTGAGGCAGGTAGCCGAGCAGCGCGAGCACGCTCGGAAAAACGCTGAACTGGCTCGCCCGATCGCGGTTCTTGTCCGCTGCCTGGCGCATCGTCGCCAGCAGCTGCGGGATCTGCGTAAGGACCACCAGCGGCACGATGCCCTCCGTCGGCGGGCTCGTGGCCGTGGTGCAGTGGGTGGCGTACCCCGGCGAGCCGTCCTCGTGCAGGTTCTGGCCGTGGTCGGACGTGTAAACGATCACGGTATCCGACAGGTCGAGGTCCGCGAGCAGCGTATCGAAGAAGTTGCCGACGTTCCAGGCAAGCGCGTTCAGGTAGGCGTTGCGGAAGCTGAGGTGCGTCGCCGGGTCCTCGGCCTGCGGCTTGATGCCCTCGCCCAGCGTGGTTCGCTTCAGCACCGGCAACACCGCCCGCTCGGGCGGATACTTTCCCTCGTAGGGGAAATGCACGCCCATCTTGTTCACGTACACGAACGCAGGCTCCCGGTTGTCCTGGATGATGCGGCGCAAGCGGCGCGCAATCTGCATGTCCCGTTCCCGGGGCGATGTGGCGGAGGAGAGCTGGATGTGCTCGTCGATCTGGGCGCGCTCTTCGCCGCTCATCAGGTTCTGCAGCCTGCCGTTCTGCCGCTGGCCGTCGACATAGACCGTGCGGTAGCCGGCCTTTTTCGCGTACTGCCAGACCGACGGCTTGGTTTGCAGATCCGCCATGGGGCTTTCCCTGCCGACGCCGTAGCGAAATGCGGCGTTGGAGGCGGCCGAGCAGTTGGCGATGGAGGACGCGATGCCGAAATTCGCCATGGCCGCGCTGTGCGCGAGCAAGCCGGAATACATGCCGCCCGGGCGGTTGAGGTCGAGGAGATCGCCGCGCACGCTCTCGTCCATGATCACGATCACGTGTCTCGGGCGCGGCCCGCCCGCCGGTGCGATGGCGACTTGCGTCCGCTTGGGCGCGGGACCGGATAGCAGCCGCTCCAGGCCCAGCGCCGCGGCGAACGCCGGGCTCGTGAATTGCACCGGCAGGCCGTCGGCGCCGCCGCCGCCATGGGAGAGGAGCACGCCCACGATTCCGGCTACCGCCAAGAGCGGCAACAGCGCCGCCGCTCGCCTGGCGCGAGGCGCGAGCGCGGGCCCGTGCGGCGGCAGGTTGAGCGCCACGATGCCGAGCGCGCAGAAGGCCCCGGCGGTCAGCAGCTGAACGGCGTAGAAGTCCACCACGTTGCCGGTGAAAGCCAGCAGTCCGAGCAATTGCTCGAAGTCGGCAAGGCCCAATTCGGTCTGGGTGATCAGCGAATGCGACAGCGCGGCCATGCTCGAGACCGCGAGCACGACAGTCCACAGGCAGCGCCAGAGGCGCCGGGGTGAAAAGGCGATGAAGAACAGCGCCACGAGCGAGATGCCCCAGAGGGCGAGGAATCCGAGCACCTTCGCGGGCGAGCTCGCCAGCGTCTCCAGCCGGCGCCACGCGCCATAGTTGGTGAGCGTGACGAATACGAGGAGCAGCAGCAGCTTGACGCCCAACGCCAAGCCGCCCGTCTCGAATCCCTGCCTTGTGCGGAACCGCTTCACGGCTGATCCCACAAGCAAGGAAAGACCCTGCGGTCACATTGCCGTCACCTTCGGCCTAGGCAAATGCGCCGGACGCAATGGTCCATGGGCCAACCGGATCATGCTGGGCGCAGACGCGCCGCGCTCCACAGCGCCTCGTACGCGGCGATGAGCTTCGGCGCCTCGTGGCGCCATTCGAGCTCGTTCTCGACGCGGCGGCGGCCGAAGGCGGCCATGTCGGCGCGCCGGGCCGGATCGTCGAGCAGCTCGACGATCTTCGCCGCCAGGTCGAGCGCGTCGTTGCGTCGCGCGTAGACCGACGCGCGCTGCGCCGAGAAGCGGCCCTCGTTCAGGTCGAACTGCACGATGGGCTTGCCGAGCGCCATGTACTCCATCACCTTGTTCATGGTCGAGATGTCGTTCATCTCGTTGGCCACGTCCGGGTTCACGCAGACGTCGGCGGTGTTGAGCATCGCGAGCAGCGCGCCGTCCGAGACGCGGCCGGCGAAGCTGACGTATTCGGCCACGCCGAGCTGGTGCGCCAGCGCCTTCATCTCGTCGAGCGAGGTGCCGCCGCCCACCAGGCCGAAGTGCACGTCGGTGCGCCCGAGCCCGTGCACCAGGTGCGCCGCGGCGCGCAGCAGGAAGTCGATGCCCTCCTGCTTTCCCATCACGCCGACGTAGCCGACCAGGTAGCGCCGGCCCTTCTTCAGCGCCGCGACCGGGGGCACGATCTTCATGCGCTCGAGGCTCGGGCCGCTGCGCACTACGAATACCTTGTCCGGATCCATGCCGCCGCGCTCGATCGCGATGCGCCGGTACGAGTGGTTGGTGGCGATCGAGACGTCCGCCACGCGGAAGGTGAGCCGTTCCAGCCAGAGCATGAGCTTCCAGAAAAGGTCGCGGCGGCCGAACTTCGCCTCATACAGCTCGGGGTTGGCGTCGTGATGGTCGAACACGAATTTCTTGCCGAACAGCTTGAAGAAGCCGCCGATGAGGAAAAAGAGATCCGGCGGGTTGCACGCGTGGATCACGTCGAAGCCCTGCTTCACCAGCACCTTGAAGGTCAAGATGAAAGTGAAGAACAGCGCCGCGCTGTACTCCACGAGGTAGCCGAGCGCGCCGGAACCCTCCCGCGGCAGGTCGTAGCGCCAGATGTCGATGCCGTCGACGAGCTCGTGCTTCTTTTCGCAGCCCTTGCCCGTGGGGCAGATGATCGACACGCCGTAGCCGGCGTCGCGCAGCGTGCCCGCTTCCTGCCATACGCGCCGGTCGAACGGGCTCGGCAGGTTCTCCACCAGGATCAGGATTCTCTTCTGTTGCATTCGAGCGGTGTCCTGGCGCCTACTTGTAGGCCGCGGTCGTAGTGGTGCGCGAGATCCGCGCGAGCACCCCGGGCACGCGCAGCGAGCCGGCGAAGTACTGCACGCGGGCGAAGCCGGCCTCGCGGAAGGCCTGCGCTGGAAGCAGCCCGCCGTAGACGAACCAGACGCCGCCGGGCGCGAGCAGCCGGCACACGTCCTCGGGATCGGCGAAGCGCTCGCTGAACGCCACGTCGATACTCTCGAGC